>Ga0207870_100389_pt1 | contig 27026 bp, 23 predicted proteins | sample CeladaPassage60B_FD_187477 | JGI IMG/M metagenome (GOLD analysis project Ga0207870, IMG submission 187477) | Cellulose-adapted microbial communities from the Joint BioEnergy Institute, USA - Passage3 60B (SPAdes) (version 2) | ecosystem: Engineered > Bioreactor > Continuous culture > Unclassified... | reverse complement strand
GCGCGGCCCACAATTGACGGCGTTGTTCCCGGGAAGTCATAAGGCAACCTCCTGCTTTCGTAGATTGCCTTTATTTTCGCATGAATGTTGTGGGGCATTGAAGGTGGGAAAGGTTTGACGCTTACATATGAAGCGTACACGACAGCGGTAGTTGGGATCGACATCATCAAAGACCATCACGTGGCACAAGTGACGGATTATCACAATCGCGTCCTTACACCGCGTGCCCTCACCTTCTCCAATTCCGAGGAAGTTTTTCTCAAGTTCCAGCACAGGATGTACTGGCCCGGCATCAACTGTCCGCTGTACTACCGACCACTACTTGTTTAAATTGGCCCGTTGGCTTTTGCAGCAAGAATCGGAGGTCGAATTGATCAATCCGGTGATGACCCACTGCAACAAGGATAACGACAACAGACACCCGTCCAAGAACGACGCCATAGACGCGCTCACCATTGCGGATTTGGTCAACCGTGGCCTCTACACCAAATACAGCCTTCAAGCCGAAAGCTTTGGACCTTTGGGCAGCTAAAGACAGTTATGAGCGATCGGGAGTGTTGGGTGAAACTACACAACAGCTTGAGCAATCGAATCATTCACTGGATCAATCGATACTTCCCTGAAACCTCTTAAATACGGAGGGAAGGAACCGAGTGCAGTTATTCTTTTGTGGTATTCAATTAAAAAAATTGCTCAGTATTCCGTTGGCTTTGACAACAAAATCCGTTCCGTCCCACACCTTATTTTGCTGGACAGTAGTAGAGGCTCGAACAAAAAAAGTGGTTTTCATTAAGAAATCCCGGTCATTTCAAGGCTTGATACAGTTTTTCAAGGTGCGAAAGCGGAGTCCATCACCTTCACGAATTCCTCGATATCCGAAACGATATGGTCCGGTTGGACCGCGAATTTCGCATCCGCCGCGGCTTTAAACCAATTCACGCCGATCGTTCCCATGCCCGCTCTGATCCCGGCTTCGATGTCCGCATCGCTGTCTTGTCTCCGACGTAAACTGCTTCGTCAGGCCGCAATTGGAGCCAGGCCAACGCTTTGACCAATCCTTCCGGGTCGGGTTTCGGTTTCGCCACATCATCACCGGTAACGGCCGCGTCGAAAAAGGAGTCCAAGTTGAGATGACGGCAGGAAATTTCATAACTTCTTCTCGCCTTTCCCGTGTATATGCCGAGTTTGAGTCCCCGGCTTTTGAGGCGGCCGAGAAGCTCACGGATGTTTGCATTCGGCGTAGCGAACCGGTGATGCTCGTTTTGATAATGCGCATAATAAGCCTCAATTGCTTGCGGCACGAACTCTTTACGGCGAAGATTTAGCTCGATAATCCCCACTTCGGAAGGTCCGAACATCGCCTTAATTTCCTGATCGGTCAAGCTTCTGTCGTCGAATTCATGAAACACGCGGCGAAAGGAATGCAAACAAATCGGCAACGTATCGGCGATCGTACCGTCAAAATCGAAAATGATCCCTTTGATCTTCATCTCATCACCCCATGTCTCCGTCATTCGGCGCAATGCCGACAATCCCACTTCAACAATCCCACTTCAACATTCCTATTCCAACAATCCCCTTCAACGGTGGAACGTCGCAACCGATCTTCTGAACGTCGCATCCTAACTTCCGGCGAGCGCCCATCTCACGATGATCCGATTTCCATTGTAACACGACAAGAGCCGGAATTCGCGGATGAAGGGGAAATCATCAAACAAAAAAAGCGGGGAGCAGGGCGGTTGATATGAAAAAAATCGTCTTCCCGACGAATCTTCCGAATTCGAGCATAGGCAGACACGACGCCCGCTCCGGCCGGCCGGTCATTCTTCCTGTCCATCGGCCGCTCGGGTTGTTTTATACAAAATTTCACACAAAACCTATACCCCCACCCGTATTCATCCGTTCATATATACTAAATTTCACACAATATCGAGTCCCCTCTCAATTTTTTTTGTGAATTTGTATGAAAATTCACACAAAATCCATCACCATACCCTGTTTCCGGCGTCCATGAGTGCTAAATCTCATACAAAACCTCACCAGGAGTGATTCCCGTTCAAACGATCCCGGTCCAGACAATTCGCATCCAGACGATTCCCGTTCAAACGATTCCGGTTCAACGTTCACCATCCGGACGATTCGCCGTTGACGATTTTTCACGTCCAGATATTCCCCATTCTGCGACAGGCGCTGTCGAAATTTAAAAATTCTATCACGTTGAAAAAAATCCCGAGAGACCAAGCCTCTCGGGATTGCTGCATTCATCGTTCCCCAATTGGAAAATTTGCCTTTGCAAAACCTTCTTACGACCATCCCGTAATTTCTCGAATTCGCGCAACCAGCGCTTTTCCGTGCTTGATATGCGCTTTTTCCGACGGATGATCGCCCGCCCGGCCGTCCTCCGCCACATTGTCGACCAGCCTCAGACTGTAACCGAACGTTTCTCCATACTGCGCGTTGGCCCGGGCGAGCGCGGCTTCCACTTGCGGAAACAGGTCGTCCTTCCCTTCCGACATCGCCCCGAGCGCGCCGATCACTTTCGCCTGCGGATACTTGGACTTGATTTCCAGCAAAAACGCCGCATAAGCGTCCTCGAACTGCCGCCTCGTAAACCGCTTGCCCGGTCCGATGCCCGCCAGGTCGTTCGTTCCGAGATTGACGACGACGACGTCCGGTTGATACTGCGCGTGATCCCAGCGCAAACCCGGCTTGTTGTACCGGTCCGTCCACGGAAATTCGTCCGGCAGCTCAAACAGCGGTTCGCCAAACACACTGCAGATGACGCCGTTGCCGGAGATGGCCAGCACGTGAAAGTCCGCGTCCAGGGCTCTCGCCGCATAGGCCGCATACGTTTTCCAGCCGTCGTCCAGCGGAACGGGCGCCGGTTCCCGCCCAAGTTCGGCACCGACCGTAATGGAATCGCCGATAAACTCCAGTTTCCGCCGCTTCGGAGCCGGCGCCGGCAGCCATTTCCCGCCGGGAATGGAGAGCGACACGAGTCCCGCCTTGGTGGACAATTTCGCGGGATCGCTTCCGCCCGTCAAGTTGCCCGTGCGCTTGATCACTTTGACCGTATGTTTGCCGTAGGGCAAATCTTCTGCGAGCACGTACCGTTTGCGCGGGGCGTCCAGTTTGATCGTCCGCGCGTCGGCCGGCTCCTCCCTGCCGTCGACGAAAACGTTCAAATACGCCGTTTTGCCTTCCTCGCCCGCCTGGTTGGTCACCAGTTCCGCTTCCGCGCGGGTGCCTTCAAAAGCGAATTCGAATCCGGACGCGGTCCAGTTGAAATAGCGGATGCCGTCCTCTTCATAGGTGCGGCCGAAAAATCGGACGTTTTCCTGAAAGCCTGCCAAAATCCCACCTCCGACGCTGCATGCCATCGATGGGAACGACCCGTCGCGCCGGACGTTCCCGATGCCGCTTCCGCGGCGGTTTCAGCGGATCGCGCGAATGTTCACGAAACGCGGCCGATAGATGGACGCGTGCTTCATCAGCATGTCCCAGCTCGTGCAGTTGACGTTGTAGCTCGCGAGCAGTTCGCCCGGCCGCGACAAATGCGGATGCGCCTTCGCGTTATAGTTGTACACGGCGGCATCTTTGTGGAACGGGTCGCAGGCAAACAGCCGGACCGGTTCGCCGAACGGGCCGACGGGAGAATCGGCGGTGCTGATGGACACCGTGCCGCCCGTTTCCGACGGCTGGTGAAAAACGAGGACATACTTCCCGTCAAGCCACCCTCCGGTGACCGGCGATACGCTCAGTTCGGGCGAAACGATGTCCGCGACGGGAGCGACGTCCTCCTTCACCGTCGTCCACTCGGCGCCGTTCCAAAATCTCCACGCCGACAAATCTTCGATCTCGCGCTCCGCCACGCGGGCGGCGACCAGTTTGGGACGTTCGCCGCCGTTTTGCAAACCGTAAACATACACATATCCGTCGGGTTCGGGCGCCCCCGCCGCCGCCGTGTTCGGAAACAGCGCCGCGCCGAAATACGTCGTCCGACCGTTGGCCGCGGTGTAATACAAAGGGGTGTCCATCTGCCGCTGGGCGGACAAATCCGGCCCGTCCTCGCCCATCGGAGCCGTCACCATGACGATGCCGTGCACCGCAAACTGGAACCCTTCCGGACCGTCGGGATTCGGGCCGACGATCAGCGGAAAGCAATAAAAGTTGCCGCCGATGGACGCGCAGTCCTGCAGCCAGTAATAGGAACCCTCGACGGCCAGCGCCTTCGGGGTGCGCGGGACAATGGCGCTTTGCGGCTTTCCGTCCGCACTTTCGTTCCAGACGAAGCGGATGCGTTCCGGGTCGGGTTCGTCCCCTTCCAGCACCGCCAGCGTGTTGTTGATCATGACCGGATCGATGCGTTCGTCCGTCGCCGCGTCCACTTCCCCGATAAACGTGTCGCCGAACACGAAGACGGATTTTTTCCCTTTGGCCGATCCGTGGGCGTCGCAGCCGTCGAACGCCGTCGCGTAAATGCCGTCCGAGCCGGTCCAGCCGCTTCGGCGATGAAACAGCGCGGTCCACGCTTCGTCCGGCTCCGCCGCAAGACCCGTTCCCGCGGCGAACCGAACGCGGCCGGGCGCCGTCAGCGCGCCGGCAACGCCTGCCCCGGAAACGACGGAAGCGCCGCCGGAAGGCGCCGTTTCCACCGCCACCTTCACGTATCGGGCCAGCGCGCTGTTCAGGCGAACAGGGAACGCGTCGGCCGGCGCGGCTCCGTCAGCGCCTGCAACCTTCTCGATCGCCGCCCCCCCATCAGTGGCGGACACGGTCCCCGCCTCCGTCCAGACGGCGTTGTCCAGGGAATGGAACAGACGCAACGTCGCGCCGCCCGCAACGTCCGCGTGCTCGCGCAGGAAACCGGCGTCGATGCGCATTTCTCCGACCGGATAGGTCGCACCGAAATCAAAAACGGCGGCGCCTTCTTCCGCCCAGACCCGGCGGACCGGAAGCGGATCTCCGGCGCGCCGCGGCGGAACCGTGGAACTGGTGTTCATGGGATGACCTCCTTATGATGTGCGTGGCGTCCAAGCGCCGTACCGTCACGGCTGGCCGATCAGCTTCAGCCGAATCCATCGCGGACGGTAAATGTCCCCGTCATACGTGTTGCCGGTGGCGGCGGTGGAGTTCACGTTGTAAGAAATCAACAGTTCGCCCGGCTGCGACAAATGCGGATGCGCCTTGGCGTTGTAAGTGATGATGCCCGCGCGCTTCGCCTCGTCCGACGCCTCCGGCACGAAGTAGACCGGCGCAAACTCCGGAAACGGCCCGACCGGGCTGTCGCCGGCGCTGATCGCGACGTATCCGCTCAACGTGTCTTTTTCCGAGACGACGACATATTTGCCCTTGAACGGTTCGTCCGCCATCGGCGTGACGCTCAGCTCCGCGGACACGCCGTCCAACAGCGGCGAAGCGTCCATCGGATCTTGCGACCAGCCGCCGCCGTCCCAATACGTCCACTGGCTGAAATCCTCGATCTGATCCGGCCGGACGCGCGCGGCGAGCAAACTTTTCGTGCCGGAAAACAAGTTCCGGTAACCGTACACGTAAACGTATCCGTCCGGATTCGGAGCGCCGGAAGCTTCCGTGTTGTCCATGACGCCGGCGCCGAACACGATTTCCCCGCTGCCGTCGGGCAGTTTCGCGTAAAGCGGCGTTTCAAACTGGACCTGGTTTTCGAACTCGGGGCCGTCATCCCCGACGGGAAGCCGCACCATCGACACGCCCGCGATCTGAAACTGGAATCCGGGCGGACCGCTCGGATCGCGAACCATGAGCAGCGGGAACAAATAGACGCTGTCGTCGATCCGCACGCCGTCCTGCGGCCAATACCAGCTGCCCTGCGGCGCGTTCGCCGTCTTCGGCGTAAACAGGTTGACGTCCGGAATGTTCGCCGTCCAAATGAACTTTATTCGCGAAGGATCCGGTTGACCGCCTTCCAACAGCGCCATCGTGTTGTTCAACATGTTCGACGACAGCCGGTGGCGCGTCACCGGGTGCACTTTGCCGATGAACGTGTCGCTGAACCAGAACAGCGTCTTCGTCTCCGACGCTTTGCCCGGAGCGTCGTATCCGTTCAGCGCGACGGAGTAAATGCCGTCCGCTCCCGTCCAGCCTTCGTAGCTGCTGAACAGCGCCGTCCATTCCGGCGCCGGTTCCGCGAGCAGCCCTTCGCCCAGCGTGATGCGCACCTCGCTGAGCCCGTACAGCACGAGGCCGTCCCGCTCGGCCCCCCAGTTGCCGGCGCCCGCCTCCGCTTCCGTAACGATTTTCACAAATCGCGCGAAGGCGTTGTCAAACCGGATCGGCGAACCCTTTCCGTCGTTCAGCCCGGTCGGTTTCAGCTTCTCGCCGCCGTCGGCGCGCGCCAGCTCGTACGGATACCCTTCGCCTTTCAGTTCCGTCCATTCTTTGCCGTCCAGCGAATGGAAGACGCGTACGCGGCGGAGTCCCGCATCGGGAGAAGCGGCTCCTTCGGCGGCGTCCGCGCCGTTGTAATTCCAAACGTGCATTTCCCCGAGCGGATACGTTCCGCCGAGGTCGGCTACCCATTCGACCGCCTCCCCCGGCCGGGCGGCGGCAAGCCACATCGTGCCGGGATCGCTGCCGTGCGTATCGGCGACCGAGCGCACTCCCGACATGCCGCTGTGGTTGGCGGCGAATTCCGGACCGCGGCCTTCCGCCGACGGCACGTTGGACCATACGGACACCGGCACGATCGTTTCGCCGCTCGCGGCGGCCGGCGCATCGCGATAAAAGCGCACTTCGCTCAATCCGTAGTCGCTCGTGCCGCCGGCGCCTTCATCCCAGTTGCCTTTCCCCGGTTCAGCCGCCGCCTCGATCTTCACGTAACGGGCGGGCACCCCTCCGAAGCGCACCGGCGGATGGCCTTCCGCGTCCAAATTCGTCGCCTTCGCCCCGTGGGCGCCGGGCGCGCGGGCGAACCGGTAGGGATGCCCTTCCCCCTTCAGTTCCGTCCAGTCGTTTCCGTCGGCGGAATAATAAATGCGAACTTCCCTGAGGCCGTACTGCGAGGCGGATTCGCCCGTCGCCGGATCGGCCGCGTTGTAGTTCCAAATCCACATTTCGCCGAGCGGGTGAACCGCGCCCAAGTCAAACGTCAGCGCGATCCCCGGCCCGCCGCGTTCGCGGGTAACCCGCCACATATCCGCCGCAGACGCGCTGTGCGTATGGGATTTCGCCTCCGACCCGGACATGCCCGAACCGTCGGCGACGACGGAGGCATCCCCTTCCTCCGCGAAGGCGGCGGAAGGAAGAAAGGCGCCGTACCCGGTAGGCGGCGCCTCTTTCCCTTTGTCGGCGGTGCATCCCGCGGCGGACACGATCAAAAGCGCGGCCAGCGCCGCGCCGGCCGCAGCCCATCGAGGTTTTTGCCGCATCATTTCGCAAAAAACCCTCCCGGTCGCAAAGGTGGTTTAACCGGCATCGGAAGAAGCTTGCGCCTGGCCTGCGGTCTTATCCAGCGTGTCCATCAGCAGTTTGGCCACGCCGGCAAATGTGCTGAGCGAAGTGTCTTCCGCGAACTCGACGGCCAGTTTCGTGCAGTCCAGCGTCTCCGCCATGCCGGCCAGAAACAGATCGCTGCTCTTGGCGATTTGTCCCCCGATGATGACCGCATCGGGCCGGAATGAGCGGACAAACGGGTCCAGCATTTGGCCGAGCAGCCGCCCGAACCGGTGAAACACGCGCCGCGCCGCTTGCTCTCCGCTATTCGCCATCTCGGCGATCGCCCGCACTTCCGCCGCCTCCGCGCCGACGCCGCAATCGGCCGCCAGCCGCAAGATGCCGCGCGTGGAAATGTAATCGTCCACGATCGAGTCGCCGAACGGCGTGTTGTACACCCATCCGTTCGGCGGCACACCCGGTCCGGTCGTGACCAGCGCGCCGCCGTCCACAAACGCCGAACCGGTGCCGGTGCCGATCGTGATACAGATGGACCGGCCGTAGCGGCCCGCTTTTCCGTTGAGAATTTTGCCCAAGGCGAACAGGTTGGCGTCATTTTCAAACACGACTTGGAAATCCTTGGTTTTGCGTCCCGCAAAAATGTCGTCGGCGGCGAGCCGCCCCATGATTTCCTCGCGCAGGTTGACGCCGTAAAGGTGTTCAAATTTGTCCACGCCTTTGATCAGACAAATTCCGTTGGGGTAATCGAACGGTCCCGGAAATGCGTACCCGACGCCGAAAATTTGGAACTGTTTGTCCAGTATGCGGTTGGTCTGCTGTTTGATGATCCTGACGAAATGGTCGAGGATCTCTTCTTTTGACGCCTTGGAGTGCGAAGGGTAGATGGCGTAGGTGCCCGTCAGGACGCGTCCCTGCTCGTCAAGTACGGCGGTTTTGATGAAATTGCCCCCGACATCAAAGGCGATGGCGTACTTGTTCATTCGACAATCTTCACATCCCATTCCGGCGACACTCCTGCCTTGACGATTTTGCAAGGTGCCGAACCCAAGTTGATGATCTCGAATTCACCGAATACGGCAGGCAAAATGTAGGACTCCGCGTAGCCGAGCTCGACGGACACTTCCGGCTGACGGACCGACCGCACGCGAATGCGCTCCCCTTCCACCAGGTTGATCAGCAGCACTTCGCCGTCGGTATTGTCCCGCCATTGGTCCACAAGGTGAATGCGGTTGACGTAAAACAGCAGATCCGGACGCTTTCCGAGCCGGTACTCCTCATTCGCCCCCTGGCTTCCGACGAGCACCGGTTCTTGAATCAAATTGTCCTTGACCCATTCGCGCTTCTTATGCCATTCGATGTTGGCCTTGGCGTGGTCAATGTTGATCGCCCTGGGCTTGCCGTCGAGATCCTTGCGCACATAGTCGTAGACTTTGAAAGTGAACCACCAGGTCGTGGCGGAAATTTCCAATACGAGGTTGTCTTTGCCGGAGCAGTGCACCGTGCCGGTCGGAATCAGGAACAGATCGCCTTTCTCGCAGTCCCATTCCTGCACGTATTCGGTAAACGGGATCGGTTCGCCCGTTTCCTGCGCCTTTATGACGGCGCCGAGAAACGCTTCCTCGGTGCAGGAGTCCGTCAAGCCCAGGTACACTTTGGAACCCGGCTTCTTCTCCATGATATAATACGATTCCTGCTGCTCCAGCGGATAATTGAACGTCTTCCGGATGTAGTGCTGCTTCGGATGCACCTGCACCGACAAGTTCGAGCCGTCCATCGTGTCCAGATAGTCGAAGCGGATCGGGAAAAAGTCCCCGAACAGCCCGGCGACGCGTTCGCCGACGACGCTCAAATGATCGGTATCCATGACGATCAGGAACGGCACTTCGATCACCGTGCCGCCGACCTCGATCAAAATGGAATTTTCCGGCGCGATCGGTTCAAAACTCCAGGCGCAGTTCACCCAATCTTCCGGCAAATCCGCCAGCTGCTTCAAATACTGGCCGCCCCAGACGCCCGGCGCAAAGAAAGGCTTGACCCTCATGGGATATTTTACAATATCCTTCACGATGTCCGACAGTTCCTCCGTGTGGACGGACACCGGCTCGTCGGGACGGTTCATGTCGACGAACAGGTCAAACTCGTGCAAATGCCGTTTGCGGTAAGTTTCCAGAATCGGCCATTCGACGAAGAGGGCGATCTTGTATTTTTCCACATTGTCCGTATACCGGCTGAATCCGAAGTTGCAAAGGCCTCGTTTGTGCAAAATTTGCTGATTTTCCCGGGAAATATCCAAGTACAGGTTGAGATCGCCGCCGCCGGTCAGCCAGTGCGCGCCCGTGCCGAGCACGAGCACGATCGTGCGGCCGTCGCCGTTTTCTTCCCGCAGCGTGCGGATGTCCCGACCGCAGCGCTCGCGCGCCTCTTCGCCGAAATAGGCGTCGACGCCTTCTTCCGTCACGTAGCCGAACGCGCGGTTGTCGGTAATATTGTCGCGGAAATGCGCAACCAGCGCATCCTCGGAACGAACGTATTCCCCGGTTCGGATCACCCGCGTTTGCACCTCGCGCCGCGCAAAGTAGGCTTCCCATTTTTCGGCGAACCGGTCGAAATCGACCCCGTTGACGCCGTCCGCGACGACGACCCGCACCCCGCCGCCGGCGAGGCCGAGCCGCTGTTCGCAATTGGCGAACGTGGCGTCGTACCCTTGGGCGACAGTATGGTATGTTTTCCCGTTGCGAACCGGATTGACAGGATATTTGTTGAACATGTCTCTCACCTATCCGAATGTGTGGTTATTTTTTCGAGTCCGCCCCCTCGTAGTACACCCAGGATGAGCCGGATTTGAAAATCAAGAGCGTGCACAAAAGGCTGACGACCAAGAGTATCCACGCCATCGCCGAAGCGTATCCCATTTGCGTGTCCTTGAACGCCTTGTTGTACAGATGGAACACATAAAACATCGTGGAATTGTTCGGGCCGCCGCCGGTCATGATGTAGGCCTGCAAAAACACCTGAAACCCGGACAGCACGCCGGTGACGACGTTGTAAAAGATCGTCGGCGTCAGCATCGGCAGCGTAATGTTCCAGAACTTGCGCAGCGCGCCCGCTCCGTCCACCGTCGCCGCTTCGTACAGGCTGGCCGGCACGCCCTGCAGGCCGGCGAGATAAATGATCATGCCCCCGCCGACGGACCAGATGTTCATCAGCACCAGCGACGGTTTCGACCATTTTTCATCGATGAGCCAGCCCGGACCCTCGATGCCGAAATTGGCGAGAAACGTGTTGATCAGTCCGAAATTCGGATCGAGAATCCACTGCCACAAGAGGGCGACGGCGACGCCGGAGGCGACGCTCGGCAGAAAGTAAATCGTGCGGAAGACGCGGATGCCTCTCACTTTCTGGTTCATCAAGATCGCCAAGAGCACGCCGGCCGCGACGTTGATCGGTACGCTGAGCGCCACGTAATACAGCGTGTTCCCGAGACTTTTCCAGAACAGCGGGTCTTCGCCCGTCAGCATGATGCGATAATTGTCCAGGCCGACCCAGCGCGGCGCCTGGTAAATGTTGTAAGTTGTAAAACTCAAGTACAACGAGTAGAGAATCGGCACCGCCAAAAACACAACCAAGCCGATCAACCCCGGCGAAAAAAAGATGTAGCCGGTGATGGCCTCTCTCGTTCTCATTTTCAGCGTCCGTCTGCGATCCATAGTTCGTCAACCCTTCCGGAATGGAGTTTCTCCGCCGTCGGCGAGCGACGGGCGGAGAAACTCGATGAGTCCGTGTCCGATGCGGTTTACGGCTTGTAGTTCTTGACCGCGGTTTCCGCGGCTTTCTGCGCTTCTTCCAGCGCTTTTTGCGGATCTTCGCCGGAGTTCAGCACGGCTTGTTCCGTCGGATCCAAGTTGGCGTGCCAGGAAGGCATCGCGTCGATGTACTCGATGAAACGGGAGACGTCCATCTGTTCGACGATCATGCTCCAGATCGGGTCGCTCATGAATTCGTCGGCCTTTGCGGCTTTCATGTTGGAGACGAGCGATCCCGACGTTCTGTGAATCTCGATTTGCACTTCCGGGCTCGTCAAATATTTCAGCAGCTCCCAGGCCGCTTGCGCGCGTTTCGGATCTTTGTTGTCGACGATTTCGTAGTCGAATCCGGCCGACCAGCTCGCCGGCGTCCGTTTGTACGGAATCGGCGCCACGCCGAACTCCAGATCGGGAGCGTACCGTTTGATGTCTTCATACAGGTTGTTGACGTCGACGATCATCGACACCTTGCCGGCGATGAACGGGCTGTACTGCAGCGCGCTCGCCTGCGAGTTGAACGCGGACATCGCCTTTACGCCGTATTTGTCCTGGATTTTCTTTTCCCACTGCAGCGCTTCGAGGTTTTCCGGCTTCGTGTACGTCGGGTTGCCTTCGTCGTCCCAGAAATCGCCGCCGAACGTCCAAGCGATCGTCCAGAAATGCAGGTTGCCGAGCGACGGCGCAAAGCCGATCTGTTCGATCAGGTTGTTGCTTCCCCACTTGGTCAGTTTTTCGGCGTACTCTTCCACTTCGTCCCAGTTGGTCGGCGGTTTTTCCGGATCGAGTCCCGCTTCGCGGAAATGCGCCTTGTTGTAGTACAGCACGCGCACGTCGGTGTCGCTGGGCAGGCCGTACAGGCTGCCTTCGTATTTCATCTTGTCGATCAGCACCGGGAAGAAGTCGTCGGTATTAAAATTGTCCTGTTGGATGAACGAGTCGATGTTGACGATGGAACCGGCTTTCGCGCGCGACGGCAGCGTGCTCGTATCGTTCATCGCCAAATCCGGTCCGCTGCCGCCGGCCATCGCGGTGGACAGTTTCGTCCAGTAGTCCCAGAAGTTGATGCCCAGCTCTTCCACGGTGATGTGCGGATTTTGGTCCTGGAATTTTTTCAGCAGTTGGGTCATCAAATCCTTCATCGGACCGTCGGAATAAATGTGCCAGAACGAAATTTTCACCGGCTCGGGCTTTTCGCCGCCGCTGTCGCCGCTATTGCCGCTGTTGTTGCCGCTGTTGTTAGCGCCGTTGCCATTGTCTGAAGTCGACCCCGTCGGCGCGGGATCGTTTTTGCCGCCGCCCCCGCCGCAAGCCGACAAGACGAGGAACAGCACCATGACTGCCGCCATGATGGAAAACCATTTTCTGTTTTTCATAGAAGACCTCCTGTTTGAATAGATTCCAACTCAACTTCTCCACCCGGAACGCACGACCGCGCCGGCCGTCCGAAAAACGGGTACGACTTCTCTTCATGCGGTGCGGTACCCGCCGACCACCTCCCCATCCGGGTGATCCGCCACGCCGCGGTTATCCTTTCACCCCGGTCAAGGTCACGCCTTCAATAAAATACCGCTGGAACGAAAAGAACAGCACGATCGTCGGCAGCATCACGAGCAGCGAAGCCGCCATCATCACATTCCAGCGCGTGCCGAACTGCTGCTGGAAGCTGCGCAGTCCGAGCGCCAGCGTAAACGAATCCGGATCGTTCAAATAAATGAGCGGTCCGAGAAAGTCGTTCCACGTAAACATGAACGTGAAGATGCCGAGCGTCGCCAGCGCGGGCTTGGACAGCGGCATGTAAAGCTGCCACCAGATGCGGAATTCGGAGGCGCCGTCAAGCTTGGCCGCTTCGTTCAGCTCCTTCGGAATCGTCATGAAAAACTGCCGCATCAGGAAAATATAGAGCGCGCTGCCGAAAAAGCTCGGAACGACGAGCGGCAAATAGCTGTCGATCCAGCCGAGCTCCTTGTAAAAAATGAACAGCGGGATCATCGTCGCCTGCGGCGGCAGCATCATCGTCGACAGCATCACGATGAACCAAAAGTCTCTGCCGGGCCACCGCAGTTTGGCGAACGCGTACGCGCAAAACGCGGAGGACAGCATCGTTCCCAGCATCGTCAGCGCCGTGATCAGCACGGTGTTGAACGTGTACCGGAGAAACGGAAACGATTGCACCGCTTTCGAAAAATTGTCCCAATGGACAGGATCGGGAATCCACTGCGGCGGAATCGAAAACATGCCCACATCGCCTTTCAGGGAAGTGGATACCATCCAGGCGAGCGGCATCAAAAACATCACGCTGCCGGCGAGCAAAAGCGCGTACACGAACGTATGGTGCAGCAAGCGGGCAGTTTTCAATTTTTCACCCCCTATCGCGATGTTGAAGGTTGGAACTGGGAAGTTTTGTATTCGCTTTCTTTCCTATTCCATTGTACCCTAGTCCAAAAATGATGTCTTTTCAGGATATCGCCAGATTTTTATAAAATAAAGACATGGCATGGGATTGTCCGTTCTGTTTATGCTAAAATGAGGGATACGGAAGGGGGAGTCTCATGGGCTGGAATCCCGCTTTGGTCGACGGCATGATTGTGCTCAACCAAAAAGCGATCCACCTGAAAGGGGAACAGGTGTCGTTTGTCGTGCACTATTGGGGGGCGCAGGCCGGTCACGGCAACAACAAGCCGCATCAGCATTCTTTTTACGAAATCTGCTATATCGTCGACGGAGAAGGGTCCTATGTGGAAAACGGCATCGTCTATCCGCTGCGCGAAGGCAGTCTGTTTTTGTCGCGGCCGTACATCATGCATCAAATTTTGAGCGATACCGGACTGGACATCATCTTCGTCGCCTTTGAGGTGGACCGCGATTTGTCGACCGCGGAGGGAGCCGCTCTGTACTCGCGTATGGAAACGACGGAGCGAATCATGCTGGAAAACGCCGCCGGCGAGACGATCGTCCAGCTGTGGCAGTCGCTGCTGCTGACGGCCGCAAGCGCTCCCGATCTGTTCGAAGACAGCGTGCTGCGCATGTGCGGAGCGATTTTGACCCAATTCATGAACGTGTTTTGCGACAAACCGTCCACGGACAAGGAGCAGAGGGAGCATTCGCGCCGCGTCGCTTCGACCCTCGTCTATCAGGCCAAGCTGTACATCCGCGACAACTTGTCGCAGCCTTTGCGGCTCAAGGACGTCGCCGATTATTTGCACATTTCCGGACGCCACCTGTCGCGCATTTTCGACGCGGAACTCGGGCAGTCTTTTTCCAGTTACGTCCGCAAGGAAAAAATACGTCAGGCCGGCATCCTCCTGGCGACGACCGACCTGACGATCAAAGAGATTTCCGATCGGACCGGGTTCGATACGGTCCATTATTTTACGACGGTGTTCACCGACGAAATGGGCATGCCGCCCGGCAAGTTCCGGAAAAAATTCAGCCAGTCCAACGGGTGAGCCGTTGGTTCGCGCGGCGGAATCCAACCGCCGAAGCAGCCCGCGGGGGTTCTCCGGCGGGATCCGCCTCCCTCAAAATTCCACTTTCACCGTCACCAAGCGGCGCCGCGGAACCGTCAGCCGTACCGCACCGTCCTGGATGGGAAGGCTTTCGCCGGCGTTTTCCAGCATGTCCGCCGCGTAAGCGGACACCGCGCTTCTGCCGGGGAACGACAGCACCGCCGTCTCATCGCCGCTGTCGTTCAAGTTCATGATCCGCAGCACGACCGCGTTGCCTTTTTCCGCCGCCTTCACATGCAGCACAGCCACATTCCGATTGTCAACGGACAGGAACGCGCCCTGTTCTTCCTGCGGGCAGGTTACCGCGGGGAACAATTGCACCGGCGCATAGGCTTCCATGGCGGTGCCGAGCGCGTCCGCGGGATCGAACTGCGAAAAAGGCTTCAGCGCGTATTTGACGCGGATGACGCCGGGTTGGTTCGCGCGGAAGTTCATATCCCAGTAGTTGTTGATCGGCCAGGCGATCAACAGCGGATTTTCCCGGCGCGGCACGCTGCGCTGTTCCTTGCCGAAGTGAAAATCGCCGATTTGCACCATCGGCGCGTCCGGGCAAGCCAGCGTCACGCCTTTTTGCGCGTCGAACACCGACACCGACGTGTCGACGGTCACGTAGTCGCGGCACGAACCGGGCAGCTGTTCGTCATCGAGTTCCACAAACGTGCCGGCGGTGTCGAACTTGGCGCGCCACGCGCCGAGCTGCAGCGGAAACACGAAATAAATCGACTCCGGCGTGCGAATGTCCGATTTGTAAAACTGCGCGGTCAGCTCGATCAGCGGGCTGTCGGCCAGCAGCGTAATTTGCTGTTCCAGCCATTCCACGCCGGGCGCCTCCCATTTGAGCAGAAGCGTCGCTCCGGAATCGTGGGCGTAGGCGCGGCATTCGATCAAGCGCGTCGCTCCGGCGCGCTTCGGCGGCCACTCGTGATTCCAGCAGCTGATGTTGTTGTTGCATTTTACCACGTCGCGCGGGAACAAGGTGACGCGATGTTCGGGCGCTTTCAGCGGATCGACGGTTTCCCGCACGTACTGGAACAACGTCCACTCGGACGCTGGATCGATCATCTGCCAGTTTCGCACCTTGTCGTACAGTTCCGTAATGCGCCCGGTATCGGGATCCCAAGCGAGGCGGTAGTACGCCGTTTCCATGGAACGGTCGGTCAGCGCGACCTCGTTTTTGTCCGCCTTCCGCAGGCGGTCAAACGGAATTTTTTTCCACCCGAACGGGGGCAGTTCGACCGTGCCGAGGCTCGGTTGGGTCCAGTCGGTATCTTCGTTGTTTTGCTGGTATTTGAAACGGTTCGCCGACGTGTGCCTTCCCTCGAACGTAAATTCTTCGGATACGCGGACATCGACGCGCTGCGGCACATGGGTCGGATTGACGAGCAGCAGCCCGTCGGGTTTGCCGGACTGCAGCGCATTGCCGGCGAACGCCTCCAGCTGTTTGTGCATCAGGTAACCGCTGAGGCTGTTGGCCTGGTAAGCGGTGTGCGCCTTGTGCATCCACTGGATCGCGGTGAAATGGGAATCCGGTTTCGTAACCGACTCGTTGGCTCCCCACGTGTGCTCGTCGTACAAATGCAGTTGGTCCCACGCTTCCTCCAGCAGTTTGCGTTCGGCCTGCGCCACCGGCTGCGCGAACGCCTGCAGCAGTTCGGCCGTCTTCAGCGTCTGCTTCGTCCGGCGCGTCAGGCGCGTTTCCTTGGCCGAGCTCGCCGCGCCGAAGTTCCAGTAGTCCGTCCAGTCCCCGGCGTACACGGGAATTTGCTCGCGGGGCATGCTTTTGATTTTTTCCAGCAGCATTTCCGGCGTCGCCATCCGCAGCTTCGGCGTCCCCACCGTTTCGTTCCAGAGCCGGATCATTTCCAGCAGTTCCGGGTCCGGCGGGGTATTGTCGAACATCGGAATGTTGGTGGAGGAAATGTACGCAAAGTCATACGGGTACTGCTCTTGCTCCAAACGGGACAAATATTCGTCGATGCCTTTTTTCATCTTGTCGATGCTTTTTTCCCAAAGCTCGGTAAATTGCGTGAACACCGAATAATGTTCGCCGTTGAACGTCAAGAGCTCGCGGCCGTCGGGCGCCTGCCAGCGAAAAACGAGCGGGCGCGGCAGCGGCAGGCCGCCGAAGTGGATGTTGATGCCCGTCGTGTACAGTTCGACGCCGGCGTCCAGCATAATTTGCGCCAACGTCCACGGCTGGCCGTTGATGTCGTGGTTGATCGCGGTGTTGATGTTCACGCCGAGCGTCTCGCGCAGTTTTTGGGCCGGATACAGCATGCGGGCCAGCTGCTCGGCGCCGGACAGCGGCGCGGTATGCATATACAGCGCGGTAATGCAAATTTGGCCGTTGCGCACATATTTGACGAAACGTTCACGATCGCGATCGGAAGCGCTTTCCAACCAGCGCACGACCGGCGCGGTTGCTTCACAGGTCCAGCGGAACCGGTATTCCTCGGGCTCGTGTTCCGTCTGTTCGCACAAGTCGATGGCCTGGTCGATGTACGTTTTCTGCAGTTCCCACAGCGCGGGCTGCACATGGGTAAATCCGACGTCCAGATGGCTGTGGTGGTAAATCCAAATCTCTTTTACCTTGGACAAGCCAATCACCTTCCCCTTGCCAGATCGTGTGGAGGCGGAACGGAAAACTTCCGGTTGACGGAAAGTTTTCGCATCCGGCCTGTTCTGGGTAATCGGTTTCATTATATGGGCTCGGAACGACGGCTGTCTTTACGGTAACCGGTCACTTTTTTATAATTTGTGGACAAAATGTGGACCTGGGCGGAACCCGGCGTATCGAACGCCTTTGCATCCGTGCCGCCGTCTCTTCGCGTTTACACGCCCATTCAGGATGGGCGATCGAACCCTTCCTTTATTGCGTTTCCTTTCCGGTCGACCGTTGGAATAAGTGCAACTTTTTTTACAAAAAAAGCACCGATCTCGAACATGTGCTGCATTTCGTGCAACGGATTCCGTTGGGTTTTTTTCATAAAATTCCATATCAACGGCGCAACATGCAGCTCTTTCAGCGGTTTGCCGCCATTTCGGACAAAATTGTTGTACAAAATGAAACGCTCGAAGAGGGGGCATGAACCCGTCCGCAGCATCACCGCATGCTTGCGGATCATGGGCATGCGGACGACGGCGATACCGCGACCGACTTCGCGGTTGCCGCCGCCGCAAGAATTAGGCGGTGAATCCGACGAAAGGCCTGACCGCAAGGAATTTTGCGGCCGTGTCAAACGGAGGCGAACACTTTGTCAAACCCTTCGCGCGAACGCTGCAAGAGTTCGTCCAAGGTTCCGGACGGCGGTTCCGGCGTGAGCACTTCCTGGGCGACGACGCCGCGGTATCCGATCCGCTTCAGACTGCGCAAATACGCCGGCAAATCGATCGCTCCTTCGCCGGGATACAGCCGGTCGTTGTCGAGCAGCCGCTCCACCGGCCCATCCTGCGCGTCGTTGATATGTACGTGGACGATCTGCTCGGCGCGCAAATTCAGCAAATCCTCGGGGGTCAGCCCCGTCGTGTGACAGTGGAAAGTGTCGACCAGCAAACCGACATTCGGCAGGCCGATCGCGGCGATCATTTCCAGCGTTTCCTCGGCGGTCCAAATGTACGGGTGTTTCCAGGCCGTGCGCAGATGATGCGGCCCGACGAATTCGAGACCGAGCCGGACGCCGTGCGCGCCGAGCACTTCCGCGCAGATGCGCAGGCGCCGGATGGCGGCCGCCATGAACGGCGCCGGTTTTTGATCCGTGGACGGCAGGATATAGGTGCAGCAGGCGTCGCAGCCGAGCCTTTCCGCCGCGGCGGCCGCGGCGGCCAGCGCCTCCAGTCCTTGCCGGAACTCCGTATCCGAACCGCGCCACTCCACCGGGAGCCCGATCGCCCCGATGCGGACGCCGTGCTGTGCCAACAGCTCGCGGGCGCCTTCGGTACCGATCCGTTCCTCCAACGATTTCGCATCGATATCGACGGCGCCGAATCCGTATTCCGCCGCCTTTTGGATCAGCTGCACATCATCGACGGCGCCTATGCCCGCTTTCGTCAATCCTTTGATCATAATCGACATCATGCCTCCTGAACCTCAAACTGGTTATGTCTGCTTTGTCCGCTTCGTTGGCGAACGGTCCGACAAGCTGTTTTCGATGATCCGTTTCGCCTTCGCGCGTCTTGGATTCGTTTTCATCGCGATCGGGCGCCTCCCATCCGGCGCCTCCCTTTCGTTCCGGCATGGTTTCGCCTACGCTCCGGCATGATCGCGCCCCGGTCTCCCTTCGCCCCGGTATGTTCACGCTTTGGTCTCTCTCTTCGCGGCAAGTACACGTCTTCGTCATGATACGTCGGCCGCGACGCGAAATCCGCAGTTGCCGGTGGAACTGTCGGGGGTGTTGGAGCTGCGCGCCGCCACCCGGTAACGGTTGCAGTACGAACGGTGGCACAAGTAGGAGCCGCCGCGCATCGAACGGGAACCGGTGGGTTCGGTGTAGATGGGGTTCTCGTCGGACGTGACGGTGTGGTAACGGGGCGTAAACCAATCCGCGCACCATTCCCACACGTTGCCCACGACATTGTAGAGACCGTAACCGTTGGGACGGTAGGCGGTAACCGGCGCCGTGCCGACATATCCGTCCGAAGCGTGGTTGACATCGGGAAACTTCCCCTGCCAAATGTTGCAGCGATGTTCGCCGTCCGGTTTGAGCTCGTCGCCCCACGGATACGTTTTTTGCTCCAGTCCGCCTCTTGCCGCGAACTCCCACTCCGCTTCCGTGGGCAGCCGAGTGCCGCTCCAGGCGCAGTAGGCTTGGGCGTCGTTCCAGGATACGTGCACGACCGGATGGTCCAACCGGTCTTCAATGCTCGACCCCGGACCTTCCGGCTGCGCCCAGTTGGCGCCCTCCACCGCCAACCACCAAGGGACTTGCCGCGGTGACCCGAGCACGTTCACCCCCGGCTTGACGAACAGGTGAAACACATACGACCAACCGAATTTTTCCGCTTCCGTGACGTACCCGGTCTCCTCGACAAACTGCCGAAACTGGCGGTTGGTCACCGCCACCGCGGAAATCAGAAACGGTTTTACCGTCACTTTGCGGGCAGGCCCTTCGCCATCCTGGGGAAATCCTTCGTCGCTGTCCGTCCCCATCCAAAAGGTGCCGCCGGGGAGATAAATCATCGATTCCCCCCCGTCGTTCGGCCGCATCTTCGACCGTGCGGGAAATTCGGCCGCCGCCTTTTCAGGGGCCGCATCCCGCTGACCCGATGGAACTGTCGAACCATCCGTTCTCTGCCGGGAACCGGACGGCGAGCAGCCGGAAGCGGACGAATCGCCCTCCATCGGCATGCTGCGGGCGGCCGAACAGCACGGTTTCTCCGGCGCTTCCGCGCGGCGTTCCGTGTCCGGACTCGTCAGGATCGGCAGTTCCCGCCTGAATCGCTCCGCCTTCGGGCGTATCGCATCCGGACGCTCCGTACCCGGACGTTGCTCCCGTTCGTGTGCCGTATCTCGATGCTCCATGTTCCGATACAGCCCCTTCAAAAGTTTTCGGAATCGTTTCCCATTACCATTCATCTTATCATCAGCGGCGGTGTGTAATCTATCCTTTTTTGCGGGGAAAGGGCGCGTATGGGAGACATCTTTTCCACCATTACGGTGGAACGTTTGGTCCGTTTCCGCGCGTGTCATCGCTCGGATGCGGTATGATCAGCCGCCCTGCCGGTAAGCAGGTCCGCAGCATGGTCGTGTGCGACTCCCCTCTTGCCGAAAAAATCGGGTGAACGCCTCCCGCTTCCCAAAAAATGGAGGCGCTTCACGACAAAAAAGCCAGCCGGACGTCACCGGCTGACTTTGTCTTTCCCGATGATTGGCGGGATCCGGATCGCGCCGCGATTGCCCGCATGCGCTTGGCTCGAAAATCAGGATTTCGGCAGCACGTCGTGATCGACGTAACGCTCCCCGTTCATTTCGCTGATGATGTTGATGGCCACTTTGGCCCCGTCGCCTGCCGTGATGATCGTATGTACGCTCACGCCCGCGCAGGTGCCGGCCGCCCAAATGCCCGGAATGTTCGTCCGTCCGTCGGCGTCGGTTTTGAGGACGGTCTTGATGCGCGGTTCGGTGCCTTCCTTCGTTTCCACACCCGCCGCCTGGGCGAGTTCGACCGACGCTCCGGTGGCCAAAATCACGTATTTGGCTTCGTACGAGGCGCCGTCGGCGGTCAGCTCAAAGCCGTCGTTTTTTCTGGCGATTCCCGTCACTTTCGTTTTCACCAGCTCGGCGCCGAAACGGGTCGCCTGTCTGAGGCCGACGTCCACCAGGTCGGAACCGGAAATTTTCTCAACGCCGTAATGATTCTCCACCCACGCCCGTCTGGTCAAACCTTGGTCGTTGTCGAGAAGAAGCACTTTTTTCCCCGCCTTGGCGGCAAACAGCGCCGCGCTGGCACCCGCCGGGCCGCCTCCGACAATCGCAATGTCGTACATGTTCTTCCCTCCAGACACTTCTATTTTTTCATGCCAACTCCATTATACTCCTCACGATAAAAGAATCCAAACCATGGCGCGTGAAGCATGACGGCTGAGAAAAAGCCGTGCAATAATGGGATCTTGTCCATGGAATCACCGCCGACAATTTTCGCGATTTGGAGTATAATGGGGTTGGGTTTTTGGAAAAAAGGACAGCAGTATGACCTACGGAGAGTGAACCTGTGAACGATATTGTTTCAGTGCATTGGCTGCATGAACATCTGCGGGACGACAATGTTGCTGTCGCAGACTGTCGGTTTGAGCTCGGACATCCGGACAACGGCAGGTTGGCGTATGACCGTTCGCACATTCCCGGGGCCGTGTACATCGATCTGGAACGGGACATGTCGGGCCCGGTTCGGGAACACGGCGGCCGGCATCCGCTTCCGGATTTGGGCACGTTTTCCCTGCGCATGGGCGAGCTGGGCATCGGCAACGACACGGTCGTCGTCGCCTACGACGATCAGGGCGGCATGATGGCGTCCCGTTTATGGTGGATGCTTCGTTTTCTCGGTCACCGGAACGTGTACGTGCTGGACGGCGGTTTCAAGGCTTGGGTGGAAGCCGGATATGAAACGGACCGCGAGCCGGCACGGCGGCGGCCGAAACATTTTTCGCCGCGCGTGCACACCGGTATGATGATCTCCGTGCAGGAACTGAGAAACCGGCTCGGAGAAAACGGGCTCGTGCTGATCGATTCCCGCGAAGCGTCGCGTTACAAAGGCGACTCCGAGCCGATCGACAAAAGGGCGGGGCATATTCCGGGCGCGGTGAACCGTTTTTGGAAAGACGGTCTGGACGAACACGGACGATGGAAACCGGCGGATCAGCAGGCGGAACGGTTTCGCGACATTCCCCGCGACGCGGAAATCGTCGTCTACTGCGGTTCCGGCGTCAGCGCCTGTCCGAACGTGCTGGCGCTGAAGGCGGCGGGGTACGAACGCGTCCGGCTTTATCTCGGAAGCTGGAGCGACTGGATTTCGTACCCGGACAATCCGATTGCGAGAGGCGAATCCTGAAAGCCGAATCGCTTCCGACACCGCACCGGCAGTTTTCCATGTTCGATACGCTTCGACAATGCTTTTTGCCTTAGCGTTTCCTTTCACGAAAAAGGAGGACCACAGCCGACCGCCGGTCCTCCTCCTACAATGCTCTCCTTGCGAAAAATTCCCCGTGTCTCATCCCGTAACCAACCCCGCGATGTCACTGCGCGGATTTGTTTTGCCCGGCCGGCAGGATGACGGCTTTTGAGGACCGCGACCTCCTCCGTGCGCCGCCCAGCCAGCCGGAAAACGGCAGCCGATTGATGACCAGGATGCCGATCAGCGTGCAGGCGATCGTGCACACATAGAGCAGCGCCAAACCTTGCTCTTTGTAAAAAATGCTGCCGCGTTCCAATTTTACGCTGGCTCTCACCAGGGCGTTCAGGCAGAGCGGATGCAGCAAGTAGACGAGAAAGGAATTTCGGGCGATCCATTCCGCGCCGGCGCCAAGCCTGGAGACGAGCGGCGTGTCGGGCAGCCGGAGCTTGTATACGATCGCGTACAGCAGTACGAAGCTGAACACTCCGTATACGATGGAAGCCGGCTTGACGCTGATATCGAACGTTCCGGTCGCCCGGCCGTCATAGAGCAGCACCGCCGCCCCGACGATCCACGGAATCAGCCACAGGACCGGTTTCGACAAAACGACGCGCCTCCATCTCGCCTCATGGCGCATGACCGCCATGCCGAGACAAAAATAAAACAGCCAGTTGACGAACAGCACGACATAAGGAACCGGAAGTGCGGGAAGCGTGATCCAACCCAGGCGGTGCGCATAGATCAGCCCATTGAACAATGCGGTCAGCGTGAACGACACCGACAGCATCGAGGCGGCATGCGCCTTGAGCCATCGGTGGAGCAAAGGAAACAGCGCGTATAATTGAACCATGATCAAGATAAAGTAAAGATGGGAAAAAGCGCTGCCCCGCAGCAAATGTCCGGGCAAATGCGCGGCGAAATAGGCGCCGAGCTCCTGCCATTGCAGCTGCACGACCAGATGGCGCTGATTGTACAACACATATGCAACTGTCCAAAGCACGTAAGGGACAAGCACTTTGGAAAACCTTTTTTTGTAAAAATACGCCACGCTCGGCGAGGGGCGGCTCGTTTCGACGTATACGAGCACCATTCCCGCCATGATGATGAACAAAGGCGAGGCAAAACGGGACAGCTGGTTGACGGTATAAGCGGTATCGTTCGTCAACATCTGGCCCGAGGTCACATGGATCATGACGATCGAAAGCGCGGCCAGCGCCCTCAGCACATTCAATTGTTTGATCATCGGCCAATCCTCTCGGAAAAGGTGAATTCGATCGGGCGGTCCGGCGAGCCCCGATTCTTTTTCTATTATACTATACTTGAAACGGTACGATTTTTTTTGGCAAAAAGATACCCAAAGATACCGGCCGCAGTCACCAACCGCAAAACCGCCGTTTTGGCGGTGAAGACACGTCGAGTCCGCCTTGTTCTTTTCGCATCGATCAAAATCACGCGACGGTCCGAGGCGGCGGGCACCCGCCAATCAATACCGCACTTCTCTCTCGATGATCCGTTGTGCCATGAGCCGCGCACACGGTCCAGAGTTTGATCCATCGCATCCGCCGCGCGCAGTCATTTGTGCTAAATTTCATACAAAACGCATACCCCCACCGGGATCCTCCGTTCATTTTATGCGATATTTCACACAAAACCCGTTCCCGCACCGTTTCTCCGCATCCTTTTGTGCTAAATATCACACAAAACCCGTTTTCATACCGTCAAATGTTCGATCAATTCGAGATAGTACGCTCTTAAACGTTCCCTTAACCATTCGGGTTCGACGATTTTCAACGATGTTCCGAAGCTGCTCAAATATTTCAGCATAAAGTCCAGTTCTTCCGGCTCAAAAGTGCCTACCATGTGCATCTTTCCGTGTTCTTCCGCCAGTCTCATCGACGGGTAGGGTTCCGAACGGAATTTTTCCACTCCGCTGTCGTCCAGCCAACACTTAAACGGGATCGCGTTCGCCGAAGGCTGCCACAAGCGCCGCGCTTGTTCAGCCGCTTCCCCGATCGGTTCGATGTCCGCCAGTTCCGCCTGTTCGATTCGATCGCACCGAAAGACGCGATAGCTTTGTTTGTCCAGATCGACGCTTTGGCAGTACCAAAAACCTTTCATCAGGTAAACGAAAATCGGCTGGATACGGCGCGCTTCCCCGCGGTACACGATGTTCAATCCCCGGTTTTCCGTCGTCGCCGTGATCACCGTTTCCAGCCAGGGACAAGCCGTCTGCTGCTTGGTCACATAAAAACCGACTCGGTCCCGGATACGGCGCACCTGTTCCATTTGCCGTTCGCTCAGCGCTTCCATAAATTTGCGGTGAATCGACGCATAGGTCGCTTTGAACGGAATGTCCGTCACCGACTCCAACACTCGCAGCGAAAGATACAGCGCGTACACTTCCTCGCTCGTAAACGAAATCGGCGGCAGACGCACCGGCTGAATCAAAACATATCCGCCGTTCCGGCCGTATTCCGCGTAAATCGGCGCCCCGAGCCGTTCGATCGCGGCGATGTCCCTCAACGCGGTTCGTTTTGAAATGCGAAACTCCGCCATCAAATCGTGCAGGGTAAATCGCCTGCGCTGATTCATAAACTTCAGCATTTCGTGCAAACGTTCCGATTTTTTCATGCTCGCCACCTTTAAGGTGTCATGTTTTGTCACCATTATAACTTATCCTTGAGTCGAGATGCCGCAAATTATATTTGGGAGGTTGTTCAAGATGAATTTCGAGGTCATTCCGTTTTTGTCTTTCAATGGGAGGGCGGCGCAGGCGATTGCGTTTTACGAACAACATTTGGACGCCGAAGCGCTGCTGAAAGTGACGTACAAACAAATGAAGGAGATGGATCCGGATTTTTCGTATCCGGAGGGGCAGGAGCATTACATTACCCACGCTGTGCTGCAGATCGGACAAAACAAATTGATGCTGAACGAGGAGCCGATGGATGCGTCCAGGCCGTGGCAGGCGGGAAACCGTTTTTCCTTTTGCATCCAGTCCAAGGATGAATCCGCGATTCAAACGCTTTTCCGCCGTGTCGCCGGGCATCCGGAAGCCGCCGTGCTGGTCCCGCTGGAGCCGAACAGTTTCAGTCCCGCGTACGGCATCGTCCGCGATCCCTTCGGCGTGGTCATCCAGTTCGTGGTGACGAGGCACGATTTTTAATGAATTTGCGCGGACGTGGCGGGGAACAATGCCGACTGAACGAGGCGGGATTTGTTCCCCTGCCATCGAGCGAGATGTACAAAATTGTCTTTTACGGTTTCAGCACCACTTTGATGCATCCGTCCGTTTTCGTGTCGAATAATTCGTATCCCTTTTTGGCTTCCGAAAGCGGCAGGCGGTGGGTGATGATATCGGTCGGGTCGAATCGGCCTTCCGCAATCATTTGATACAGTTCGGGCATGTAATGGATGACCGGCGCCTGTCCCATTTTCAAGGTGATGTTTCGGCTGAACAGGTCGCCGAGCGGAAAGGCGTTGTAACGCATGCCGTACACCCCGACCAACTGGATCGTTCCGCCTTTGCGGACCGCCTGGCTGGCGATTTTGATGGCGCCCATGGCGCCTCCCTGCAGCATCAGCAGCGTTTCCACCTGTTCGACAAACGTCTTTTTTCCATCCATGCCGACGCAGTCGATGACGACGTCCGCGCCGCCGCCGGTCAACTCCTTCAAATGATTGCCGATGTTGTCCTCCGATTCGAAATTGACGATCTCCACCCGGTTCGTTCGTTTCGCGTGTTCCAACCGGTAGCCGATATAATCGACGGCAATGACGCGTTCGGCGCCTTTCATCCAGGCGAATTTTTGCGCCAGCAGGCCGACTGGGCCGCAGCCGAGCACAATGACCGTGTCCCCCGGTTTGACGCCCGCCGCATCCACGCCCCAATAGGCCGTCGGAACGATGTCGGAAAGAAACAGCAGCTGCTCATCCTCCAGTTCGCAATCGTCCGGCACGCGAAACGGGGTGAAGTTGCCGAACGGCACCCGTACCATCTCCGCCTGACCTCCCGCGTAACCGCCGAACGTTTCGGAATACCCGAGATATCCCCCGGAATCCCCGTGCGGGTTGGCGTTGTCGCATTGGCTTTCCAGCTTGTTTTGACAGTATCGGCATCGGCCGCACGCCATCGTGAACGGGATGACGACCCGGTCGCCTTTTTTGACGCGCGTGACCTCCGGCCCCGTTTCCTCCACGATGCCCATCGGTTCATGACCGATGATGTAGTCCTTCGGCAAGTTCGGAACCATGCCGTGAACGAGGTGCAAATCCGACCCGCAGATGGCGGTTCGGGTGATGCGGACCAGAATGTCGTCCGGCTTTTCAATCCGGGGATCGTCAACTTCCTTGACTTCGACGTTTCTCATGCCTTGGTAGGTAACGGCTTTCATAACGACTCCTTTTTTCCGGGGATCGGCGCCGGTCCCGGTGTTGCGGTTTTCCACCAATTGTGGTCCGCTCCTAATGTGCCCGTTTTTTGCAAAAAGTATCGGTTATGGATCGGCGGGGCGGTGCTTCGCGCAGATGCCCGATATCGCTGAATGTAAAAAAAAGGGGCTGTCCCAAAAGTCATTGAGGATGACTGAGGGACCGCCTCTTTACCCTTAGGTAAAACAAAAAGAAACCCTCTTTTGGTAAAATGGAAGTGACAAGCAACCAATACCAAAGGAGTGGTT
>Ga0207870_100371_pt1 | contig 28581 bp, 24 predicted proteins | sample CeladaPassage60B_FD_187477 | JGI IMG/M metagenome (GOLD analysis project Ga0207870, IMG submission 187477) | Cellulose-adapted microbial communities from the Joint BioEnergy Institute, USA - Passage3 60B (SPAdes) (version 2) | ecosystem: Engineered > Bioreactor > Continuous culture > Unclassified... | reverse complement strand
GTTCTGGTGATTGCGTCCGATACGGTGGTGGTACTGGACAACCAAATTTTGGGAAAGCCGGCGGATGAGGAAGATGCCCGCCAAATGCTGCGCCGTTTGTCGGGTCGCCGCCATCAGGTGTATAGCGGGCTGGCACTGTTTGAAATCGGCAAGGAATACAGGGAACGGCTGGGTCATGCCCGGACCGACGTACAGTTTTGCCGGCTCTCCGATGAGACGATTCGCCGGTATGTGGCGACAGGCGAGCCGCTTGACAAGGCCGGCAGTTACGCCATTCAAGGATTGGGTGCCACGTTGGTGGAAGGCATCCACGGCGACTATTTCAATGTGGTGGGCTTGCCGCTGGCATTGTTTGGAAAATTCCTCGAGGACTGGGGATACCGCCTGTTTTGAAGCGTTGGTGTCACAAGATCGCCTTTTCTGAATTCGTGCCGCGGCATTCCTTTACGGTATAATGAAGGTTGAAGTGTATGACGAAGGAGCATCAACCAGTACAGGGGGTATCCGTGTGAGCAGGGGATTGAAAGGGCTGGCAGTCATCACAACGGTGTTTATGTTCCTGGTCGTCTTCGTCGGCACGATGGTCACAAAAACCGGATCGGGAGACGGGTGCGGCCGATCGTGGCCGTTGTGTGAAGGTCAGTTCCTCCCGCAAGCCAACATTAATTCGATGATCGAATATAGCCACCGGGTGGTTTCCGGTATCGTCGGCATCCTGATTACGGTGTTGCTGGTTTGGGCGTGGCGCGCCTGCAAGGGGCGACGGGATGCCCGCTTTCTTGTCGCGGCCAGTTTTCTTTTTACGGCGATCCAGGCGCTGCTCGGGGCGGCGGCTGTGGTGTGGGGACAGTCTCCCCCGATCATGGCATTGCATTTCGGCGTCTCACTCGTCGCTTTTGCAACGGTATTGTTGTTTACGTTGATTCTCTTTCGCTGGGAATCGCGCCCGGTACAGATGACTTTCACAAAGGGATACCGGAATGCCCTCTTCGGCGTGACCGCTTACACCTATGTGGTGGTATATACGGGGGCGTATGTGGTTCACGGCAATGCGAGCGGCGGATGCGGCAGATGGTTCCCGCTTTGCGACGGGAAGTGGTTTCCCGGCTTTTCGGGTGCGGCAGGAATCCAGTTTGTCCACCGCCTGAGCGCTTTCTTGCTGATGGTGGCAGTACTGGCCTTGCTGGTGGTCACGCTTCGCCGGTACAAGGAACGGCGTGATTTGTACCTCGCGGGGGTGTGGTCCGGCGTGCTCGTCGTGTTGCAGATTTTAAGCGGCGGCCTGATGATGTGGGCAGGGCTCAACCTGTTTACGCGCTTGCTGCACGCCACCTTGATCATGCTGCTGTTTGGCGCGCTCAGCTATATGTGCATGGAAGTGTTCCGCAGGCCGCCCCAGGAAACCGATCAAGCGGACCTGATCGGGAAGCCCCAGGCCAGGCCCTCAGTCGGCTGAGCGCCTTGCCTTTTTGCGCCGGTTCGGGTATAGTATGAATGTCAGACAATTTCATCTCGCTTTTCATCCACTAGGGGTGCTCCGTTGGGAGCTGAGAAAGGGTGTTTAACCCTTACCCTTTGAACCTGATCTGGATCATACCAGCGTAGGGAAGTGGATCGGAGGATACGAAGGCGTTTTTTGGCGCCACACTCGGCATGAGGAAATTCGTACCCAAACCGCTCCACTGGGAGCGGTTTTTTTGTGCGTTTATTTGGATTTGGTTTTTTCAAGGGAGGAGAGGACACTTGTTTTCCAGTGAGGAATGGAGACGGAGGATCAATGAGAAAAAGGAGGAGTATCTTCAACTGTTGAGCCGGCTGGTGGCTTTTCCGACGGTCAGCCCTCCCGCCAGGAACACGCGTTTGGCGCAGCAATATGTGGCTGAATATTTGAGAAATCTAGGCATGGAGGTGGATCAGTGGGAAATTTACCCGAATGATGATAACGTGGTTGGCCGTTGGCGGGGAACGGGTGGCGGGCGCAGCCTCATTTTAAACGGGCACATCGATGTGGCGAGCGTGGAAGAGGATGAGGGGTGGCGCACGTCGCCATTCACGTTGACCGAGCGGGACGGGCGCCTGTACGGGCGCGGCGTGGCCGACATGAAAGGCGGACTGGCCAGCGGGCTCTTTGCGCTGTCCTTGTTGAAAGAGGCAGGCTTTGTCCCGAAAGGGGATATCATTTTCCAGTCGGTGATTGGGGAGGAGGTGGGGGAAGCCGGGACGCAAGCCTGTGTTCAGCGTGGTTACACAGCCGATTTTGCGATCGTGATGGATACCAGCCAGATGCAGATTCAGGGACAGGGCGGCGTGATTACCGGCTGGATTGAGATTCAGAGCCCGCAAACGTTCCACGATGGCATGCGGGCGAAACTCATCCATGCAGGCGGCGGCCAATTTGGCGCCAGCGCGATTGAAAAAATGGCCAAGGTGATCAACGCGCTTCAGGAATTGGAACGCCATTGGGCAGTGATGAAATCCTATCCCGGCTTTCCTCCCGGGATGAATACGATCAATCCGGCGGTGATTGAAGGGGGGCGCCATCCTGCTTTTGTGGCGGATCAGTGCAAACTCTGGATTACGGTTCACTTTTATCCCGATGAAACGCATGAGCGCGTGGCCAAAGAAGTCGAGGAACACGTCCTGCGGATGGCGGCCGCCGATCCGTGGCTGAGCCAGCATCCGCCGCGCTTTCGCTGGGGCGGGCGTTCCATGATTGAAGAGCAGGGTGAGATTTTTCCCGCTTTGGAAGTGGACTGGCAGCACCCGGGCGTACAGCTGCTCTCGCGAGTGCATGAAGAGGTGAACGGGATGCCGGCGGTTCACAGCATGTCGTCCACCGTCACCGATGCCGGCTGGCTGGGGCGGGCCGGTATCCCGACTGTGTTGTACGGGCCCGGTTCACTCGCGCAGGCGCACGCGGTCAATGAAAGCGTGGAATGGGCGGAACTGCTGCAGTATACGCAGACGCTGGTGCGATTTATTGAGCAGTGGTGCGGATGACAGGGGGCAAGGAAGAAACATCACTTTTTGAAAGGGGTATGGGAAATGTCGTTTTCCATGGAATTGCGTCGATTGGCCGAGCCGATCTGGCAGAAAGAGATGGAGCATCCTTTTGTCAAAGGGCTGGCCAGTGGAGAATTGCCGCTGGAGTCGTTTCAATACTACTTGCGCCAGGATTACATTTACCTGATTGCCTTCAGCAGGGTGTTCGCCATCGCTGCAGCCAAATCGCATGATCTTAAAGAGATGGGTGAGTTTGCTGAGCTATTGCACGCCACCTTGCATGATGAGATGGACTTGCACCGAAAATACGCGGCGGAATTTGGCATCTCACGGGAGGAGCTGGAAGCCACCGTTCCTTCTCCGACAGCCTACGCCTACACCAGCCACCTGGTGCGAACCGCTTATGAAGGGACGATGACAGAGGTGCTGGCCGCCGTGCTGCCATGCCAATGGGGGTATCACGAGATCGGTTTGCGCTTGGCTCAGGTTCCCGGCTGGGAGTCCTCGCCGTATCGGGACTGGATCAAGACATATGCTTCGCCGGAATTCGGCCGTTTGGCAGCGATGATGCGGGAGCGCCTGGATGCGCTGACCGCGTCGATTGATGAGGCGCATAAGAAGCGATTGCAAGACCTGTTCTTGACCAGCAGCCGATATGAGTATCTCTTTTGGGAAAAGGCCTACCAGCGCGAAGAATGGCCGGTGTAGAGCGGTTCCAGCGGGGAGCGTGGCAGCACATGGGAGAAGTGGAGGATGTGTTGACGTTAAGGGATTTGCATTTCACTTACCGGCAGGCGGGGGGTTCCTTTCCCGTTTTGGACGGTTTTTCCATGAGTGTGCGGGAGGGGGAGTTCTTTACTCTGATCGGGCCGAGCGGCTCGGGAAAGAGCACGTTGTTCAAGCTGTTGACAGGACTGCTGGAACCGGACGCCGGTGAGATTTTGTACCGGGGACGGCCCTTTTGCCGGCGCCTAGGCAAGGTGGGCTACATGCCCCAGCGGGACACGCTTTTTCCCTGGCGCACGGTGCGCGAAAATGCGGCATTGCCCCTGGAGCTGAAAGGATGGCGGCGCAAAGTGGCGCTCGAACGGGCCGGCTCCTTTTTGGGGGAATTTGGCTTGGAGGCGGTGGCCGACCTGTATCCGCATCAGTTGTCAGGGGGCTTGCGGCAACGGGTTTCTTTTTTGCGGACCGTTCTGGCGGACAACGACGTGCTCTTGCTCGACGAGCCTTTCGGCGCGTTGGACGCGTTGACGCGCGCCCAGCTGCAGGAATGGCTCCTGAACCTGTGGCAAAAGTTGCGGAAGACCGTGCTGTTTATCACCCACGATGTGGAAGAGGCCATCTTGCTCTCCGACCGCATCGGGGTGCTTTCCGCCCGCCCATTGTCCACAGTGCGGATGGTGGAGGTGCCGCTTTCCCGTCCGCGAAAGATGTTCATGGTGACGGAGGAGGCTTTTATCCGTTTGAAACGCCAATTGCTGGAACAAATCCGTGGTAAAGAGGGAGCGCTGGCGACGTGATGAACTGGCTGCAACAGTATCGCGCACCCGTTGCCTTTTTCTTGCTGATGCTGCTCGGATGGGAGGTGGCGGTCAGGGCATTGAACGTGCCGGTGTTCATCCTCCCGCCGCCCTCCGCCATCCTCTACGCGCTGTGGGAGCATGCCGGATTGTTGTTCACCGTGCATCTACCCGCCACACTGTGGATCATCCTCTTGGGACTGGCCATTTCGGTGATTTTGGGAGTTGGGCTGGCTGCGGCCATGACGTTGTTTCCGCTGGTGGAACGGACCTTCTATCCGCTGCTGGTGGTCACGCAGACGCTGCCGATCATCGCCTTGTCTCCGGTTTTCGTGTTGTGGTTCGGCTATTCGATCTGGGGAAAAGTGGCGGTGACGGTCCTGATCAGCTTTTTTCCGATCGTGGTGAACACATATGACGGTTTCCGGCGCACAGATGCCGAATGGGTGGAGCTCCTGCGGACGATGGGCGCCAACCGCTGGCAGATTTTTCTCAAGGCGCAGGTGCCCGCTTCCTTGCCGATGTTTTTCACCGGCTTGAAGATGGCGGCTGTGGTCAGCGTCATCGGGGCCACCATCGGCGAATGGCTGGGAGCCAATGAAGGCCTGGGGTATTTCAGCCGGCGGATGGCCCACAGTGTCCGCGCCGCTCCATTGTTTGCCGCGGTACTGGTGCTGTCCCTGCTGGGGATTCTCCTGTTTCTGTTGATTCAGGGCCTGGAACGCAAGTGTTTGCCCTGGAAGCGGGAAGGCGGGCACAGGGAATCGGCACGGCAATGATTGCCTCCCTTGCCGGTGTTGAGAGGCAAGCCGTCTGATTCCCGGATGGCCATTAAATGTCCGCATCATGTGTCGGATGTGGATGGTCGAAGAAAAATGGACGTTGGGTGGAACTGGAAATGGGAGGATGGAGGGAATTAGGATGGAGGGAAGGGAAAAATGGACGGACAAAAACAGCGACGAACGATGAACATGCTGGTTTTGGCGTTGCTGGGCGGATTGGCCTTGGTGTTGGCCGCCTGTGGGGGGCAGGGAGAGCTGCCGGATCGGGAGGCAAACGAGACGGGTAGGGGGGCAGATGACGGAAAAAAGCCGGAAAAGCTGAGCATCATGCTTGATTGGTATCCCAATGCGGTGCATGCTTTCATCTATCTTGCCAAAGAGAAGGGATACTTTGCTGAGGAAGGGCTGGATGTGGAGATTCAGATGCCGGCCGAGACCAACGACCCGCTTCGTTTGGTCGCGGCCAATCAGGTGGATTTGGCCTTGAGCTACCAGCCGCAACTGGTGATGGCCAGGGCGGAAGGCGTGCCCAACGTGGCGGTGGCAGCGGTGGTCCGCCATCCCTTGAATGCCATGATGGTCAAGGCGGACAGCCCGATCCAGTCGCCGAAAGATCTTGAAAACCGGAAGCTTGGTTACCCTTCCATTCCCACCAACGAGGCGATTCTTCAGACGATGGTCAAGTCAGACGGTGGGGATCCCGGCAAGGTAACCTTGCAGGATATCGGCTGGGACATCGTGCAGGCTTTGAGCACCGACCAGGTGGACGCGGTCCTGGGCGGCTACATCAATCACGAGAAGCTGCTCCTGGAAAAACATGGGGTTCCCGTCCGGGTCATCGATCCGGTTGACTATGGCGTTCCCGACTATTATGAACTGATTCTGGTCACGAGCGAGAGCACTTGGAAGGCGAAACGGGAGTCCATCGCGGCATTCTGGCGTGCGGCGCAACGGGCGCAGGAGGAGGTGGCGGCCAATCCGGAAGCTGCGTTGCGAGTGTTGTTCAAGCAGCAAAGCGAGGCGTTCCCGCTGGATGAAGAGATTGAGCGGCAGAGCCTGGAGATCCTCCTGCCGTTGATGGACGCGGGGGAGAAGCCGTTCGGCTACCAAGACGCGCGGGTATGGGAGGAAGTGGTGGACTGGTTGAAGCGCGAAGGCGTGATAGAAAAGGCCATCGCGCCGGAATCTTTGTTCGTCAACCTGGAGGAATGAGGCTCACCATTCAGGCAGGGGCAATTGGAGCTGTTCCTGGTACCGCCGCAGGGTCTCCAGGGCTTCGTCAAGGGTGGGAGCAAGCACATTGAGGTGGCCCATTTTTCGCTTCGGGCGCGCCTCTTTTTTTCCATAGAGGTGCAGCTTGGCCTCTACGGGGAGCGCCGGCAAGCGTTTCAAGACGGCGGCCGGTTCCTCTCCCAGAAGGTTGAGCATGACCACGGGCGAGAGCAGGCGCGTGGACCCGAGCGGCAGGCCGCAGATGGCCCGCACATGCTGTTCAAATTGCGAGGTGACACAGGCTTCCATGGTGTAGTGTCCCGAGTTGTGGGGCCGCGGCGCCAGTTCGTTGACAAATAGCTGGCCTTCTTTTGTCAGGAACATTTCCACCGCAATCAGTCCATAGACATTCAATCGGTTGGCAATCGACGTCGCCAGCTCCTGCGCTTGCTCCTGCAGCGCCTGCGGGATGCGCGCAGGCGCCATGGAGATGCGCAGGATGCCGTCTTGATGGATGTTTTCGGCCGCAGGAAAACAACGCACTTCGCCTGTCGTGCTGCGGGCGGCAATCACCGAGATCTCTTTTTCAAAAGGAATCCATTGTTCCAAAATCAGTTCGGGACACATGCCGGACAGCGTTTCCCAGGCCAAAAGCGCCTCTTCTTCATTGCGGATCACCGCCTGTCCCTTGCCGTCGTAGCCCCCGAGGGCGGTCTTTAGGACACATGGAAAACCCAGTTCCCGAACCCCGTTGGCCAAATCGGCACGCGACCGCACCGGACGGAAGGGCGCGACAGGGATGCCGATGGATGCCAAGGCGCTTTTTTCCCGAATGCGATGCCGGGATATGGTCAGGATCGCTTTGCCCTGCGGGAGGTAATGGGATTGTTGGAGAGCTTCCACCAGACGATCATCCACATTCTCAAATTCGTAGGTGATGACGTCACACGTTTCGGCCATTTGCATGGCAACCGCCAGATCGTTGAGAGCCCCGGTATATGCTTGATCGGCCACCTGGCCGCAAGGGGAGTCGTCTTGCGGATCGAGGCAGGCAATGCGGTAGCCCATCTGTCGCGCGGCCAGCGCGATCATCCGGCCCAGCTGTCCGCCGCCCAGGATTCCGATGGTGGAACCGGGGAGAATGGCGGGGTGCTTCTGAGCGGGCCCGGTTGCGGCTGCCTTGTGTTCGGACAATGACGGCGAATGATCGGATGAGGTATGTATCGAATCGGTGCGTTCCATGCTTTTCTCCCTTTCCCGCTTGACAGCTAATCCAATTTCGAGTGTTCCAGAACCTGTTTTTCGATGGCTTCACGCCGCTGTTGCAACCGCTGACGAATGACCGGATATTTGTTGGCCAGGATGTGGGCAGCAAACAGGCCGGCATTGGTCGCGCCGGCCTTGCCGATGGCCATGGTGGCCACAGGCACGCCGCCTGGCATCTGGACGATGGATAACAAGGAGTCCAGTCCGTTCAATGTGGAACTTTTGACCGGCACGCCGATGACGGGCAGCAAGGTTTTGGCTGCGATCATCCCCGGCAGGTGAGCGGCACCGCCTGCTCCTGCGATGATCACTTCCAATTGCCGTTCTTGGGCGGTCTCCGCGTAGCGGAACATCCAGTCGGGTGTCCGGTGGGCGGAGACCACTTTTTTCTCGTAAGGAATCTCCAGCTCGTCTAAAATGGAGCAGGCAGCTTTCATCGTTTCCCAATCCGATGTGCTGCCCATGATCACGCCGACCAAGGGGTGTGAGGGCAATGCGTCAGGTTTCACGGTGTCACGCTCCGCATCGGTTTCGATTTCGCATCACGGATTGAAATGCTGATTTCCTTAATTGATGATGATTCCGGATTGATGATTCATTGATAATGATACCGCTCAGCTTTTTTCCGTTGATATTCATTGACGGCTTCCCACTTTTCGCGAATGACCGACTCGTCGACCGGAACACGCCGGGATGCGTCCCAACGGGCAATGCCGACACCGATCAAGGAACCGATGACCAATGCCAGCAGGATCCACACGACAATCATGTTCGCTTCCTCCTTTCCGTACTGTATTATTTTATCACAAAAAGGGACGGGACAGGTAAACGTTTCGTAAACCGAAATGTCGATTTGTGGAATGATTTGGTACAATATGTTTGTAAAGTTAATTTCCTGGGGAATGATGGTGCCGCAAGTGTGAACTTGCCGGATCGTTTTGGAGGTGAAGCGATTGAAAGATGAACAATTGGCCCTTTTTCAGGAGTTGACCGAGGCCAACGGCGCTCCCGGATTTGAGGGGCCAGTGCGGGAGATCATGAAGTCTCACCTTCAGCGCTGCAGCGACCGGATCGTCTCGGATCGGCTGGGCGGGGTGTTTGGCGTCAAGGAGGGGCCGCCTGACGCCCCGAAGGTTCTGGTTGCCGGTCACATGGATGAAGTGGCCATGATGGTGACGCAGATTACGGAAAAGGGGTTTGTCAAGTTCCAGCCGCTGGGCGGATGGTGGAATCAGGTGTTGTTGGCGCAGCGGGTGCAGATCATCACGGAGCGGGGAGTGGTGCCTGGGGTGATCGGCTCCACGCCGCCTCATCTCCTGGATGAGAATGCGCGGAAGAAACCGGTTCAAATCAGCGAGATGTTCATTGACGTGGGGGCCGACAGCCGGGAAGAAGCCGAAACGATCGGCATCAAGCCCGGGCAGCCGATCTTGCCGGCGACGCCGTTTACCGTAATGGCCGGCGGAAAAAAGTTGCTGGCCAAGGCCTGGGACAACCGTTATGGCTGCGCGTTGGCGATTGAACTGATGCAGGCGTTGAAGGACGAGTCCTTGCAGGTCAGCTTGTACAGCGGGGCGACGGTCCAGGAAGAAGTGGGCCTGCGGGGAGCTGCGGTGGCGGCCAATCTGGTGGAACCGGACCTGTTTTTTGCGCTGGATGCAGGCCCGGCTGGAGATACGCCGGGCGTGCGGGACGGTTTTGGACGGCTTGGAGAAGGGGTATTGATCCGGATTTATGATCGTTCGATGATTCTGCTTCCCGGCTTGCGCGATCTCATCCTGGACGTGGCAGAATCAGAGAAGATCCCCTACCAGTTTTTTGTTTCACAAGGAGGCACCGATGCCGGAAGGGTGCATCTGTCCGGGAGGGGGGTTCCATCTGCGGTGATCAGCATTCCCGCCCGCTATATCCACAGTCATGTCTCGGTCATCCACCGGGATGACTATCAGGCGGCCAAACGGCTCCTGATTGCGCTCTTAAGAAGGATGAATCCGTCGGTGATCAAAGAGATTCAGGCATCCCGGACCCTTTGATGCGGCTGGTCATTGAGCAGGATCCCGAGCCGCGACAGCGCCTGGCACGCTTCATCGATGAGCGACTCCGACTCCGCGGCCACCGTATGCAAGTGGACGCCCCCGGTGAGCGAGGAGAGCAAGGAGGCCCCGGAAGCCTGAATGTTTTTCAGGAAGTGCTGCACATCGCGCCGGTTTTTCAGCATCAAAGAACCGCGAAGTTCTCCATATACGGGATGTTCCACGATGACATCCAGGACCTGAAGGCCGTGATCCACCAGGGTATTCAGCTCCGTTTCCGTTTCTTCCCACTGATGCTTGCAGGCGATCACCCGCGAACAGGGGTATTTTTCCTGCGAGATCTCGGCGTCGTGGTAGAGATACCCTTGCGGCGTGGCCAGAATGGGGTGCTTCGACGCCCTCAGCAGGGCGATATCCTGAACGATGACCTGACGGCTGACGTTGGCCAATTGCGCCAGTTCTGTTCCTGTCACAGGACTGGCCGCTTTTTTTAATTTTTCCAGTATCCATTGCCTGCGCTCTTCACCCGAGAATTTGTGCGTATCTTCCGCCACTTGCCATCCTCCTGACCATGAACTGCTTTGTCTCGTTTATTGTAGCACAATCCGGGAATGGGCATGTTGCGCGTGGAAAACCCATGTGGAAAACACATTTAAATAACATATATTTAACAAAGTATTCAAAAACTCGGCGCAACAATCGACGTAATTTTTGTTATAATGAAAGTGCGATCGGTTAAAAGATTGGAAACTGGAGATAATTATTATATAAAAACGAGAGGTGGAACAACCATGCTGAGTGAAGTGCAACGTTACACGCTGCAGAGAGACCAGTTGTTGTCCGAGTGGGAATCGGCCAGCGATAAAGAAAAACAGCAAATCGTCCTGAAGATCATGGAAATTGATGAAATCATGGAAGATTTGAAGAAAGAGCAGAAAAAGGCCAACTGAAACGACGGGCATGGCTTGTCAGAAGCGAGGCTGCTCCCGAAGGTCAAACCTTTGCGGGCGGCCTCTTTTTTACGCGAGCCATTGCATCAACGTTCCGCCCAGGGCGCCTGTCAGCACCACGATCCAAGGCGGCAGGTTCCAAAAAGCAAGCATGGCAAAGAGGATCGCAGCAAGGGAGAAGTCCGCAGGGGTGCGAATCGAACTGACCCAGATCGGATCGTAAAAAGCGGCCAGCAAGATGCCGACGACAGCCGCATTCACTCCATTCATTGCCCCTTGAATGCGCGGTTTTCGGCGGATCGCATCCCAGAATGGCAGGGTGCCCGCGACCAGCAAAAAGGCAGGCAAAAAAATGCCGATGGTGGCGACACCTGCCCCAAACCATCCGCCCATGACTGCCCCGGCGTATGAGGCAAAGGTAAACAACGGGCCCGGAACGGCCTGAGCGGCGCCGTATCCCGCCAAGAATGCTTCACGGCTCATCCAACCGGAAGGAATGAGTTCCCTTTCGAGTAATGGCAATACGACATGCCCGCCGCCAAAGACCAGCGAACCTGCCCGGTAAAAGCTGTCAAAAACAGCCAGCCAGTGTAAGGAAGTGAGATGATGCAAGAGCGGCAGGAGAAACAGCAGGATGAAAAAGAGGGACAGGTGGACGATGGCGGTGGAGCGGCGAACCGGAACGCGCATCAGGGCCTCGCCGCTTGTGTTTTTGACGTCGCGGTTTCTGTAAAGAACGATCCCTGCCGCCCCGGCGAGGATGATCAGCGCGACGTGGCTGAATGCGCTTGGCCATATCAACGTCATCACAGCCATGCTTATGGCCAGCGTGATGCGGGCGCGATCCGGCGTCAGTTTTTGCCCCATGCCCAGGATGGCCTGCGCCACGACAGCCACGGCGACGATTTTCAAGCCGTGTATCCAGCCAGTGTTTGCCGGATCAACATTTTGAAAAAACAGCGCAAACAGAATCAACGCCAAAGCGGATGGGAGGGTAAAGCCTAGCCAGGCGGCAATCCCGCCCGGCAGTCCGGCACGCATGATCCCGATGCCGATCCCGACCTGGCTGCTTGCGGGCCCGGGAAGGAATTGGCAAAGCGAGACGAGGTCCGCGTAACTGCGCTCGTCCAGCCACTTTTTGCGCCGGATGTATTCTTCGTGAAAATAACCGAGATGCGCGATCGGACCGCCGAACGAGGTGAGGCCAAGCTTCGTGGACACGATGAAAACTTCGAGAAGGGATGGCCATTTTTTCCTCTGCATGATATCATTTTCCCTCCACTGACGCCCATTCTTCCAGTTTTTTATCGGAAGGCAGGAACAGGGAGACGATGCCCAAGAGCGGCAGAAAACCGCAGCCGATCATCACAGTTTTTACTCCAAGCCAGTCTACCAGTCCGCCCAGGGCGACCGAGCCCAGCGCTCCCATGCCGAAGGCAAAGCCGATGATCAGCCCCGAGACGGTCCCCACCTTGCCGGGTACCAGATCCTGCGCGTAGACCACCGTCACCGAAAAGCTGGAGAGGACGATAAATCCGATGACGAGCGACAACGGATAGGCCCAGAAGGCATTGACGTGCGGCAGGAGCAGGGACAGCGGCGCAGAACCCAGCATCGAGAAGAGGATCATGTTCCGTCTGCCGAAACGATCGGCGAGCGGCCCGCCCAAAAAGGTGCCCAGTGCGCCCGCAGCCAGGAACAGAAAGATGTAGAGTTGCGCTTCCTTGACCGTCGTGCCGTACTGCTCGATGAGGTAGAACGGATAAAAATTGGTAATGCCGGCGTGATACCATGAACGGACGAAGACAAACGCGATCAAGAGCGACATGGCCAGCCGCAGCTTGCGCCGGTGCGCGGATGCGTTTTGCAGATCAGCCTCCGGGGAAGGGTTGGCCGCTGTTTTTTTCTTCATTTGTTCCAGCCGGTGCATCTGTGTCCTGTACCAGGAGGCGATGTACATCATCACGAGGATGGCGATGCCCGCCGGGATGGCGAACCAGATGGCCCCGAATTGCCCAAGATTGACGAAGACGAGGGCTGTCATCACAGGCGCCAGCGATTGGCCGCTGTTTCCGCCGACCTGGAAGATGGATTGGCCGAGGCCTCGCCGCTGGCCGCTGCTGAGGTAGGCCACGCGGGAGCCTTCCGGGTGAAAGACGGCTGAGCCCAGGCCGACCAGGATCACCGAAGCCAGAACAAAACTGAAATTGGGCGCAAACGCCAGGCCAATCATCCCGCACATGGTGAAAAACATGCCGATCGGCAGCATGTAAGGGGAGGGGTGCCTGTCTGTGTACCATCCGACCACCGGTTGCATGATCGATGCGGTCATGTTGAGCGCAAAGGCGACGAGCCCCAGTTGCAGGTAAGTCAGGTGCATCGATTCCCGCAGGATCGGAAAGATGGCAGGGATCACCGCCTGAATGGTATCATTGAACAGGTGGACCAGGCTGATGGCCAGCAAAATGTTGTACAGTGTGGGTTTGACCGCCGGGTCCGGCTTTGCCGCAACTTCCAAGCCGATTCTCCTCTCTGCGGAAGGTTTCTCTGTATCATGGTTTTTCTGTATGCTTTTTTTCGCTGCACGAACAAAAGAAGATAGTTTCATTGTATCACGACTGGTGAAGCGTGTCTTGCAAGTTGTTTCGCGAAAACGGACGAAGGTGATAGGATGCTGACGAAGCTTCCCTCAGAGTTCATCAAGCGGATGGAACACTGGCTGGGAAATGATGCGGAGCCCTTTTTTCGCGTCTATCGGGAGGAACGGGTTTATGGCCTGCGGATCAATCCGCTCAAGATCACGCCTCAGGAGTGGCTGGCCCGAAGCCCTTTCCCGCTGGAGCCGGTGCCGTGGTGCCCGACGGGGTTTTATTATCCGGGAACCGACCGCCCAGGCAAGCACCCCTACCATGCCGCCGGAGTGTATTACATCCAGGAACCGAGCGCGATGGCGGTGGTGGAAGTGCTGGGCGTGCAGCCTGGTGAAAAGGTCCTGGATCTGGCTGCCGCCCCAGGAGGGAAAGCAACCCAAGCGGGAGCGGCGCTGCGGGGAGAGGGACTGCTGGTGGCCAACGATATTCATCCGGAAAGGGCGAAGGTGCTTTCAGAGAACGTGGAACGCATGGGACTGCGGAATGTGCTGGTGACCAGTGAGCCGCCGGAGCGGTTGGCGGCCCGCTTTCCCGCTTTTTTTGACAAGATCATTGTTGATGCTCCCTGTTCGGGGGAGGGGATGTTCCGCAAAGATCCGGATGCGCGTGGCACCTGGTCTTTGGCTCATATCCGCCTCTATGCGGAGCTTCAGGACAAAATCCTGGCCGCGGCGGCGAACATGCTAAAACCAGGCGGGAAAATGGTGTACTCCACATGCACGTTTGCGCCGGAGGAAAACGAGGGGACGGTGGCCCGCTTTCTTGACCGCCACGGCGATTTCCGTCTGGTGGCGCATCATCTGGCGGACCATTTTGATCCGGGTTGCCCCCAGTGGTGGAACGGCCGGGAGGAACTGGCGCTTTGTTCCCGCCTCTGGCCGCACCGCCTGCGAGGGGAGGGACATTTCATCGCGTTATTGGAGCGCAGCGGGGATGCCCATCCGGGAGAAGCCTTGGCATGGAAGGAAAAAAGAAAGGGGCGCAAATCTCAGCCAAGGTATCCAGGATTGTCCTATCAGGAGGCATGGAAGCGTTTTGCGGAATTTGCGCGGGAATACCTGACGCTGGATCCGGAACAGTTGGCCGCGCCGGAGCGGCTCTGTCTGTATAAAGACCAAGTGTACGTGCTGCCGGATGTCCAAGGCGTGGATTTGGCCGCTTTCATGCCAGGCTTCCGGATCTTGCGGCCGGGCTTGCATCTGGGAACGTTGAAAAAGGAACGCTTGGAGCCGGCGCATGCCCTCTCGCTGGCTCTCGCGCCGGCCGATGTCAGGCAACGGTATGAGCTGTCCCTGGAAACGGCAGGGGGGCAGCCGGAAGCGATTCGGTATTTGCGCGGCGAGAGCCTGCTTCTCCAGGAAGCGGGGGAAGGTTTTTCCGGGTGGGTCCTGCTTGTCGCGGACGGTTTTCCGTTGGGATGGGGAAAGGCCAGCAACGGACAGATCAAGAACCGCTATCCCAAGGGCCGGCGTTGGTTTGCTGAAAGTTGACACCCACCAGGGCTCGTTTTATTGTAGTAGTTGGAGTGTGCTGAAAGGAATGACGGGAATGACACTTTCCAATGTGGGTGTCAGTGCATCGCGACAGCTGGGCGCTTTGTTGCTGAGGGGAAGGGAGCTGGCCAGGCGCAAGGGGGAGGCGGTGCTGGTTGGCGGAACGGTTCCCGTCCCGGAGCCGGTTGATCCCATCTCCCTGTTTGGCAAGGGATGGGTACGGAACGAGAAGGTGTTCTTTTGGGCCAAGGCAGGGGGCCGTTTTGGCCTGATAGGCCTGGGGCAGGCGGCTGCCATGGAAGAGCATGGCCAAGATGAAGGCGATGAAGCGGACTTCGTTGTAAACGCAGATCGTTGTGAGAAGCTGTTCCGAAGCTGGCAAAAGTGGCTGTCGGCGGGACTGAGGGAAGGCCCGAGAGAGCCGGGCTTAGGACCTGTCCTGCTTGGCGGCTTTTCGTTTGATCCGCTCAAAGCGAGCAGTCAGTTGTGGCGGGATTTTCCGGGCGTCTGTTTTGTCCTGCCGGAATACCTGTATACCTGGCGGGAAGATCAGGGATGGTTGTCTGTCAACCGGTTCGTATTGCCTCAGGATGAGGAAACGGAGCTGATGGCCTGGGCAGAACAAGGCTGGCGCTGGGTGCAGGAAGGCAACCCGCAGCAGCCGTCAGGGATGCATGAGGGGGTGGCAAATGGCGCGCCGGCGCATGGGACAGCGGCTGACATGCAGGATGCGCGTGCCGATCTGCAGGAATGGCTGCAAGGCCGTGGCCTGTCCGTCCATGAAAGGGATCCGGAAACCTGGAAACGGGCTGTCAGGCAGGTGGCGAAAGAGATACGGGATGGACATCTGAAAAAAGTGGTCCTGGCGCGGGATTTGATTCTGAAAGCGGAACAGCCGTTTTTCCCGGCGGCGATCTTAGAGGCGTTGCGACAGCGCCAGGGGCGTGACTGTTACCTGTTTGCTGTCCGCCGCGGCGCCAGTTGTTTCCTCGGAGCGACACCCGAGCGGCTGGTGGAAGTGGAGAGGCAGGAGGTTCGGGCGACTTGCCTCGCCGGATCGGTTGCCCGCGGCAAGACGCCGGCGGAAGATGAGCGGTTGGGCGCACTGTTGCTGGCCGATGCGAAAAACCGGGCGGAACATGCCGTTGTGGTGGAGATGCTTCGGGAAGCCCTCACCCCGTCCTGTGCCGCGCTGGAAGTGCCGGCAGAGCCGGTCCTGATGAAGCTGCGGGACATTCAGCACCTGTATACGCCGGTCACCGGACGGCTGCGGCCGGGACATCATTTGCTGACGCTGGTGAAGGCCCTGCACCCGACGCCGGCCGTGGGAGGATACCCCCGCGCGGCGGCGTTGGCGCGGATACGTGAGTTGGAGCAGATGGATCGGGGATGGTATGCGGCACCGGTCGGATGGCTGGACAGCGAAGGAAACGGGGAGTTTGCAGTGGCCATCCGCTCGGCGCTGATAAGGGAGGATGAGGCGGTGTTGTTTGCCGGATGCGGGATCATGGGCAATTCCGATCCGCAGGAAGAATGGGAAGAGACGCGGTTGAAAATGTTTCCGATGTTGTATGCGATTGGAAGTGCTGGACGATGAACCGGTCGCAGGCGATGTACGTCTACCTGAATGCCTTTATTGAAGAGTTGTCCCGAAACGGTGTGCGCCATGTGGTGTATTGTCCCGGTTCCCGTTCGACGCCGCTGGCGATGCGGCTTGCCGAGCATCCGCGCATCCGCTGCTGGCTGCATCTGGATGAGCGTTCAGCTGCCTTTTTCGCGCTCGGCATGGCAAAACGGTTGCGGGAACCGGTCGCTTTGCTCTGCACATCGGGTACAGCTGCGGTGAACTTTGCCCCGGCTGTGGTAGAGGCCCATTATGCCCGTGTACCGCTTGTGGTCCTGACGGCTGATCGGCCGCCGGAGCTGCGGGATGCGGGAGCGCCACAGACGATTGATCAGGTGCATCTGTATGGCCGGCATGTCCGATGGTTCATGGAGATGGCGCTGCCGGAAACGTCGCCTGAACTGCTGCGATATGTGCGGACAGTGGCCGCCAAGGCGGTGGCGTTGGCACAAGGGAGTTTCCCCGGGCCGGTTCATCTGAATTTTCCATTTCGTGAACCGTTGGTTCCGGAACCTCCGCCTGAAATGACTGCCGGTGAGCGGGATCCGTGGTCAGGCGGCAGGATGCCGCTGGGAGACCGGGGAGAAGAGTGCCGTGACGGAAGGCGTTTGGGAAATCCCGTCGACGGATGGCACGACGGGAATCTGCGAAGCGGCGGGGAGGCGCCTTATGTGGCGGTCAGGAGCGGCCGCCTGGTGCTTGACGATGGGACGATCGAGCGCCTGGCCGGATGGTTGTCCGGAACGAAACGGGGCGTGATCGTCTGCGGTCCGCAGACCGATCCCGCTTTTGCCCGGGCAGTCGGCAAACTGGCGGAGAGGCTCCAGTATCCGCTTCTCGCTGATCCGCTTTCGCAGGTGCGTTGCGGTCGCCATCCGCTTTCGGCGGTGGTGGAGATGTATGATGCCCTGTTGCGGGTGACCGCGTTTGCGGAGAAGGCCAAACCGGAAGTGGTGCTGCGTTTTGGGGCCTTGCCGGTGTCCAAGCCGTTGCTGCAGTATTTGAGCCGCCATGCGGATGCCCGCCAAATTGTGGTGGATGGCCACGCCATGTGGCATGATCCCGTCTTTTCAGCCGCAGAAGTGCTCCAGGCCGACCCGGCCTGGGTGTGTGAGCGGTTGTGCGTGCAGTTGGGCGAAGCGGCGCAACCGCAAAACCGCGGAGCGTTTGCCGGTGAGGGACGCAAAACCGGCGGAGAATGGCTTTCCTGGTGGCAGAAAGCCAACCGGCTGGCGCGCCAGACGGTGGAACGCAGGATGTCCGATGCCGATGCCGTTGCGGGTGATGCGGATACCGGCCTGTTCGAAGGCCGCCTGTTTCCCGAACTGGCCGGCCTGCTTCCGGAAGGCTGCCTGCTGTACGTGGGAAACAGCATGCCGGTGCGGGATCTGGACAGCTTTTTTCCCGCCCTGCAAAAGGAGCTGTTTTTCTTGGCCAACCGTGGGGCAAACGGCATTGACGGCGTAGTTTCCAGCGCGCTGGGAGCCAGCGCGGCGGGGGAAGAACCGGTCATTCTGGTGATTGGCGATTTGTCGTTTTACCACGACTTGAACGGGCTTTTGGCAGCCAAATTGCACCGGCTGAACCTGACGGTGATCCTGGTCAACAATGATGGCGGCGGGATCTTTTCTTTTCTGCCGCAAGCGGAACATCCTGAACATTTCGAGGCTTTGTTCGGCACGCCGCACGGTCTCTCCTTTGAACCGGTGGTGAAGATGTACGGCGGGCGTTACCGCCGCGTGGGTGACTGGGAGCAGTTTTCCCAGGCAGTGCGCACGAGCCTCGAAAAAGGCGGCCTGTCCGTGATCGAGGTGCCCAGCCGGCGTGACGCGAACCTGAACGCTCACCGGCAGATCTGGCGGGAAGTGGCTCAGGCGCTGGAAGCCTCCCTGTAGACGAATCGGATGGAGGCGGGAAGATGATTCTTCAGATCAATGACATGAAGTACTACGTGGAGAGGACGGGGGAGGGCCAAGTCCTGCTCCTGCTGCACGGTTTTACCGGGAGCACGGAAACCTGGAGCCCTTTCGTCGAAGCGTGGAGCAGGCACTATCAGGTGCTGGCCGTCGATTTGCCCGGTCACGGACGGACGGATGCGCCGGCCGACCTGAAATACTACCGAATGGAGCGGGTGGTGCACGATCTGTTGTCGATTCTCGATCAGCTGGGGATCGGAGCGTTTCACCTCCTGGGTTATTCCATGGGCGGCCGGGTGGCGCTTCACCTCGCACTGGCCGCGCCTGAACGGGTAAGGGCATTGATCCTGGAAAGCGCCTCCCCGGGCATTGCCGATGCGCAGGAACGCGAGGCCCGCCGTCAGCAGGATGAGCGGCTGGCGCAGCAGATTGAGCAAAAGGGGATCGAGTGGTTTGCCGCCTACTGGGAAGCCCTTCCTTTGTTTGCCAGCCAGAAGTCCCTGCCGTCGGCGACCCGGCAGCGGTTGCGGGAACAGCGGCGCGCGCAACGGCCGCAGGGTCTGGCGGGCAGTTTGCGCGGAATGGGGGCAGGCGTCCAAGCCCCCTTGCATGCGCGGCTGCGGGAACTGCAGATGCCGGTGCTGCTCCTGACCGGCGAACTTGATGAAAAGTATGGCGATTTGGCACAATGGATGGTAGGACAGTTTCCGCGTGGCGTATGGCATCCGATCCCGGAGGCGGGACATGCCGTCCACCTGGAACAGCCGGCCAGGTTTCAAGCGGAGGTGTTGGCCTTCCTGGACCAACAACGTCCCATCGGCAGAGGCAAAGGCGGCGAACTTGCAAACGGCGACTGAAACCGCAAAACCAATCCTTTCATCATCACATTATCAGGAGGAAAGGCAGGGATTGCCAAATGGCTGTGGAATGGAAAACGGCGCGAACTTATAACGACATCTTGTATGAAACGTATGAAGGCATCGCCAAGATCACGATCAACCGTCCGGAGGTGAGAAACGCCTTCCGGCCCGAGACAGTGATGGAAATGATGGATGCTTTTGCCGCCGCCAGGGATGACAGCGATATCGGCGTCGTGATCCTGACCGGGGCAGGGACGGAAGCCTTCTGTTCCGGCGGCGATCAGCGGGTGCGCGGGGACGGCGGATATGTCGGAAAAGATCAGGTGCCGCGCCTCAACGTACTGGATCTTCAGCGGCAAATTCGGACACTGCCGAAACCGGTGATCGCGATGGTGGCCGGGTACGCGATCGGCGGCGGGCATGTGCTTCATCTGGTGTGCGACCTGACCATTGCCGCCGACAATGCCATATTCGGCCAGACGGGGCCGAAAGTGGGCAGCTTTGACGCCGGATATGGCGCCACTTACCTGGCCCGGGTGGTCGGACACAAGAAAGCGCGGGAAATCTGGTACCTGTGCCGGCAATACACCGCTCAACAAGCATTGGAGATGGGGCTGGTCAACGCGGTGGTGCCTTTGGAGAGACTGGAGGAAGAAACCATCCAGTGGGCGAAAGAGATCCTGGAAAAGAGCCCGACGGCCATCCGTTTCCTGAAGGCGGCCTTCAACGCCGACACGGACGGGCTGGCGGGCATCCAGCAACTGGCGGGTGACGCCACGCTGTTGTATTACTTGACGGACGAGGCGAAAGAAGGAAAAAACGCCTTCCTGGAAAAGAGAAAACCCGATTTTTCCAAGTTTCCCCGTTTTCCCTGATGGACGGAAGGAGGAAAAAGGTTGGAACAAAGCCGCATGCCCAACTGGCTGGCCCGGCAGGCGACGCTTTCCCCAGGGAAGCTGGCGCTCATTGCGGGCGAGGTGAGATGGACCTTTGCCGAACTGGAGAGCCGGGCGCGCAAGCTGGCCCAGGAACTGGCCCGGCTCGGCGTGGGCACCGGGGATCGGGTGGCGGTGCTTTGCCAGAACGGAGCGCATCTGGTGACCCTGATTCATGCCTTGATGAAACGGGGCGCCGTGCTGGTTCCGTTCAACGTGAGGCTGAGCGTCAGCGAACTGGCATGGCAGGTGCAGGATGTCAAGCCGCACCTGTTTTTTTATGACGCAGCCCATGAACGGAAGGCGGCCGGGCTGCTGGAACGGTTTTCCGATTTGAAGGCGGTTCAGCTGGAACAGGTGCTGGAGGGCAGGCCTCTTTTGTGCCAGACCGGCCATCGGGATCATTCCGGCGCTCGTCACTCTGAATGCGAATCCCATATTCTGGAACATCTGGACCGCAACCAGGTTCACTGCATCATTTATACATCGGGCACGACAGGCAAACCCAAGGGAGCCATGCTGACCTATGGAAACCATTGGTGGAGCGCCATCGGCTCGGCGTTGAATCTCGGCAACCTGCCGGATGACCGGTGGCTTGCCTGTGTGCCGCTGTTTCATGTGAGCGGCCTTTCGATCCTCATGCGCAGTGTCATCCTGGGCATTCCGATGGTGCTTCTTCCCGGCTTTGACCCGGACGAGGTGAACCGGGTGATTGAAGAGGAAAAAGTGACCATCATTTCGGTGGTCAGCAACATGCTCCGGCGGATGCTGGAGGCGCAGGGGAACAGGCCCTACCCGTCACACCTGCGCTGTGTCCTGTTGGGCGGGGGGCCGGCTCCCCGAACGCTCTTGGAAGCGTGCGCGGAGCGGGGGATTCCGGTGGTCCAGACGTACGGCATGACCGAAACCGCCTCGCAGGTGGTGACGCTGCCTCCCCATGAGGCGTTGCGCAAACTGGGCTCGGCCGGCAAACCCCTGTTTCCTGTAGAGCTTCGGATTGCGTCGGATGGCGAAGAAACGGCGCCGGGAGAGGTTGGCGAAATCCTGATCCGCGGCCCCAATGTGACGGCCGGTTACTTCGGGAGGCCGGAGGAGACGGCGAAGGCGATCCGGGACGGCTGGCTCCACACCGGTGACCTCGGCTATTTGGATGACGAAGGGTTTTTGTACGTCCTGGACCGGCGCCATGATCTGATCATCTCGGGCGGTGAAAATGTGTACCCGGCGGAAGTGGAGGCGGTTCTCTCTGCCCACCCGCACATTGTGGAGGCGGGTGTGGTGGGTGTCCCCGATGAGCAGTGGGGACAGGTGCCCGTGGCCGTGGTCCGGGTCCGGGACGGCGTGGAACTGGATGAGCAGGCGGTGATCGCCTTCTGCCGGGAGCGGCTGGCCTCCTATAAAGTGCCGCGAAAAATCTGCCGGACGGAGCAGCTGCCCTACAATGCCTCGGGCAAGCTGGTCCGCCACCAGCTGCGGCAATGGCTGTTGGAGGGTGGTTTGTAACCGCTATGGGGCGCGGAAGGTTTCAGACGCCTGCCGGTATTTTCGAAACCGGGTGAGGGCAACCCGGTAGCCCATCCCCGGAGATTCCGGCACGAGGATTTGTCCGTCGTCGACCGTCACCTCAGGTTCGATAATGTCTTCCTGCCAATACCGTTTGGAGGCGGAGATGTCGCCGGGCAAAGTGAAGCCGGGCAAGGCAGCCAGGGCGATGTTGTGCGCCCGGCCGACGCCCGACTCCAGCATGCCTCCGCACCAGACGGGGACCTGTTGTTGGAGACAGAGGTCGTGAATGCGGCGCGCTTCGGCATAACCGCCCACGCGGGCCAGCTTGAGGTTGACGATTTTGCAACTTCCCAGCGTCAGTGCCAGCCGCGCTTCTTCAAAGGTGCTGATGCTCTCGTCAAGGCACAGGGGCGTGCGGAGATGCCGCTGCAGTGTGGCGTGATCCAGCAGGTGACCGGCGGGCAAGGGTTCTTCGATCATCAACAGTTCATAGTCATCCAGCGCTTTCAGCCGGTCCAGATCAGCCAGCGTGTAAGCGCCGTTGGCGTCTGCCATCAGCATCAGGCCGGGGTAGCGATGCCTGACCTGGCGGATGATCTCGACATCGCGTCCAGGCTCGATTTTCAGCTTGACGCGACGGTATCCGGCTTCCAGGTATTGTTCGATCTTTCGGAACAGTTCATGGATGGTCTCCTGGATCCCGATGCTGACCCCGACAGGGATGGCTTTCCGTTCTCCGCCCCAGGTGATGGCAAGCGGGAGGTTCCTTCTTTTGGCATACAGATCCCAAACGGCTCCTTCCAAGCCGGCCTTGGCCATGTGATGCCGCTGGACGTGGGCCAGGCGCTGCGGCACGGAATCGGGATGATCCAAGGGGGAAGCGAGCAGGACTGGAATGAGGAAGTCCCGCAGAATGTGCCAGGCGGTGGTCAGCGTCTCTTCGGTGTAAAAGGGAGCGGTAAAAGGCACCACCTCTCCCCAGCCGCTTATCCCGTCCGTATCCACCGCTTCGACGAGCAGCAGTTCCCGTTCGGAAAACGCGCCAAAACTGGTGCGGAACGGGGTGACGAGCGGCATTTTCAGATGGTGCAGCGTGATGGCCTGAAGTCGAATCGGCTCGGAGGACGCCATCGTTGCTCATCCTTTCCGTAAAACAAAACTGCTAACCATGATCATTCTACTTCAAATCCCTCATCTCTTGTATGTTTGGCGTCTTGGAAGGAAAAAATCTGGCAGACTTTGAAGAGCGGTGATCCGTGTGAGCCCTCTGTTCAAAAGTGACTTATTCAGGTTGAAGGACTTATTCAAGGCCAGCAACTGGATCCTCGGCCTGCAATGGCTCGTCTTCCTCTTTACCAACATCGTTGTGATTCCCATTTCCGTGGGGGCGGCTTTTGGGCTGGAGCAAGGGAAGATTGCCTCATTGCTTCAGAGTTCATTTGTGGTGACGGGGCTGGCCTGTATGATGCAGGCGCTTTTTGGCCACCGGCGGGCGATTATGGAAGGACAGTCTGGGCTATGGTGGGGCGTGATCCTGTCGCTTTGTTCCACCGCTTCCGCGCAGGGCGTATCACTGGAAACGCTGGGTGGAAGCCTGGGCGTCGGCATCGTCATTTCGGGGACTTTGACCCTGTTGATCGGGTTGAGCGGCCTTGGTTATCATCTGGCCCGGCTGTTTAACCCGGCTGTGATGGGCGTCTTCATGTTTTTGCTCGGATGCCAGCTGGCCGGAATTTTCCTCAAGGGCATGTTGGGGATACCTTTTGGGCATGCGCCGGCTGGGGAAGCATCGGAAAGCGTCCAGATCGATGTGGCTGTCTCGCTGCTTTCACTGGTTGTGGTGATCGGCGTGATTTTGATCAATATCAAGACTCCGCCGAGGATTGGCCGGTATGCCTTGCTCATCGGAATGATCGCCGGCTGGGCGCTTTTTGTTCAGATTTTTCAATCGGATGAGGCGGTTGGCCCGTTTCCGCCTTTTCGGATGCAACCGTTTCCGTTCGGAGCGCCTGCGTGGGATGCGGGCATCATCGTGACGGCGGTGCTTGCCGGTTTGCTCAATCTAGCCAACACGTTTGGCGCCTTAAAAGGAACGGAAGAGATGTACCGGTCGGAGACGGGGCCGGCGGCGTATCGCGCGTCATTGTCCATCACCGGAGCGTTTGTTGTCCTTTCGGGTCTGTTGGGCTTGGTTCCTTATGCGCCTTATGTATCCTCGATCGGCTTTCTTCATCAGGTGGGCGTCCTCCGCAGGCTTCCGTTCATTCTCGGGAGCTTCATGTTTATAGTGATGGGGATTGTCCCGTGGCTCGGCCAGTGGCTTACCCGGCTGCCCCTGAGTGTCGGCAGCGCTGTCCTTTTTGTCGCTTATCTGCAGCTTCTGCTTTCGTCGTGGAATTTTTTCCGGCAGGTGGAATGGAACACGGCAAACATCTACCGTTCGGCCATCCCTTTGTTTGTTGGGATCGTCATCATGACCATGCCGGCATCCTATTTTGAGCCGCTTCCCGCCTTGGTCCGGCCCCTTGTCAGCAATGGCCTGCTGATGGGCATCCTGCTGGCGCTGCTGTTGGAAAATCTCTGCCGCTGGGATCGGATCGCCCCGAAGGCGTGACCGGAACGCCGGCATCGTTCGGTTTGACAAAATTTCCGCTTTCGATTATGATGAGCATTGATAAGAATCGTCTGACAACCGAATCGTTGCGGGAGCTCGGGGAGCCGGGCTGAGAGGGCAACCGATCCGTTGCCGACCGTTGAACCTGCTCTGGGTAATGCCAGCGAAGGGAAGACAAGTGACGCAAACGCCGATAGGGTGCAGGATCTGCGCTGCGGTATGCCCGTTTTGACGAGGCGCAACAGCGGCGGAGCGTGTCAGGAGATGGTATGCACAAAAGGTCGCCATTACCTATGGCGGTCTTTTTTGTCGGATAGTTGTCATCGTGATTTGCGCCGTCTCTCGCGGTGACCCAAGCTCCGGGACGGTTCTCCGTCAGACACAAGGAGGAGTTTGGATGTCCAGTCCTTTTCAGCAGCTTCACTTATCCATCCGTGATTATCATCGCTTTTTTCCGAACAGCCGCAAGGTGTATGTCACCGGCTCACGCCCCGATGTGCGGGTGCCGATGCGGGAAATCCGCCTGACGCCAAGCCAGGCACAGTCCGGTTCAGGGGTGCAAGCGTCGATTCGGGTTTACGATACGAGCGGCCCTTATACCGATCTGGAGCAGGCGGTGGATCTGGAGCGGGGCCTGCCGCCCCTTCGCCGGAGCTGGATCGTCGAGCGAGGGGATGTGGAAGAGGTCAACCGTGGCGGGAGGCGGATCCTGCGCGCCAAACCGGGACATGCCGTGACGCAGATGGCATATGCCAAACGCGGGATTATCACGCCGGAGATGGAGTTTGTGGCGATTCGCGAAGGCCGTGATCCGGAATTTGTCCGCCAGGAGGTGGCGCGGGGACGGGCCATCATACCGGCCAATGTCAACCACCCGGAAAGTGAGCCGATGATCATCGGCCGGCACTTTCACACCAAGGTGAACGCCAACATCGGCAATTCTGCCGTCAGCTCCTCGCTGGCCGAAGAGGTGGAAAAAATGACGTGGGCCATCTTGTGGGGGGCCGATACGGTGATGGATCTGTCGACGGGGTCGCAGATCCGCGAGACGCGCGAGTGGATCCTCCGCAACGCGCCGGTGCCGATTGGCTCGGTGCCGATTTATGAGGCGCTGGAGAAGGTGGGCGGCAGACCGGAGGAGCTGAGCTGGGAGGTGTTCCGCGAAACACTGATCGAACAGGCCGAGCAGGGAGTGGACTACTTCACCATCCATGCCGGTGTCCGATTGGCCTACATTCCCTTGACGGTGGAACGGGTGACGGGGATCGTCTCCCGGGGCGGTTCCATCATCGCTGCATGGTGCCTGGCGCATCACGAGGAGAACTTTCTGTATACCCACTTCGACGAAATTTGCGAGATTTGCCGTGCCTACGATGTTTCCCTGTCCCTGGGGGACGGCCTGCGTCCCGGATCGATTGCCGATGCCAATGACGAAGCGCAGTTTGCCGAGCTCAGGACGTTGGGTGAGCTGACAAAAATCGCCTGGGAACACGATGTGCAGGTGATGATTGAAGGGCCTGGCCATATTCCTCTGCACCTGTTGAAGGAGAACGTGGAGCTGCAAATGCAACTTTGCCACGAGGCCCCTTTTTACACGCTGGGTCCGCTGGTGACCGACATCTCCCCGGGATACGATCATATTTCTTCGGCGATTGGTGCGGCCGTGATCGGGTGGTTTGGGACGGCCATGCTCTGCTATGTGACGCCGAAGGAGCACCTCGGGTTGCCAAACAAGGAGGATGTCAAAGAAGGCGTGATCGCCTACAAGATTGCCGCCCATGCGGCCGACTTGGCTAAGGGGCATCCGCGAGCCCAACAGCGGGACGATGCCCTGTCCAGGGCGCGGTTTGAATTCCGCTGGCGGGACCAGTTCAACCTGTCGCTGGATCCGGTCCGGGCGCAGGAGTACCACGATGAAACGCTGCCGGCGGAAGGGGCGAAGTTGGCACACTTCTGTTCGATGTGCGGTCCCAAGTACTGCAGTATGCGGATTTCCCACGATCTTCGCGCACAGGCTGGTGCGCAAGGGTTGATGACGGAAGAGACGGTCCGGGAGGGGATGAAGGCGAAAGCAGAGGAATTTCGCCGCTCCGGAGGCAAACTCTATCTGTCACAACAATCCTCATAATGGCATAGACTTTGGGGACGATGGCGAATGCCGTCCCCATTTTTGCTTGTTTAGGATAATGACGCTTGACAAATGAGTCTGAGAATCATTATCATTAAACATGGAACGACGATCATGGGGAAAACTGTGATGTGAAGATGAAACGCACGGAGTGAGCGGCCATGTTCATTTTTGAAAACCAGCTTTCGGTACAGAAAGGTTACGGTGAGCAAATCCGCCACCGTTTGCAATCCCTTAAGCCACAGGCAGGGTTTCCGGGCTTGCTCAGTTACGAGGTGCTTCCGGGGGAACAGACGGAACATTGCGACAAGATCTGCGTCCGTTCTATGTGGAAATCGCAGCAGGACTTTCAGGAATACATGAAGAGCAGTCATTTTCAAATGACCCATTGCGCCAAGTGCCTTCCCTTTTTGTTGAAATTCCAGATTCGCTTTGACAACGCTTCCGGGCAGGAGCCAGTGTTGGAAAGCCGGCAGGTCCATTAAGTCTGTGAAGTTTTTCCAACAAACAACAGCCCTTGTTGGATGAACCCGATCATCCATCAAGGGTATTTTGTTTTAGATATAGAACTACATATGGAACAATACAGGGGCGAGAGGAAGAGCAGATGGCATGGATGGGGACATGAGGCCAGGATGTATCGTGATGGGAGGGGGGAAGCGCAGGTGCTGAAACCGGAGGCAAGGTGGGAACGGTTGTTTCGCGAGCACTTCTGGCAGAATCGTGGGGGTTACGCGTTCGCGTTCGTGCTGATCATCGGGGCGGTCATGACGCAGCTATTGATTCCAAAGGTGCTGGAATCATTCGCCGATGCGTATGCCGCCGGGACACTGAGTCCCCTCACCGCTCTGGAGCACGGTTTCTGGTTGCTGCTTGTCGCCGTCTTGATGGCGGCTATCCGCATTGCGTCGCGGCTGCGCCTGTATCACTTGGGAAGGAAATTTGAGCGCTCCGTGCGCAGCCGTCTTTTTGCGCACTGGCTTCGCCTGCCGGCGGAGTATTACCAGGGACGGCGGATTGGCGATTTGATGGCACACGCCACCAATGATATCAACTTGTTGCGGGAGAAAGCCAACTTTGGCGTCATGATGCTGGTGGAGGTGATTTTTCTCGTCAGCCTGTCGATGGTCATGATGGGCGTTACCGTCCACCCGCTCCTTACCTTTTGGGTGTTGCTCCCATTGCCTCTCCTTTCGTTGGCTGCGTATGTTTTTCGCCGGCGTATCCAGCGGCATTCCAGGGGCGTCCAGGAGGCATTTGCCGACCTGAACACACGCGTTCAAGAGTTTTGTTCCGGAATCCAGGTGATCAAAGCGTTTGTCCAGGAACCTGCCGAACTGGCACGTTATGAGGAGGCCAACCGGGGCAATGTGGAGGCCAACCGGCGGCTGATCCAATCCAGTGCGGCCTTCGCCGCGATGAGCAGCCTCATTGTCGGGCTCAGCTTTCTCATTGCCCTGACCTACGGCGGTTGGCTGGCGATGGAGGGGAGGATCACGCTGGGTCAATTCATCGCTTTTCATACCTACCTGGCACAGCTGATCTGGCCGATTGAGAGCATCGGCCGTGTGATCAATGTGTTTCAGCGGGCGGCTGCTGCCGAGCAGCGGATCGCCGGCATTCTGGCCATGGAGCCGTCCATCCGGGATGAGGAGGCGCTCCCTGTCCGAACGCTGAAAGGCCACATCGTCATTCGGGATCTGACCTTTTTCTATCCTGGCAACAGCCGGCCGGCCTTGCACGGGGTGACCCTGGACATTCCGGCAGGCAGTACGCTTGGGGTGGTCGGCAGGGTGGGAAGCGGGAAAAGCACGCTCGTCCAGCTGCTGTTGCGGTTGTTTGATCCCCCTCCCGGGTCGATCCAGGTGGATGGCATGCCGCTGGAGAGAATCCCCCTGGCCGTACTGAGGAGCCAGATTGGCTATGTGCCACAGGACAATTTCTTGTTTTCGACGGCCATTTATGACAATATCGACTTTCACCCCGTTTCCCATACGGAGGCAGAGGTTCATGGCGCTGCGTCACTGGCTCATATCCACGAGAAGATCATGCAATTCCCACGGCAATACGGCACGCTTTTGGGTG
>Ga0207870_100364_pt1 | contig 29313 bp, 28 predicted proteins | sample CeladaPassage60B_FD_187477 | JGI IMG/M metagenome (GOLD analysis project Ga0207870, IMG submission 187477) | Cellulose-adapted microbial communities from the Joint BioEnergy Institute, USA - Passage3 60B (SPAdes) (version 2) | ecosystem: Engineered > Bioreactor > Continuous culture > Unclassified... | reverse complement strand
CCACCTGGACCTGCCCCACCCGGACCCGGCGGACCGGTTCATCCTGGCCACGGCCCTGAGGCTAGGGGCGGTGCTGGTCACCAAGGACGAGCGCTTGCGGCGCTACGCTAAGGCCAGGAGCCTTTGGAGGTGAGGGACGGGAGGAGGTGCGCCGCCACGTGGAGGCGGTGGCCGAGGTGGACGCCCACCTGAAGGGCCTCTTGGCGGAGCTCGAGGCCATCGCCACCCTCCGCCAGGCCAAGTACCACCTGGACCAGATGGGGCGGGGCAGGGCGATCGCCGTCTACCGCGACCCTGCCACCGGGGAGCCCGTCTACTGGACCCCGCTCATCGGGTAGACCCCCTTCTTCGCCCCGGGGGGACCACCTTGTCCTTCCGGGGTTTTCGGTTTGCCCCGAACACGCTCTTTTGGCAACGAAGGTTGCCCGACAACCCCCTCTTCCCCGATTTTCCCTCTCCCTTGTTGTGCCCGCCCCCCGGGGGGTGGCAAAACTCTGTAGCGCTCGTCCCCCCGGGGGTGGCAAAACCCGGTAGTGCTACCCCCGGGGAGGGTGGCAAAACCTTGTTGTGCTCGCCCCCGGGGGGTGGCAAAACTCCGTAGTGCCCGCCCCTAGGGGGGTAGCAAAACTTCGTGGTGAGCAGACCCTAGCCCGAGCGCCACCGGGTGGCGAGGTTGAGCGGCTTTGGGCCGCAAGGTAGCTCCGCTGACCGAGGCCCTGCTCCCGGGGGGGGGCGGTCGCCCCCCGCCCCGCTCACCTTCCTCCCCTCGGGGGATGAAGCCCCTCGAGGTAGCCTCCCTGACCCGGGAGAGGCTTGGACACACCTGGGCCACCACTTGCGCCAGGGAGAGCAGGCGGGAGGCCTCCTGGCCTCGAGGTGGTTCCCTGATTGGGAGAGCAACGAGGCCAAGAAGCACTCCCTGGGCCTCCAGGCGGCCCTTCTCGGGGCGCCCGTCTACGCCGTACGCGGCCCCGGCACCACCTCGCCTGGGAGGACTACCGCAAGACAGGGGGGAAGATGCTTCCGGAGCGGTACGCTCCCCGGACTCAGAACCTAGCACATATTTTCTTGGCACGACCAGTGCTATTGACGACTTTCCAAGGTGGGTATATCTTGGGCTTAATATGCACACCAGGAAATATCCCGTTACTGTAGCCGTTTTGGGTCTGGGGCTCCTTCTCCTTCTTGGAGGCTGTGGCGGTCAAGGAAGCACAGGCGCTTCCGGGCCGGGCTCTTCGCAAGCCCTAAAGGTTCTCTCGCCAAAGGTGGTGCTGGCCCCGGAGCGGAACAACAACGTGGTAGCTGATTTTACCCCGGAAAAGGACGGCACCTTCGTGGTCACCATGGAGAACCTTACCCAGGGTATGCGGGCCGTTGCGCAAACCCTTTCGGCCCAGAAGGGAAAAACCCAGCGGCTAGTTATCAAAGTGGAAGCGGGATCCGCTTCCGAGGGGACGAAGCAAACGGCCAAGCTCGTGGTCAAAGACGCCAACGGCTCCACCGTGGCCTCGTCCGACGTGGAGGTGGAGGTGGTCCCCGAGCTGGTGTGGGTGGTTGACCTCAAACGGAACGCTTACTCTACAGCCTGCGGGGATTACCCCTACATCACCCCCAACGCCGTCGTGCCTTACAAGGACGTGGTCTACACGGTGGGCACCTTGTCCCAAAGGGCCATCTACAATCAACCCTGCCCCCAGGATGGAGCGCAGCAGGCCTTTGCCATCCAGCTTCAAAAGCTGGGCGGTGGCCCCAACTTTGGTCGGCAATGGGGATCTACCGATCCCACAGGAACCTTCGCAATTGATGCCGTGGTGGACGCCGAGGGAACCCTCTACATCGCGGGTGGCACCAACTCAAACATGTACGGGAACGGGTCTTTCTCGGGCGAGGTCATCCGGATCACCGCCAACAACACCCGCACCTCCCTGGCCAGCTTCCCCGGAAAGCTGGCTACAAGGATCGCTCAGAACAGCAACGGGAACGCCTTTTATGTAGCTCTTTGGGCGTACGACCCCAACACCTACGACAACATCCTCTCGGTGGCCAAAGTAGACCTCTCCAGGAGCACGCTTTGGGAAACGGAGATCGCGCGCTCTTCAGCCCAGATGGGCGGTGGCTTTGTAATGCCCACGGCCCTCTTTGAGGTAAACGGCACCTTGGTGCTTACCTATGCAGCTATAGCTTACGGTAGCGGATACAGTGAGAAAAACTACGCTGTCAAGCTTGACCCGGCCGACGGTGCGGTGAAAGGCTCCTTCTCGCTTTCGGACACGGGCCTGCTTGCGGCCTCACCAGGGCCAGACGGGTTCTATGTGGCGGGCTATGTGAGGGAATCCTTGGCCAACCCCCTTCAGGGAGAACAGGACCCCTACATCGCCTACTTCCGCTTAGACGGCACAAGGGTGTGGCACAAGCAGGACGGCGTGGACGAAGGTTCCAACTACCCCAACCTTCAGGAGGTCGCTCTACCCGCCACCGATCCTTGGGGTTACCTGTACGTCATCGGCCTCAGGGGGGGCCAACCCTTCCAGGCCAAGTACACGCCTCAAGGTGAGGAGCTTTACACCTCACCCTTGCCGCAAAACGTCTCCTTTGGCCTAGGGGAAACCACACTAGCGCTCGGCAGGGTAGCGGCATGGGATCCTGAAGGGGTGTATCTGATTAGCCCCAAGGACGGCGCGGTCTACAGGATGGCCCCCTAGTGCTCTACCAAGGCGCGGGCGGCTGAGTGACGAGGAAATTGCTGCCGTCCTCAACCACATCGCCACGGCTTGGGGCGACGACAAGAAGGTGCAGAACTTCAAGCCCTTCGCCACCGAGGAGGTGAGGGCGTTCCGAAACGAAAAGCTCACCCCCCAGCAGGTCTACGAAGAGCGGAAGAAGCTTGGGCTGTGATAGCCCTCTTAGCCCGGGCGGAAGGCCCTGGGGCGCTTCCCCGGGCCCTATGAAGTAAGGAAGGGGGCCGTCCTTCGCGGCGCAGGCCCCGACTCATCTCGGCCCCACGTAGCGCTCGGGGGGTTGGCGGGGTCGATCCCGTACCTTGACCTGAAAGACGGTGAAGCGGTAGGCAACGGAGGGCCGGGGGGTGGAAGGGTCCACCCCTCGGCCTCCTTTCGGAGATGAGGGATGCTCGCGGTAGCGACCAAGGTGGGGGCGCTGAAGCGCGCAACGCCCTCCCCCCCGAGACGATCGTGCTCATCCTGCCCTGGGAACCCGGATCACGGCGTCAACCCCTAAAAGGGGAGCAGGTTATACTGAAGTGAGGAGGTTATACCATGCCCTATTTGGTAGGCCCCAAGGGGCAGGTGGTCATCGCCAAGGATATCCGGGAGCGCCTGGGGATCCGCCCGGGCTGGCGGGTAATCCAGCGCCTAGTGGACGACCACGTGGAGCTCTACTTCCTTCCCCCACCCCATAGGGCCTCCCTCAAAGGCCTTCTCCGGGACAAGATCCGGGGCACCGTTTCCGAGGAAGCCTGGGCGGAGGCCAGGGAGAGGGCCTGGCGGGCCTCCTGGTCTGAAGAGGGGGAAGGTTGAAGGCCCTGGTGGACACGAGCCTCCTGGTGCGCTACCTGACCGGGGACCCGCCCCACCTGGCGGAGCGGGCGGCCCAGGTCCTGGACGGGGAGGAGACCCTGGGCCTCACAGAGGTGGCCCTGGTGGAGACGGCCTACGTCTTGGAGTCGGTGTATGGGGTCCCCAGGAAGGAGGTGGTGGACGCCCTTTTGGCCCTCCTCCAGAAGGAGAACCTGAAGGCGGTGGGCGGGGACAAGGACCTCTGGATGCGGGCCCTCCTCCTCTGCCGCCCTTCAAAGAGGGTCTCCTTTGGGGATGCCCTGATCTGGGCGGCAGCCCTGGCCTCTGGGGTGAGGCGGGTCTACACCCTGGACGCCCGCTTTCCCCGGGAAGAGATCCAGGTCGGGCCGTAATATGGAGCCATGGCTAGAACCAAGTTCGGAACCCTCCTTCTGGCCTTCCTTGTCCTCTCCCTCTCCGCCTGCAACACCCTCCAGTCCCTTCTCCCCCAACCCAAGCCCTTCGAGGCCCACGTGGTGGGGGAGAGCTACCAGACCGTGGCCCCTGGCGAAACGGCCACCTACACCCTTCGCCTCTCCTTCCGGGAGGGAGCGGGCCCCGTCACCTTGCGGGTGGCCCTCGCCGACCCCTGCGCCAAGGGCACCTCGTACTGCCCTGGCTGGGACAGCACCCGCTACCCCGGTGTGGAGCACCCGAGGGAAACCCTCACCCTGACCCCCGGTACCCCCGAGGTGTCCCTCGCCTTCCAGGTGGCCTCCGATGCCCTCCCTCAGGGCCCCTTCAAGTACGAGGTGGTGCTCACGGGGCAGGATGCCTCGGGGAAGGCGGTGGAGGAGGTCGTCCCCCTCTACCTGAAGATCCTGAACCCTGGCGAACGCTCGGGCATGGAGGCCTGGAACTTCTGGCGGACCTACCTGGGCCTTCCTCCCGTGCGGGAAGACCCCGAGTGGAGCTTTTGGGCTTGGCTCCACAGCCGCTATGCGGTGAAGAACTATCCCAACAACCTTTCCCACGATGAAGACCTCTCCCAGCCCTTCGCAAGCCCGGAAGGCCAGCAAGCGAGGAGGAGGGGGAACGAGTGGGTGTACTTCACACAGAGGAATGGGCGACCTTACTGGCCTCCTGAGGAGTCCTCCATAAACTGGTGGGTCACCGCTCCCTTCCACCGCTTCAACATGATCGACCCCAGGGCTACAAACGGCGGCTTCGGGATTTACAAGGACGTGGGACCCCTTCCGGGCTACGGGGACGGGTATGGCCGCTCTCGAGCTAACCTCCCCAACCTCTACGGGGGGACCATGAGCCTCCCCTACCTCCTCTTCCCCGCTCCAGACCGGGAACTCGTTCTGGAGCGCTACGAAGGCGGGGAGAACCCCAACCCCACCGCTCCCTGTACGAACCCAGACAAGCCTCCCAAGCGGCCCTTCTTCACCCAAGAGGGCCTCACCTGGGACAACGGAACGGGCGTGGTGCTTACGCCCATTGGCCTTCCCCTCACCCTCCAGACTTTCCCCGCTTCCCCGGTAGATACCGAGGTTCTAGAGGCGCGGCTCACTCGGCTCTCCGATGGAAGCCTGAACCCCTTGTGCGCCTACGGGAGCCTGCAGTACTGGGAGGAGCGGGACTCCTGGCGGGAGGTAGCCTTGAAGATCCTTCGTGGCCAAGGCGCTGTCATTGCCTTCCCCCACGAGCCCCTCACCCCCGGAGCGGAGTACGAGGCCTACCTCAAGGTGCGCCTGGGAAGCGAGGTGCGGGAGTTCGCCTGGCGCTTCCGGGTGGCCTCCCAGGAGAACCTCAGGTCCCTCCGGGTGGAGCCTACTCACGAGCTCTGGGAAGTCCGCTGAAGGCCAGGGAAAAGGGGGAGAGCATGCCCTCCCCTTTGGACTTTTCCTTTGGCCTCCTCTACCTGGCTCCCTTCACCAGGACCACGCACCTGGCGGCCCCGAGGGGGGAGAGAGGGGGATGCAGGCCCCCACGAGGAATGAGGGGGAGGTCATAGGCGGCCAGAACCCCCGAGAGGAGGGCAAAGGAAGAGGACAGCGAGGAGGGATAGCGGTTTTTGTGGCTACTTTCCGCAGGTGAACTGGAAGCATACTTCGTAGGCGAACCATCCGTGCGCTATTGCGTAGGTGCGCCAGCTCTCATTCGGGGCCTCCTGGGCGAAGCCTGAAAGCAGACGGGGTCGCCCACTCTGGCGCACATCCTCGCCCCTTCCTTTGGCCCCCCGAAGCGGGCGGCCCTCTTCACGGCACTTCGGTAGCAGAGGAAGGCTTCCCCGGAAGTGGGCTTCTGAGCGCAGGCTACGAAGGTGGGGCCCAGGAAGGCTTCCCCGTAGAGGGCCCTCGCCCGGGAAACCAGGGGGTGCGGGTGGTGGCCGTGGACCCCCGCGACACCAGCCGCACCTGCCCCCGGTGCGGCCACACCCCCAAGACCAACCGCCCAAACCAGGCCCTCTTCCGCCGCGCGGCCTGCGGGTCCCAGCACAACGCCGACTGGGCAGCGAGCGCGAACGTCGCCAAAAGGGCGTTGGCCCAAGGAGCGGGCTCCGAGGGCCCGGGCCACGGTCAGCTGGCCTTGATGCCGGGAAATCGCCTCGCGCGTCTCCGCCTCCTGGCAAGCTCACGGCTTTAGCCGTCAGTGGCCGACCATCCCTTGGCGTGGCCTCCGCCCTTGCCCGCCTTCACCCCCGGCGTTACGCTGGCCTCGAGGAACCCAAGGAGGTGGCCATGGCCTGGTTGAACCCGTTTTGGAGCTCGCCCAAGGCGTACGTGCGCCCCCCAAAGCGGGGCCTTGCCCCAGAGCTTTGGGCGAGCCGCATTCCCTTCACCCACCTGGAGAACTTCTACGAGGTCTTTCGGGCCCTTTGGGAGAACCGGGACAACCTTCTCTACGCCTGGCGGATCCTCAAGGACGGGGTCTGCGACGGCTGCGCCCTCGGGACCTCGGGCCTCGAGGACTGGACCCTCCACGGAGTCCACCTCTGCAACGTGCGCTTGCGCCTCCTCCGCCTGAACACCCTGCCCCCTCTGGACCCCAAGGTGCTGGAGGACGTGGAGGCCCTGAAGGGGAGGAAGAGCCGGGAGCTCCGGCGCCTCGGCCGCCTCCCCTACCCCATGCTCCGGCGGAAGGGGGAAAGGGGCTTCCGGCGCGTCTCCTGGGACGAGGCCCTAGGGCTTGCCGCGGAGTACCTCAGGCGCCATCTCCCCGAGGGGGCCTTCTTCTACCTCACGAGCCGGGGCGTGCCCAACGAGACCTACTACGTGGTGCAGAAGGCGGTGCGGGCCCTGGGGTGCAACCACGTGGACAACGCCGCCCGCATCTGCCACTCCCCCTCCACCGTGGTCCTTAAGGAGGCCCTCGGGGTGGCGGCCACCACCTGCAGCTACACCGACCTCATCGGCACCGACCTCGTGGTCTTCCTGGGCTCCAACGTGGCCAACAACCAACCGGTGATGATGAAGTACCTCTACCACGCCAAAAAGGCGGGGACCAAGGTGGCGGTGGTGAACCCCTACCGGGAGCCCGGGATGGAGCGCTACTTCGTGCCCTCGGACCTGGAAAGCGCCCTCTTCGGCACGAGGATCGCCGACCGCTTCTTCCAAATCCTCCCCGGCGGGGACATCGCCTTCCTCCACGGGGCGGCCAAGTGGATGCTGGAGGAGGGCTGGGTAGACCCCGGGTTCATCCGGGCCCACACCGCGGGCTTTGAGGAGTACAAGGCCCTCCTCGAGGCCATCCCCTTCGCCGAGCTGGAGAAGGCGGCGGGCGTCTCCCGCGAGGAGATGCGGGCCTTCGCCGAGATGGTGGGCCGGGCCGAGCGGGCCGTCTTCGTCTGGGGCATGGGGATCACCCAGCACACCCACGGGGAGGACAACGTGCGGGCCATCGTCAACCTCGCCCTCCTCAAGGGCTTCGTGGGGCGGGAGGGGTGCGGCCTCATGCCCATCCGCGGCCACTCCGGGGTCCAAGGGGGGGCGGAGATGGGGGCCTACGCCACCGCCTTCCCGGGGGGGCTTCCCGTGAACCCGGGGAACGCCCGGAGGCTCGCCGAGCTCTGGGGCTTTCCCGTCCCGGACCGCCCCGGCCTCACCACCCCGGAGGCCCTGGACCGGGCCCTCGAGGGGAAGCTCGGCGTCCTGTGGGCCATCGGAGGGGACTTCCGCGAGGTGATGCCCGACCCCGAGGCCGTGGAGGAGGCCTTGCGGCGCGTGCCCCTCAGGGTCCACCAGGACATCGTCCTCTCCAGCCAGATGCTCCTGGAGCCCGGGGAGTGCGTCCTCCTCCTCCCCGCCACCACCCGCTACGAGGTCCCGGGCGGGGTCACGGAGACCAGCACGGAAAGGCGCGTGATCTTCAGCCCCGAGATCCCCGGCCCGAGGCCCCCGGAGGCCCGGCCCGAGTGGGAGGTCTTCCAGGAGCTCGTCCACCGCCTGCGCCCCGAGCTCAAGGACCGCTTCCGCTTCGCCTCCACCGCCGAGATTCGCGAGGAGATCGCCCGGGTCATCCCCCTTTACGAGGGGATCCAGCGCCTCAAGGCCAAGGGGGACCAGTTCCAGTACGGGGGGAGGCGCCTCTGCGAGGGCTGGCGCTTCCCCACCCCCGACGGGAAGGCCCACTTCCGCCCCGTGCCCCTGCCCCAAAAGGAGGTCCCCGAGGGGGCCTTCCGCGTGGTCACCCGCCGGGGGAAGCAGTTCAACTCCATCGTCCACGAGGACCAGGACCCCCTCACCGGGGCCTTCCGGGACGCGGTCTACATGAACCCCAAGGACGCCGCCCGCCTGGGCCTGAAGCCCGGGGACCCGGTGGTGCTGGAAAACGCCTTCGGCCGCTACGCCGGCCGGGTCTACCTGGCGGAGGTCAAAGAGGGCACCCTGGAGGTCCACTGGCCCGAGGGCAACGTCCTGGTGGACCCCAAGGCCCGCTCCCCCCTGGCCCACATCCCGGCCTACAAGGAGATCCTCGCCCACCTGCGGCGGGGGGAGGCGGAGGCCCCTTCCCCGCTCCGGCCATGAGGGGGAAGGCCAGGGTCCGGGTGGCCCGCCTCGAGGGGGGCCGGTGGCGGGAGGTCCGGGACGAGGTGGCCGCGGAGGCCCCCCTGGAGATCCGGCTGCGCTACCGGGACGAGGTGGCCTCCCTGGGGGTGGTCCTCCGCACCCCGGGGCAGGACGCGGAGCTCGCCGCGGGCCTCCTCTACACCGAGGGCCTCCTCCAAGACCCCAAGGAGGTCCTCGCCATCGCCCCCTGCGCGGACGGAAGCCTCCCCCCCGAGGCGCGGGAAGGGGTCATCCAGGTCTTCCTGCGCCACCCCCTCCCGCCCCCGCCGAGGCGCCACCTCGCCCTCACCGCCGCCTGCGGGGCCTGCGGCCGGGAGGCCCTCCCCGACCCGGGAAAGCTCGGCCTCTCCCCTCCCCCGCCCCTGGCGGTGGACCCCGACCTCCTCCTCGCCCTGCCCGAGCGCCTGGGGGAGGCCCAGCGCCTCTTCCGCGCCACCGGGGGCCTCCACGCCGCCGCCCTCTTTGACCGGGAGGGGCGGCTCGTCGCCTTGCGGGAGGACGTGGGCCGGCACAACGCCTTGGACAAGCTCATCGGCTGGGCCTTCCTTCAGGGGAAGCTCCCCCTCCACGACCACATCCTCCTGGTGAGCGGCCGGGCCGGGTACGAGCTTTTGGTGAAGGCGGTGGCGGCGGGCATCCCCGTCTTTTGCGCCGTCTCCGCCCCCACGAGCCTGGCCGTGGCCCTGGCCCAGGCCTACGGCCTCACCCTGGTGGGCTTCCTGCGCCCGGGGCGGATGAACGTCTACGCCGGGCGGGAACGGGTGGGCCCGCCTCGAGGGCCTACCTAGGCCCCCGGGGCTGGAGGAAAGTTCTCGCAAGCCTGGCCCTCGTATTGCAAACGCATGCGGGAACGTGGTACGTTCTCCTGAGAAAAGGAGGCAACCGTGTGCGCACCCCTGGTGATGGAGCAGGTGGCCCGCTCCCTTTCCCGCAGGAGCTTCCTGGCCTCGGGCCTCGCCGCGCTCGCGGGGGCGGCCTTGGCCCAGGCCCAGGTTCCCGGGAAGGCCTTCTCCCGCGCGGTGGACCTCACCCACGAGCTCACCCCGGAGATCCCCCTCTTCCCCGGGGCGGAGCCCATGCGCATCACCACCCTGGTCACGGTGCGGCAAAACGGCTACTACGGGAACCGCCTGGACCTCTGGGAGCACTCCGGCACCCACATGGACGCCCCCGCCCACTTCGTGGAGGGGGCCCCCACGGCGGAGAAGCTTCCCGTGGGCGTCCTCATCGCCCCCCTGGCGGTGATCCACATCCACGAGAAGGCGGCCAAGGACCCCGACGCCCAGGTAACCCCGGACGACCTCTTAGCCTACGAGAGGCGGTACGGACGGCTGCCCAAGGGGGCCTTCGTGGCCATGCATTCCGGCTGGGAGGCCAGGTGGAAGGACCCCAAGGCCTTCCTCAACCAGGACGCCTCCGGCACCCTCCACTTCCCCGGCTTCTCCCCCGAGGCGGCGGAGTTTTTGGTGCGGGAGCGGGAGATCGTGGGCATCGGGGTGGACACCCTCTCCCTGGACTTCGGCCCCTCCAAGGACTTCAAGACCCACGTCACCGTCCTCGGGGCGGGGAAGTACGGCCTGGAGAACCTGGCCAACCTGGCCCAGGTGCCCCCCTCCGGGGCCCTGATCTTCGTGGGCGGGCCCAAGCACCAGAAAGCCTCCGGCGGCCCGGTGCGGGCGGTGGCCGTATGGTGATCTCCTGGCTCCGGGTGCCGGAGGAAGGGGAGCTTTCCGAGGGTCCCTTCCTCCCCGAGGTCCTGGCAGCCAACCCCCGCCGGGCGGAGAGGCCCCCGAGGATGCGGGCCCTGGTGGAGTTCGCCCTCAAGGTGACCCACCGGCACCACGAGATGACCGAGGAGGACCTCAAGCCCCTCAGGGAAGCGGGCCTTTCGGACGAGGCCATCCTCGAGGCCGCCGAGGTGGCCGCCATGTTCAACTTCACCAACCGGCTCCTCAACAGCCTCGGCTTCAAGCCCAACCCGGAGTACTACGGATGAGCTTCCTGGAGTTCCGCAGGCTGAGCGTGGCCTTCGGGGACTACGTGGCCGTGGAGGGCGTCTCCCTCCAGGTCGCCGAGGGGGAGTTCGTGAGCCTGGTGGGGCCCACGGGGTGCGGCAAGAGCACCCTCCTGAACGCGGCCGCAGGCCTCCTTTCCCCAAGCGAAGGGGAGGTATGGGTGGCGGGGAGGCCCCTCAAGGGGCTCAACCCCCTGGCGGGGTACCTCTTCCAGCAGGACGCCATCCTCCCCTGGAAGACCGCCCTGGACAACGTGGCCCTGCCCTTGGTCTTCCGGGGCACCCCTTGGGGGGAGGCGCGGGAGCGGGCCCGGGCCTGGCTTGCCAAGGTGGGCCTGGAGCGCTTCGCCCAGCGCTTCCCCCACCAGCTTTCCGGGGGGCAGAGGAAGCGGGTGGGCCTCGCCCAGGTGCTCATCGCCGACCCGAAGCTCCTCCTCATGGACGAGCCCTTCTCCGCCTTGGACGTGCAGACGCGGCAACTTATGGAGAACGAACTCCTGAGGCTTTGGCAGGAGGACCGGAAGACCGTCCTCTTCGTCACCCACGACCTGGAGGAGGCCATCGCCCTCTCCGACCGGGTGGTGGTGATGGCCGCGGGGCCTCGCTCCCGGCCCATCGGGGACTTCCCCATCCCCCTCCCGAGGCCCCGGGACGTGGCCGAGGTGCGGCTCACCCCGGAGTTTCTCCGGCTCCACCGGGAGATCTGGGAGCTCCTGAGAGGGGAGGTGATGCGGGCCCATGCGGGGGCTTAGGGTGAGGCTCTGGCAAGGGGGGCTTCTTTTGGGCTTCCTCCTCCTCTGGGAGTGGGCCTCGAGGACGGGCCGCATTGATCCCTTCTTCTTCTCCCTCCCCTCGGAGATCGCCCAAAGGGTCTTCCGCTGGTTCGCCACGGGAGAGATCTACCCCCACCTCTACATCACCACGGTGGAGATGCTCTTGGCCTTCGCCCTGGGCACCCTCCTCGGGGTGGTCTTCGGGCTCTGGCTCGCCCTCGCCCCCGCCGTGGCCGCCGTGCTGGACCCCTACGTCAAGGCCCTGAACGCCATCCCCCGGGTGGTCCTTGCCCCCATCTTCACCCTCTGGTTCGGCCTCGGGGTCCTCTCCAAGGTGGCCCTGGGGGTCACCCTGGTCTTCTTCGTGGCCTTCTTCAACACCTACCAGGGGGTGAAGGAGGTGAGCCCCCTTGTCCTGCAAAACGCCAGGCTTCTCGGGGCCAAACCTTCCCACCTCCTCCGCCACGTCTATTTACCGGCGGCGGCGAGCTGGATCTTCAGCTCCCTAAGGACTTCCATCGGCTTCGCCGTCATCGGGGCGGTGGTGGGGGAGTACCTGGGAAGCGCCGCCGGGCTCGGCTACCTCATCGCCCAGGCGGAAGGGGTCTTTGACACCACGGGGGTTTTCGCCGGGATGGTGGTCCTCATGGCCTTCGTCCTGGTGCTGGACGCCCTGGTGGGCATGGTGGAAAGGAAACTCTTGGTGTGGCAGCCCAAGGCGCAGGGAGGAGGTTCGGCATGAAGCGGATCGGGGTTTTGGCGCTTGCGGTGCTTCTGGCCTTCGGCTTTGCGCAGAAGCGGGTGGTCCTGGGCGTGGGGGGCAAGACCGCGGTGGTCTACCTGCCCCTCACCGTGGTGGAAAGGCTCGGCTACTTCAAGGACGAGGGCTTAGACGTGGTGATCCAGGACCTCCAAGCGGGCTCCCGCGCCCTCCAGGCCCTCGTGGGGGGAAGCGTGGAGGTGGTCATGGGCTACTACGACCACACCATCCAGATGCAGGCCCAGGGCCGGGACATCGTGGCCTTCGTGGAAGTGGGGCGCTACCCGGCCATCGTCCTGGGGGTGCGGTCGGACCTGGCCGACGAGGTGAAGAGCATCGCTGACCTGAAGGGGAAAAGGGTGGGGGTCACCGCCCCGGGAAGCTCCACCCATTTCTTTCTCAACTACCTCCTGGTGAAAAACGGCCTCAAGCCCACGGATGTCTCTGTCATCGGGGTCTCCGTGGGGGCTCAGGCGGTGGCGGCGGTGCAGAACAAACAGGTGGACGCCATCTCCAACGTGGAGCCCGCCATCACCCTTCTGCAAGAGCGGGGCCTCATCAAGGTCCTGGCCGACACCCGCACCACCAAGGGCACCCGGGAGGTCCTGGGGGGCGAGTACCCGGCCGCCGTCCTCTACACCACGCGGGCCTGGCTGGAGCGAAACCCCGACACCGCCCAAAAGCTGGTGAACGCCATGGTGCGGGGCCTTCGCTGGATGCAGGGGAAAAGCCCCGAGGAGATCGCCCAGGTCCTCCCCGAGGAGTACTTCCTGGGCGACCGGGACCTTTACCTGAAGGTGCTCCGCAACTCCCTGGAGTCCTTCTCCCCCACAGGGCGCTTCAGCGAGACCGCGCCCTTAAGGCCCCTCACTGTGCTCTCCGCCTTTGACGAGCGGGTGAAGCGGGCCAAGATCGACCTCAAGCGCACCTACACCAACGAGTTCGTGGACCGGGCCCTGCAAAACCTCAGGTAAGATCGCGAAGGAGAAAGGAGGTCGGGAATGAAGCGGCTTGTGACGGCTCTATCCCTTTTGGCCCTGGGCGCCCTGGCCCAGACCTGGAACATGGCCACCCCCTATCCCCCGGCCAACTTCCACACGCAAAACATCCTGCAGTTCGTAAAGGAAGTGGAGGAGGCCACGGGGGGCCGGCTCAAGATCACCGTCCATCCCGGCGGCTCCCTCTTCCCCCACCCCCAGATCCTCCCCGCGGTGCGGAACGGCCAGGTGCAGATGGGGGAGGTGTTCATGTCCCTCCTCGCCAACGAGAACCCCCTCTTCAACCTGGACTCCATCCCCTTCGTGGTCTCGGGGTACGAGGACGCTTGGCGGCTCTACCAGGCCCAGCGGCCGGAGGTGGAGAGGTGGCTCGCCCAGCGGGGCGTGGTCTTCCTCTACGCCGTGCCCTGGCCCCCCCAGGGGCTTTACACCAAGAAGCCCGTGAACTCGGCCCAGGACCTCAAGGGCCTCCGTTTCCGCGCCTACAACCCCGCCACGGCCCGGCTGGCGGAACTCTTGGGCATGACCCCGGTCCAGGTGGAGGCTGCCGACATCCCCCAGGCCTTCGCCACCGGGATCGTGGAGGCCATGATCACCTCGCCCACCACGGGGGTGGACAGCCAGGCCTGGGACTTCGCCCGCTACTTCTACGACGTGAAGGCCTGGATCCCCAAGAACATGGTGGTGATCGGGCGCCGGGCCTTTGAGAGCCTCTCCCCCCAGGACCGGGAGGCCCTCCTCCAGGCGGCCAAACGGGCGGAGGAACGGGGCTGGAAGTTGCCGCAGGAGGAGGAGGCCAAGGCCCTCAGGACCCTGGCGCAGAGGGGAATGCAGGTGGTGAAGCCCTCGCCCCAGCTCATGGCCGACCTTAAGAAGGCGGGCGAGACCATGATCCTGGAGTGGCAACGCCAGGCGGGGGCCACGGGGATCAGGGTCTACCGCCAGTACCTGGGCCGGTGATGCTCAAAGGGCTCTACCGGCTTTCGGAGCTCCTGGCCCTCCTCCTCGGGCTCTTCGTCCTCCTCGTGATCCTCGCCCAGGTGGTGGGCCGCTTTCTGGGCTTCGTGGTTCCCTCAGCCCTGGAGCTCGCGGGGTTCGCCACGGCGGGCCTCATCTTCCTGGGCCTCGGGCCCACCTTCAGGGCCGGGGGCCACATCCGGGTGGAACTCCTCCTCAGGCGGCTTCCCCTTAAGGCCAAGGCCCCGCTCGGGCGAACGGCCCTGGGGCTTGGGGCCGCCGCGAGCCTTTACGCCGCGTTCCACCTCTGGGCCAAGACCCTGGAGAGCCTCCGTTTCGGGGACCTGGCCCCGGGGCTCCTTCCCCTACCCCTCTGGATCCCCTTGGCGGTGGTGGCCTTCGGGATGAGCGTCTTCGCCGTGGCCCTCCTCGAGGCCCTCCTTAGGAGCTTCAGGGAGCGCCCATGAGCCTTCTCACCACGGGCCTCCTCCTCGTTCTCCTCCTCTTCCTCCTCCTGCTCCTCGGGGTCTACGTGGGGCTGGCCCTTCTCCTGGTGGGGCTTGCGGGCCTCGCCCTCTTCACCACCGCCCCCCCGGGACCCAACGTGGCCACGGCCCTCTGGACGAGCACCTCCAGCTGGAGCCTCGCCGCCCTGCCCCTCTTCGTCTGGATGGGGGAGATCCTCTACCGCTCCCGGCTTGCCCAGGAGCTCTTCCAGGGGCTCGCCCCGCTCCTCGGCAGGCTTCCCGGGGGACTCCTCCACATGAACGTGGTGGCGAGCGCCCTCTTCGCCGCGGTCATCGGCTCCTCCGCCGCCACCACGGCCACCGTGGGGCGCTTCACGCTCCCGGAGCTTCTGCGGCAGGGCTACCCCAAGGCCCTGGCCCTGGGCTCCCTGGCGGGCGCCGGGACCCTCGGGTTCATGATCCCGCCGAGCATCGTCATGATCGTCTACGGTGTCATGGCCGAGGTCTCCGTGGCCCGGCTCTTCATGGCGGGGGTGGTGCCCGGCCTCCTCCTCACCCTGCTTTTCATGCTCACCGTGGCCCTCCTCGCCCACCGCCACCGGAAAGCCCTTCCCCGCGGACCCTCCCCGGCCTCCCGCGAGGCCCTGAAGGGGCTCCTCAGCGTCCTGCCCGTCCTCTTCCTCATCCTCCTCGTCCTCGGGTCCATCTACCTGGGGGTGGCCACGCCCACGGAGGCGGCGGCCATCGGGGTGGCGGGGGCCTTCCTCCTCACCGTCCTGCGGCGGGAGTTCGGCCTCGAGCTCTTCCGGGAAAGCCTCCTGGGGGCGGTGCGCACCACGAGCATGATCGGGCTCATCCTCGCCGGGGCGGGGGTCCTCACGCTGGCCATGGGGTTCACGGGGATCCCGCGGGCCCTGGCCACCTGGGCGGTGGAGGCGGGGATCACCCCCATCGCCCTCGTCCTCTTCCTCAGCCTGGTCTACATCCTCCTCGGCTGGTTCCTGGACGGGATCTCCATCGTGGTCCTGACGATCAGCGTCATCCTTCCCGTGGTCAAGGCCATCGGCCTGGACCCCTTGTGGTTCGGGGTGTACCTGGTGCTCATGGTGGAGCTCGCCCAGATCACCCCGCCCGTGGGGTTCAACCTCTTTGTCCTCCAGTCCTTGAGCGGGGAGGACCTTTTCCGCATCGCCCGCTACAGCCTGCCCTTCATGGGCGTGCTCCTCCTCATGGTGGCCCTCTTGGTGGCCTTCCCGGGGCTCGCCACCTGGCTTCCCCGGACGATGACGGGAGGGTGAACGTGAAGGTGATTCCCGTCCACACCGGGTTTCCGGGCAGGAGCCACCGGGGCTACCTGGGGCTTTCCGGCGCCTACCTGGTGGTGGGGTCCAGGCTTCTCCTCTACGACACCCTGGGCTTCGGGGAGCGGGAGGGGCTGTACGCCCGCCTCGAGGCCCTGGGCGTTTCCCCTTTGGACGTGACGGGGGTAGTTCTGAGCCACCTCCACTTTGACCACGCGGCCAACGCCGACCTCTTCCCCTGGGCCGAGGTCTACGTCCACGAGGCGGAGCTCCGCCACGCCGAGCAGGTGGCCAAGGACCCCAGGCTGGACCCTGCCTGCCTCGCCCACCTGCCCAAGGCCCTTCCCCGGCTCACGGCCGTCCCGGAGGGGGCTCTGGAGGAAGGGCTTTCCCTGCTCCACCTTCCCGGCCACACCCCTGGGCTTCTGGGCCTGGCCGTGGAGGGGGTGGGGGTCTTGGCGAGCGACGCGGTGAAAAGCCGCTTTGACCTCGAGGGCCCGCCGGCCCCTCCCTGTCTGGACCCGGAGAGGGCCCTCAAGAGCCGGGAGCGCCTTTACCGCTTCCCCAGGCTCTTTCCGGGCCACGACGTCCTCTTGCGGCGCGAGGGGGACCGCTTCCTTCCCGAGGGCGAGGCCTGCCTGGAGGTTGCCCTTCCCCACGGGGCCAAGGTGACGCTTAAACTTTGATCAGGAGGCAGCATGAAGGTGGATCTGAACGCGGACGCGGGCGAGTCCTACGGGGCCTTCGCTTACGGGCACGACCGGGAGATCTTCCCCCTGGTGACCTCGGCGAACCTGGCCTGCGGCTTCCACGGGGGAAGCCCGGGCCGGATCCTGGAGGCAGTGCGCCTGGCCAAGGCCCACGGCGTGGCCGTGGGGGCGCACCCGGGCTTTCCCGACCTCGTGGGCTTCGGCCGAAGGGAGATGGCCCTAAGCCCCGAGGAGGTCTACGCCGACGTGCTCTACCAGATCGGGGCCCTCTCCGCCTTCCTCAAGGCGGAGGGCCTTCCTCTCCACCACGTCAAGCCCCACGGGGCGCTCTACCTCAAGGCCTGCCGCGACCGGGAGACGGCGAGGGCCATCGCCCTCGCGGTGAAGGCCTTTGACCCGGGGCTTCCCCTCGTGGTCCTTCCGGGGACGGTGTACGAGGAGGAGGCGCGGAAGGCGGGGCTCAGGGTGGTCCTCGAGGCCTTTCCCGAAAGGGCCTACCTGCGAAACGGCCAGCTCGCCCCCCGCTCCATGCCAGGCTCCTGGATCACCGACCCCGAGGAGGCGGCCCGGAGGGCCTTGCGCATGGTGCTGGAAGGAAAGGTGGAGGCCCTGGACGGGGGAGAGGTGGAGGTGCGGGCCGACACGCTTTGCATCCACGGGGACAACCCCAACGCCCCCGAGGTGGCGAGGGCGGTGCGGGAGGCCCTGGAGCAGGCGGGGGTGGAGGTGAGGGCCTTCTAGCGCCGCCGGAGGAAGGTGAGGCCGAGGAGGGCCAGGAGGGTGACGTAAAGGAGAAGGCTGGCCACAGCGCTCGCCGCTCGGAAGTCCTCCCGCAGGCTCTGGAAGAGGAGAAGGGGGAGGGTGACGGTGCCGAACCCCGCCACCATGCTGGTCACCTCAAACTCCCCCATGGAGATGGCGAAGGCCACCAGCCCCCCCGAGAGCACCGCGGGCAGGAGGTTGGGCAGGAGGACGTAGCCCTTCTGTGGTCTCCCCGAAAGGTGGCGTTGTCTTTCCGCTACTGAATGATCATCATTCAGGTATGGAAAGGGATTTCCTGCCCCGCGCCGCCGGGCCCCTCCTGGAGCGGCTTCTAGAGGTTTTCCCCGTGGTGGCGGTCATGGGGGCCCGGCAGGTGGGCAAAAGCACCCTGGTGCGGCACCTGCCCGCTTTGAAGGGGTACCTCTACTTGAGCCTAGACGACCTAGACCTCCGCCTCCAGGCGGAGGCCGATCCGCGTGCCCTCCTGGAGCGGGGAGACCGGCTCATCCTGGACGAGGTGCAGCGGGTGCCCGAGCTTCTTCTGGCCATCAAGCGCTCCGTGGACGAGGCCCGCACACCGGGCCGCTTCGTCCTTACGGGATCCGCCCACTTCCTCCTCCACGCCCACCTGGGGGAGACCCTGGCCGGGAGGGCCGCCCACCTGGTCCTCTGGCCCATGACCCGGCGGGAGCAGCGGGGCCTGGGAAGGGCGGGGCTCTGGGGGGAGCTCCTCGCCCTCCCCCTCGAGGCGTGGCCCTCCTTCTTGCGGGAGGCCCGGGACCTCCGGGAAGACTGGCGCTCCGCCGTGGCCCGGGGGAGCTTCCCCGTCCCCGCCCTCTTGCTGAAGGACTGGGAGGAGCGGCAGATGTGGCTCCGCGCCTACCTGCAAACCTACCTGGAGCGGGATGTGCCCGCCCTCAGGGCGGTGGAGAACCTGCCCGAGCTTCGCAAGCTCATGGAGGCCCTGGCGCTCCGCTCGGGAAGCCTCCTGAACCAGAGCGAGCTGGCCCGGGACCTGGGAATTTCCCAGCCCACGGTGCACCGCTACCTGAACCTCCTCGAGGTGAGCTTTCTCCTGGTGCGTCTGAGGGGATACGCCCGTAGCCGCACCAAGCGCCTGGTCAAGTCCCCCAAGGTCTACCTCCCCGACCCCGCCCTGGCCCTCTACCTGGCCGGGGGAAGGCCCTCGGGAGCTCACCTGGAGACCCTGGTCCTCCTGGACCTCCTGGCCTTCCGGGACGCCCAGAAGAACCCCCCGGGCCTCTACTACTGGCGCACCGCCTCGGGCCAGGAAGTGGACTTCGTGCTGGAGGCGGGGGAGAAGCTTCTGCCCGTGGAGGTGAAGGCCACCTCCAGGCCTACCCCGAAGGACGCCCAGGGGCTTCTGGCCTTCCTGGCGGAGTACCCCGAGGCCCCGGGCGGTCTCCTCCTCCACGGGGGGGAAGAGGTCTTCCCCCTGGTGGACCGGGTGGTGGCCGCCCCGTGGTGGGCGGTGGCCTGAGAGGGCTTTCCACCCAGGTCCATCCCCACGTGCGTGGGGACTACTCCATCAGTCGGGTTTCCGACGGCGTGGCCGACGGTCCATCCCCACACGCGTGGGGACTACACCAGGTTCGCGTCTGCCGGGGCGGAAAGGTTCGGTCCATCCCCACACGCGTGGGGACTACGAGGTAACGATGATGAGGACTGACTTGGGACGCGGTCCATCCCCACACGCGTGGGGACTACGAGGACGAAGCCCTGGCCGAGGCGTACGCCGAGCGGTCCATCCCCACACGCGTGGGGACTACGATGGGGGAGCTGGGACTATGAAGCGGCTGAAGCGGTCCATCCCCACACGCGTGGGGACTACCCCTCTGCCAGAGGGCGGCGGCGAGGCCGAAGCGGTCCATCCCCACACGCGTGGGGACTACCCGGGGCCTCGCGAGGTAGGCGGGCTCCCCTCCCGGTCCATCCCCACACGCGTGGGGACTACCTGAAACCAGGCCCGGTAGAGGCGCACGGCCTCGGTCCATCCCCACACGCGTGGGGACTACGGCCGCCGTGTATTCCGACAAGTCGTAGAGGACGGTCCATCCCCACACGCGTGGGGACTACGAGGCGAAGGGCGAAGTCTTCGACGACGACAACGGTCCATCCCCACACGCGTGGGGACTACGGTAGAGACGGTGAAGATGCACTGGATCATCCCGGTCCATCCCCACACGCGTGGGGACTACACATGACCAGGACGGCAAAAACGCCCGCTCACCCCCGTTTATGCGTCTATTCGGGAGTAGTTACGGACTTTGGCTTTCAAGATCCCCTTCGGAACCCTTGGCAAGGCGTTTTTTGTACCTCTCAACTTGCCTAGACAGCTTCTCCGCCTTCCGCATCGCCTCGGCGTTCCGAACGCTCACCAGCACTATACCATCAAAGTCTCGCAGGAAGCGGTCCGGGTAGCCGTGAAGCCGCAAGGCGAAGCCCTGCTCGTTGTTCGTCCGGTAGGCCAGGGCCACCCGGCCGCCCTCGGCCTTCTCCACAGCCCGTTCCCAAAGAAGCTCCCGCACCGTGGCGCTGATCCGGCCCACGAAGACCCCGGTGTCCACCTCTACCAGGAAACGGGTAAGATCACCCCTCAGGCTCCTCGGCACCTTCTCCAGGATCATCACCACCATAGGCCACCCCGCCCTCCACCTCGCCCTCGAGGTCCCAAAGCCCCCCGGGGCGGGTGGGGTCCTCTTCCACCGGGTCCTCCTCCTCGGGGAGGCCGAGGCCCCGGAAGAGGTTCAGAAGGTCTTCCGCCATGCGCTCAAGGAGCCTCCCCTCCTGAATGGCCTCCCGCAGGGCCCGGCGCACCCTTCGCTCCACGGCCTCTTCGGATTCGGCCACGGTGCGGAAGGCGGCGGGCACCAGGTAGTCGGCCTTGTAGAGGTCGGCGACGTCGTAGACAAAGGAGAGGAGCTTCCCCGTGTGGATGAAGCCCAAAGCGGGGCTAAAGCCCAGGGAGACGATGGCCGCGTGGGCCAGGCCGTAAAGGTAGCTCGCCCCGGCGGAGAGGGCCCGGTTCACCGGGTCCGCCGCCCGCCAGTTGCCCCGGTCGTAGCTCCGGCCGTACCAGGGCACGCCCGTCTCCCGGCTCCAGCGGGCGTAAGCGTTCCGCACCCGCACCCCCTCCAGGCCCCGCACCTGCTCCAGGGTGAGGCCCTCGGGCAGGGGCTCGGAGAAGCGCATGCGGTAAAGCCGCATCACCACCTCGAGGTGCAGGGCGGGGTCAGCCCAGGCCCGGGCCTGGCGGTAGAGGCGGGCGGCGCTTCGGGTGTCGCCCAGGCCCTGGGCGTAGAAGCGGGCCATCCCCTCCCCCACCCAGGCTACGGTGCACCCGTTCTCGGCGAGGAGGCGGACGGCGGCGTGGGTGATGCGGGTGCCGGGCCCCAGGAAGAGGACTCCAAGCCCCGCCACCGGGGCCAGGGTGAGGCCCTCCTGGTCGTAGATCCCGATGCCCCCGGCCTCCCGCTCCACCACGGCGTGCTCCACGTAGAGGTAGGAGAGGCCGTCCCGGAACTTGGGAAGCTCCTTGAGGTTCCTAGCGCTGGGGACGGGGGGCACGCCGCCTCCCTAGGGGGCCACGGAAAGGAGGCCAAGGCCCAGGGCCTTCCCGGGGCCTATGCCCCGCCTTAGGGTGGCGAGGGCCCTTTCGGGGTCCACCACCTCGAGGCGCCCCTCAAAGAGCACCGCCTGCACCTGGAGGAGCTTCCCCGCCTCCTCCCCGTCCTTCTTCCGCCGGACCTCCAGGAAGGTGTCCTGGAGGATCTGCACCCAGGGGCCCCTTTCCCCCTCCAGGAGGCGGAACCCCCCCTCCTCAAGGCGCCTCTCCAGCCAGGCGACCTTCTCCGCCGGGGTCTTCAGGGCCACCCGCTTCCCCGTGGCGGCGAGGCGCTTCGCCGGGTTGGCCCGGAGGCGGAAGCGGAGGCGCTGGCCCGGCTTCAGGGCGGGGTGGAAGGGCTTGGGCGGAAAGACCTGGGCGTAGCCCTCTTCCAGCACGCTCCAGTCGGGCTCGGTGAGGGTCTGCACCAGGACCACAGGGGGCTCCAGGCCCCGGGTGGGCTCCAAGCGCCAAAGAAGCCGCTCCTCTCCACCTTCCAGGGCCCGGGAGACCGCCTTGGAGAGGGTGCGGTGCATCTCGTAGGGGTTCGCCAAGTCCCGGCGGGCCGCCTTGGAGGCGGGGTTCAGCACGAGCTTAGTGAGCCACACGGGCCACCTCCCACGCCGGGGGGCCTTCCGGCACCCTCTCCTTGGGAAGCACCTCCTCCCGCACGAACCGGGCGGCGAAGCGGCGCTCGCTGAAGGGCCCCGCGGGCTGGTCGTAGACCAGGCGGCCCTCCTCGGCCTCCAGGGCCAGGAGGAGGTCCTCCGGGGGCTTCCCGCCCAAAAGGTACGGGTAGCCCTCGAGGGCCTCCGCCAAAGGGGCCTCCACGAGGCCGTCGGGGAGGTAGGGCGGGGGGCTGGGCACGTAGCTCTTCCGGCCCAGGTAGAGGGGGAAGCGAGGGTTCTTTAGGGCCCGGTGCAGGGCCTCCAGGAGGGTCCTCTCCCCCTCGAGGCCCACCAGGAAGGCCGCGTCGGAGAGGAAGTACCGCTTACTGGTCACGGTCGCATTGCGCTCGTCTACCCGTATGGGAGTTTTTGTATAGCGGCTTAGCCATTCCCTCTCTTTCGGGGTGCTAACGGCAACGTACCCCTCCGTCCGGTAAACAAACTGAGCCGTTTGGTAGTCCACCTTGAGCACCCCCTTCCGGTCCACCCTAACCCCCATGCGGAGGGCGGCCAGATCGGAGACGTCCTCCCTCCGGTCCCGGCCCAGGGCGGCGGCCAAAAGGCCCACCACCCCGCTTTTCGTGGGGTAGGGCCAGGTGTCCCGGTGGTCAAAGCGGCTCCGCGTGCCCCAGGACTGCAGGGGGCCTTGGAGCCTGAGGAGGAGGGTGGGCACGCTACACCCCCAGAAGGGCCTTCACGGCCTCCGCCGCCTTCTCCTTGAGGGCCTTCAGGTTCTCCAGCCTGGGAACCCCGTTCCCTTCCGCCCCGGTGAGGTCCAGGGCGCCCTTCCACTCCGGCTCCAGAGGCCCATAGACCCGGTCAAACTTCGCCCACTCCTTAAGGAGGGCCTCGGCGGAAAGCCGGGAGAGGGGAACCTCTTCCTTAGGCCGAAGAGGGGCCTCAAAGGCCGTGGCCAGGTTCCGGGGCATCCCCTCCCCCGCCCGGAAGGCCACGAAGAGGGGCGGGTTGTGGGCGGCGAAGCTGTTCTGCTTGCCCGAGGGTAGGGTGAGGGCGAAGGCCTCGAGGAAGGCCAGAACCCCCTTGAGGGCGAGCTCCTTGTCCCCCTGGAGGTTTTCCACGAGCTTGTCCAGGTCCACCACGGCGTAGCGGTAGAGGGTGGCGGAGTAGAACTCCACGTCCCCCATCATCCCCGCCCCCGTGTCCTCCTTGGGGTTGAGGTCGTCCACGGCGGTGTAGAAGTCAAACTCCCGGTCCACCTTGTGGGTGCTTAGAGCGTGGGCCACCTGGGCCGCCGCGTCCACCCCGAGCTCGGGCCGGTCGGCGAGCATCCGGCCGAAGAGGGCCAGGTCCACGGCCTTGCCCCCGTCCAGTACCCGCTCCAGGGCCTTCTTGAGCTCGGGGGGTACCTCCGCCTTCTTCTTCCCCTTCACCTCGCCCGAGAGGGCCTCGAGGTTCTCCCGGATGCCCTGGGCCAGGGCGTCAAGCTCGCGGTTCCCCAGGAAGAGGAGGTACTCCGTCCGCCCCTCCTTCACCCCGAAGCCCAAGGCGTTCAGGGCGTTCTCTATGGCACGGCGGGCAAGCTCCTCCTCCACGCCCGCAAGCCTGCGGAGAAGCTCTTCCACGAGCCGCTTCGTCCGCACCGCCCGCTCCTCCTCGGAGAGGAGAGGCCAGTCCCTAAAGGCCACCCGCACCGCCCGCTTCTGGGCCTGGCTGGAGATCCTGGCCCGCCTAAAGCCCCCGAAGAGGGCGTCCTTAGGGCTTCCCGTGTCGTCCCGGTTCAGGTTGCTCGGGGCCACCGTCTGCAGGATGTGTACCTCCAGAAGCTTCATGCCTCCACCTCCTTCTTCTCCTCTTCCGAAGCCTCGGCGCCGTAGAACTCCCTCGCCCAGCGGGCCTGGACGTGCCTCTCGGGAGAAAACCAACGCAACAGGTCATCCAGAAGCCGGGCGAAGTCTACCCCTCCTTCCACCAGGGCCACCGCCTGGCGCAGGCGGAAGGCGATCTGGTCCCGGTCCGCCTCCAAAAGGGCCAGAAAACGCTTCTCCACGCTGGCCGAGCCCTGGGCCTTCTCCCAGAGGGCCCGGGCCAAGGTGCGGCCCACTTGGTGGTCCCCGTCCTTCAGGGCGTAGAGGGCCGCCACCAGGTAGTGGGCCTCCCGCCGCCAACCTTCTTCGGCCACGAAGGGCTCCACGTAGGGCATCGCCCTGGGATAGGCCCCAGGGGGAAAGGCCAGGCTCCGCCTGAGGGCCGCCCGCGCCGCGGTCCAGGCCTTCTGGCCTTGAAGGCGCCTAAGCCAGTCCAGAAACCGTTCTCCTTGGCTCACGTCCGCACCTCCTCGCCAAGCTCACCAAGCAGGCGTCCAAACTCCTGTTCTCCCTGGGCCAGGGCCTTCAGGTGCCGCGCCCCCGTGCCCAGGAAGCGCCGGGTGGCCTTCCAGGCCTCCAGGGCCGCCCCCCTCAGGGCCTCCCGCCAGAGGTCCAGGGAGGCTTCCTCCTCCACCCGGGCGAAAAACCCGGGAAAGGCCCCGTCCAGGACGTGCCAGTAAAGGCGCTCCAGGGGGAGGGAGCGGGCGAAGTCCGCAAGCTCTTTGTGGTCCCGCTTCCCCACCACCGCCTGGGCTACCCGGAGGGCAAGACGGCCTAGGCCCTGCCCCAGCACCTCGGCCATCTTCAAGGCTTTTTCCAGGTTTTCTTCTGCCCTCGGGGTGAGGAGCCCGGAGGGCAGGGGGTAGACCTCCCGGCGCACGTCCAGGATCTTCGCCTGGTCCGAGACCTGGCCGAGCACCCTCAAGTTGACCCGGACCTCTTCGCTCTCCTCCAGCTCCCCCTGGAGGTTCTCCGCGTGCTCCAGGGTGGCGGCCACCTTGCCCCCTTGCCTCGGGAGCATGGCGGAGAAGTCGCGCCAGAAGCTCCGCTCCTCGGAAAGGCGGAGGACGAGGAGGTTGCCTTTGGCGTCCAGGCGCTGGGCCACCATGGGGTCGCGGTGCGGGGCCTCTAAGGGCTCCACCCCGGGGCCGTAGCCCATGAAGCGCACGCCGTTCCCCTCGTCCAGGAACCGCACCCCCCGGGCGGGCCAGGTGTAGACCCGGGTCCTGCCAGAGAGGGGCCACGCGGTCTTGCCGCCCTCGAGGTCGGCGAACCGCAAAGGCGGCTCCTCCCAGATGGGGGCATCGCCCTCCGGCCCGTAGGGAACGAGGTTGAGGAGAAGGGTTTCCAGAAGGTTCCTCCCCGTGGGAAGGAAAAGGGCGGGACGGGCCACGGGGGCGTCCTTGGCCGAGCCCACCCCGTAGCGGCGAAGGAGCCCCCCGGGGGCGAAGGCCTGGTGCACGAGAAGCGCCCGGGCGGCCTGGGCGTAGGTGGCCTTGGGGAGGTTCTCCTCGGTGGTGTGGTCAAAGAGGGTGGGGTTATTGCCGCTCGCGAGCTCGGGGAGGAGCTTGCTCCAGGGGAGGGGGTTCTCCTCGGGGAGGTCCGCCACCTGGAGGAAGGGGGCCTCGGGGTGGAAGAGGAAGAAGCGGTCCCGGAAGCGGTTCAGGTAGTCCCTTATGGGGTCTTGGGGGAAGCCCCCCTCCCGCCACCAGTCCAGCACATCCTCCAGGCGGCGGGGGCCCCTGAGGGCCCGGTGGAGCACCGCCAGGAGGAGGCGGTGGAGGGCGGCCTCCTCCAGGGGAGAAGGGGTCTCTATGCGGGTAAACTCGTGGGCCCGCAAGAGGGCCTCCCCGATCCCCACCTCCACCACCCGCCCGCCCTTAAGGACGGGGATCCAGGGCTCGTCAATGAGGTTGAACTTCGCCAAACTTCTCACCTCCCTTTGCCCTTAGGCTAAGCCTGGGTTCCGACATCCGCTGACGGAATCAGACCGGAAGGTAGACCACCCCGAGCTCCGCGTCCAACTCCACCCGGAAGGCCCGTTCCCCCGAGCCGAAGACCCGGCCCACCTCCAAGGGGCGGAGGCCCCGGAGGAGGCCGCTTTTGCGCCAAGCAGGTGGGGGCTCCTCCTTCAGGAGCTCCTGAGGAAGGGGAAAGCGGGAAAGGCGCACCGCCCGCCGGAAGAGGGCCTCGGCCTCCTCCCGGGAGACCTCTCCCCTTAAGGGCGCCCTACGCCGCCCCTCCCGGTCCAGGAAAAGCCCCTCCCCCACCCGGAAGAGGGGAACCACGGCCACGCTGGGGTCTCCCAGGCGGGTGAGGAGGCGCTGGGTCTCCGCCTTTTCCTCGTCGTCCTCCAGGCGCTCCTGGGCCACCAGGGCGCCCTCGTCCCAGTAGGCGAGAAGGCGGCCCAGCTCGCTTAGGGAAAGCCTCCTGGCGGTGTTCGCCTCCCGGTCCCGCCGCTCTTGAAGGGCCTTCAGGCTCTTCTTCGCCCGCTCCCGCAGGTCCTCGGGGAAGCGGCCGGGGTCCTCACCCTCGTAGACCTCCTCCAGGAGGGCCTCGAGGTCTCCGGGCACGCGGAGGCGGTCCCACCCCGAAAGCGCCCGCCAGGTGGCGAGGAGGACGTAGTCCTCGTAGACTTTGTCCCAGTAGAGGGGCTTCCCGAAGTCCAGGTCCCCGGGCACGCCCAAAAGGAGCCGGGGGCGGGCGTGTTCCTCGGGCCTAGGCCGCTCGTGGCGGTGGAGCCTCCCGGAGCGCTGGAAGAGGAGGTCTATGGGGGCGAGGTCCGTGTAGAGGAGGTCAACGTCCAGGTCCAGGCTCTGCTCCGCCACCTGGGTGGCCACCAGGATGGCCCGCGTGGGCCTTAGCCCTCCCTTGCCGAAGAGGGCGAGGACCACGCTTTCCCTCAGGGCCCGCTCCTCGGCGGGGAAGCGGGCGTGGAGGAGGAAGACCAGGGTGCCGTCCGGGAGGACCTTCCCCACCACCTCGTCTTTCCGGGCCTCCAGCACCTCCTGCCAGGCCTCGCCCTCCTGGGCTTTCCCCAAGCCCGGGGCGAGCTCCCCCAGAGTGAGCCGCCTCCCTTCTCCAAAGGCCCGGTAGAGGGCCTGGGCTCGGTCCACGGTGTTCACGATGGCCCCCACCGCCCCGGGGAGGGCCCCCTTGAGCCTCTGGGCGAGGGGCCCCACGTCCACCTCCCGCAGGACCTCGAGGGCCACCTCCACCTCCCGGGCCGGGGGCAGGGAGCGGGCCTTCACCCCCTCCCCCACCAGGACCACCCGGGGGTAGGGGCCGAGGTCCTGCCCCTCCACCTCCTCCCCCGCCCAGGCCTCGAGGAGGGCCCTCCGGCGGGAAGGGGGCAGGGTGGCGGTCATGACGATGGCGCTGGAGCCGAGCGCCCTAAGCCAGCGCAGGAGGGCCTGGAGGAGGCCCGAAGTGTAGACGTCGTAGGCGTGCACCTCGTCCAGCACCACCACCCGGTTCATGAGCCCCCAGAGCCGGACGAAGTGGTGCTTGACCCGAAGCACGCCGAGGAGGGCCTGGTCCAGCGTCCCCACCCCGTAGGGAGCGAGCATGGCCCGCTTGCGGGCGGAGAACCACGCCGAGGCCACGGCCCCTCCTTCTTCCCCCTCCCCCACCTGGCGGGGGGCGGCCCGCTCCAGGAGCTCGGCGTAGTGGGGGTTGAGGAGGGCGGCGCCGTGCTGGAGCTGAAGCTCCAGGCGGCTCCCCTCCCCCAGCCGCTCCAGAAAGCCCCTCACCCGGGGGAAGAGGCCGTTGGCCGTGGCCTGGGTGGGCAGGGCCACGTAGAGCCCCCGGTGGCCGAGCCCCGCCTGGAGGAGGTGGTGGGCGTAGAGGGCGGCCTCGGTCTTGCCCATGCCCATGGGGGCCTCCACCAGGAGGAGGACCGGGCTCCCCGCCCCTTCCAGCAGGGCCGGGACGCCCTCCTGGAGGGCGTTGGGCTTCGGGATGTAGGGGAAAAGCTCCCGGAACTCCTTCCTCCGGGCCTTCGCGAAGGCGGGCCAGCCCAGGCGGTCCAGGGCCTCTTGGGCGAGCCCTAGGGCCTCCTCCAGGTAGTCCCCCCGGCGGGGGTCCCGGCCGTAGGGAAAAAGGGAAGGGTCCGAGGCCACCCAGTCGGCGAAGGAGGCCAGGGCCATGACCCGGAGGACGGCCTCGGGCCGCGCCTCGCCGTTTCCCTCCGAGGGGGGAAGGGGGGCCCCAAGCCTCCGGAAAACCTCCTCCAAGAGCCACCTCCGGGCCTCTTTCCAAAGGGGGTCCTCCGCCTTGAGGTGGCGCCGGGCCCGGTTCTTCTCCTCGGCGTTCGCCGGGAAGCCGTGGTGGGCCCCGAGGGCGGCGGCGAGGTCGTTGGCCGCCCGCTCGGGAAGCCCCTTCTCTTTGAGGAGCCTCCTCAGGAAAAGCTCCGTGAAGACCCCGTGGGCCACCCAGTCCAGAAGCTCGCCGAAGGGGAGGCCCGCCCTTTGAACCCGCTCCTTGCCCTCCTCCCAGCCCGCCTGGAAGGCGGGGCTCGCCTTGCCCAGGTCGTGGAGGCCCACGAGGGCGGCCGCCCAGGCCAAGGCCCCCTCCTCGGGAAGGCCCCAGTCCTCGGCGTAGAGGGCGCGGGTCCGGGGAGGCTCCCTCCGAAGGACGGCTAGGGCCACCGCCGCCGTGTCCAGCATGTGGGCGAGGAGGGGGTGGAAGGGGTCCCCGCTTTTGGCCCAGAGGGCGAGGGCGGCTTCCTCAACGCTCATGCGCGCACCTTAGGAGGGGAACCCGACACCTCCTGTCGGTTCCCGTAGAGGGCCAGAACCCGCTCCGCCTCCTCCAGCCAAAGCCGCCTGAGCTCCGGGGGGCTCAGCACCTCCACCCGGGGGCCGAAGCTCTGTACCCAGGCCAGGACCTCCCAGGGCACCCCGCCCTTGAAGGGGGCGGCCTCGAGGCGGGCGAGAAGGCTCCCGTCGGGAAGCTCCTCCTCGAGGTGGAGGCCGGGGTAGTCCCCCTCCAGAACCCGCCAGGCCGCCTCCGGAGCGAAGCGGAGGCGCACCTCCACCCCCTCCTCCCGCACCCCCACCACCCCCCAGGCCCGGCGCAGGTAGGCGTTGGGGTCAAAGTCCGGGGGGATCTCGTAGGTCTCGTCCAAGAGGCGGGCGTGGCGCATGCGGGAGAGCTTGAAGGTGAGCACGGCCCGATGGTAGGTGCGCTCGTAGCCGATGGCGTAGAGGCCCAGGTTGGCCCGGTTGGCCTCCAGGAAGTAGACCAAGAGTTCCTTGGGCCGCCAGTTCTTGGAGCCCCCGGAGCGGTACTCAAAGGCCAGCACCTTCCTCTCCAGGAGGGCCCGGGCCACCATCTCCAGGGTGCGGCTCTCCCCCTGGCGCGCCTCCAGGCCCTGGGTACTCCGGAGGAGAAGGCCCCGCAAGGGCTCGGGAAGCATGCGGGCGAGTTTGTCCAAGGCCATGCGGTACTGGCGCGTGGGGGCCTGGTGGTAGAGGAGCCTTCCCGCGGCGAAGAGGGCCAGGGCCTCTATCGGGTGGAGGGAAGGAGAGCGGTCGGCGATGCGGTAAAGCCCCCGGGCCAAGCGCTCCACGGGAAAGCCAAGGTCAAGGAGGGCCTCGAGGTCCCGCTCCACCGTGCGCTCGCTCACGCCGAAGCGGCGGGCGAGTTCCCCCACCCGCATGGGCCTGAGCTTTAAGGCCTCGGCCATCTGCAGGAGGCGGGCGCTCTTGGCCTCTTGTCCCATGCGTCCATGCTAAGTGCCCTCCCCCAAGATTTTCAACTCCACACCCCCCAGGGCTTTCAGGGCCTGCGCCACCGCCTCCTTAAGCTCCTCCACGCTCCCGTAGTGCCGCCTTGGCATAAGGAACCCCTTCACCCGCC
>Ga0207870_100353_pt1 | contig 30862 bp, 25 predicted proteins | sample CeladaPassage60B_FD_187477 | JGI IMG/M metagenome (GOLD analysis project Ga0207870, IMG submission 187477) | Cellulose-adapted microbial communities from the Joint BioEnergy Institute, USA - Passage3 60B (SPAdes) (version 2) | ecosystem: Engineered > Bioreactor > Continuous culture > Unclassified... | reverse complement strand
CGGGTGGGGCTTGACCGCACCCGGCCCTTCTTTCGGTCACACGTCGTTTCAGACCCAGCAGTTCTCCGGATCCATGCGCCCGCCGGGAACGATCGAGACCGCGCCATCGATCGGGATCGCTGCTCCGGTGAGGTATCCGGCCTCCGGGCTCGCCAGGTAGACGACCAGGCTGGCGACCTCCTCCGGTGTCCCCGCCCGCAGGGCCGGAATCGTCGGGCCGAGCTTCTCGATCCGCTCCTGCGGCCAGTGCGCCGCCAGCTTCGGCGTGACGATGAAACCTGGCAGGATGGCATTGACCGTGATGCCGTGCTGCGCGACCTCGGTCGCCAGGTGCCGGGTGAAACCGTAGAGCGCCTCCTTGGTCGTCACGTACGGTACCCCGTGCAGCACGCTCGTCCTGATCGCCGCGATGCTGGACACGAAGATGATCCGGCCGAACTTCCGCTTGCGCATATCGCGCACTGCCGCGCGGCTCAAATAGAACGGCGCGTGCACATTCACTGCCACGCTCCGCTGCCACTCCTCGGTCGGAATCTGGTCGGGCCGGTGCGCCCGCGAGTGGTACTCCGCCTTGTGGACCAGGACATCGATCTTGCCGAACCGCTCGATCACCCGCGCGACGAGCTGATCGGCTTGCTGCGAGTCCGCGACATCGGCCGGGAACGCCTCGGCAACTCCCCCCTGCGCGCGGATCTCCTCGGCAGTCGCTTCGGCGGCTGCAGCGTCGAGATCGTTCACTGCCACCTGTGCCCCAGCCTGCGCCAGCACGCGCGCGATCTGCGCCCCCAGACCACCCTGAGCACCGCCGCCGGCTCCCGTCACTAGCGCGACCAGGCCGCTCACGTCACACAGCTGCCTTCCGAGCATCGGATCGTCCTTCCCTTTCGTGCGCTGCTCAACTGCGCTCTCGACCGACTGGCTCAGTCGCCGGTGTCCTTGCCGCTCCGGCGCTTGAGTTCAGCGAAGTCACCGATCCCGCTCGACATGCCCCGATCGACCGGGATCGCCGCACCCGAGATCGCCGTCATGGCCGGATGGCTGAGATAGGCGACGATCCAACCCAGCTCCTCTTCCGGATGGATCGCCCGGTGCGGCCCTTCCCCTTGTACCCAGTCCGGCCGCAGCCGCAACACTCGCGGGTTGAGGAGCCCGGTCGGCATGAGCGCATTCACGGTAATGCCGTACTGACCGACCTCGTAGGCGAGCTGCCGGGTGAGGCCGAGCAACCCTGTCTTGGCCGTCGTATAGGTCACGCCACCGACGAAACCGGTGCGCACCGCAGCGAACGAGGAGATGTTGACGATCCGGCCGAATCCCTGCGGGATCATGTACCGGAGCGCTGCCCGGCTCATGTAGAACGGGCCGTCGAGGTCGACCGCCAGCTGGTGATGCCAGATTTCATCCGGGAGACGTTCCACCGCGGGGATCAAGCCGGAGATCGCGGCATTGTTGACCAGGATGTCGATCTTGCCGAAGTGCCGGACAACCTCATCGACCATCCGGTCAGCATCGTCCGGATTCGAAACGTCACCGACGACGGCGATCGCCTCGCCACCTCGCTGGCGGATCTGCTCGACCGTCGCCATCGCGAACTCTTCGCTGATATCGTTGACAGCGATCTTGGCACCGCGACGAGCCAGATGCCGCGCGATCCCGGCACCACCCCCACCGTCCTCGCCACGGCCAGCGCCGGTGACCAGTGCCACCATGCCCTCCAGCCACCGCTCTTCTGCCATCGCGTTCCTCGCTTCCTCTCCATAGAACGGATCTCGCTGGACCAGCTCGCTACGCACTGGCTCGTCCTCGTGACGAGCACGAGTCCGCTACCCTACGAATCGGCCTTCACCTCCTTCCGCCTGGTGCTGCCATCGTCTCTCGTGTCGTGGGCAAGACCGGTATCGAACAGGCACGCGCCGGACACGATCCAGCCGAACCGCCTCCGGTCGCACTGGTCTCGCGTCGCGCTGCCGCACGCCTGTCTCCGTACCTGCTAACACGATCGACAGCTCTGCAACGGTGAAAGCTGAATTTCGAGCTGAAGTGTAACGACGCGACCCCGAAGCGTTCAAGACCTGGTACGAAATGGGGCTGACCGAGTCCGGCTGTTCCTGCAACCAGCCCGGCGGACAGCGCGTCTCCCTAGAATCACGCGCGTGCGTTCGGCGTCTGTCGGCTGTGCACTAGCCGAACAGCATCGGCACCAGAAGGTCAGCCCACACGTTGTTGAGTGCATGGAAGAGAAGACAGGGCCAGAGACTCCGCCAGCGCCAGGCGAGGAGTCCCGGCACGATCGCCCAGAGGAACGTGTACAGCATCATCCCAGGACCGACGAAAACATGATAGAGGCCGAAGAGTACAGCCTGCCCGAGTACCGCGAGTTGCCACTGCCACCGAGCAGCGAGGGCCTGGAGGACATAGCCACGGAACAAGGGCTCTTCGACGAGGGGAACCACGATGACACCGACGAGTGCCGCGACGACCAATTCGACACCGGTATGGGGCGAGACGAACGACGGTCGTGCCTCCCAGAACATCGGCAGACCGGTGACCGCCGCCACGGCAGCGACCGGTAACCAGAGCAGGATCACCCCGGCCACTCCGGCCAGCGCCGCCCCATACGCAGCACCGTTCTCCGGCGCTCGCCAGCCGAGTTCCGCCAGTGTCCAGCCCCGGTGGGCGAGTGCTCGCAGGAGCACCGTCGTCACGATCGCCCCGCAGAGGGCGTAGACCGTAACGCTCCACAAGGCACGGTCAGTGATACCGAGTGCACGTCCGACACCGTACGGGTCGAGGCCTCCCAGCTCCGCTACCCAGAACACGACACTGCGCAGCACGGGGCCAGCGAAGACCAGCGGTACCCAGCTGAGCGGGAGCGACCGGCGCTGTTCCACAGCGAGGCTTTCGCGCGTCACAGCTCGCCCCCACGCACCGAGAGACGCTCTTCTATCGAAAGAACGCGCGACGTGCCACAGCGGTTTCACCACTGCTCGGTCGGTCGCTCATACGGCATCTCGACCGGCTCGGCGAAACGCCGCTGGGAGCCTCCGGCTCGCCACTGCCGGACAGCGGCGAGCACCGCATCAGCGACCCGCCGCGGCCGCTCGCCGATGCCACGCCACTGGCCGTTCGCACCACGGGGATCGACTTCCAGCACCTTGGTCCCTTCAGCCACCGGGACACCGTCACGGGTGAGCCCCCGCAAGACTCCACTGACCGGCGCTGCGATGGTAACGTGTTCCCCTCCCGGTCCCTCGATCCAGGCGACCGGCTCCCCAACCTCCACCAGCTCGCCGATCGCTCGCTGGGTGCGCCAGCGACCGGACAACGGTGCGTAGACGTACCGCTCGCGGCGCAGTCCCTCGATCGGGCGCGGCTCACCCGCCAGCGGCCGGTTCGCGCCCTCCCAGCGCACCCGGCCCAGCTCCTCCCAACTCGTCTCGACTGCGACATCGACGTGTTCACCGGCAACGAAACCGGGCCCCAGTCCGATCGTGAGCGGTGCCAGCCCACGCAACCGCTCGGGCTGCGCTCGCTTGCGCATCCGCGCATCGACCAACACAGCAGGCCGGAGCGCATGCACGAGTGGCTCGTATTCGGTGACGACGAGCAGCGGGATCGCCGTTCGCTCCGTCAGCAACCGCTCAGCTTCGGGCACGCTTCCCACTCGCCGTGCCACCACTCCCTCGAGCTCAGCCTCACCATCGAAGACGGCATCGGCGAACGCCATACCCCGCCTGGTGACGACCGGCTGCGGTTCACTGATGAGGACGACAGCATACCCATCCGACCACAGTCGGTGCGCCACGGCCGATGCGACGTCATTGACGCCCAGGACGAGCACGGACGTCGTCACGCGACTCCCCCTTCGTCCCGTTGTCCGAACAGGAGTCGTGTACCGAGAACGACAGCGACCGCTGCCGCGACCAGCAATACCGACAGCGCGAGCGCTCGGCTCACACTCGATTCCATCGCCGTCATGACCGCCAGCGTCAGGGTCTGTGTCCGCCCCGGGAAGTTGCCGGCGAACATGAGCGTCGCACCGAACTCGGAAGCGGCCCGCGTCGCGCAGAGCAGCAGGCCCGAAAGCATTCCGGGAAACGCGAGCGGAACGACCACGTAGCGGAACCGCTCCCAGGTCGAGGCACCGTCAACTGCGGCTGCCTCCTCGACCTCGCGTGGGACAGATCGGAAGCCGAGTGCCGCAGCCCGGATGTAGAAGGGCACGCCGACATAGAGCTGAGCGAGGACGACGGCTGCAGTCGTGAACGGGAGCACGACATCGAACCGCTCGAGTACCGGCCCAAACAGTCCACGACGGCCGAATGCCATCAGCAACCCCACGCCGGCGATCACCGGCGGCAGGGCGATCGGCAACTCGACCAGCGTCTCGACGATCGCCTTCCCACGGAAATCGGTGCGGGCCAGATAGTAGGCGAGCGGTGTCCCGAAGACGATCGCGGCCAGCACGACCAGCGCCGTCGTCAGTCCCGTCAGACGCAAAGCGGCGATGACCAGCGGGTCACCGAGCGCTCGTATGGTCTCGATGCTCGCACCCCGCAAGACCACGGCGAGGAGTGGAAGAAGCAGATAGACGAGCACCAGTACAGCGAGACCGCGGGGTAGGAGGCGCCCGACCGTCGTACCGGCCGGCTCTCGGGCAACCGGATAGGCCTGGGCGAGTGACCGCTCAGTCGCTTCGACCATCCGAACCAGGCTCCTCTCGCACCACCGGGATGAAGCCCGCCTGCCCGAGCAGCATCTGGCCCTCCCGATCCAGCAGGAAAGAGACGAACGCCTCGGCCGCTTCCCGCTCACGCGTACGCGTCATCACCGTAGCGCAGAACGCGATGCGGTCGGCGAGGTCGACCGGCGGTTCTAGTGGCACAGTTACCAGTCCTGAATGCGCCGCTTCGCTCGCATAGAGCACCGCTCCGTCCGCCTCACCGCTCGCGACCGCCTCGATCAGCCCGAGAGATCCCCGCCGGAACGCGAGTTCGCCCCGCTGCCCCTTTTCCCGGAGCTGCGCGAGCAGGCCAGCACGCTCGAACGCTTCCCGGATGTATTGCCCGCAGGGATCGGTCACCGGCTGCGACAGGACCAGACGCAATCCCGGACGGAGCATCCCGACCAACCCTTCCGGACGATCCTCCAGCCTCGGGTGGACGATCCCCACTAGACGGTTCCCAGCGATCGTGACCGGCGGATCAGCGAAGCCGACCTCGGCGAGCAGGATGAGGTAGGCGCGGCTCGCCGAGACGATCACATCAGCCGGCTCGCCTTCGAGAACCGCCTGGGCGAGCATCCCTGAGGGCGACGGCGGCAGGACGACAACGTCGACACCCGGATACCGCTGGCCGAAGCGCTCAGCCAACTGCGGGCTAACAGCACGCAGCGCGCCTGGGACGCGGACGACGAGTGGAGCCACGCTGATCCTCCCTCACTGCACCGTCTCGAATCCCCACTTGGCCAAGATCCGCTGTCCCTCCGGCGAGAGGACGAAATCGACGAACGCCTGGGCACCGGAGGGATTCGGCGCATTCTTCACGACGGCGATCGGGTACTCTGCGGTGATATTGAGTTGCGATGGGATCTCGATGATCTTCACCTTGTCGCGCATATCCGGTGTCGTCGCGTCTGTCCGATAGACGAACGTTGCATCAGCTTCGCCGAGAGCCACCTTGGCAATCGCAGCCTTGACGTTCGTCTCCTCCGAAACGACGTTCGCCAGAACGCGGTCGGCGAAGTCACTGCCGTACTGGGGGTCCTGACTCGCCTTCTCGAGGATCTGCCGCGCATAGTTGCCGATCGGCACGTCCTTCGCTGCCAAGACCAGCCGGACACCCGGCTCAGCGAGATCCGCCAGCGTGCTGATACCGGCCGGGTTCGTCGCTGGTACGACGACGACCGGCTCGTTCCACACGAAGACGCGCGGCTCACTCGCGATCGTTCCGTCCTGCTGCGCACCGTGCATGTTCTTCCAGTCCGCAGAAGCGAAAACGTCCGCTTTGGCACCCTGGGCGAGCTGCGTTCGGAGTTGCGAGGAACCAGCGAAGTTGAAGGACACCGTCGTGCCGGGATAGCGCTGCTGGAACGCTCGTGCGATCTCCTGGAAGGCATCGGTCAGCGACGCTGCTGCGAACACGGTGATCTCACCCGTCACGCGCGGTGTCGGTGTCGCAGCGGGCGTCGGCGTCGCTGCCCGGGTCGGTGTCCCCGCTGTCGTCGGTGTCGCGGCACGAGTCGGCGTCGGAGCGAGCGTCGGTGTGGTCACCGCCGCTCCACCAGCCGTCACTGTCCGCTGCGCTCCAGCCGGCGTCGGCGTCGCGCTCCCGCCACACGCCGCCACCAGGAAGACAATGAGTACCAGTACGAAGAGCCGCTGAAAACTCGGAATCCGCATCACCCCAATCCTTCCCTTCCGTCCATTCGCGAGACTCAGGCGATCCGTGCTACCAGCTTCCCGCTCTCCGCGCTCGCGTATCCATTGGCTTCGAGCTCGCGACGCACCGGTCGCGAGGCGAGCAGCTCGAAGAGGTCGCGGATGGGCGGCCAGTCGAGGAGTTCGACCGGAACGACGAGGTCGTAACGCTCTTCGAGCAACGGCAGGAACGAGAGCCCGTAGGCGCGGGCGACCGGGAACGCCAGCGGGCCGACATCGGCTAGGCCGCTGGCGATCGCCTCGGCGACTGGTCGATGCCCCGGGAGCTCCCGCTCGTAGCCGGTGAGCGCAGCGGGGTCGAGACCGGCAGCCTGGAGGGCCGTATCCAGCAGCAGTCGACTCCCCGAGCCGGGCTCACGGTTCACCAGCGTGACGTCCGGCCGCGCCAGATCGTCGACCGAGCGGATCTGCTTCGGGTTCTCCGGCGCCAGTCCCAAGCCCTCCACCCAGCGCGACAGGGTGATGACCGCGACCGGCCGACCGGCCAGCTGGCGCTGCACCTCGGGGAGGTTGAACTCGCCGGCCTCTGGGTCCCAGAGGTGCGTTCCCGCAACGTGTACCCACCCGTGCGCCAGGGCATGCAACGCTGCCCGGCTCCCGATCGGTACCCAGACGACGCGGAGGTCGCGGTGCCAGCGCCGCAAGTGTGCCGCCAGCATCGCCAGCGCCGGATCGCATCCAGCCAGGACGAGACTGCGGTCCAGTGTCGCTGGATCGACCAGCGGCTCCACCTTGACCCGGTCACCGGTGCGCTCGCGGATGAGCCCCTCCGCCTCGCCCGTCTCGTCCCGCACCGGCCAGGCGACCAGCGTTTCACCGACCCGCGCCAGATGGACGCGCGAGGGGACCGGTAGGGACCACTGTTCACCGAGCGCCAGCTGCGCCTCCAGCAGCGGCGGTTCCGCCAGAGCGAAGAGGTCGTCGACCGTGCAGTCGAGCGCCCGGGCCAGCCGGAGCGCGACCGTCACGCTCGGTGTCAGGCGCCCAGCTTCGATCGCGACCAGCGTCTGGCGGCTGATCCCCGCCCGTTCCGCCAGCTGTTGCTGCGTCAAACCGAGCGCCTGCCGGCGCGCTCGCACGCTGACGACCAGTTCCGGCTGTTCCTGCATGGCAGCACCTCTTTCGCTTTCTTCCGGATAGTAAACGATGGGCGACACCACGTCAAGCATCGATGACATGGGCAACCACCAGGCGGATCGGGCGGGCTGCTGCGCGTCTCGAGCAGCAGCAGGTCTTGACGCGGCGAGACCTGCTGCCGACAATCCAGGTGAACCCCCGAAACGCCGCGGCTGGGCACGAGTTCGCTCGTGGCCCTGGTAGGGAAGTTTCGTGCTTCAGGCGGATCGGGGGAGTCGATGGCGTTGCAACCGCCCACGACACCAGGCACGGGGATCGAACAGCCACCTCTCACACCGGCCGACCGCCCCGGCGGGAGCAGCGGCGGTCGTTCCGGTTGGCAGTGGCTGCTCGTCGGCTGCGGCAGTCTTCTCGTTCTGACCTGTGTCTGTCTCGCTGCCGCGATCGCGACCTATGTCTACCTGGGCAGCCGGAGCGGGACGCCGACACCGCAGCTGGCGGCCACGACACCGGCACGCGTCAGTACGCCAGAGAGGACGCCGACAAGGACGACCAGCACGGCCACACCGTCACCCGGGGCACCGATCTCCGGTGAGGCCGCTGCGTCACCGACTGCAAGCAGCAGCACCACGCCGCCGGAGGGTGCAAGCAGCGGCACCACGCTCCCGGAGGGTTGGAAGTGGTTCGAAGATCCCTCCGGCGCAGTGCGGCTCGCCCATCCCAGCGACTGGGGCGTCTACTACGAGCAGGACGTGTGCTGCAACGTCACGCTCGTCTCGTTCGATCCCGGCACGTTACCGTCCGGTCGCATCGCCTGGGCACCGCCGGGAACCGGCGCCGAGCACGAGGTGCCACCGGGCGAAGTCGTCTTCGATCTCTTCCTGGTCGCCCCACCCTTCGCCGATCAGCCACCCGATTTCGGCAGGCCACCCGACGGCGAGGACATCGTGGGCGGCATCCACGACGCTGACCTGTACTTCTCGGCACCGTACACCGATTGGCCAGTCGGCCAAGTCATCACCTACCTCTACAAGGACGACCACGGTCGACAGTGGTGCCTGGTCGCCTATTTCGGCACACCGTTCGAGCAGGACATCGAGCATCTCGCCGTCCTCGGCCAGGTGCTCGCGACGATCGAACATCCGCGCTGAGTCGCTCGAGGAGGAGACGATGGAACGACGCTGGTCGACACCACAACTCCTGGCTCTCGGATGCCTCGCCCTCTTCGGCCTCCTCGTCGCGCTCGTCACTGGCGGTGCGCTCGGCTACCTCGCCTACCGGGCGGCGCAGTCCGGGCCAAGCGATGCGACACCGACGGTTCTCGCGCGTCGTCCCGACACGGCTGCTCCGACGCACGAATCTGCGATCGTCTCCCGGCCAACGCCGTCCCCGTCGCAGCCCATCCAGACCGCAACAACGCCCCAGGCCCGGCCGACCGCGACGACGGAATCCGCACCGGCCGCCACACCCACACAACCGGCACCGACCGCCCCACCAGCATCCACTCCCGTCGCCCAGCCATCGCCGACCGAGCCGCCAGCACCAGCTGGCCCAGCGAGTTATCCCGGCTGGACCGAGTACCGTGACACGAGCTACATTCGGTTTCAGTACCCACCGAACTGGCTCGTCGTCACGACACCGGAGGCACCGGAGTACAACATGCACTCCTGCCACTGCTACTGGATCGTCATGAGCGAACAGATGCTCCAGAATGGGCCGAGTCCAGAGGTGGTGAAAGACTGGTTCAACACGCGCGACGTCAACGACCTTCCCCCCGGCTCGGTCTACATGGAGATCCTGCGGCTCGACTCGGAGTACGCTCCGCCCGTCTCATTCGAGGGGAGCCCGAGTGGTTCGACCTTCATCGGCAACCAGTACGAGGCCGACGTCTATCTCCTCGATCCGACGGGCCGGATCCGCGCATACCGCTACACCGACCAGAACGGACGTCCCTGGGTCATCGTCGTCCGCGCGCCGGACGGCTTCGATATGACGAACCCGCAAGTACAGCGACTGACCGGTATCCTCGCCACCATCGACCACCGATGACCGAGACCGCGCTGCCCCTACTGGCGTCCGAGCCAGCGAACCGGCATCTCCCACCGTGCGCTGGCCGCCGCTACCGGGCGGCCACCACAGGGCGCACCGGCTCGGCCCGCACGACGAGCCGGCGATCGTAGCGGCCGTCGGGAATACAAGTGAGCAGGGTCAAGACTTCACCGGGACTCTGGCGCAGCACAGTCCGGTCGTCCTCCGGCACGACCCGCACCTCGGTCACCCGGTAGACGAAGCTCCCCGCGGCACTCCAGACCGTGACTTCGTCGCCGGGCCGGATCTCGAGCAGGCGCCAGAAGACGCCAGGACCGCTCCGCGTATCGACGTGTCCCGTGATCGCGATATTTCCGGGCTCGCCGGGGTTCGCCGTTCCCGCGAGGTGCGCAGCGGCCTCGTCCGGCACCGGCCAGTACCAGCCCTTCCCGTCCTTGACCGAAGCGACCTCCACCACCGGTACGTCGATGCCTAACCGTGCGATCCGAAGGGCCGTCGCCGGCGGCATCCGGTAGCGGAAGAGCGTGCGCAGCATTCCGACAGACTGACGACTCGCACCGTCGCCGGGCACGACGACCGTCGGCTCGGGCGTTTCCGGTGCGTGCTCGACCGGGCGGGCCGTCACGGTCGGAACGATCGCTGCAGCCGGTTCACTGGTGCTCACCCGCTGCACCTCGACCCGCACGCACGCGACGAGGAACACGATCGAACCGAGCAGGACGAAACGCAGCCAGTCGCCGCGCATCGCTCACACCTCGTGATCGACGATCCCGGCAGCTCCGCTCGCACCGAGCGCGCGCCGGTAGCCGCGTGCCGCGGCATCGTTACGCTCGAGCGTACGCTGCTCCTCTCGTGCCGCCTCGAGCGCCGTCTCCACCAGCGCGACCAGCTCGCGGTCGAGCGCTCGGACCTCCTCCAGCAAGGCAGCGATCGCAGCACGGCACGGTTCGTCGAGTCGCGCCGGATCGAGTGCTTGCAACCGCTGCAGCACCAGACCCCGTTGCTGGAGATACTCGGTCGCCATCTCCCACTGTCCCGTGCGCGCAGCTTCGAGCTGGGCGAGCGTCAGATCGCGCAGGCGTGTCGCGAGCTCGAGCGCGTTCGTCCCCTCCACACCAGCCCCCGTCAGGCATTGGCAGCCAGCGGTGCTGGCTGGCTCGTCCGCTCCTGCGCAGCCACCTGCTCCCAGGCTTCGAGCAGGCTGGACAGGAAGCCCCGCACCTCGGCGACGATCGCCGCATCCTTGCGCACGTTGGCCTCGATCAGCCGTCGCTGCGCATAGTCGTAGATCGACCACAGCTGGTGCGCCAGTTCGCCCACCTCCAGGTTGAGACTGGCCATCAGTTCGCTGACGATCTCCTGGGCATACACCAGCCGGGCATGGGCGCGCGGAACATCGCGCGTTCGGATCGCCTCCTCGGCCTCTTCCAGCACCTGCACCGCGCGCCGGTAGAGGAGCACCACGAGCTCAGCGACCGACGCCGTTTCCACCGTGACTTGCCGGTACCGCAGGTAGGGGTTCGCGACCATCTCGCACCGATCCTTCCACATTCCGTTCAGGCACCGAGCATCTTGACGATCTGCCCCTGGAGCTGGATTCCCTGTGCCTGGATCTCGGCCAGCATCCGCTCGAGCGTCGCGAACTGCCGGACGAGCTGTGCCTTGCGGTCATCGAGCCGCTGCTGGTAGCGGTCGATCTGCTGGTCGACACTGCGCAGCTGCTGCTCGAACGCATCGCCGCGCGCCCGCACCAGCCCGTCCCAGCCCAAGATGCCGTCGAGATAGCGGTCGAGCTGCGTGAGGACACCTTCTTGCTGGACGACCGTGATCTCGCTCGTGGCACCGGTGAGCGAGCTGGCTGCGGTCAACGCGAGACCCGGGATCAGCGTCGTGGTCGTCCCACCAGCAGTGATCGTCCCACTGTTCGTCCACAGGACCTGATTCGCCTGGTCGCGGAACTCCGCCGTGAGGTTCCCTGCCCCATCCGACGCGATGACGTAACGGCCACTCGCCGGCGGACGCGGCGTCCCGCTGACGAAGGCGATGTCGCCAGGAGTCGTCAGCGTTGCCCGGCTGGTCGCACCGAGCAACTCGAAAACGGCGTTCGGGTTATCACGCAGAGCAGCTCGCAGCTTGTCCTCGTCGAGCTGCAGCTGGTTGGTCGTCCCGACAGCCGAACCGACCCGGCCGAAGCTGATCCCGATATCGGCCAGCGTGCGATAGGCACCCCCAGCGTTGATCGCCGGGCTCGTCACCAGACGGCGCAAGGTCGCCTCGATGGCACGCACGGCACTATCGCCCAGCAGCGTGCCGGCCGTCTCGGTCGTCGCATCGTAGCTCGTCTTGTCCGCGATGAAGCTGAGCACGCTGTTGAACTGGTCGACGAACTTGCGGACCGCTGCGACCGCGCCATCGGTATTGGGCTCGACCGTGAAACTATAGGGTGAGCTCGTCGTGCGCGTGAGCGTCAACGTCACGCCGGGAATGGCACCCGTCACCGTGTTGCTGGTGCTGTATTGCCAGGTCGCCCCGCCGTCCAGGCTATAGACCGCATTCTGCCCGAGCTGCTGGTTGTTCGGATCGAGGCCGAGCGCGGTAGCGAGGTTCCCGGTATCGCTGATCGTCATGGAGAGATTACCGGTCGTCTTGGCCGTCAGCACCACCCGATCGGTGACTGCATCGTAGCTCGCCGTCACCCCAGCGCTCGACGCGTTGATGCGATTGAGGATCGTCGAGAGCGAATCGACCGCCGGATCGTAGCCGATCGCCACCCCGTTGATCGTCAGCGTCCCGGGCCCGCTCACTGGCGTCGCCAGCATCGCCTGGCTGAGCGGGACGGTCGTCTTGGCAGCCGTCAAGCTGCGCGTCCCGACGACCGTATCGCCCGTCCGCGGCGCACCGAGCAGGGAGGTCACGGAGAGGAAGTTCGACGTGTCACCGAGCGCACCGATCTGGAGCGGCCCGCCAGGTGTCGCTGCCTGCAGCTGGAGCCGTGTCCGCCCATCGACCGTCACCAGACTCGCGACGACACCGGCACCGCTGGTGTTGATCCGGTCGATCACGTCATTGAGCGTATCGGTCGTCGGATCGACGCTGATCGCCACCCCGTTGATCGTGAAGTGGCCAGCGGTGATCGCACTGCGGAAGTTGCTGTCCTTCAGCAACGCGTTCGGGTCGACGTCCGCACCGATCGCCCCGCTGCTCCGCAGCGTCGTCGCGGTCGCCAGCTGCTGGATCTGAATCGAGTACGTTCCAGCGATCGCCTGCGGGCCAGCACTCGCCGTGAACGGCGCGTTCGTGTCGCTCGGCCGGACCGTGAAGCCGATCACCGTGGAACGCTGCAGGAGCGCACTGAGCGCGCTCGAGAGATTCTGCAAGCGGGTACCCAGGTCTTTCCAGGCATCGCGTTGCTTCTCGATATCCAGCTTCCGCTGGTTGAGTCGCGTGATCGGCGCTTGCTCGATCTGCAGGAGCTTGGAGATGATGTCCTGGGTATTCAGCCCGGACGCCAGGCCGTCGAACGTGATGCTCATCGTTGACTCCCCTCAAGCGCGCCGCTGCGCCTGCGCGGCCAAACGCTCATTCGACCCCCCGCTGCTCGGCCAGTTGCTGTAGGAACTCCTTGAGGCCACCCGGCGGGATCTCCCGAATCACTTCCTGCGTCTCCCGGTCGATCACCTGGACGACCCAGTTCCCGATGCCCGGGCGCACGTAGTAGCGGAGGTAGACATCGCGCGGAATCTTGCGCACCAGCTGCGGATCGAGACTCAGGTCGACCCGGTGGGCTGGGATGACGTCGCGCTTGCCGCCGACCTGGTGCTCTCGGCTGCCGGTATGCGACGGCGCGTTCGGCTCGACCGGCTTGACCGGCTGCAACGGTGCCGCCTCTTCGACTGGCCCCGGTTCGTTCGGGCCGATCGGTGGAACCGGTGTGATCGGTGGATTCATCGCGCTCCCTCGCGATCGGGCTTGCTTCCCTGCGACCGTTCACCCCTACTCGGGAATATTCGGCGAGATTGCGGAATCGCTTGAGGGGGAACTGTCGAGGCGACGCAACACCTTTTTCCTATCGCCCACCAGCGTCCGGTACGGGTCAGCACTCCCTACCCCACTAGCCACAAAACTTCCGCCCGCATCGCCCTAACCCGCGACGGAGGGAGCACGAGCAGCCAGGCGCGGGAGTACCTGTCGGCACGGTGCGGATCGGCCGCGATAACCCCGCGCCGCTCGGCGTGGCCGGACGACGCACGCGATCGAGCCCCGTCGAGAGAAATGGGCGTGGCCGCTCAGGGACGGTTCCCGATCCATCGTCCACCTGCAACCGTGGATTCCCCTCGTCGCCGTAGCGTGCCCGACCCGGCCGGGCCGTCAGGCCCGGAAAACCGGACCCGTTCCCACACAGACGGACGCGGCACGCGTGTGCCCCCTCACCCCCTGGCCCCCTCTCCCGCGGCGCGCGGGAGAGGGGGTGGCGAGCGCGAGCGAGCCTGGGGTGAGGGGGTGTCCCACGGGCGAAGCACGCCTCACCCCGACAACGAATTGGGGCGACGCGTGCGTCGCCCCTACACGCGTGTGGTCGGTTACCGACGGTCACTCGTCGATCGCCCGCCTGCACCCGTCGCCCACCGCCATCCCTGTAGGGGTCACGCGTGCGTGACCCTTCGAGTCAGGCGTGCCTGACCCATCCGGCCCGGCAGGGCCGACAAACCCCGTTCGCATGCCGAAGCGCCGGCACTGAAGGCACGGTGGTGCGAACTCCCCTCACCCCCTGGCCCCCTCTCCCGCGCGGCGCGGGAGAGGGGGTGCCGAGCGGAGCGAGGCGGGGTGAGGGGTGTTCGACCGCGTGCGGACACCGGGGCGGTGGATTCCCGCGCCTAGCGGCGCGGATGGGCGACGCACGCGTCGCCCCTACAGGGAGGGACGGGTTCGGGACGGTGGCACGCGCACCACCCACCGCCCCGCGATCGACCACCGCCGTCCCCGTAGGAGTCACGCGTGCGTGAGGCGTGCCTGACCCGTCCGGCCCGGCAGGACCGGCATCGTGTACCCGTGTGCCGCGTCTTCGGCGCGGCCGGGCGAGGCACGCCTCGCCCCTACTACAAGCCGTGACGATGTACCGACCGTGACTGCCGACCTGCCACCGTGGTCGTCGTGCGACGGCCGTTGCCCCTCGTAGGGGTCAGGCGTGCCTGACCCATCCGGCCCAGAGGGCCGGCAATCCCACGCAGTGGTGCCGCGATGGAGCAACAGGCGGCAGGGTTGCCACCTCGCGAGCACGCTACGAGAACGGGTTGACGCATCACTCCCGACACCAGGGGCCGGGCCAGCCTGGCCGTGCTGGCCCGGCCCGCTCGAGCGACGGCATCACCCGCGCCGCCCGAGGCACACACCCGCCAGCTTCTCGAGTTCGACGACCTGCAGGAGGCAGTCCGGCAGCGTCGCAACGGACGGTACCAGCTCGGCGAGCGGGCCGAGGTTTCCAGTCGGTTCGCGGAGCTCCTTCACCGGCACGCGGATGGTGCCGCGGATACTCTCGCCGCGCAGGACCATCGGCCCGAGGCTGGTCAACGTCACCACGTCGACCGTCTCGCCGTTCGTCCGGACCGGCCGCCGGAGCACGCCACCGAGGTCGAACACCGGCACGATCTCGCCGCGGATGTTGGCCAGGCCGAGGAACCCGGCATCGTCGAGCGGCGTGGGCGTCACACCGTCGAGCGTCGTGATCTCCCGCACGCGGTCGATCGGCACGCCGTAGACCTCCGGGCCGAGGTTCACCGCGAGGACATGCACCGTCTCGTCCTCGACGACGTGCTCGGTGACCTCCTCCACCGCCGCATCCTGGTCATGAACCACGAGATGACGGAACTGTTCGAGGAGCTGGCTCTGCTCCAGCTCGTCGAACTTCGCGTAGACGGCGCTGGCACCAGCTGCCCGCAACCGCTGAGCCAGTTCCGGCCCTGCCTGCTGGTCGCTCAGGTACTGCGAGAGGACGACGATCGGCACGTCGGCGCGCACCGCCGTCTCGCCGTTGCGCACGGCCTGGATCAGGTCGAGTCCGCTCTTGCCGGGCAGCATGTAGTCGGTGATGATGAGCGCCACATCGGGAACACGCGCCAGGAACACCAGTGCCTCCTCGGTGCTTCCGACTGCACTCACCGCATACCCTGCCCGCTTGAGCACTGCCTCGAGCGCATCGCGATAGAAGACGCTGTCCTCGACGATGAGCGCCTTCTTGCCCCGCACCGACCGGCTCTCCTGCCGCGACTCATAGAGCCGCCGCAATTCGTGATGCACCACGGTCGGCACATCGACCATGAGGTACACGCCGTCCGGCAAGTTGAGGAGTCCCGCGACACCGTGCCGATCCGACGGCTCCGGTTCCACACCGACTCGACCGATCCGGACGACTTGTGCGGCGACGAACCCACACTCGAGGTTATCGGCCCGGAGCAGCACGGCGATGCCACCGTTCTCCATCCCACCGGCACCCATCTGGAGTGCCCGGTCGAGATCGATCAGGGGGATGAGCGATTCCTCCGTCCGGTAGTAGACCCGCTCACCGAAGACCGCCAGCTCCTCCGGTGTGAACCGCACGATCCGCGACACGAGCCGTACTGGCAGCGCATAGCGGTGCTCGCCGTAACCTTTGAGCAACACCAGACGCTCGCCGAGGTCGTCCTCGGCCGCGTGGTGCTCGTGGACGAACCCCAGCTGTACCTGCTCCGCCTGGATCTTGGCCATCGCCAGTCCCGCTTCGGCCAGGATCTTCTCCGGTTCGAGGATCAGCACGATCTCACCCGTACCGAGCGTGGCGAGGCCACTCACGCTTTCCACGCCACGCAGCAGGTTCCCGACCGGCTTGACGATCAGTTCCTCGAACCGTGCGATCCCGTCGCAGAGGAGACCAGCCAGTGTCCCCTCGCCCCGCAGGACGAGCACGTAGTGCTTGCCGGCCTGTCGCTTCCCGTGACCGTTCCGCTCCGGCCAGCTCGCCAGCGTGAACAGCGGCACCAGCTGGTCGCGCAGGCGGAAGACATCCTGCTCACCGTAGTGCTCGATGTCCCGATCGGTAATGAGTACGATCTCCTGGACGACGTTATAGGGGATACCGAGCAGGTATCCCCGCGCAGTGAAGACGAGCGTATTCATCACCGAGACCGAGGTCGGCACGACGAGGCGGATCGTCGTCCCCTGCCCGGGCACCGAGGAGATGGTCAGGTTCCCGCCCAGTTCCTGCATCCGCACCGCCACGACGTCCAGGCCCACACCGCGGCCGGAAAGCTCGGTCGCCTGGTCGCGCGTCGAGAAGCCCGGCCGCAAGAGCAGCGCGTTGAGTTCCGCCTCGGTCAGCGTTGCCGCTTCCCGCGCACTGACGAACCCACGCTCGACCGCCTTCTGCCGCACCGATTCGTAGTCGATCCCTTTCCCGTCGTCGCTGACCTCGATGACCAGGTTCGAACCCTCGCGACTCGCCCGCAGCGTGATCCGCCCACGCGAAGGCTTGCCGTAGGCGATCCGTCGCCCCGGCGATTCGATGCCGTGGTCGACCGCGTTCCGCAAGAGGTGGACGAGCGGGTCGCGCAGCTCCTGCAGGATGCGCCGGTCGACTTCCAGGCGACCGCCGTCGATGACGAGGTCGACCTCTTTCCCGGTCGCCCGTGCTGCATCGCGCACCACGCGCGGCATCTGTGCGAAGAGCGACGAGATCGGCTGCAGGCGCGTGAGCGCAGCGATGTCCTGCAATTCGGAGACCATCACCGAGAGCTTCTTCGACGCGCCGACCAGCTCGCCGTCCTGTAGGTTCGCTGCCAATGCGGTGATGCGGTTCCGCGTCACCAGCATCTCCTCCGCCAGGCGCCCGAGCCGATCGAGGACGTGCACCGGTACCCGCACGGTCGAACTGGCGAGTTCGGCGTCGCCGGCCCGCAGCTCCTCGCCACGGTGTTCGGCTTCCGTTGCCGGCTCGCTGCCCGCCGCTCCCGCGGCCACCGGCTCCGCCTGGCCGCCGCTGGTCGCCGTGGGGCGCTGCGTCGCGCTCGCCGCTGCCAGCTGGAGGCGCTCGGTCAGGGGCGCGAGCCCGTCCGGCGGCTCGGCCTGCCCAGCCAGGTGGGCCAGGTAGGCGCGCGTCAGCGAGACGGTCTGGAGCAACAGGTCGACGTGCTCGGGGACGACTGGCGCGCCCTTGCGCAGGACGTCGGCCAGCTGCTCGGCCGCATGGACGAGCGCCACCAGGTCGGTCAGGTTCAAGTACCCGGCGCTCCCCTTGGTCGAGTGGAGGTGCCGGAACACATCGTTCAGCAGTCGTTCCTTCTCGGCTGCCGATTCGGCACGTTCCAGCTCGACGAGGGCCGGCTCGATCGCCTCGAGCCGCTCCCGCGTCTCCTCGATGAACATCTCGATCAGCTCGCGATCCTCACCCACGGTTCATGTCCTCCTCTGCCGCATCCTTGCGCGCTTCACCAGGAACTGTGACCATTGCCGAACCACGAGGCATGCACCGGAACCTGCCCGACCGTTTCGTCAGCCTCGTCGTACCCGTTGCCGCGCAGCGGAGTCGCTTCGTCATGGGTCGAGACCGCCGCCGACTCCGCCTCCACCCGGAAGCGCTCCACCAGCTTGGCCAGCTGCTCGGCCAGCCCGACGAGGTGCTCGGCCGCAGCGGCGATCTCGCCGACCTGCGTCGCCATCTCCTCGGTCGCCGCGGAGACCTCTTCGGCAGCAGCAGCGTTCTGTTCGGCGACGGCCGTCACCTGCCGGATCGAGCCGCGCACCTGTTCGGCGGTCGAGGACAACTCACTGGCCGATGCCGCGTTCTCCTCGGCGATCGCTGCGGTGTCCTCCATCGTCGCCCGCAACTCGGCGCTCCGCTGCGCGATCTCCTCGAGCGCCTGCAAGAGTTCGCGGTTCCGCTCGGCCACCTCCTCGGCAGCTTGACGGATCGCCTGGAAGACCTGGGCGACCTCGCGGGCCTCGCCACTCACCTGCGTCACCGAGCCGGCGCTCTCGGCCATCGCTGTCACGGCCTGCTCCACAGTGCGCTGGATCCCTTGCACCATCTGGGCGATCTCCTGCGTCGAGGCTGCCGAGCGCTCGGCCAGCTTGCGCACCTCCTCGGCCACGACCGCGAACCCCTTGCCCGCCTCGCCGGCGCGGGCCGCCTCGATCGCCGCGTTGAGCGCCAGGAGGTTCGTCTGCTCGGTGAGATCGGTGATCACTTCGACGATCTGCCCGATCTGCTTGGAACGCTCGCCGAGCTCCTGGATCGCCCGGGCGGTCTCCTCGACCTGCTTGCGGACCTTCTCCATGGCCCCGAGCGTCCGTTGCACGACCTGCCCCCCGCTCTCGGCCTGCTCGCGATTCCGACCAGCCTGCTGCGTCACTTCGCGCGCCAGCTCGCCGACCCGCTGGTTGCGCTCCGCCATCTGCTGGACCAGGTCGGTCGCCCGCTGGAGCGCGCGCCCCTGCTCCTGCGCTGCCTTGGCGACAGCCTGGATCGTCTGCGTCATCTCGTCGATCGCCGTGGAAGCGCTGGTCACCCGCTCCGCCTGTGTCGACGAGCCCTGGGCGACGTCCTGGATCGTGCGGGCGACCGCATTGGTCGCATCGGCGATCTGGGCGGAGAGCGTCTGGGTCTGCGTTCCCGCCTCGGTCACCTGGCTCACTGCCCGGCGCACCTGACCGACCAGCTGGGCCAGGTCAGCCAGCGCCTGTTCGAATGTCACGCTCACGGCACGCAACCGCTCGATCATGCGGTCGAATGCGTGGGCCATCCGGGCGAGCTCGTCGCGGCCGCGCACCCCTAACGGCTCGGTGGTCACGGTGAACCGGGCAGTGAGGTCACCGGCCGCCAGCTGAGCGAGCGCGGCCTCCAGCGCTGCCAGCTCCTGCTCGGCGAGCTGCTGGCTCGCCCTGGCGACCGCACTCACCGTGCGCAGAGCCGGCCGCAGCACGAGCACCCCGACGACGAGCGCGACGATGGCGAGCCCGGCAGCACCGAGCATGGCGAACTGGAGCTGAATGAGCTGGGCTTCCATCCGGTCAGTTGCTGTCTGTGCACTCTGGCGGGACACCGCCTCGACATCCCGGACAGCTTCCAAGAGGGAGTCGTACTTCGGAGCCGCGTCCGCGGCGAGATTCTGCTGCGCACCGACCATGTCATAGCGCTGCGAGAGCTGAAGTGACCGCTCCAATGACTGCCGGAAGTCCGCCCAAGCGCTGCGGAGATTTTCGACTGACTGTCGCATCTCGGGTGATCGGGCACCGTTCGCGAGCGTATCGAGGTCAGCTGCGATCATCTGATCCAGGTCAGCGATCCGATCCTCCAACTGCTTGCGATAATCGGCATTCGTCGTCGCACCGACGTGGGCGATGACGTTGGCGCGGATCTCCATCATCCGGCGCGACGCTTGGCCCAGTGTGGAAAGCATCGCGTTCTCTGCTGCTAGCTCCTGGGCCGTTTCCCGGCTATTCCCGAGCCAGAACCAACCGACCACACCGAGTACGATGAAGACCACGGCCATCGCGGCAATGATGCCGAGAACCTTTTCGCGGAAACCGACTGTCATACTCGCGCCCCCTTCGCCTCCTGCGTTCACGTCTCATTCCGAGGTTTCGGAAGGAACTGGCCAGCACTTGAGTGACGAGCGTCGATCCGGGACTTCCCGGCCAGCCTGCCCCTGACCGCTTTCCTAGGACGCGCGACGCGGTGCGCTGCCGGCGCAGCCGCCGACCGCCCAGGTGTTCGCACGGGGTCGAACACCCCTCGCCCCCGCCGCGACCGCGGCCGCCCCTCCGCGTTTTCCCCGTAGGGGCGACGCGTGCGTCGCCCACAAACCACCCCTCACCCCTGCCTCGCTCCGCTCGGCACCCCCTCTCCCGCACCGCGCGGGAGAGGGGGCCGGGGGTGAGGGGGCCGTCGCTCGCCTCACCCATCGACGGCCGAATGTGTGGGGACGGGTCGCTCTTCCGGGCCTCACGGCCCGGTCGGGTCACGCGTGCGTGACCCGCCGGGTCGGGCACGCCCGACCCCTACCGGGGTGACGGTGGTCGATCGCGGGACGGTGGGTGGTGCGCGTGCCACCGTCCCGAACCCGTCCCACCCTGTAGGGGCGACGCGTGCGTCGCCCATCCGCGCCGCAAGGCGCGGCCATGGTGACCGAGGTTGCCGGCCCTCACGGCCCGGCTGGGTCAGGCACGCCTGCCCCCTACAGGGGGTGGCGGTGGTCGATCGCGGGGCGGCGGGCGACTCGTGGGTGACGGTCGGCAATACAATCTCACCCGCAAAAACACCCTTCACCCCCGCCTCGCTCCGCTCGGCACCCCCTCTCCCGCTCGGCGCGGGAGAGGGGGTCGGGGGGCGAGGGGGCCGCACAACTGCCGCGCCCGTCTACGCCAGGATTGTGTGGGAACGGGTTCGGTTTTCCGGGCCTGACGGCCCGGTCGGGTCAGGCACGCCTGACCCCTACAGGGGGTGGGCGGTGGGGAACGGGTGCGGGTGGGCGATCGGCGGGCGACCGTCGGTAACCGACCATGCGTGTGCAGGGGCGCGACGTGCCACACCCGGCCGCACCAGATGGCGCGGAATGCGACGGGCAGTACCACGGGTAACTAGCCTGGATACTCCTCACCCCTGTCGAGCGTCGGCGCGGCATCCCTTCACTCCCCCGCCCTGTGGGAGAGGACCTGGGGTGAAAAGGCTGGCATGCGAGTCACCCTTGCCCCTCCCGGGATCGACCGTCGTCGAGGGAGCGGCGAAAGGCGATGTCACCCTCACCATCGCCAGATGCCCGCCTCTCTGCCGGCGACGCGGCCGGCCTCACCGGGAGACGGCGCGACACTGGTAAGCCGTCACTTCCATTGCCCGGTCGAAACAAGCCAGGCGGTCTTGTCCTTCTCCTTGCCGTCCGGCGCGCCCCACAACGCCTTCAGCGCCAGCGATTCCGGCACCACGAAGAGCCAGACCGTCTGCTTCTCGTACTGCGGCGGTTGTCCCTTCTGCGGCTTCACCGGACGCTCGCTGTACCCGAAGCTCGCTTGCAAGATCACCCATTTCCCTTCATCCAGTTCCGGCGGGAAGCCAGCAGGCGTCCGCGCCTCCACGCCGTCGAGGAGGATGGCGAGCGGGCGCCCCAGCTTGCTCCGCCATGCCCGAGCCAGCACGCCACAGGTCACCACGTTACAGACCTCGTGGTAGGCCGCCAGATCTCCTTGCTGTGGCTCGGTCAAGAGCACCTCGCCTCCGGAAATCTCCGCGGTCGTCTCCCGTGTGGCCGGTGGTCGGCGCATGCCGATCGCGCCCCAGTCCAGCGCGTCAGCCAGAGGCTGGATGAGAAACGCGGGGATCGACTCGTCCTGCAGCTCGATGTGGAATCGGGCCACCGCCCATGCAGTCCCGGCCCCGAACTTCTCGCGCTCGAAGGTCGCGCCCACGACCGAGTCGGGCAAGAAGCCGACGGAGATCCCGAGCAAGGTCGAGAGGTTCTCCGCCACAGTCGGCAAGAGATACTGCTCCCAGAGCACCGCCCGGAACTTCTGCGGCACCTTGGGGTTCCGCGTCAACGGTGCCGAAGCTGGGAAGACGGGTGCGACCTTCACCGTCATGGCTCTGCTCCTGCCGTCTTGCAACTCCTTCGCTCGCGCTGCTCACCGCGTGTCTCGTCCATTCAGTGCTCTTTGGCTGCGAAGCCGACGTTCAAGACGGGCGCATCGGGCAACCCGACCCGCACGTGAACCGCGGCGCCGCTCGAGAGACTCGCACCGACGTTCAGCGCTTTGGCGCCGCCCACATAAACCGGCAGCCCCAGGCCCATCTGGAGCCCCGCACTCGCCAGGTGTCGCTGCATCTGGCCAGCGAGGATATTCGTGAGTTCCCGTACGGCGTCCTGGAGCATCTCGTCCTCACCGTCGGGCCGCTCGCCGAGCAGCACTTCTGCGAGCGAAGCGAGCGCTTCCAGCTCCCCACCCAGCCAGACGACTGCCTGGAAACCGTTGCCGCTCGTATCCACCACCGTCACCAGCGCGATCCCGACCGGCGGATGCGCCCAGGGCAGCTCCGCCTCGCCGAGAACATCGACGGGCACGCCGCAGAGCGGCTCGAGCGCCTCCTGCGCAGCTTGCCCGATGAACTCCACCAACCGCCCACTCGTCGTCAGTTCGTGTACGATCGCCTGGCTCACGAGTCCGCCCCTTTTCGCTCGTCCGCGTCCTCACGCCCGAGCCAGCAGCATCTCGAGCGCTGCACCGAGCGCCTCTGCCGTCACTGGCTTGGTAAGGATCTTATCGACGCCTGCTTCCTTCGCCTTGAGCATCTGTTCCTCGGTGCTCTGGCTCGTGATCATCAGGATCGGCGTACGGCCGGACATCCCCTGCTCCTTCTCCCGAGCTGCGCGCACGAACTCGATCCCGTCCATGCCCGGCATGTTCCAATCGACGATCACCAGATCGAACTTCCCGGGCTCGAACGCTGCCAGCGCCTCCTCGCCGTTGTTCGCCTCGGTCGCTTCCACCTCGTAGCCGACCTGGCGCAACGAGCGCACGTGCATAACCCGCATCATCTTCGAATCGTCAGCGATGAGAACCTTCAACACCGTGGACCTCCTCCGCTCTTCTCGATCCGCTCGCTCAGCTGCGGGCCAGTGCCACACCGCGCTGAGCCCAGCGCACGACCTCACTGGGGATATCGGCAGTCGCCAGTACCTTCTGCACCCCACCACGTGCCAGTGCCGCCTCGATCATTCCCGCCACCACCGCATCTTCCGGTCGTTGCACGACGGTGTAGGCACCGGCTGCTGCCAGTTCCGCCATCCCGATCGCTCCGTCGTCACCCATACCCGTCAGCACGACCGCCATCACCCGCGGGCCGAGTCCGGCCCGCGCCGCCGACACGAAGGCCCGGTTCACGTTCGGCACGTAGATGTCACCGGGATCCGGCGGCACCACCTGGATCCGCCCGGCCCGCGTCAAGAGCACGTTCCGCCCGCCCGGTGCGACGAGCAACGTATCGGCGGTCAACAGCTCACCGTCTGCCGCCTCGCGCGCCGCGTAGCGGCCGACTCGAGCCAGCCGCTCGGCGAAGCTGCGCGTGAAGTTGGGCGGCATGTGCTGCACGACCAGGATCCCGATCCCGAGCCCTGTCGGGAGCGCCGCGACCAGCTCAGCGACCACCGCCGGCCCACCAGTCGAGGAGCCGATGAGGAGCAGCCGTTCGGCCGGTCGCCGGAACGACTCAGCGAGCGGACTCGTCCCACCGCGCCCATTCGCCCGCACCGCACCGGCGGATACCGGCGCACGCCGCCCGAGCAGTCCAGTGCCAGGTCGGCCAGCACGCTCCGGATGCGGCCGCTGGCGGACTCGCAGCCCCGCCGTGGCGATCGCTTCCGCGAGTTCGGGCGCAACACGCCGCACCGCCCCCGGCACGAGCTCCGGAACGCTGACTGCCAATACACCGTTCGGCAGGCGCGCGCCCGGGCCAGCCACGACGACGATCGGCCACTCCTGCACCGCCGCTAGCCGCTCGCAGGCTGCGACGTCCTCGAGCGCATCGAGCACGACGACTGCCGACCCGTCCGCTTCCAGGCGGGCACGAGCTTCCTCGAGCGAGCGCACCTCACCGGCGAGTTCGACTCCGGGAAGCGAGCGCAACGCTTGCCGGATCGCCACCCGGCTGACCGGTGACGCACTGACCAGCAGGACACGCACCGTTTCGCTCGTCCCCGCACCGACCGTAGCTGAAGCCCGGACACGCTTGCGGTACACGTAGGTGCCCGCGACCGTGATCCGCTCGAGTTCGGGCGGCGGCCGATCGAGCGTCTCGGCCGACCCGATCACCAGGATCCCACCCGGCACGAGCGACTCGACGAACCGCTGGACGATCGCCTGGCGGTGCTCGGTCGTGAAATACATGAGCGTGTTCCGGCAGAAGATCACCGCGAATGGCCCAGGCGGAAGTCGCTCGATGAGGTTCGCCTGCTCGAAGCGCACCCGTTGGCGGATCGGTTCGCGCACGCACCAGAGTTCGCCGCGCTTTTCCACGTGCAACCGTGCGCGCTCCATCCCCTGGTCACGGAACGACCACTGCCGGTAGCAACCACTGCGGGCACGCTCGAGCGCCTGGCTGTCGATATCGATCCCGAGCACCTCGAACGCCTGGCCGCGTGGTCCGAGCACATCTTGCGCGGTCATGGCGAGCGAGTACGGTTCCTCACCGCTCGAGCAACCAGCCGAGAGCATCCGGAGCGGCTGCTGTAGCTGGGTCAGCTCGGGGAGGAGCTGGCGCAACGCATCGAAATGCTTGGGTTCCCGGAAGAAGTAGGTCTCATTGATCGTCAACCCCTGGCAGATCGCCTCGAGGACAGCCTGCTCGCCCCGCAGAGCGCGCTGGAGGAACTCCTGCACGCTGGCCGCACCGAACCGGCGCGCTTCCTGCTGCACGACGCGTGCCAGCCGTTGCCAGAGGAGTTCGGTAGGACTGAAGCCCAGGCTCGGGAAGATCTTCTCCCCGACCCGCTTGAGGAGCTCCTCGTTCATCCCCGCCCTCCCTCGCCGTCCCGCTCCCCGCTCACGGGAGAGAAACGGTGGCTCGGAGAAGAATCTTGACGACCCGAGGTCGGTCCGTCGCTAGCCGCTTCGTCCCGCTTCTCGGCCACCGGTCGTCCTAGGAAACGGAGGATCCACCGGCACGAACGACGCGCGGTGGCACACCGCAACCGGCCGGTCATGCTGCGCCCCTGCAGGACGCGAACGAGACGCCGACCGTGACTGACTGCCCACCACTCGCCCCGTCGTGGACCCCAGAGGGCCGGCAACCATCGTCTCCGTGCCGCAGCGTTGGCGCGGACGGGCGAGGCACGCCTCGCCCCTACGAAGGGGTAGCGATGCACCGACCGTGACCGATGGCATGCGACCGTGGACGCCGTTCGGCGACCGCTTCCCTGTAGGGGTCACGCGTGCGTGACCCTTCCGGTCAGGCGTGCCTGACCTGCGGAGCCCCCCGCACCCCCTGCCCCTCTCCCGCGCAGTGCGGGAGAGGGGGTGCCGAGCGGAGCGAGGCGGGGGTGAGGGGTGGTTTGCGGGCGACGCACGCGTCGCCCCTACGGGGAAAACGCGGAGGGGGCGGCCGCGCCAGCGGCGGGGGTGAGGGGTGTCGCACCCCGTGCGAAGACCTGTGCGGTCGATTGCCGCACCTGGCGGTGCGGCTGGACGCCCCCTACGCAGACGACACGCTTGGCGTCCTGTGCCGACCGATTGGTTCCTACCCGGCGGCAGCGCATGCCCGGTAGGAACCGGTACTTCCTTCCCTATCGAGCCAAGCGCCTGACCTGCCGAAACACCAGAGCAGAAAGGAGGCCCCGCCGCCGGGTCAGGCGGTACGAAGCGAGGTCGACCGCGCGCGACGGCGAAATCGTCGCGAGGTTTTCGGGAACGACGGGCCAGCGCAGGGACGTGCTGGTCGTGAATCGAACGGCAAGGGAGGCCGATCATGCGGATCTACAACAACATCAACGCGATCAACGCGCAGCGCAATCTCTCAATCACCGGGTTCGCACTGGCCAAGTCGATCGAGAAGCTCTCCAGCGGCTTGCGCATCAACCGGGCAGCTGACGATGCGGCTGGGCTCTCGATCTCCGAGAAGCTGCGGGCACAGATCCGCGGCGTCCAGCAGGCGATGCGCAACGCCCAGGACGGCGTCTCGATGATCCAGACGGCCGAAGGTGCACTGAACGAAGTGCACTCGATGCTCCAGCGCATGCGCGAGCTGGCCGTCCAGGCCGCCAACGACACGCTGACGACCGAGGATCGGAACGCGATTCTGGGTGAACTCCAGGCGTTGCAGACGGAGATCGACTCGATCGTCGATCGCACGACCTTCAACGGCAAGCAGCTGCTCAATGGCAGCCTGGTCACGACCGTGGACGCAACCAGTAACCTGCAAGTCGGTACTACTGTCACCGACGGTACTGATTCCGGCCATATCATTGCGCTCGACGTGAGTGCCGCGCGGCCTGGGGAGACCTACCAATTCAGCTATGACGCGGGTACGGATCGGCTCACACTGACTCGTCAGAGCGACAACGCCCAGCAGTACATCGATCTCGGTGCCGTAGCCCCGGCGGGCTTGAGTGCGGGTGATAGCCTCGAGCTGAACTTCTCAGCGCTCGGTGTCAAGCTCACCGTGACCTCAACTGGTGGCTTTACGAATACCGATGCAATCGGTAACGCGTTCAATACGCGCTCGATCACAACGGACTCGGGTGGCGGTGCCGCCAATATGCAGGTCGGTCCCAACTCTACTCATGCTTTCAACATCAATTTCAGCGACGTCCGAATCACTGGTGGTACAGCGAGCGAAATGACGGGGCTAGCTAGTGCAATCAGCGCGCTCCAGACCGCGATCGACAATAATGATAATTCTGCTCAAGTCGCCGCCGCTCAGGGGCTGATCGATGCGGCTGACACCGCCATAAGCTACGTCAACTCTGTTCGCTCCGAGCTCGGTGCGGTGCAGAACCGGCTCGAGCACACGATCGCCAACCTGGGCGTCCAGAACGAGAACCTCACCGCCTCGGAGAGCCGGATCCGCGACGTCGATATGGCGGCGGAGATGGTCACCTTCACTCGCAACCAGATCCTCCAGCAGGCCGGCGTGGCCGTCCTGGCCCAGGCCAACGCGATGCCGCAGTCGGTCCTGCAGCTCCTGCGCTAGGCGAGCGCGCGCAGCACGCCCCGGCCGGTATCCCGGTCGGGGCGTCGTCGTATCCGGAGCCGGGCACGCGGGATGCGAGGGGCAACCGGCGCACGCGACGCGCAGCGGGCTAGCCCGAGGAGCTGGACCCGTACGCCTGCTCCGTACCGCGCTCCCGGTGCTGCGTGCCCGGCTGTTCCCGATACGAGGCCGGAATGGAGTACCGCGATGGATGCCCTCCGCCTGACAGCCCAGCGACGACCGTGCGATACGCGACGCAGGCGAGCATGCTGTGCGCTACTGTCCAGCGCCTGCACGCGGCGGCTGCGGCAACCGGGTCGGCCCGCGCCGGTCGTCGCCGCCGGGCAGGTCGCAGTCGAGCGGGCAGCCGGCGGAACGCCGGTCGCGTTGCGCGGTTCGCTGGCCGTCCACGGTGTGACCACCTGGTTCCTGGTCGATCTCGCTGCCGGACGCGTGCTGCTGCGCGATGCCCGCGGCCGGAGCCGGTCGGTCGAGCTGGCGGCGGCGCCGGAGGCGGTGCGCCAGCTGGTCGAGCCGGTGCGCGCAGCACAGTCGCACGGTAACGGCGAGTCGATCGTCCGGAGCAGCGAGGTGGTCGCCGGACCGGTGCGGCTCAGCACGAGCCACAGCGCGACACGGCAACGGGAGAGCGCGGAGTTCCTGCTGCGGATCGACGAGGCGGCGCTGTTCGAGCGGATTCGGGTGGTGCGGGCGAGCCTGGACTGGCAGTGGCTGGCACTGGCCGCCCCGCGCGGCCAGGCGGTCGCGCTGGCGGGGGACGATGCCGCCACGCCCGGCTGACCGGACGCGGTATCCGCCGCGCCGGTGGTACCCAGCGAGCGCCAGCGGGGTGCGGTGGTGCTGCGGCGACCGTGACCAGCGATCGCTCACGGTCGGCACCTCGTTCCCCGTTCTGTAGGGGCGAGGCGTGCCTCGCCCAGCCGCACCGCCAGGTGCGGCAATCGACCGCACAGGTCTTCGCACGCGGTGGGACACCCCTCACCCCCGCCTCGCGCCGCTCGGCACCCCCTCTCCCGCGCCGTGCGGGAGAGGGGGCAGGGGGTGAGGGGGCTCCGCAGGTCAGGCACCCCTGACCCGAAGGGTCAGGCACGCCTGACCCCTACAGGGGCAACGGCGGCGCCGCAGCAGCCACCGTGACCGACGACCGACCACGGTCGGCGTATCGTTCCCCGCCCTGTAACTGTGTAGGAGCGAGGCGTGCCTCGCCCAGCCACACCGCAAGGCGCGGCATCCCGCCGTCGCGTTGCCGACCCTCACGGCTCCGCAGGTCAGGCACGCCTGACCCCGACAGGGGGCAACGGTTGTGTGCGCGGTGCAGGGAGACGATGCCGATGCGACCGTCGGGTACCAGCCGAACCCTGCAGGGGCGACGCGTGCGTCGCCCGCAAACCACGCCTCACGCCCGCCGCTGTTACGGCACCCCCTCATCCCCACCGCTCCGCACCCACGTGGCCGTGGGCAAGGGACTCCCGTTGGCCCACCGCGCCAGGCACAGCGTACCGGCGCGGGAGCACGAGCCGGCCACCGCTCCAGCGACGACCCGTGTCGCTCGACCATCAGCTGTTTGACGCAGCACGCTTTTCGTACTATCCTGTTTCGGTTGTTGCGAATGAGTCTCATTCTCGCTTCATGCTGGGCAGAGCGTGAACGGGAGGGAGGCGACGATGACACGCGAGCGACCGTGGTGGATCCAGCTTCCGGTCCTGCGCAACCGCTTCGACGAGCGCAGTTTCGTCCTCCAGGTCGTCCAGCCGTTCCTGCTGGGGCTCATGGACGGCTCGGTCTCGACCCTGGCACCGATCTTCACCAGCGCCTTCGCGACGAACGAATCCCGCGTCGCGTTCCTCGTCGGGCTCTCCGCCTCGATCGGCGCGGCCATCAGCATGGGATTCGCCGAGGCACTCTCCGACACCGGCGAACTGACTGGCCGCGGCGGGCCGGTTCAGCGTGGACTCATCACGGCTGTTTCCACCTTCCTCGGCGGGATCCTGCACTCTCTGCCCTTCCTCATCCCGCATGTCCAGGCTGCACTCGTGCTGGCGTATGTGGTCGTCGGCATCGAGCTGATCACCATCGCCTGGATCCGCTTCCGCTTCTTCCGGATGTCGCTCGTGCGGTCGATCGTCCAGGTGATCCTCGGCGGGTCGCTCGTCTTCGCGACCGGTGTCGCGCTCGGCCATGCCTGAGAGGCTGGCACGAGCCGGCTGCGCTGGTGTCGCTCTCGTGCGGTACACTGAACACGACTTCAGCCAGTGCGACTGGCGACCGATTCTTTCTGAAGGGCAAGGAAGCGTCCGGTGGTGCAACGCTCGGTCACGCAACCTCCGAAGGGATTCACGGTCTGGCAGGCGGCCGAGCTAGGCGTTCCGAACCGCGACGGCCGCTTGACCTGGCACCGCACGCGGGTCGAGGACTTCAGCTCGGACGGCCAGCGGGTCGTCGTCGGCTGGCCGATGGTCCAGCTCGCCTACGTCTCGGTACACCGTGGCGACCTGGTTTATCTGGGGACCACGGTGCCCGACGACGCGCTCTATGTCGTCCCCTGCGAGGTCGCGGCGACCGTTCTCGAACCGCAGGCGCGGCTCGTCCTGGCACCGGTCGGCCCCTGGGAGCGGATGCAGCGTCGCGAGCACTGCCGCGTCCCGGTGACACTGGTTCCCGAGGAACTCCTGCTGCTCCCCGCCGACGGCGACCCGCAACCGCTCCGCGGCACGATCGTCGACCTCAGTGCCGGTGGGATCCGCCTGCGCTTGGCACAGCAACTCCGGCCCGGTGACCGCCTGGCTGTCCGGTTCGCGCTGCCCGGGACCGTGCAACCGGTCGGCGTCGTCGCGGTCGTCCGCCGCGTCGCACCGGTCGAGCACGCCGATCCACCGCGCTGGGACCACGGGTGCCAGTTCGAGCGGCTCGACCGCCGTACGGAAGACACGATCGTCCGCTTCGTCTTCCAGCGCCAACGCGAGCTAGCTCGCCATCTCCGCGAGGGGTGAGAGCCGCCCACGTCGTGCCGCAGCAGTGGCTGGCGTGAGGGGTGGTATGTCATGGAGGGGTCAGGTGTACCCGGCCCGCTGGCGCGACAGTGCCGGCAAGCATCGCCACCGTGCCGCGCCTCCAGCGCGGTCGGGCGCGGCACGCGTGGCCCCTACAGCACGGGGGACGATGCACCGAACGGGATCGCTCGTCGGTCACGGTCGCCGCAGAGCCCCGCCGCTGCACCCTGTAGGGGGTCACGCGTGTGTGACCCGTCCGGCCCGAGAGGGCCGGGGAACCGACCACGTTCCCACACCTCCCGGCGTGGCTAGGCGAGGTAGGCGATGGAGCCCCCTCACCCCCGACCCCCCTCTCCCGCGCGGTGCGGGAGAGGGGGTGCCGAGCGCCAGCGAGGCGGGGGTGAGGGGTGTTCGACCGCGTGCGAGGACCTGTGCGGCCGATTGCCGCGCCCTTCGGCGCGGCCGGGCGCGGCACGCCGCGCCCCTACAGGGCGTGACGGGCGAGGGACGGTGGCCTGCCCATCGCCCACCGGTGCCGGATCGACCACCCTCGTCCCTGTAGGGGTCAGGCGGTGCCTGACCCGT
>Ga0207870_100348_pt1 | contig 31430 bp, 32 predicted proteins | sample CeladaPassage60B_FD_187477 | JGI IMG/M metagenome (GOLD analysis project Ga0207870, IMG submission 187477) | Cellulose-adapted microbial communities from the Joint BioEnergy Institute, USA - Passage3 60B (SPAdes) (version 2) | ecosystem: Engineered > Bioreactor > Continuous culture > Unclassified... | reverse complement strand
CGAAAGGGCTGAAAAGCATGCTTACTCGCTACATGGAACTTCGTCAACCTTTTGGAACCGCCTAGTGCGGACCCGCATGCTAGGTGGTGAGAGAGGACGGGGGCTAGCCGCCCCCTCCTACTCGATTGCGCGCGAATCACGCAAGCATTCGGATGAATTCCCCTTGGAAGACAAGCATGCGGTATGGTATAGTGTACAATGACAGCGTTTACACTCCGTCAAAGGGGAAGATGGCATGAGCAAATGGAAAAGCTTCTTGGCGGGTGTCGTGTTCGGCATGATGACCGCTGCCGCCGGCGCCGTATTCGCCGCGGAGTCCGATGCCGTCCGCGTGAACGCGCTCGATGCGGTGCTGTGGTGGGACGGAGTGTGTGTCGCCGACGAAGGGCGGGATGATACGGCCGGCTCCGACTTGCCGGCCTTGCTGGAGTACCAGGGTGTCCCCTACGTGTCGCTCCCTCTGCTTGCCGGCAAACTTGGAGCGGATTGGAGCTGGGACCGGAATTCCGGCCTTATCGACGTGACGCGCGCGAGCCGGCTTACGTTCCAGCGGCCGGAGTCCGGCGCGACGGAGGAACTTCCTGAAGAAATCGCGTCCTGGGTTGAGCGATCCAGGGATTACGAAATGGTGCAGAGCCGCACATTGGACGGCGTCACCTGGATTTTGGCGACGTGGGGGAAGAAGAACACCGGAGGTTATGACGTCCATATAGACCGTATCGAGCGCGAAGATCGCCGGCTGAAAGTGTATGTGACCTTGGACGGCCCGGACAAAGGCGAACTGGTCACCGAGGCGCTGACCTGGCCTTACGCGCTGGCCGCGGTGGAAGGCACGTTTGAGGAAGTCGAATTTGCCGTATCCGGGGATGGCTCGCTGCCCGAACTGCGCGGCGTCGAATCCATTCCATTGGTTGCGGCTTCGTCCGAGCGGGTCATTGTTTTCGCGCCGACGTTGGAAAAAGGAGAGCTTCGTCTGCAAGGGGCGGCACGCTCGTTCGGCGGCGTCGTCGTGCTGGAAGTGCGCGACGCGGCGGACGGCTTGATGCTGCAGGAGCGGCTCCCCGCCGCGGCGGAAGCGCCGGACTGGGGATATTTCGAAACGGCCATCCCCGCGGATTACGTTCGGGAAGGACATCGCGTCGTATTGTACGCGTTCGGGGATGAGGAATTGGACCCCGCAAGGGAATTTCCGGAGACGGAGGACGATTCCGCCGCGGCGCGCACGCCGCCAGAGACGGAACCGGACGCCTCCGACGCCGAGCGCCTTCCGGAACACAGCGTCGTGCTTAACTGGTAACCTATTTCGCCTGCCGCGGGAATCGCGAACCTTGCCTTGAACTTGCGTGGAAAAGGCACGGAACTTGCGGCGGCCACCCGCCCGTCGAACGGGATGGACAGTCGCACCAGCCGGGGAGAAGACCCGGTTTTTTCTTTTTTCTCTTTTATGGGCATGAAAAGCGTGGTAAGATAAGGGATAGCAGTTGTGGAACGATAAGGAGGAACCGCATTGCTGAAACGTACCTTGATCGGTCTTCTGAGAAGCCATGAAGTCACGGGTGAAAAAGCGAAGGATCCCAACCTGAAAACGCGCTATTACAAAATTTCGCGCGACAAAGCCTGGGAAGAAGTCGTTTCCGTGCTGAAAAAAATTCCCGGTTTCAAGCTTCTGCACGAAGTGCCCAACGTCGGGGAAATTGTCGGAGAAAAGCGAACGATGACCGGGCGCACCCAGGACATCACCATCACGCTGTTCGCGATCTCCCCCGTGAAAACCGCGATCGACATTTACTCGGCGTCGCGCGGATCGCTGGGCGATCTCGGTTCCAACTATCGCACGATACTGAACATTTTCAAGGCGATCGACCGCAAACTCGGCCAATACAAGGAAGTATAAAAAACAGCGGGGAAGCGCGCTTCTCCCGCTGTTTTGTTGCGTGCCGCGGACAAGGACCGAGGGGGCCTTTACAGCAGTTGACGCACCGCGGCGATAGCCTGGTCGTAGTTCGGATGTTCCGTCATTTCTTTCAAATATTCGACGTAACGGATCGTATCCTGCTGATCGACGACGAACACGGCGCGCATGTCGAGCGCCAGTTCCTTGATGAAAACGCCGTAGGCCTGACCGAATTCCCGCGTTTTATAGTCGGACAGCGTGACGACGCGGTCGACGCCGGCTGCGCCGCACCAGCGCGCCTGCGCAAACGGCAAGTCCACGCTGACGGTGAGCACGACGACCTGATCGCCCAGTTTGGCGGCTTCTTCGTTGAAACGCCGGGTTTGGGCGTCACATACGCCGGTGTCCAGCGACGGGACGACGCTGATCAGTTTGATTTTGCCGGCATAATCGGCCAGGGTGACTTCTTCGGTCAGCGATTTGTTCAGACGGAAATCGGGCGCTTTGTCGCCGACTTTCAGTTCGGGTCCGACCAACGTGATCGGGTTGCCTTTCAGCGTGGCTGCACCCGCGCGTTCCTGGGGCATGAAGATTCCTCCTTCATTGGCAAACAATATGTGGCAGTGCCACGATCTATTATAATCTTGTTGATCGGAGATTGTCCAATAACTTGACGAGCGAATCATCGGCAGAAAGACATATGCGGCTGGGGGGCGGAATCGATGATCTTTTTGCGATACGAAAGTTTTCGGCAATATGTCCGGTGGTATCCGGTCACGACGGCGATTTTGGCGCTGAATTTGCTCTTTTTCGCGGAAACGGCGATCATGGGCGACCGTTCGGTGCTGATGAAATACGGAGCGCTCGTGCATTGGGCTCCTTACAATACGGAAGTATGGCGGTATGTCATGTCCATGTTTTTGCACGGAGGCTTCGACCATTTGCTGTTCAATATGTTCGCCGTGTTCGTGTTCGCTCCCCCGTTGGAATACTTGCTCGGCAGCCTGAAATATTCGGCGCTCTATTTCGGATCGGGCATCATCGGCAATGTCGCCAGCATATTGCTGAACGAGCCCGGCACCGTCTCGGTCGGCGCCTCCGGCGCGATCTACGGCATTTACGGCGCCTATTTGTACATGATCGCGTTTTCCAGGACGATGCTGGATCCCGCATCGCGAAAAACGGTGCAGGTGCTGCTCGTCATCGGCATCATTTATACGCTGCTGTTTCCGCGGACGAATTTGTATGCGCATCTCGGCGGATTGGCGGGAGGCATCATCCTGTTTTCGAATATGCAGCGGCGGCGCTCCTGATTGCGGGGGGCCGAGCGATCGAAAACGAGATAGGCGGCCATACCGAGCGGCCGCCGGCATTTTCTACCCAGAATACGCGTAATGGAGAGATGGATGTGGAGCTCAGGCAGCTTCAATATTTCGTCGAAGTCGCCCGCAAGGAACACGTCACCCATGCAGCGGAGGAACTTCACGTTGCGCAGTCGGCCGTCAGCCGGCAAATTCATCAGCTGGAAGACGAACTCGGGGTGGCGCTGTTTTTGCCCAAGGGCCGAAACCTTCAGCTGACGCCCGTCGGCAGGCTGTTTTTCAGCCGCGTGGAAGACATTTTGCACAATCTGGAGCGCGCGGTGCGCGAGGTCAAGGAGTTTGCCGATCCCGACGCGGGGGAAATCCGCCTGGCGTTCCCCCACAGTCTGGGCGTCAACATCGTCCCGTGGATCGTGTCCGAATTCCGCAAGGAACACCCCAATGTGCGGTTTCGGTTCAAGCAGGGGAAGTTCGACAGCCTGATCGATATGGTGCGGCTGGGGGACGTGGACTTGGCGCTCGTGTCGCCGCTGCCGGACAATCATGATGAAATCGAAGGAGAACTGCTGCTGACCGAAGAACTTTACGCGATTCTTCCGCCCGGACATCTGTTGTCGGATTACGAGGCGATCCGGCTCGAACAGCTGAAAAACGACCGCTTCGTGCTGTTTAGCGAAGGTTATTCGCTGCGCAGCATCGTCTGGCAGGCTTGCGAAAAAGCCGGGTTTCAGCCGAAGGTCGAATTCGAGGGCGAGGAAACCGACACGATCCGCGGACTGGTGGCCGCGGGCATGGGCGTCAGCCTTCTCCCCGAAATGGCGTTGAAATACGCCAGCCCGGCGCTGAGGCCGATCATGGTCAGAGTGCACGAACCGAAAGTGACGCGCACGATCGGGCTGATTCGACGCAAACGGGAAAGGCTGACGCTGGTGGCGGAAGTGTTTCAGCGGTTTATGGTGCATTATTTCCAGAACGCACGGCGCTGATTTCTTCAAGCGTATATGGAAGCGATAAAAAAACCGGTTCGTTCGGTTTCGTGCCGAACAAACCGGTTTCTTGTTTGGGATTGCGCAATGTGCGCCGTCCGCATTATTCGTCGCGGTTGGAAGCGAAAATCATAATGAACTTCAGCAGTTCCAACAGCGAGATGAGCGCGGCGGCGACGTACGTGAGCGCGGCGGCGTTCAATACTTTGGCGACGCCCTTCTCCTCGTCGTTGGTAATAAACCCTTCCGAGATCATCAGTTCCCTCGCCCTGCTGCTGGCGTTGAATTCCACGGGCAGGGTGACGAGCTGGAACAGCACCGCGGCCGAGAAGAAGAGAATGCCGAGCAAGATCAGGTTCGACCACTGCATCAGGAAGCCGGCGATCAGCAAAAACGGCGCCGCTCCGGAGGCGAAGTTGACGATCGGAAACATTTTGTGGCGCAGCACCAGCATCGGGTACGACAGCTTGTGCTGGATCGCGTGGCCGACTTCGTGGCAGGCGACCGATACCGCGGAGATCGAGCTTTGGTAATAAACCGGTTCCGACAGGCGCACGACGCGGTGAATCGGATCGTAGTGGTCGCTCAGCGTGCCGCGCACGGGCTCGATCGGCACATCGTACAAACCGTTGCTGTCCAACATGCGGCGCGCCGCCTCATAGCCGGTCATGCCCGACTGGACGGGCACCTGGGAAAAACGGTTGAACGTGCCGCGGACGCGAAACTGCGCCCAAAGCGAAATGCCGAAGGCGATGATGATTAAAAAATCCATCGGATGGAAGATGAAAAACGGCATGGCGCATTCCCCCATAAAAATGTTTTGAACTTATTTTTCGCGGCCGGATGCCGCGCACGTTTCCGAAAAATCGCTCTCTCGGATAGATTTCGTTTCCTTTCCCCGTTTCATACGCGCAAACCTCATACGCGGAACCGCTCACATCGAGCAATACTTCATCTAATGGCGTAAATCCCATTTATGGAGCGCAATCCCATTCATTCCCCATTCATTCCGCGCTTTTGCTCCAGTCATTCCATACGTGTTCGACAGGCGCAAAGTTTCACCCTCATCATAAAAAAAACGAATGTCGCAGTCAACTCGGTGAGGACCTGTTGATGTGACGCGAATGTCGTTCCACGACGGCATTTCGCACATGACCGCCGCCGTCGAACGGACCGGCAAAATATTTTGTGTAAAAAAACCTTACATAAATATTGAAAAATTAGCGATTACGATCTAAAATGTGTTCATCAATGCTGAATTTGTTAGAAAACTTAACATGAATGGAGTGAGGCATATGGAATTGGGGTTGAATGCGGTATGGGTCATGTTGGGGGCGATCCTCGTCATTTTCATGCAGGGCGGATTTATTATGCTGGAATCCGGCTCGACCCGCATGAAAAACGCGGGACATGTGGCGGGTAAAACGATTTTCACCTTCGGTTTGTGCTCGTTGGTGTTCTGGGCGGTCGGGTATGCGCTGATTTTCGGATCGCAGGCGGGCGGTTTACAACCGCTGATCGGATGGGGCGATTATTTCGCTTTCGACCTCATGAATGCCGCGGAAGGAGACGACGTTCCGCCGACCGTGTTTTTCATCTTCCAGCTGGCGTTTGCGGCGGTGTCGCTGACGATCGCCTGGGGCGGGTTTGCGGAACGGGCCAAGCTTTCCGCCTATTTGATCTTCTCCATCGTGTTTACGGCGATCATTTATCCGGTCATCGCCCACTGGATTTGGGGCAGCGGCTGGTTGGCCGATGAAGGCAAACAGGATTTTGCCGGCTCGACGGTCGTTCACCTGACCGGCGCCATGGCCGCGCTGGCCGCGACCATTTTGCTGAAGCCGAGGCTCGGCAAGTTCAACAAGGACGGGACGGTCAACGACATTCCCGGCCACAATCAGGTGTTTACCACGCTGGGCGTGCTGATTTTGTGGGTCGGCTGGTTCGGCTTCAACGGCGCCAGCACGATCACGGTCGGCGACGGATTTTTCGGTTTCGTGGCGATGAACACGCAGCTGGCGGCCGCGGCAGGCGCGGTGGCGGCGCTTCTGGTTGCATGGATGTTTTCGGGCAAGCCGGACATTCCCACGATGCTCAACGGCGCGCTGGCGGGTCTTGTGGCCATCACCGCATCTTGTGCGTTCGTGGAGCCCTGGGCGGCGGTGGTGATCGGGCTCTTGGGCGGCGTGCTCGTATACGCCAGCATGAAGTTTTTTGACAAAATGGGCATCGACGACCCGATTTACGCGCTGTCGGTCCACGGTACGGTGGGCGTCTGGGGAACGATTTCCAACGGATTTTTCGCGACGCCGGAGCTGGCGGAAGAAATCGTCGGTGTCGGCAGAGCCGGACTGTTCTACGGAGGCGGCTGGCACCAGCTCGGCGTGCAGGTGCTCGGCGTGGTCGTCAGCGGCGCCTTCGCCTTCATCGCTTCCTATATCGTCCTGGCGATCATCAAGGCCGTCATCGGTCTGCGGGTCACCGAAGAACAGGAAATCGTCGGTCTCGATCTGAGCGAACACGGCGTCTACGGGTATCCGGAGCAAATGAAGAACGCAGCTTCGGGAACGGAGACGACGGTGGCGGGATAAGCGCCGGCGCCCTCGCGGGAGAGGCGCAAACGCGGCCCGGCCGACATGCGGACTTTTGGCGCGCGATCCGTGCGGATGTGCGTCGCGTCCGCCGGCCGGGTCCGGCTGTTGAACGGAACGCCGCGCATGTGCGCGGCATTTTTTGTGTCGCATCGCCGGCCGGGTCATGCGGCGCCGTTATCCGGACTGCAGCCGTTTGTCCGGTTTGATGAAAAAAAACGCGAGCACGAGCGACAGGGCGGACAGCGCGGAAACCGTGACGAACACCGCGCTGTCGTTCGTTTTCGACCACCCCGCGAGCCAGCTGAAAATCGGCGGTCCGAAAGCGACGCCGAAAAACCGCAGGCTGCTGTACAGCGACGTGATCATGCCGCGCTCCCCTTTCGAAACGGAGCCGGTGATCATCGTGTTCAGGCAAGGCAGCAGGAGCCCCGTGCCCAAGCTTCCGGCAGTCAGAAGTCCGACAAACAAATAGATGTTCCGGCTGAAAAAGATCGTCAGCACATACGCGGCGGTCGACAGCACCAGGCCGGCTAACATGAGACGGCGGATAAGCACGCCGTTTTTTTTGATGACGCTGCCGGTAATATAGGAGGTCGTCACCATCGCCATCAGCGGAATGGCCAGCACGAGTCCCTTCACGACGCCGTCGATGCGGTAAGGCGCCTTTTCGAGTATGTCCGACAAGTAAAACAGGACGCCGAACAGCACGAACAGCGCCAGCGAGCCGGCGACAAAAGAGCTCACCAGCCATCTTCCCTTGGCGCGCAAAATATTTCCGATGTTTTTCAGATATTGTTTCAGCGAAGGCGGCCGGCTCTCGCGTTTGGGTTCGCGGATCAGGAACATGACGGCCAGCAGGGACAGCAGGCAAAACGCCGGAAAAGCGAAAAACGCGGCGTACCAGACGATCAGCGCGAGTACGGAACCGATGATCGGACTGAGCACTTTGCCGGTGCCGTTGGAAGCTTCGGTCAATCCGAGCGCCTTGCTTTCCGTGCCCCCGTTATACATGTCGCCGACGAGCGCCATGGCGATCGGCGCCGTGCCGGCCGCGCCGATGCCCTGCAGCGCCCGCGCGGCGATCAGCACGCCGTACGAATCCCAGATGGCGCCGAATCCCGCCAGCACGCCGGCCGCCCCGTACACGATGAGGCAGGGGATCATGATCGCTTTTCGGCTGAAATGGTCGGACAAGTATCCGAGCACGGGAATGCACACCGCGGCGGTGACGGAAAACAGCGTGATGACGAGGCTCGTTTGAAATTGGCTGATGTTCAGCGCCGACTGCATTTGCGGCAGCACCGGGATCAGCATGGAATTGCCGAACACGAGCACGAGCGGGACGGTGGCGATGGCGGCGAATTCGCCAAGCTTTCCGCGGCTTCCGGATTTGGCGCCCGCCTGCTCGCGGCCGGACCGCCGTCCGCGCGCGATTTTCCAGTCCGCGACGTACCGCATGTCGCTCTCGAAGGCAACGGACAATTTCTTCGATTTCGACTTTTCCATGAATGCACCCTCCCGCAAGAGATCATGCTTATTATGTCAGGCGTCCATCCTCCTCATACTGGGGCGAGAGAGCGCTGCCCGCGGCGCGGCGCCTTGCTGCGGATTTTCGCGGCGAAAAGCCGCCGATCGAGTCGGTCCGTAAGCGCATCTTTGGTTGCGAGCTGCAGCGGCGCTTTCCCTTTTCGGACGTTGATTCACAATATTGTCGATCGCGCCGGCCGTGACGTTTTTGTGGTTGAGGCGCGAATGCGGTATATTGAGGGTGGAGCTTGTCAAAACTTGCGGGAAGGAAGCGGGGAAGTGAACAAACCGAAACAACGCGGAGCCTTCAGCAAACTGGGGATCATGGCGGTCGCGGTGCTGATCTGGACCGTCGCGGCGGGATGCCAGGGGTTGGTTCGGGCGGACAGTTCGTCGGGACAGGCCGCGGCTGGGCAGCGGGACGACGCGCAGGAGACCGCGGCTCCCGCAGCGCCGGAAGTCGGGCGGCGCGCGCCTTCGTTTACCTTGACCGCGCTGGACGGCGGCAGTTACGGTGTGGACGGCGGCAGCCGGGACAAGGTGCTGTTGATCAACTTCTGGGCGTCCTGGTGCGACCCGTGCAAGCTGGAGGCGTCGGATTTGGTCAAGCTGTATAAGAACTATCGCGAGCATCTGGACATTTATGCGGTCAATGTGACGTATTTGGACAGCGAGGAAGATGCGAAGAGTTTTGCGGAACAATACGGATTCCGCTTTCCCGTGCTGCTGGATCCGGACAACAAGGTGACCAAACTGTACCGGGTCATCGGGTATCCGACGACCGTTCTGGTGGACAAGAAGGGCGTCATCCGGCAAATCGTTTTGGGGATCCGGTCGTACGAGGAGATGGAGCGCTACGTCAAGGATGTCATCTAGCCTGGCGATACGAAGTTGATAAGAAGTGAGAACGCCGGTCAGCGTCCCGCTGTACCGGCGTTTTCCCGCGAAGCTTCCCGGCCGCTGTCTCCGGACCGGTTGAGGAGTCCGTATCGGATGCTGTCGACGAGCGCTTCCCAACTCGCCTCGATGATGTTCTCCGACACGCCGACGGTGCTCCAAGTCCGATGCAGGTCGGAAGATTCGATCAGCACGCGCACTTTGGAAGCCGTCGCCTCTTTTCCGTCGAGTACGCGCACTTTGTAGTCGGTCAGATGCATGTCGCGAATTTGCGGATAAAACTGCACGAGCGCCTGCCGCAGCGCGTTGTCGAGCGCGTGGACGGGGCCGTTGCCTTCCGCCGCGGTATACAGCGTTTGCCCCTGCACGTTGAGCTTCAAAATCGCTTCCGTCGTAAAGCGGCCGCTGCCGTTTTTCTCCACGAAAATTTTTGCGCTTTCCAGTGTGAAAATCGTCTGCACGTCGCCGGACGCTTCGCGCAGCAAAAGTTCCAGCGAGGCGTCCGCGCCTTCGAACTGGTAGCCCTGGTGTTCCATGTCCTTGATTTTTCGGATCATCGCGCGCGCTTTGTCGGTTTCCAGATCGATGTCGAGGTTGAGTTCCTGCGCCTTGAAAATGAGATTGCTCTGTCCGGCCAGCTCCGACACGAGCACGCGCTGTTTGTTGCCGACGAGCTCCGGTCGGATGTGCTCGTACGTGCTCGGATGTTTCAGGATGGCCGAAACGTGGATGCCGCCCTTGTGGGCGAAAGCGGCGGCGCCGACATACGGCTGGTTGACCGGAAGATGCATGTTGGCGATTTCGCTGATGTAGCGCGCCGCATTGTACAGGCTCCGCAGCTGTTCGTCGCTGACGCAGCGGAATCCGAGCTTCAGCTGCAAATTGGGGATGACCGACGACAGGTTGGCGTTGCCGCATCGTTCCCCGATGCCGTTGATCGTGCCTTGCACCTGGCGCGCTCCCGCCTGGACGGCGGCGAGCGTATTGGCGACGCCGAGCTCGCAGTCGTTGTGCGCATGAATGCCGAGCGGCGCCTTCAGCCTCGCGCGCACTTCCGTCACAATGGCCCGGACTTCATCGGGCAGCGAGCCGCCGTTCGTATCGCACAGCACGATCCAGTCCGCGCCCGCCTCTTCCGCCGCCAAAATCGTCTGCATGGCATAGTCGGCGTTGTTCTTGTAGCCGTCGAAAAAATGCTCGGCGTCGTAAATGACTTCCAGCCCTTTGCTTTTCAAATAGCGTACGGAGTCGCGGATCATCGCCAAATTTTCTTCAAGCGTCGTCTGCAGCGCCTTATGCACGTGGAAGTCCCACGACTTGCCGAAGATCGACGCCACTTTCACGCCGGAATCGAGAATGGCTTGCAAGTTCGGATCTTGCTCGGGGCGGGTGTCTTTTCTGCGCGTGCTGCCGAATGCGGTAATTTTCGCGTGGTTCAACTTGACCGAACGGATGCGTTCGAAAAATTCGATATCCTTGTTGTTGCTTCCCGGCCATCCGCCTTCAATATAATGAACGCCCAGCTCATCCAGCTTGCGGGCGATTTTCAGTTTGTCCTCGACGGTCAGGCTGATGCCCTCTCCTTGTGTTCCGTCGCGCAGCGTCGTGTCAAAAATCGTTACTGCGTCCGACATGCGCCGTCCTCCTTGCGTGCGGTAATCTGCTAAGCATTGGTCATATTGTACCATTATATCACGGTTTCGTCCCGCGTTTGAAGGGGAACGCTAAAAAATGAAAGTTTGTTGAAATGATTTGAACTTTCGCAGGCGTTGTATTATATTGGGTAAGGGAAAACGGAAAACATCGTGCATGTTTCAGGGGTCTACCCGCGAAGGAGGGACGTAGCAAATGGCAAAATACACATGGGTCGATAAGGAAACGTGCATTGCCTGCGGCGCCTGCGGAGCTTCCGCGCCGGACATCTACGATTACGATGACGAAGGGTTGGCCGAAGTCATTTATAACGGGGACAACAACCGGGGCATTACGGAAATTCCGGAAGAACTGTACGACGACATGCAGGACGCTCAGGACGGCTGCCCGACCGATTCGATCAAAATTTCCGACACCCCTTTTAACAAATGACCGCGAGGTTGAACCATAACGAATCGCAAATCCTCCCTTTTGGGAGGGTTTGTTGTTTTTGCGCGCCGTGAACCGGGTTGCGGGGGACGACGGAAGGACCGTACGGTTGACCGATGGCACAACATCGCGCCGTCCCGATAGGGAACGCATATGCCGACATCCGATGCCGACAGAGCGCGGGAGTTCCCGGAAAGCTCCCGTTCGGATCGCACAAGACGCGCCGGATTCCGGGCCGGGCCGAACCGCCGGGAATCGTCATCGTGCGGAGCCGTCAGGGGCGGATCGGATCAGAGATCCAGCGCCAGCAGTACGCTGATGGCGATCACGACGATCGCGGCGCCGGCCGCCACCCAGATGATCGCTTTCTTGTTCACCTGTTCCACTTTTTGTCTGCGTTCCAGATACGATTGTTTTTTCTTGGCCATGGGCAGATGACCTCGCTTGGATATGAACATTTTCCTACATTTTAACACATCCCGGAGGATTGTGTAATACGTCCGTCCGGTGGCGGCGGCCGCGCCGGAGGGCCGCCGCGGTCGTCGATGCGTGCCCCTTTTCTTTTTTCTTCCGGTTCGTTAAACTGTCAAATAGCGGGCAATTTGTTCGATGCAACGGATTCATGAAACGGAGGATCGCCGGTGCTGTATCGGTTGGCGAAGTCGGTATTGTTTCGTCTGGACGCGGAAACCGCCCACCACCTGACCGTGGGCGGATTGAGCCGCGCGGCGCGCATTCCCGGGACGCTCGCCCTGATGAGACGGATGTACGGGCAGGAAGCGTCCCCATTGCTTTCGCAAACGCTGTGGGGTCTGGAATTTGCCAATCCGGTCGGATTGGCGGCCGGGCTCGACAAGAACGGAGAAGCGGTTCCCGCCTTTTCTTCCATCGGGTTCGGCTTTGTCGAGGTGGGCACCGTCACCCCCCGGCCGCAGCCGGGCAACGACAAGCCGAGGCTGTTCCGGCTGCCCGAGGATGAGGCGCTGATCAACCGCATGGGTTTCAATAATATCGGAATCGACGGGATGGCCGCGAATTTGCGCGCGGCGTCGGCGCACCGGACCGTACCGGTCGCCGTCAACATCGGCAAAAACAAGACGACGCCGAACGAGCGCGCGGAGGACGATTACCGCCAGTGTCTCGCCGCGCTGTATCCGCTGGCGGATTTGTTTGTGGTGAACATCAGCTCCCCCAATACGCCGGATTTGCGCAAGCTCCAGCACGGCGGCGACCTGCGCCGGCTGCTTGCCGCGGCAAGTGCGGAACTGGCGCGCCAGGCCGAACGTCACGGCGGACCGCCGAAACCACTGCTCGTCAAGATTGCGCCGGACTTGTCGGAAGACGAGCTGCGCGAAACCGTCGGAATCATCGCCGACAGCGGCGTTTCCGGCATCGTCGCGACCAACACGACCGTGGCGCGCCCGAATTTGCAGAGCGCGCACGGCGGGGAGTCCGGCGGTTTGAGCGGCCGGCCGCTGTTTCACAAATCCACCGGAATCATCCGCAGCATTTACCGGCTGACGGAAGGCAAGCTGCCGATCGTCGGCTGCGGCGGCATTTTTTCGGCGGAGGACGCATATGAAAAAATACGTGCGGGCGCCTCGCTCGTTCAGCTGTACACGGCGCTGATTTATCGCGGTCCCGGGCTCGTGCGCGAAGTGAATCGGGGGCTTGGTGAGCGGCTGCGACGCGACGGTTTCACGCACATTTCCCAGGCTGTGGGGATCGATGCATAACGCAACGCTGCCGAAAGGAGGATGCCCATGGACGGAAGGGACTGGAACAAGTTTTTGCTTCCTTACGAACAGGCGGTAGAGGAACTGAAGGTGAAATTTCGGTCGCTGCGTACGGAACTGAAGCAGAGGGAAGAGTTTTCCCCGATCGAATTCGTCACCGGCCGCGTGAAACGGGTGTCCAGCATTTTGGAAAAGGCCAAACGGCTGCAAGTTCCGATGGACCAGTTGGAACGGGGCATTGAGGATATTGCGGGCATTCGCATCATGTGCCAGTTCGTGGAGGATATCCGCAGGGTGGCGGACTGGATCCGCGCCCGCGAAGATATGACCGTCGTTTATGAAAAAGACTACATTACCAACACCAAGGAAAGCGGTTATCGCAGCTACCACATTATCGTGGACTATCCCGTGCAGACGTCGATGGGACGCAAAAACGTGCTGGCGGAAATTCAGGTGCGCACGCTGGCGATGAATTTCTGGGCGACCATCGAACATTCGCTGAATTACAAATACAAGGAACAACTGCCCGACGAATTGCGCGCAAGGCTCAAGAAGGCGGCGGAAGCCGCGTTTTTGCTGGACAAGGAAATGTCCAGCATCCGCGATGAAATCGTCAGCGCGCAAATGCATTTCGAAGACCGTTCGACGCTCGTGTCCCGCATTTTGAACGGAATCCAGGATTTGTACATGGTGCATCATGTGCGGGAAGCGGCGACGTTTCAGCTGAAGTTCAATGAACTGTGGGAACAGGAGCATATTTGGGACCTGAAAAGATTGGACGAGGAAATCCAGGCTGCGCTCGAGCGTGCCAAAAAAGGGGGAAAATAGTTGATGTCGGACCATGCCGGCGGCCGGCCGCAGCCGTCCTACGATCCGCTGTACATCCGTTTTTTGTATCATTTCAATGTGGACCGGGACTATTTCGAATGCCATGAGGTGATGGAAGAGCTCTGGCTGGAGGAGGGGAGGGATCCGCTCTGGCAGGGGCTTTTGCAGGTGGCGGTCGCGCTGTACCATCACCGCAACGGAAACGTGTCCGGCGCGGTTAAACTTTTCACCGGCGCGCTTGAGAAGCTGGAACCGCGCCGGGAAGCGGACATCGGCATCGATATGCGCGATCTGCTGGCTCGCTCCCGCGCATACTTGGACGCGCTGCTAAAGGACCGGGAACAAATGCCGTTCCGGCCGTTTGACATGGTCATCACGGATTCGAAGCTGTCCGCGGCGGTCGCCGAACTGGCCGCCGGCGATCCGGTCGGCAAAGACGGGTAATTCCGCTTGCTTTGGGGAAATACGTCTCGCCCGCGTCGTGATCGCGATGCCGGGCCAAAATAACATCAGCCCCCGTCGGTCCGGGGGCTGATTCGATGGTGCGGGGATTACGGTTTGTGCTTTTCGAGAAAAGCCTGGAAGTCGCCGCGGGTGTTGCCCGGGATGTCGGCGATCCCGCCGCTGATGCGCTCCACTTCTTCGCCGTTCTTGAAGGCGATCAGCGTCGGCGTGCCCGTAAGCCGGTATTTGTCGAATTGCTCCGTGAATTCGTAGACGTTCAGCTGCCAGTAGTCCACGCCGGTTTCCTTCGCGATTTCGTTGAGAATCGGCGTCGTCTCCCGGCAGTATTGGCAGACCGGGGAAAACATGTACACGATGAGATCTTCGCCGTTTTTCAGCTTCTCGTCGAGCTGTTCCGGAAGGATGATCTTCTGGTAGTTTTCATCGGTGAGCTGTTCTCTCGTCGGTTTCGACAGCTTGTCCGGCGTTGTGTTGTACAGCCGCTTGGCGGGTTCTTCGTACTTCGCGTAGGTTTGCTGTTCGGACAAATAGTTGATCAGATACAGCACGGCAAACAGCGCTACGATGATCGACAAGTACAAGGCGAGTTTTTTCATGGGGACACCTCATCGTATGGAATGGCTGGACGATGTTGCTGCGAGACCTGCTTATCTTTTTCTATTTAATAATAATCCGTCAGTATTGTCAAACGCCCCGGCGGCCGGGAAGCGGCCCGGACGCGGCGCGGCGGAAGGAGGAACAAAGCCATGCGAACGACCCAGCGGCTGGACAAAGTGCTCGCTCATATGGGCATCGGCACTCGGAGCGAAATCAAGAAAATGGTCAAAAGCGGCCGGGTGCGCGTCAACGGCGAAACCGTGTCCGACAGTTCCGTTCATGTGCAGCCGGAATCGGACCGCATCGAAGTCGGGGACCGGGTCATCCAATACAAACAACATATCTACATTATGATGCATAAGCCGCAAGGGGTCATCTCCGCGACGGAAGACGTCCGGGAACGGACGGTGCTGGATTTGCTCGATGAAGAGATGCGCCGCTTCCGGCCGTTTCCCGCGGGGCGTCTGGACAAGGATGCGACGGGGCTCTTGCTGTTGACGAATGACGGCGGCCTGGCGCACCGGCTGCTGTCGCCGGTCAAGCACGTGGACAAGACGTACGAAGTCGAAGTGGACGGGCCGCTCGACGCGGACGAGCTCGCCAGGCGGTTTGCGGAGGGCGTCGTTCTCGAGGACGGCTACCGGACGCTGCCCGCCGATTTGCGCGTGCGGGAGTCCGGTCCGCATCGCTCCGTGGCCGAATTGACGATCCGGGAGGGAAAGTTTCATCAGGTGAAGCGCATGTTCGCGTCGGCCGCGGGCCGGAAGGTGACCCGGCTGAAACGGATCCGCATGGGGCCGCTCCGCCTGGACGAACGGCTGGCGCCCGGGGAATGGCGCGAGCTGACCGAACCGGAACTCGCGGCGCTGAACGCGTTGAAGTGACGTGTGCCGTTCGTTTCGTTGCACAGCATTCTTCGTCCTTTTGTTCCGCATTTCGTCCGTTCCGCATGATCGGCGAAACGATACATGATTCCCGTATCCCCCGTCAAGGGGATTTTTGTTTTTGATCAAAGGGGATTTTTTTGATCAGGAAAATGTTTATTGGATCGAATCGTTTGAACGGGAATCGTATGAGCGGTATCGTTTGGATTGTGTATCGTCTAAAACGGGATCGTTTGAACGGAATCGCTCCTGGGCGAGGTATTGTATGAAATTTAGTACTCATGGATGCTCCGGAAGCGGTATGGTGATGGAATTTGTATGAAATTTCGTACAAACGGACGAACGAAACTCGAGCGGGTGTCGATTTTGTGTGAAATTTCGCAATAATGGCCGGGAGATACGGGTGGGGGGTATGGGTTTTGTGCGAAATTTCGTACAAAACAACCAGAGCGGCCGATCGGCAGGAAGTTTTGGCGTGTGATACCCCAGCATAGGCGTCATGTATACGGGGAAAGTCCGGAATGGGGGCTGACGATTTTTTGTCTTTTTTTTCGGAAAACTTTGTCGGATAATGGAAAAAAGGAGAAATGCGAGGTGGTCGGCATGAGGTTGACGCGGGAACAGCTCGATCATATCGAGTTTCTGGCGGGTGTCGTGCTGGACGGGCCGAAGCGGTCGCTGATGCCCGACGCCCTGCGGTGCCTGTTGTATATCGTCAAATCGCTGCGCACGGCCGAACTTCCGGACGAATCCGGCGCCCAGCTGTGGTCGCTGGTGGAAAAAATGGAGCGGGAACTCATCGCCGAAAACGACCGGTTGACGGAAATCCGGGACAATCTCGCTCATCCCGGACGCCGCAAACCTTTGGGAATATGATTTTTGATCCATCCGCCGCCCGCTTTGCCCCAGCCGACCGGGTGGTCGTCCACGCCGACGAGCACCCATCCGGCGGCGGAGGCGGGCGCGGGGATCGCCTCGCCGCGCAGAAACGCCTGCAGCGCCGGCTCTTCGGCCGCCAGGCGGACGACGGGATGCCGTTTTCCCGTTTCCGCATACAGCGCGAGCGCGTGCGCCGGCTCGACGCGGCCTTTTTTGCATTGCGCGAGCTGCAGGCCGGGGCGGAGCACCTTCAACCCGTCCAGCGCGGCGGGATGGAATACCGCCTCCCGTTCGTCCCCTGTCCGCGGTTTCGGCCACCAATACAGCCAGTCTCCGAACAAAAGCGGTTCCCCTTCGGGCAGCGCCAGCTCCGGCAGTGTTTCCTGCGCGAACGAACGGAACAGGCGATACGCTTCCCGCAAACCGCCGCCTGCGGACGCGGTGCGGCTTTCGCGCGGCCGGCGCGGACGGCCGAACGGCTGCTTCCCGGCGTCGCGATCCGCTTTCACCAGCACGGCGGCGAAGTGGCCTTCCCCATCGTGCAGGTGCGGCCAGATACGCTCCATTTTCACGCAGGTCATCTCCGGCCGGCGCTCGGTCAACCGTTCGATCACCTGTTCGTTCTCTTCCCGCGAAAACGTGCACGTCGAATATACAAGAACTCCACCCGGTTTCAGCATCGGCACGGAGTGTTCCAAAATATCGAGCTGGCGCGCGGCGCATGCGGACACCTGCTCGGGAGACCATTCCGCGATCGTGTCCGGATCTTTGCGAAACATGCCTTCCCCGGAACAGGGCGCGTCCAGCATGATTTTGTCGAAGCATTCCGGAAATCGCGCGGCGAGCGCCGCCGGCGGACCGCTCGTCACGATGCAGTTGGCGGCGCCCCAGCGTTCCAGGTTTTCGGCCAGCGCTTTCGCCCGTGCGGGATGGATGTCGTTGGCGACCAACAGCCCGCGGCCGGCGAGCATGCCGGCGATCTGCGTCGCCTTGCCGCCGGGCGCCGCGGCCAAATCCAGCACGATTTCGCCCGGTTCCGGGCGCAAGAGTTCGGCCGCAATCATCGCCGACGGCTCCTGGATGTAATACAGGCCGGCCTCGTGGTAAGGATGCTTGCCCGGACGGGCGGATTCCTCGTAATAGTAGCCGGTCGGGCACCAGGGCACCGGCCGGCAGCCAAAACGTTCGACGATGTCGCGGGCGTCGCCTTCGCCGGTTTTCAAGGGGTTGAGGCGCAGCCCGAACGTTCTCGGTTCATGATAAGAGGCGGCAAACGCCGGGAATTCGTCCCGCAGTTCGCCGCGCATGCGTTCGAGAAAAGCCTGGGGCAGTTCAGTCATGGTCGTCTCCCGCTCTTCTTTTTCTTTTGCGCAGGCTGGCATACGAAACGACGCGGTTTTTGCCGCTCGATTTGGCATGGTACATCGCTTCGTCCGCCTGCTTGATCAACGTTTCCAGCGAGGCGCCTTTGCGGCCGGAGGCGACGCCGACGCTCACCGTGACGCCGGTTTCCTTTTCGACGCGGCTGCGGAACCGTTCGGCCGTTTCGTCCAGCGAAACTTTCGGCTGGAAAACGAGCATCACCATTTCCTCGCCGCCGTATCGGCCGGCAAACCCGATGTCCTCCGCCTCTTCCCGCATGATGGCCGCCACTTGTTTCAGCGCGTCGTCGCCGGCCTGGTGCCCCTTCGTATCGTTCAGCGCTTTGAAATTGTCGATGTCGCTGAAGATGACGCCGACTTTGCCGTGCTGCGCGAAGCGCGCGGCGCGGCGGAGAAAGTGGTTGCGGTTGAACAGGCCGGTCAGCCCGTCCGTAATGGAAGAAACGTAGACGGCCTGCGTAATTTCCACGACGCGGTCGAACAAAAACAGAAACAGGATCGAATAGTAGACGACGGGAAGCACGTTTTCCAGCGCCGTCCAAATGAGCCGCGGCTCTTCCAAAGCATAGCGGTTGATCCAGCCGGAGGCATACGCCAGCAGCAAAACGAGCAGGCTGAGCCGGTATTTGACCGCCTGTCCGATGTATCGCGGGATGACGGCGAACGCCAGCACGATCAAGATGAAGACGATGATGTCGAGGACGAGCAAAGGCGATTCGACGCGCCATCCGGTTTGCTCCGTCAAGCCGGTATACGATGCCGCGGCAGCGCCGGCGGCGACGGCGAACAAACACCCGAACAGCAAGTGCACTTTCCGGCGCGAGCGGTTGTACAGCTGATAGACGCCGAGATTCAAAAACATTAAGCCGGCCATTTCCAGACAGCGAACCGCGTATTCCGCCGGTTGTCCGCCGCTTTGCGGATCGGACACGGTGAACCCGATCGCCGCGACGTATCGGACGGCGAGCAGCAAAAACGAAACGGTCATCGACAAGTATGCCCGCTTGCGGCGGTTGAGAAACAGCCGGAAAGACACGATCATCATCAGCGTCAGGATCATGACGATGCTGGCCGAAGTATAGATTTCTCCCGTCGTTCCGGTGACAAAATCGCTGAAACTCATGTGCGCTCCCTGCAGCCGACGCGAACGCCGGTTCCCGTTTTTGTTTTATTATAGCTTTTCAGTTCCGGTAATTACAAGGTAGAATAAGGTGAGAGCAGACCGGGGAGGAGAAGGGGCATGAACATTTTGCAGGCGCTGTTCTTTCCGCCGGAACAGCCGGGCGGGGTATCGTCCATGGTTCCGTATATCCAGGAAAAGTTCATCCGGCTCGGATGGAACATGGAGCTGTTCTCGCTGCCCAAACGCATCCGCGGCAAAGGATCGGAACCGGTGAAATTCGAGACGTTCGACTGGACCCAATACGCCGGCCGGCCGATCGTGGACAAATATATTCGCACCATGCAGGATTACAGTTGGTGGACGAATTTGCGCATTCGCTCGTCCTATTCGCTGATCCACGCGCATCATCCGATCGCCGCGCTCGTGATGAAGCGGCGTTTTCCCGACACCCCCGTCGTCATGACCGTTCACTCCAGCTTTGAGCGCGAACTCATTTTGAACGGAAAAATGGAGCCGGACGGACCGGAGCACCGGTTTTTGACGTCGCTGTACGGCGAACTGGAGCACCGCGTCGACAAGCTGATCACGGTGTCGCGGTCGTTCCGCGACTATTTGGCCGGTTATGTGCGGGAGCCGGAGCGCATCGAGGTCATTCCGAACGGGTTCGATCCGAAGCGGTTCCGGCCGGTGACGCACGACAACGCCGTCCCGCAGCTCGTGACGCTGTGCCGGCTCGTTCCGGCCAAAGGGCTGGACGTGCTGCTGAAAGCGTGCGCCGAACTGAAACGGCGCGGCCGCGCGTTCGTGCTGCACGTGATCGGCGACGGGCCGATCCGTCCCGATTTGGAACGGATGGCCGCGGAGTGGAACATTTACGAGGATACGATTTTTTACGGATATGTGCTGCATCCCGAGCAGTTTATGCCGTTTTGCGATATTTTCGTGCTGCCGACGCGGGCGGAAGCGTTCGGATCGGTGTTTGCCGAAGCCGCGCTGTGCCGTCTCGCGCTGGTCGGCACCGACGTCGGCGGCGTCGCCGAGCAGATCGAGCACGGGAAAAACGGGCTGCTCGTTCCGCCGGAAAACCCGATCGCGCTAGCGGACGCGCTGGAAACGCTCATCACCAATCCCGCCCTGCGTAGCGAACTCGCCGGAGCGGCGTGGGAGAAGGCGAAGAAGGAATATTCGCTGCAGCGCGTCATTCAGCAGCTGAAACGCATCTACGGGGAACTGCTTTCCTCGGAGGCGGAGGATCAGGCGAAATGAAGCCGTTCCGGTTCGTCCATACGGCGGATCTTCACCTGGACAGCCCGTTCCGCGGCTTGTCGCTTCCCGAACGCCTTCGCGACGTCGTGCGGGACGCGTCCGTGCGCGTGCTGGACCGCATCGTGCGGACGGCGATCAAGGAGCAGGCGGATTTCGTGCTCGTCTGCGGCGACGTGTACGACGCGGCGGAACGGTCGCTGCGCGCGCAGCTGCAGTTTTTGAAAGCGGCGGAGGCGCTGGCGGATCACGGCATCGGCCTGTTCGTCATCTGCGGCAATCACGATCCGGAAGCCGGCGTCCGGGGAGAGTGGCGCTGGCCGGACAATACGCGCGTGTTTACGTCCGGCGAGCCGCAGCGCGCGACCGCTTTGCGCCGGGACGGCACGCCGGCGGCGGACGTGTACGGCGTCTCGTTTCGGGAGTCGCGGGAGACGGCCAATCTGGCGCGGCGGTTTCGACCCGCCGCCGGCCCGACGGATCTTTACCGCATCGCGATGCTGCACTGCAACGTGGACGGGCAGGAAGGCCACGACGACTACGCGCCGTGCCGGAAAACCGAACTGGTGTCCGCCGGTTTCGACTATTGGGCGCTCGGCCACATTCACAGCCGCGCGGTGCTGCACGAACGCCCCTGGATCGTCTATCCCGGCAACCCGCAGGGACGCCATGCGAAAGAGACCGGGCCGAAGGGCGTCTATGTGGTCACCGTGGACGGCGGGGAGGCGGACTTGCGCTTTGAAGCGACCGACGAAGTGCGCTGGTTGAGCCGGGACGTGGTGCTGGACGAGCGTGCGACCGCGCAGGACGCGCATGAGCGGCTGAGAACCGCGCTGGCACTATGCGAAGCGGAAGCGGAGGGACGATCGGCGATCGTCCGCCTGCACGTCACCGCCGGCGGCGGTTTGGCCCGCGATCTCGGGCGCGAAGAGACGGCGAACGAGCTGCTGCAGGAGCTGCGCGAGGAGCGGGAGCGGATATGGGAACGCGATCCCGACGGCCGGTTCGTATGGCCGGAACGGCTTGTGCTGAGGCCGTCGCCGGATTCGCTCCGGCGGAAGGAAGCGCTGCTTGCGGAAGACAGCTTTCTCGGCGATTTGGTCCGGCTTGCGCGCGATCTCGCAGACGATGAGGCGCGGAGGGCGCAGTTTGAGCGTGAGGCGCTGGCGGACATGCTCGGCGCGCCGCGATTCGGACGGCTGCTCGGCGGCGTACCGGCCGCAGAACGCCGCGCCTGGCTGGAGGAAGCCGGGGAATTGGCGCTTCAACTGCTGACGGAAGGGGACGGCCGTGTTGAACATTGAGTCCCTGCGCATCGAACGTTACGGCGTCCACGAACGCTTGTCCATCGACGGGCTGGGACGGTTGACGCTGATTTTCGGCCCCAATGAGGCGGGAAAAAGCACGCTGATGTCGTTTTTGCGTTTCATGCTGTTCGGCGCCGCGGGGAATGCGGCGGAGCACGCCGTCTCCGGCGCCGCGGAAGGATCGCTCGTGCTGGTCGATCCGTCGGGGCGGCGGTGGCGGCTTGCGCGCCGCCGCGAGCCGGCGGAGGGAAGCCGGGCGAGGAAGGCGGCCGCGCAGTTGGTCAGGGAAGACGGGCTCGCGGCGGATGCGGAACTCGTCCGCGTCTGGCTGGGCGGGCTGACGCCTTCGCTCTACCGCAATTTGTTCGCGTTTTCCCTGCGGGAACTGCAGGAATTTTCCGCGCTCGACGACGAGCAGACCGGCGCGTATTTGTTCAACGCCGGTCTCGGCGTCGCGCCGGGCGCGGTGCTCGCGGCGGAACGCAGGCTGGCGCAGGAGATGGAGCGCCTGTTCCGTCCGCGCGGCCAGCAGCCGCAGCTGAATCGGGCGATGGCGGAACGGGAGCGCACGGACAAGGAACTGCGCCTGGCGATGGACAAGCTGGACGAATACAGGGACGCCAGCCGGCGGTTGAACGCGCTGGAACAGGAGCTGAAACGTCTGGAAGCGGAGATCGCCGACAGAAGGCGCGAGGCGGAGTGGCTCGCGGCGTGCCGCGACGCTTGGCCGCACTGGATCCGGCGCGCGGAAATCGTGCGGGAACTTTCGGAACTTCCGGATGAGTCCGCTTTTCCGGCGGATGCCGCCCTTCGCTTCGAGCAGTTGCGTTCGCGCCGCGACGAATGGGAGGCGCGGCTGCGTTCCGCGGAATCGCAACTCGGCGAGATTCGCCGCCGCTGGGAGGACGCGGCGGCGTTTCCGGAACGCGCCTTTGCGCCGCACGCGGAAGCGCTGGAAGAACTGTGGCGGCAGTGGCCCGCCCACCAGGGACGGGTGCAGGCGGCCGCCTCGCGACGGGCGGAATTGGCCGCGCTGCAGGAACAGTTCGCGCAGCTGCTCGCAAGAATCAGCCCGGCATGGCGGTCGTCCGATTTGGAGCGTTTTCCTATGTCCATGGCCGAACGGGAGCGGGCGGAGCGACTGGCCGCCGAGCTGTGCGAAGCGCGGCGGGAAGCGCTGGAAGCCGGTCAGTCCGTGCGGCATTGGGAAGAGCGGCTGCGCGAGGCGGAAGGCCGGCTCGCCGGCCATGAGCGCGAGGGACGGCTTGCGCGGCAGCGATGCGCCGAACGATGCGGGCTGCCGGACGGATTCGATCCGGCGGCGGCGCTGGCGGAGGCGGCGCGGCTTTCCGACGATTTGCGGCGGTGGAAAGAGACGGACGACCAACGGGAACGGGCGCGGGAACGGCTGCACGACGCGGCGGAAGCGGAACACCGGGCGGGCTGGGCCGCGCCTGCGGCGGAGGAGACGCATCTCCCTGCCGGAAGGCGACTTCGTTCCGCTCGCTCGCGCCATCGGGTGCGTGGCGGAGAACGCGCGTTCTTGCGCCGTCTTGCGCTGCCCGGAGCGGCGGCGCTGCTTCTGCCGCTTTACCCGCTCTGGCACGGCGATTGGGCGGCGGCGTCGGCGGCGTTTGTGCTTTGCGCGGTCTGGCTTCTGTATGCCGCGCTGCGCCGCGGGCGGCCGCCCGAACCGGCTGCGTCGGAGAGCGAGAAACCGATCGCGTTGCGGGAACGGCTGCGCTGGCTGGAGGAAGAGTGCGAGCGCCGGGAGGCGGAAATCGCCTCCCGCCTGGCCGCGCTGTTTCCCGCGGCAGCCGCATCCGAAGCGGGAAAGCCGGCTCGCGCGGAAGACTCCCCGGGCGAGCACCCGCAGGGGTGGCGGGCGGCGTTCGCCGCGCGGCGGGAAGCCTCGGCGGCGCGGCACGAGACCGGCGCAGCGGCTGCGCTACGGATGAGCTCGCCTTTGCGCGAATCGTGGGAGGCGATCGTGCGGCATGTCGGCGCCGCGGAAGCGGAGCTGCGACGGTTCCAGGCGGAGCAGGCGGTGCGGGAACGCGAGGAGGCGGAATGGTCCGCCGCCGTCTCCCGGTGCGCCGCCGAATTGGACAAGGCCCGGCGCACGGCGCAGGAACGCGGCGCGATAGCGGAACAGCTGCACGGGCGCTGGCAGCGGTGGCTGGCCGAATATCGGCTTCCCGCCGATCTGCCGCCGGAATCGCTGCCGCGCCTCGCGGAACTCGTCGAACGCGCCCAGGAGCTCGCCCGACAGTGCCGGGCGCTGGAACGCCTGATTGGCGACGACGAGCGCGAAACGTCGGATTTTGCAGCGCGGGTGTCGGCGCTGCTTGCGGAGCTGCCGCTGGAGGAGCGGACGGGGGAGATGGAGCGCGATTTGCGCTCCGCCCGCGAAGCGGCCCGCCGCGCGCTGCGTCGGGAAGAAGAACGGCGGCACGAGATGGCGAGAGGCGAAGAACTGGAGCGGGAAGCGGCGGAAGCGCGCGCCAAGTTGACGGGCCTCGACGGGCAAATCCGGCAGCTGCTGCACGCGGCCGGGGCGGACGACGACGAATCGTTTCGTCGGCGCGCGGCGCAGGCGGAGCGGGCGTTGCGGCTTAACGAACAGCTGCGGCAGCTGGAGGCGATGCTTGCCCATTTGGCCGGTACGCGCGGCGTCGCGGCGATGGCGTCCGAACTGTCGGGGCGCGGGGAAGAACAGCTGGCGGAAGCGTGGGCGGAAGCGTCCCGCCAAGTGGAGCGCTTGCGGATGGAGGCGGACCGGCTGCGGGAAGACAAAGGCCGGCTGGCCGGAGAACTGGCGCGGCTGACGTCGGATGAGGAGCACGCCCGGCTGCTTCAGCTGCGGGAGGAGCGGGAAGAGGAAGTGCGCGCGCTGACGGCGCAGTGGGCGAAACGGGCGCTCGCCCTGCACTTGATTCGCGCAACGCGAGCGCGGGCGGAACAAGAGCGCCAGCCGCGAACAATGATCCGGGCGGGCGAATATTTTGCCGCGATGACCGGCGGGCGCTACACGCGGGTCGTCTCGCGGCTTTCGGACCGGTCGGTGGCGGCGGTGCGCCGCGACGGCGAATGGGTCGAACCGTCCAGGCTGAGCAGGGGAACCGCGGAGCAGCTGTTTTTGTCGATCCGCTTCGCGCTGGCGCACGAATACGCGCAGCACGCCTCGGTGCCGATCATGATGGACGATATTTTCGTCCACTTCGACAGCGAACGGCTGCGCCGCGCGCTGCTGCTATTGCCTTCGCTGGCGGAACGGCACCAGGTGCTGCTGTTCACGTGCCACGAGCATGTCCGCGATGAGGTGCGCCGTCTTTTGCCGTCCGCGCGATTGATCGAACTGGAATCATAACGCCGGCCGTCAAGCCGGCGTTTCGCTTTTCGCGCGCGTTTTCCCGCTCACGGTTCGTAAATCATTTTCACGGTCATGCCGCCGTCGATGACGAGATTTTGCCCGGTCATGAACCCGGAACGCGTTTCGTCGGCCAAATAGAGACACGCGTGGACGATGTCTTCCGGCACGCCGACGCGGCCGACCGGGTGCTGCAGCCGGTCGCGCTCCGAATGTGACGGCAGTACCGCTTCCGGCGAATATTTCCACGGTCCGGTCTCGATCCAGCCCGGACTGATGGCGTTGACGCGAATGCCGTAGGGGCCGAGGCTGATCGCCATGGCGTGGGTCAACGCCAGGATCGCTCCCTTGGAGGCGGCGTACGCTTCGGTGTCCGGTTCGGACATCAGCGCGCGGGTCGAGGCGATATGGATGATCGAGCCGCGCCGCTGTTCCTTCATGTATCTTGCGGCGTGCCGGGAACACAAAAAGGTGCCCCGCACATTGACGGCGATGACGCGGTCGAAGGATTCGACGGGCAGCTCCAGCATCGATCCGCCGATGCCGATGCCGGCGTTGTTGATCAGGACGTCCAACCCTTCCAGTTCCCTGACGGTCAGCCGCAGCCATTTTTCCACATCCTGCTCAAGGGAAACATCGCCGGCGACAAACATGGCGTCGCCTCCCTCTTCGCGGATGCGCCGGATCACTTCGAGCCCGGCCTCCCGATGAGGATCGATCAGGGACACCCGATACCCCGCACGGGAAAACATCATGGCGGCGGCGCGGCCGATGCCCTGTGCGCCGCCGGTGATCGCAACCGTCCTGGGCATGGAATCCCACCCTTTCCACTGGTTTCAATTTCCTGTACAAACATAGTATACCATGCCGGGCGAACGAATAGGCATGCGGGATTCGCAGACGAGCGGCGTCCCGACCGCCTTTTCAATAGGCGCGCCGCCGCAACATGATCAGGATCAGCCAGCTCACGCTGACGGCTCCGAACAGCGGGTACAGGTGCTTGACCAGCGTGCTGAAGCCGAGCTGCCCGATGATGCATCCCGCGCCGAGCACGGCGGCCAGTACGGCGGATTCGCCGCCCCGATACCGGGAGGAAAGCTGCGAGGCGACCCCGTAGGCGTCGGCGACCAGCGTCGTAAAAATTTCGCAGTAAATGACGAGCAAAAACAACAGCTGCACCGGCTTTCCCAGCGAACGAATCAGGTACGCGGTCGGAATTTCCATCCGCATCACCTCGGGCATGTGTCCGGAAAGCGCAAGATGGCATCCGACGAGGAGCAGCCCGATGCCCGCGCCGCCGACAAAGCCCGCCCACCGCAGCACCGAACGGTCCTCCACCGCCGCTCCGGCCGGAACGAGGACGGATTGGGCCAAGGCGAGGTTGAAGGACGTGTACAACAGCGGCGACATCCATAGCCGCCAACTCTCGCCGTTTCCGGAGAAAGAAGGAGGCCAGATGTCCCTCTCCGCCGTCGCGATGCCGGCGGCGGACACGATGCTTCCGAACAGCAGCATCAGCGGGACGATCCACGCGTTGACGGTCATGATGCCCTCGATGCCGGACCGGATGACGACAAAGGAAGCGAGGGCGGTGATCAAGACGCCGAGCTGGTAAGGCACGCCGAAATGATCGCTGAACACGGTGCCCGCTCCCGCGAGCATGACGCCGGTCGTGCCGAACAGCACGACGCCCATAAACGCGCTGAATCCGGCCCCCACTTTTTTTCCGAGCAACAGTTCATTGACTTCCGCATAATGGACGGCTCCCGTATCGTGGGCGAGCATCATCATTTTGGTTCCGAGCCAGATGAACAGCCAACTGGCGATCAAAATGGAGGCGATCGCCGCCGTTCCGTACTTGGTGAAAAACTGCAATATTTCCTGGCCGGTCGCGAATCCCGCGCCGACCATCGTTCCGATGTATGTGAAGGCGATTTTTCCGATCGTTTTCCAGCGCTCGCGTCGGCTCATGTCCAGTCCTCCCGTTTTTGTTAGTACAAAGCGTATGAGACAGGGAGGCGCAACATGACAAGCCTTTCGCTCGGGTCCGGTCAAAACCGATGAATCGGACCATCGCCGAAGAACGGTGAATGTCCGACACTTCCCGACAACGACGCGCCAAACACAAAAAACCGTCCCTTTCGGGACGGTCGGACCCACGTGTTTATTCTGCGACAAACAGCCTGATGGCGGTAATTTTCTGCAGCTGCGGATCGACATCCATTTTCAGGACGGCGCCGCCCGACGCGTAGCTCAACACATACTCCGTGTTGATATCGGGTTCGCCCAGCAGCCGGATCGCGTCGGAGGAGCTGGACCCGAGCCGAATTCCGCCCAGTCCGGGATCGGGCAGTTCGGCTGTAACTTCGATAAATTGGACTTCATGCCGCGAATTGAAACCGACCGAGAACGCGTTGTACCGGAAGACGGTGAGCGTTTCTTCCCCGTCCTCCATGACGAGCGAAGAAGCCGGTTGGCCGAACTTGTTCGTCACGGCGTCCTGGCTGTCGCCGATGGCGATCCCGTACAGCGTATGGCGAACCTCGTCCGGCTGCGGCGGGTTGTCGTTCGCCGGGTCGGACGATTCCGCATCCTGTTGGCGCGGTTCATCGCTCGCGGAAATTTCCAGGTTCTTTTCCCCGTCCTGCGCGGAGCGATCCCGCCCCGTTTTTTTCTCTCCGCCGGCATTTTCGGCATCGCCAGTCGTGTCGGTTCCGGCGCCCGTGTGCGGTTCCGTTCCCGCCGTTTCCCCGCCGTTCCGTGTGCCGGGCGTATGTTGCGGCCGGTCCGATGCGGTGGCGGGTTGTTCGACGTTCGTATGGTTTTCTCCGTTCTCCTCAGCCTTCTGCGCCACGGTTCCGTTCGTTTCCGGAGTTTCGCCGCCGCATCCGGCCGCCAGGAACGCGATCAGCGAGAACAGCAAGATCCATGCTTGTCTGCGCCCTGTCGACATCGCGATCCCTTCCTTTTCTTTTTTTATATTGTGCAGCTTCGTGTTCTTTCAACCAAACTTCATCATACTGCCGCCGAAGCGGCAAACACAAAGACCGATTCGAACGAAAAAACGCCGTTTTCACTTATATTTTCAAGAAATTTGAATTCCCTCAAACCGTCTCGTTCGCAGCATGATTGTTTTGTCATCGCATTCATTCATACGAAAACACGATCGAAAATGTTTCGTTTTTTGCGGAAAAGTTCCACGACGGAAAGTTTGCGAAAAATCGACACCGGCTATTGAATCCGGCGAAGGCTTGTGATACGTTACTTTCATAAAAAAGCTGTGGTCGGAGGTTGCGGGATGGAGCAGCTCAAACAAAAAATACGCCTCTACGGGGTCATTCTGAACGACCAGACGGTGGCGCTGGACGCGGTGCTCACCCAACAGGTGGATCCGCTGCTGATCATGGAGGCGGGACGGGAGTTTGCCGCGCGGTTTCGCGGGGATCGCGTGACGAAGGTGGTGACGGTGGAATCGTCGGGCATTTCGCTCGCTTTTGCCACCGCGCACGAACTCGGAGTGCCGCTCGTGTTTGCGCGGAGGAAAAAGACGCTCATGTCGGCGAAGGAAACGTATGTGGAGCGCGTGCCCTCGTTCACGAAAGGCATCGTCACGGATATTCTCGTGAACAAGGACTTGCTTCAACCCGACGACCGCGTGCTGATCATCGACGACATTATCGCCAACGGAGACGCCGCGAGAGGGCTGATTCGGATCATTCGGCGTTCCGGCGCGACATTGGTGGGAATGGGCGTTGCCGTGGAGAAGTCGTTCCAGTTGGGAGCGCGAACGATCCGGGAAGAAGGGGTGCGCCTGGAGTCGCTCGTCCGCATCGTGTCGCTCGCCGACGGCAAAATGGTGCTGGAATAAAGCCGCGTTTGCAATATTTTCAATTCCGCTCGACCTTTGCATTCCCTGATCGATGTTTTATAATGAGGAAAAGGGGCGAGGGGAGGCTGAAAACGTGGAAACCGTACAGGCGACAGCGGATTTTTTCATCGACAAGCTGTTGGAGGCCAAAACCCACTTTGAACGGGCAGTAGACTGCAAGCATACCGAGTTTGACGATCTGTACCCTTATATGACGGAGCACCCCCAATTTTTTTGGTACAAACGTTATGTCGCTTGGTCGGAGCTGTTGACGATCGTCCGGCTTTGCGATGAACTTGCCATCCCTTGGGATAAGCATTTCACTCCGCAGCAGGCGGAGTATATCCGTAAACGCGTCATGTCCGGCACCGTGCTGGACTGTTGGCATCATACCAATGATTCCAAAGAACATGTGGGCTGACCGGCGGAGGTCGGCGTTATGCGGCGGGTCCGAATGACGCGGTTCATTCGGGCCCGTTTTCATGTGTGCGGGAGGTGATGTCCGGTGGTAAGCGACGATACCTTGAACGAATTCCGGCTGGACGGCGTGCTGGTGCGCGTTGTGCGCGACGCCTGCGAAGAAAACGATGTCGAGGGAATGGTGGTCGCCTGGAGCGACACGCATGTCCTGATCCGCAAAAAAAACCGCAAAGTCGTCCGCCTGTCCAGGGAGTATTTGTACCAGCCGGCGCACGAAGAGAGAAAATGGCCGGGGTAAGGCTCTCACGATTTTCACAAATCCGTTCATAAATTTGCCACAATTCGTGGGACAAGGTGTGACAAACTTCGCGGCCCCCCTCCGCTATAATAACAGATGTTTCTGTCAAAAATTCGGATGGGAGAGAGAATGTCGCCGTGAACACGAAAGCCGAGAACTCGACAGCGGAGAACATCGAACAACTGGAAGAGCTGCGCCGGCTGCTGCTGGCCGAATACAAGGAAAGGGGCGTCCTGAGCGACGCGAGGATGATTGAACTCAGCCAGAAATTGGACAAGCTGATCGTGCAGGCGCAGCGCGGAAAAATGAGAATCAAAGCGGTGCTGCCGCACGCCATCATGACGGCGTAACGGCGCGGCCCGGCTTGCCGTTTCCCTTTCCAATGCGTGTCGAATTCACCGCCGCAAACGCGAAGTTTCGATGAGATAAACAACCGGAGAGAGCCATGTACTGACGCATCGCGATTGGAGGCGGTCTGCACGCGTTCGCTTGATTGAGATCAGCGCGCGTACCGTTTTTGGATGGCGGCTTCTGCGCATGTCGGCTCGATGGCGGCCGATCCGCGCACATGCATGGTTGCGGCCAAACCCGCGTTACTGATTTGCCCGGTCGCTTGCGGGCAACCCATGCCCGGCATGCGGGCAAATGCGTAGTCGAACCGCCAGCGGAACTCGGGAAGCGTGATTTTCCGGAATAAGGCTGTTTTGTCAAGGCGAACGGAACTGAGGGGCGTTATGGTACCGACCATAGCCGCGCTCCGTTCCGTTCGCGTGATGAATTTCTTTTTTTTATGGTAATCGCGTCGCCCGGTTCCGTTCCGGTTGTCGGTGCAAGAATGTGCTCAAAAAGAGCACGACATAACGAACAAAAAAACATGAAAAAAACATGAAAAAAAGTGTTGACTTTCGACGCGAGGGTATGATATATTACTTCTTGTCGCGGTGAAAACCGGGCTGACCGATAAGCGGGACAACTTCATCACGATTGATCATGCGGTCGTGGCGGAATTGGCAGACGCGCTAGATTCAGGTTCTAGTGGTGTAACAGCCGTGGAGGTTCGAGTCCTCTCGACCGCATAAGCCGAAACCCCTTGTGAGTAAATCAAGGGGTTTCGGCATTTTTACGTTTTGCGCTTTTGCAACTCCGAGGATATGCTTGTGAATCGACTTGCCGTTCATGCCGTTCATCGTCCCATCCCTATTCCTTCCGGTTCAGCCATTCCAGGAATTCTATTCGATTGCCGAACGGATCGTTTACATAAAACCGGATCGCTCCCTCCAACGGTTGATCGTCAATCGTCTCAATTCCGCATTGCTGCAAATGCTCTCTCAACGCAAGCACGTTTTGAACACATAGGGCCGGATGCGCTTTTCGCGCCGGAACATGATCCTCCTGCACTCCGATGTGCAATTGATGGCTGCCGCACTGAAACCAGACTCCTCCGCGCTTTTTCAAATTTTCCGGTTTTTCGATTTCCGTCATACCAAGTATGGATCCGTAAAATTTTCTGGCCTCTTCTTCGCACTGCTCGGGGGCAGCCAGCTGAACATGGTCGATTCCCGTTATCTGAAACTTCAATCTTGTCGCCGCTCACTTTCTTTGACGGAAGAAGAGTGGCGATTTGTTATGTTCATTGACGGGAAGGAAAAAGGGAGGGTTGACGTAGAAATCATAGAGTTGAAACGACAATCATGATCGGAGGAGCGCG
>Ga0207870_100345_pt1 | contig 32313 bp, 36 predicted proteins | sample CeladaPassage60B_FD_187477 | JGI IMG/M metagenome (GOLD analysis project Ga0207870, IMG submission 187477) | Cellulose-adapted microbial communities from the Joint BioEnergy Institute, USA - Passage3 60B (SPAdes) (version 2) | ecosystem: Engineered > Bioreactor > Continuous culture > Unclassified... | reverse complement strand
AGCGCTACTTCGGAAGCAATGCCACCCACTTTGCCGAGCTGTTGGCCGAACACGAAAACATCCATTTAAGCGTCTCTTCGGTCCGCCGCATTCTGCTGGAAGGCGGGTTGCGTCCCGCGCGGCTGCGCCGTCGTCCGAAGGCTCACCGACCCCGGCCCCGCAAACCTCAGGCGGGCATGCTGTGGCAGATCGATGCTTCTCCCTATGCCTGGCTGGAGGATCGCGGTCCCATGCTCACCCTGCACGGCATCATCGATGACGCCACCGGGGAAGTGGTCGCGGCCACCTTCCGCCCGACCGAAACACTGGAGGGCTACGTGACCGTCATGATCGAGGGGCTTAGGCGCAAAGGCGTACCGCTTGCGCTCTACAGCGACCAACACTCCATTTTTCACCCGCCCAAGGGCAAGCCGACCCTCGAGCAGGAATTGGCCGGTGAGCCGCCGTCGCTTTCCACCTTCGGGCAGGCCCTCGCCGATCTGGGCATTACCCATATCGAGGCGCTGTCTCCTCAGGCCAAAGGACGGATCGAACGGCTCTGGCAAACGTTCCAGGACCGCCTGGTGATCGAACTTAGGCTGCGCAACGTGTGCACGATGGAGGAAGCCAATCGCGTGTTACCGGAACTCATCGCCAAGCACAACCGCCAGTTCGCTGTCGCACCACAAAATGCCGAACCGGCCTACCGTCCGCTGCCCGAAACACCCCTGGAGCACATCTTCGCCCGGCGGCAATACCGGCGAATCAGCGGCGGGCAGACGTTCTCCTGGAAAGGGAAATGCTACATGCCAAAGCCCGTCCCCGGTGTTCCGCGCTGGGAAGCAAAGAGCGTCGTCGAAGTGCGTGTCGGCATGGATGGACAAGTGTGGCTGTGGGATCAAGGGCGGGCCTGGCCTTGTGTGGAGACGCAGGCCTCACAGACCCCGGCGCCAACAATGGCCAAAAAAGAAGCGGTGCCTGCGTCCCCTCGCAAGCCCGCTGCAAACCATCCCTGGAGAAAACCATTCTCCAGCAAGCAGTTACAGCGTAGCACAGCATCCGGCTAGTCTGCAAGAGGACGGCGGTTGTTTAATCAGCTATCATCCCTGACATTTTCATAGAACAGTTAACCTGACATTTTCACAGACGCTTGACACCATTTTCATCGCGGTCTGGGCGGTTTTTGGGACTATTGTATCAGATGCGCTCTGCCAAACCGCCCGCGCCTTGCGAGCATAAAAAAAACCGGCCGGGAAACTTTCCCGACCGGTCGTCCTTCGCTTCCGATCCAAGCGCTCAATATTCGAGATCCGGGTACAGCGGATACTGTTCCGTGAGCTCCTTCACGATGCCGCGCGCTTTGGCCAGCACCGCTTCGTCTTTCGGATTCTTCAGCGTCATCGCGATGACGCTCGCGATCGTCTTCATCGCATCCTGGCCCATGCCGCGGGACGTGACGGCCGGCGTGCCGATCCGGATGCCGCTCGTGATGAACGGGCTCGTCGGATCGAACGGGATCGCGTTCTTGTTCACCGTGATTTTCACCGAATCGAGCACATGCTCCGCGTCTTTGCCGGTAATGTTCAAATTGCGCGTATCGACGAGCATCAGATGGTTGTCCGTGCCGCCGGACACGAGGTTCAGCCCTTCGGCCTGCAGCGCCTCCGCGAGCGTCTTCGCGTTCTTCACGACGTTCTCCGCGTACGTCTTGAACGACGGCTGCAGCGCTTCGCCGAATGCGACCGCCTTCGCCGCGATGATGTGCATGAGCGGGCCGCCCTGGGTGCCGGGGAACACGGCCTTGTCGATCGCCTGCGCCCACGATTTGCGGCACAGGATCATGCCGCCGCGCGGACCGCGCAGCGTCTTGTGCGTCGTCGTCGTCACGAAATGCGCGTGCGGCACCGGGCTCGGATGCAGCCCCGCCGCGACGAGGCCGGCGATATGCGCCATGTCGACCATGAGCAGCGCGCCGACTTCGCGCGCGATTTCGCCGAGCTTCTCGAAATCGATGATGCGCGGATAGGCGCTGGCGCCCGCCACGATCAGCCGCGGGCGATGCTTGAACGCCGCCTTGCGCACTTCCTCATAGTCGATCGTGTGCGTGTCTTCGCTGACGCCATAAGCGACGAAGTTGTACAGCAGGCCGGACGCGTTGACCGGGCTGCCGTGCGTCAGATGGCCGCCGTGCGCCAGATTCATGCCGAGCACCGTGTCGCCCGGCTTGAGCACCGCCAGGTAGACGGCCATGTTCGCCTGCGCGCCGGAGTGCGGCTGCACGTTGGCGTGCTCCGCGCCGAACAGCTCCTTCGCGCGGTTGCGGGCAATCTCCTCCGCGATATCGACGTATTCGCAGCCGCCGTAATACCGTTTGCCCGGATAGCCTTCCGCGTATTTGTTCGTCAGCACCGTGCCCATCGCTTCGAGCACCGCCCGGCTGACGATGTTCTCCGAAGCGATCAGCTCAAGATTGTCCCGCTGCCGCTGCAGCTCCAGCCCGAGCGCCTTGACGAGCTCCGGGTCCTGCTTGCGCAAATATTCCATTCGTGTCCGCCTCCCCGGCTATATTTTCAATAAAAAGACTTCCCCGATACGCTGCGTTCCCGCTTACCGTTCCGCCTGATCGTCCGGTTCGAGGACATAAACCGCCCGCGCGCCGCCGATCAGCTTCGGCCGCGTACAAGCCATCGTCACATGCGCCTCGCCGATCGTCCGCACGGACGGCCGGACCGGCACCGCCACCGGACGAAGATGCATCCCGATCAGCGTGTCGCCGATGTCGATGCCGGCGTGCGCCTGCACGGACTCGACCAGGCAGGCGTCCGGCAGGTTCCGGTAGGCGAAGGCCGCCATCGCTCCGCCCGCGCCCGGAATCGGCACGGCCGACACTTCGGTCAAGCCGTACCGCTCCGCTGCTTCGCGGGTCGTCACCAGCGCCCGGTTCAAATGCTCGCAGCACTGGAACAGCGGATGGAATCCGATGTCGCGCCGCACCGCCTCGACGCCTGCGAATATCGCCCGCGCCGCTTCGCCCGAGCCGGCCGTCCCGATCCGGCGGCCGATCACTTCGCTCGTGCTCGCCCCGATGACGAGCAGCTGACCGGCTTTCAGCCCGCCGGCGGCCGCCAGCTCGCGAATGCAGCGCTCCGTGTCCTCCGCAATCGATTGAAGACGCGCTTCATCCATGGCGTACGGCCTCCCGCCTCACGCCTGCCGGCGCTCGATCGCCATCACTTTGTTCACGCGGTTCACGTGCCGCTCGCCCTGCGAGAACGGCGTCTCGAGCCAGACGCGCACGATCTCCTGCGCGAGACCGGGACCGATCACCCGCTCGCCCATCGCCAGCACATTCGAGTCGTTGTGCTCCCGCGTCGCCTTCGCCGAGAACAGATCGTGCACGAGCGCGCAGCGGATGCCGGGCACCTTGTTCGCGGCGATCGACATGCCGATGCCCGTCCCGCAGATCAGGATGCCGCGGTCGGCTTCGCCCTTCACGACCCGCTCGCAGACCGGGATCGCGTAGTCCGGATAGTCGACCGACTGGCTGCAGTCGCAGCCGAAATCTTCGACCTCGTGACCGAGCTCCTTGAGCAGCGGCACGATCTCGTCCTTCAGCCTGAAGCCCGCATGATCCGCGCCGATTGCAATCTTCATTGCAGTCCGCCTCCCCTAGCATGGATGAACTTATTATGCCTTCAGCTTCTGTGAAAAAGACAAAAAGAGCATGACGCGCCATTCAGCGCGAATGCTCTTTGCCCAGGCGACCGGCCGATATCGTCCGATGCTCCACCGTGGTTCCCCACTTAACGTCGCCAGTCACATCGGACCCGTGATTTTGCCAAGTCCATCATAGCGGAAGTTTCGTGAAAAATCAATCGGCTTCCGCCAGCTTCTTGATCAGCTTGTCCAACGCGGCGTCCAGCTCGTCCGCGACCTGGCGGTACAGCTCGATCGGCCCGCCGAACGGATCGGCGATATCGAAATCCGGAACCTTGCCTTCCAGCTCCAGCAGCCGCGCCCGTTCCTCGTCGCTCAGCTTCCCGCCGATGGCCTGACGGAGATGCCATTCCATGTACAGCCGCTCAAGCTCCTTGATCTCCGCCAGCACCTCCGGCCGGTCCTCCACATATTCCTTCAGCGTATGCGTCTTCTCGAGCGCCTCCGGGTACCGTTCCAGCAGCATCCGTTTGTGGCCGGTCGTCATCGTCAGGATGAGATCCGCCCATTTGACCGCCTCAGCCGAGACGGCGCAGGATTTGCCTTCATGCGGCACCTGCCGCTCGCGAAGCACTTCCGATGCATGCGCGGACATCGGGATGCCGTCTGCAGCCGCCACGCCGGCCGAACGGACTTCGACCGGCACGCCGTGTTCCTTCGCCTTGGCCGCAAGCAGCGCTTCGGCCATCGGGCTGCGGCACGTATTGCCGGTGCAGACGAACAAGACATGGACCACGCCGCATCCCTCCTTCATTGTGCGACAATCAGCCCCCGGTTTTTTTTATTATAGTAAAAACATGACCCCGAACGCGAACAAAATCGCTCCGCCGCACGTCTCGCCGTATTCGCCGAGCCCGCTTCCGACCTTCCGTCCGAGCAGCAGCCCCGTGATCGACATCGTGCCGCCCAAAAAACCGAACAGCAGCACCGTCATGACGAGATCCGCCGCGAACATGCCGAGCGATACGCCGACCGAGAACGAATCGATGCTGACCCCGAGCGCCAGCAGCAGCATGCCGAGCGGCGAGCGGTGATCGAACTGCACCGCAGGCTCGCGGCGCAGCGAGCTGTACACCATGTGGCCGCCGAGCAAGAGCAGCAGCAGTCCCCCGGCCTTCGTCGCCACGCTGCCGAGCAGCCCGCTGACCGCCTGCCCCGCCGCCAGACCGAGGAGCGGCATCAGCATGTGGAACGCCGCCACGACGGCGCCCAGTTTCAGAATATCCAGCTTCCGGATGCCTTTGAGCCCGATGCCGATGCCAAGTGAGAAGGCATCCAGCCCGAGCGCGAACGCGATGGTCAGCAGCGTGAGCAGCTGACCGGTCTGCGCAGCGTCCACCGACATGAATCCGACTCCTTCCGCACAGGGTCTCTCCGTAATACCTATGCGGACAAGTCCGGATTCATGTCCGTCCGGCGTTACACCCGGACGATCCGCCCGCCGGCCGCTTTGGCGAGCCGGTTCATCAGCGCGAGCCCGATCCCTTCCGGCGGGCAGCCCTCGGCCCAGATCCGGCCGATGCCGCGCGCATCGAACTCGCGCAGCGCGGCATACAGGCGCTGCGCCGCCTGCTCAGGCCGCGCGAGGCTGCCGCAGACGACGACCGCGTCGGCGTCGTAGAAGCCGGCGTGCTCCTCGTACGTGAGCACGCCGGTGCGGCAGCCGGCCGCGCGGGCCGCGGCCGCTTCGCGGCCGATCCAGGCGCGCACCGCTTCGCCGTCGCCGATGACGAGCGTCATCTCGCCGCGGGGCGCGTAGTGCGCGTACTTCATGCCGGGCGAACGCGGCGCCGCATCCTCGCGGCTCTCCCGGGCGTCGCCCTCGGCGATCACTTCGCAGCCCGCCGCTTCCGCGAGCGCTTCGCGCGTCACGCCGCCCGGCCGCAGCACGCGGATGCATTCGTCCTCGACCATGACGACTGTCGATTCCAGGCCGACCTCGGCCGGCCCTCCGTCGACAACCCCGTCGATCCGGCCGGCCAGATCTTCCATGACGTGCGCGGCCAGCGTCGGGCTTGGCCGCCCCGAACGGTTCGCGCTCGGCGCCGCGACCGGGCAGCCGGCGGCGGCGATCAGCCGGAGCGCGACCGGATGCGCCGGCATCCGCACCGCGACCGTATCGAGCCCGGCGGTCACCTGCGGCGCCGCCGCGCCCGGCCTGACCGGCAGCACGATGGTCAGCGGTCCCGGCCAGAACGCCTCCATCAGCCGGGCCGGAATCCCGCCGAAGGGCAGCACAAGCTCGTCCAATTGCTCCCGGTCGGCAATGTGGACGATGAGCGGGTTGTCCGACGGCCGCCCTTTCGCCTCGAACACTTGCCGCACCGCCTGCGGATTGCGCGCATCCGCGCCCAGACCGTACACCGTCTCCGTCGGAAACGCCACGATCCCGCCCTCGCGCAGCGTCCGTGCCGCTTCCGCGATCGCGGTCTCGTCAGCGGGCCATACCTTCGTCTCCCTGTTCACCTGTTGCTTCCTCTTTCTTGTCCGATCCTCAAGCTCGGTTCGTCATTGCCCATCATTATACCACCAGACGCCCGAGGCTCGGCAACCGTTCAGCCGAACAGCCGCTTGAAGAAGTCTGCGATCCGCTGCAGCAGTTCCCATACGGCAAACTTCACTTCCACATTCTGCGAGGCCCCGGCCTTCACGCCGCCGTCTTGCGCATCCTGCGCCGCAAACGCCGATGCTTCCTTCGCCCCGCTTCCCGCCGCGTCATTCGTGACGGCTTCGCCTTTGTCCGCCTTGCCGGCGCCCACCGCATCGGCAAAACAAAGCGGAGGGAACAGCACGCACCACCAGTTCTCGCCTTTTCCTTCCCCGAGGGTGATGAGCAGCGCTTCGTATTGCCCCGCGGGGTACACCCGGTTGCCGTAAATCTTCGCCGGGAACGGAACGGGGCCCAGCTTCACGGCGGCCGGATAGTCGAATCCCCGCATTTCCAGCTCCCGCTTCACCATCGTCTCCAGTTCGGGCAGGGCGCCGGCGATCGCCTCCCGCGCCTCGGCGATCGAATCCGCCCCGGCCGACAACTGCCTCAATTCATCCGCGATGGCATTTCGGACATGGCGCTTGACCGCCTGATCCGCGGCCGAATCCGAATTCGCCAGAATCCGGATCCGGATGGATTCCTCCGGAATGGCGCCTTCCACGATCGCAGCGTTGTTCTGCGCGTTCTCCCACGACATCGCCAGCAGCATCACCAGCAGCACGACATAACCGTAGACCGGACGATAAGAAAAAACGAACGGATAATGGCGGATGACCATGTTCACACAAGCTCCTCTGACGGCGCCCGTCGGCGCCCAAGCTTGCGTTCCGGAACGACTGTATCCCCCAGTATGCCCGCTCTATCATTCTTTCAAACCCGCGTACTGATAGATTTCTGCGGCGGGTATGTTTTTTCGGGCCCAAAATCGGGTATCCCTTTCGTTCAGGCTGAAGTTCGAAGCAACAGTGGCCGGGAGAAGCTTTCAAATCCGAGAAAAAAGCCGACGAAAATTGGATAATTATGCTTTTCTTGCTTGTATTACGAACATATGTTCTGTATAATAGGAATACATCCCTTCCTGGTTCCGGGTGATCGCCATGCATTTCCATGTCATGTTCGCTCCATCCTTCCTCCATTTGTCGGAAGCGCAATGCGCCGACATGCTGTTCCGCATTCGCTGGCCGGAAGGATACCGTTGTCCGCGCTGCCAATCAACCGCATACAGCGTCATCCGCACCCGCAGGCTGCCGCTCTACGAGTGCGCCGTCTGCCGCAAGCAATGTTCCGTCATTTCCGGCACGGTGATGGAGCGGAGCCGCACCCCGTTGTCCAAGTGGTTCACCGCCGCCTCCCTCATTGCGTACAACTGTGTCAGCGCTGTTTACCTGAGCCGGAGAATCGGCGTAACCTACAAGACAGCCTGGCTCATGCTGCACAAACTTCGCAACGCCATGGCCGGCGCTGTCGAAGGCGACCTGCTGACCGGCCTCGTCCGTCTGGATCTCGGCAAAGCCAACCGCCGCCTGATTCCGTCGCCGGACGGTCTGCATCCGACGGAGCACCCCTACATCATCGGCGCGTCCATGAACGGGGCTGGCGAACCGGAACGTGTCCGGATCGCGATCGACTGGGGCGGTGACACCTATCTAGGAAAAATCACTCCCGAAGGCGCGCTTCGCTTCATCGGACAACACGTCGACAAGTCCGCTTCGGTCGATCTGACCGTCGATGATTGGGGGCGGACGGGCGGGCTGGCCATCAAGAAAGTCGGATGGTCGATCGAGGACGATATTCGCATGTTCCACCACACGGTCGGCGCCAAGCATTTGCATTACTATTTGCAGGAAGGCGTCTACCGTTACAATACGGCTCGTTCCGGCACGAACGTGCTGACAGCTTTGATGCGGGTGACAGGCTCCGGCGGCGCTCCCGACCGGCGCGCCATCGTCGGGCGGCCCGTTCCGCCGCAGCCGGACTGGACTTCGTACCGCGATGTGCACAGGATGATCCGCAAAATGCGTGAGCTGGCAGCCGAACGGATGCCGGGCAAATCCAGCGCCTGATCCGCAGCCGCAATCCGCGGATGGTTCGTGGATGGTTCATGAATGGTTCATGGATGGTTCATGAATGATTCGCGCATGGTTGGCATATCGTTCGCGGGTGGCTGGCGGATAACGTCGTGACTCGGCTGGGTGTGCGCTTGCGCTTGAGCGTTTGTGCCAGGGTGGAGAGGTACTTTTGGGCCCGCTTTTTCGGTATCCCCTTCGCTCAGGTCAAAAAAAACGGCGCCGCCGGATTGGTGTCTGCCCATGCAGCATCAAATGTCGGCTCCGAACGGACAGCAGCGCCATCCAGGCGCGTCGTTCACGTTCACGCCTGGAGTACTCTCGTTCAACGGCAAGTTGACACGGACGCTGGTATCCTCTTGGCCCACTTTTTGGGTATCCCCTTCACTCAGGCAGAAAAAAATATCCCATCCCCGGATGGGTCGTGCAGCCTCAATTCCCAGATCCGAATGGACGCTGGAACCTTCGTTCAACGGCGGACCGCCGCCCGGCTGCTGTTGATGGTTCAGGCCAAACGAAAATCCCCTCCTGAGCGAAGGGGATATCGCAAAAGCGGGCGGAACAGACATATGGCGGCCACAGGCAGGGAAAAGAGCTTATGGCGCCGAGGCGATGACGTGGCGCTCGATGCCCGCGTAATCGCGGACGATGCGGATGTCGGGCCAAAGGCCGGCCGCATCCAACAGATCGGCAACGCCGCGGGCCTGTCCGAGGCCGACTTCGAAGGCGACGATGCGCGGCGCGGACGGCAGCGTCCGCAGTTGGGCCGCCATGCGGCGGTACGGATCGAGCCCGTCGATGCCGCCGTCCAGGGCGAGATGCGGCTCGTAGTCGCGCACTTCGCGCTGCAGGCCGGGCAGGTCGGACGACGGGATATAGGGCGGATTGGACACCACGATATCGAGTGCGCGGTCGTCCCCGTCCCCGCCTCCCGCGGCGAACGGCTCGAGCAGATCGCCGCGGATGAAGGCGATGCGGTCCGACACGCCGTGCCGCTCCGCATTCGCCTTCGCGACGGCGAGCGCGTCCGGCGACAGATCGGTCGCGCAGAGGCGCCAGTGCGGGCGCTGCACCGCCAGCGCGACGGCGATGGCGCCGCTGCCGGTGCCGATGTCGGCGGCGCGAAGACGCGCGCCGCCGCCGGCGTCCGGCCACAGCCGGTCGGCCGTCTCCAGCACGGCTTCGACGAGCAGCTCGGTCTCCGGCCGGGGAATCAGCACGGCCGGAGATACGGCCAGCGGCAGGCCGTAAAACCACTGCTCGCCGGTAATGTACTGCACCGGCTCGCCCGCGGCTTTGCGGCGCACCATCGCCGCCCATTCCGCCAGCCGGCCTGCCGGCATCGGCTCGCGCCAATCGCGCAGGAGCGCGGCGCGGTCAAGGCCGAGTGCGTGCATGAGCAGCCGTTCGGCGTTCTCGCGCGGCTCGGACACGCCGCTCTCCGCCAAGAAAGAAGAAGCCTGCAGGCAGGCTTCTCCGATCGTGAGGCCCTCGGCCGGCTCGAAACGGGCCGCTTCGTTCCGTCTGTCCGCCATCCGGCAGCCTCCTTTCCGTTCGTTCCGTTCTTGTCGTCCTTGACGCCTTTCTGCCTCAAGATCAGACGATCGCCGCGTTCTCCTGCTCGAGCAGCTCGGCCTGCTCCGCCAGCGTCAGCGCGTCGATGATCTCGTCGATCTCGCCGTTCATGACGGCGTCGAGCTTATGCAGCGTCAGCCCGATCCGGTGATCGGTGACGCGGCTCTGCGGGAAGTTGTAGGTCCGGATCCGCTCGCTCCGGTCGCCGGTGCCGACCTTGCTCCGCCGCTCGCCCGCCAGCTTCGCTTCTTCCTCCTGCCGCCGCGCTTCGTAGATGCGCGCGCGCAGCACCTGCAAAGCCTTCTGCTTGTTGTCGTTCTGCGACTTGCCGTCCTGGCACGTCGCGACGATGCCGGTCGGGATGTGCGTCACGCGCACGGCCGATTTCGTCGTGTTGACGGACTGGCCGCCGGCGCCGCTGGAACAGAAGGTGTCGACGCGGATGTCTTTGTCCAGAATCTCGACTTCGACCTCTTCGACTTCCGGAAGCACCGCCACCGTCGACGTCGACGTATGGATGCGTCCGCCCGACTCGGTCACCGGAATGCGCTGCACGCGATGCGCGCCGCTCTCGTATTTCAGCTTGCTGTAAGCGCCTTTGCCGGAGATCATGAAGATGACTTCCTTGAAGCCGCCGAGGTCGCTCACGTTCGCGTCAAGCAGTTCGACTCGCCATCCCTGGCTTTCGGCATAACGGGTGTACATCCGGTACAGGTCTGCCGCGAACAGCGCCGCTTCGTCGCCGCCGGCCGCGCCGCGGATCTCGACGATGACGTTCTTGTCGTCGTTCGGGTCTTTCGGCAGCAGCAGGACGCGGATGCGCTTCTCCAGCTCCTCCCGCCGCGCGGTCAGTTCCTCGATCTCTTGCTTGACCATGTCCCGCATTTCATCGTCCAGCTTCTCGCCGAGCATCGCCTTCGCGTCATCCAGCTGCGCGACGACTTTCTTGTATTCGATATAAGCCTGATAGGCTTCTTCCAGATCCGATTGTTCCTTCGAATATTCGCGCAGCCGCTTCGGATCGGCCGCGACCGCGGGATCGCACAGCAGCTCGCTCAGCTTCTCGTAGCGGTCCGCCAGCGCCTGCAAACGGTCCAGCAACATCGATGAACACCCCTGCTTCCAAGTTCCGTACTTTTCATTATACCACAAACACGCCCCCTGCGTGCCGGCATCCCGCGCCGGAAAGCGGCGGCAGAATCAACCATCTTCCAACGAAAAAAGGGCGCAAGGCCCTTTCGCCGCATGAGCGGTTCGCGCGTCCCTAGACGTTGAAGCGGAAGTGCATGATGTCGCCGTCCTGCACGACGTAGTCCTTGCCTTCGAGGCGCAGCTGGCCGCGTTCGCGCACCGCGTTCATCGAGCCGGCCGCCACGAAGTCCTCGTACGAGACGACCTCGGCGCGGATGAAGCCGCGTTCGAAGTCGGAGTGGATGACGCCGGCCGCCTGCGGCGCCTTCGTGCCCTTGCGGATCGTCCAGGCGCGGACTTCCTGCTCGCCGGCCGTGAAGTACGTCTGCAGGCCGAGCAGTTTGTAGGCCGCCTTGATCAGCCGGTCCAGGCCGGATTCCTTGATGCCGAGCTCCTCCAGGAACAGCGCCTTGTCCTCGCCGTCGAGCTCGGCGATCTCGGCCTCCACTTTCGCGCTGATCGGCACGACTTCGGCGCCTTCCGAATCGGCGTAGGCCCGGACGGCCTGGACGAGCGGATTGCCGTCCGCGTTTGCCGCTTCGGACTCGCTGACGTTCGCCGCGTACAGCACCGGCTTGCTCGTGATGAGGTGCAGGTCGCGGACGATCAGCTTCTCTTCATCGCTCAGCTCCACGCTGCGCGCCGGCTGGTCGTTGTAGAGCGCTTCGCGGATCCGCTCGAGCACCTGGACTTCCTGGATGTATTTTTTCTCCCCGCTCTTCGTGTTCTTCCGGGCGCGCTCGAGGCGCCGCTCCACCGTCTCGAGGTCGGCAAGAATCAGCTCCAGGTTGATCGTCGCAATGTCGCTCAGCGGATCGACCTTGCCGGAGACGTGGGTAATATTTTCATCCTGGAAGCAGCGGACGACGTGCACGATCGCATCCACTTCGCGGATGTGCGCCAGAAATTTGTTGCCGAGCCCTTCGCCCTTGCTCGCGCCGGCGACGAGGCCGGCGATGTCGACGAATTCGAAGGCGGTCGGCACTTTCCGCTGCGGTTTCACCAGTTCGGTCAGTTTGTCGAGCCGCTCGTCCGGCACTTCGACGACGCCGACGTTCGGGTCGATCGTGCAGAACGGATAGTTCGCGGACTCCGCGCCCGCTTGCGTAATGGCGTTGAACAGCGTCGATTTCCCGACGTTGGGAAGACCGACGATACCCGCTTTAAGCCCCATGCTCTTGCAACTCCTTGTCCCTGGCCGTTATCATCTCTCGCCATTATACATGAGGGCTTTAGGTATTTAAAGTCAGGTCATCTCTCACGTGCTATTTCAGTTCATCATCAAAACACCCCAACACTTCAGCAATAATAAAAACACGCTGGCGGTTCTGACCAGCGTTGAAAGTAATCTATGCATGGAAACTTCCTTCATACTTGCGCCAAAAAGCTTCCATCCTCCACAATGTCAACTTGCAATACATTCTGGTCGGACTGAAGCATGTAAAGTTTATCGTCCTCGATCGTCATTCCCACCAAATTGATCACCGGGGATACGTAAGTGACAGAACCATAGTCAGACAATAAACTAACTTGGTTCTTGTCCCTCACTCGCAGCAATACTCTTTTCATTTTCAAGTACCTCCATTAGCTTCTCAATACTAAATACTCCGAATCCCTGGTGATGTTCCGGTACACGCTCAATGCGTTCCGCACTAGTGTAAAGAAGCTGCTTGACTTTTGCAACAGACATTTGAGCCCCTGTCATTAGTGCCGCGGATACACCTGCTATTAAGGGTGCCGAGTACGATGTTCCCTCATCGTACTTCCCATCAAAGTATATAGATCCTGAAGTCAAAATATTCGGCTTGTTAAAGCCGGGTAGTCCCTTGCTGCTATAATCGGCAACCGCCAAAGACTGTTGTTTGATGGAACCAACCGTAATAACTTCAAACGAGCGTCCAGGACACCTTATGGAGCCTTCTTCTCCATCATTGCCACCGGCTGCTACAAAGAGTACCCCATTATGATGCGTATAGTAATTTACAACATCACATAAGGGGCATCCATGTCCCCTTCTGCAGTTCTCGATTTCAAACCCCAAAGACATGTTGACAACATGCACTTGCTGGCTTATTGCAAAGTCAATCGCCTTCAGAACATCCGTCAGTTTCAGATCATGATAATTTTGCCCAACTTTGCAGCTGATTAACCTGCTGCCTCTGGCAAACCGCTTAATTATATTAGCTACTTTATTCCCATGATCGATTACAGGCTGACTGCCGAATCCGGTAAAATCATGACGCTCTCTGACCCACTCTTCAGAGATTCCTGAATCTAATATGGCAACAACAACACCCCAACCGGTAAGTCCGGCTGATCGAAGCCTGGAGGCATCTACTTTTGGGACTATATTCAGCGGCGTATAATGCGAAGTCAAGGATCCGTGCTCAAGCAATGACCCATGGTCAGGTGCTTTAAATAAATAATCATATGCAACATGTTCCCGAATCCTTCTCACTGTTTGTTGGTCAGATTGAAATGCAATGATAGGCAGGACTGGAGATACGTATTCGATTTCTCCGCCAAAGAATTGTATACTTTTAATAATCGAATCGGTCGATTTTTGACGAAACTTTAGAATAAATGTTGCCATAAAGAGACGATCTCTCCGTCCAGATTATTGTGGAAGGAAACAATTCTATGGTTAGTATTATTTTTCCTCCATTATTAAAAAATTCTCATTCGAAAATCCAGATAAAAAAGCCCGCGCGAACCGTCATCCGCACTGGAGATGACGATGGCGCAGGCTTCCGGTTCGGCCATTCGCGCTTACACGTGGGCCAGAATCTTCGTCTTCAGCGCTTCCTTCGGCTGCAGGCCGACCATTTTGTCGACCGGCTGGCCGTCCTTGAACAGGATCAGCGTCGGGATGCTCATGACGCCGAATCGGGATGCGAGCTCCGGTTCGTTGTCGACGTTGATTTTGCCGATCTTCGCCTGGTCGCCGAGTTCCGCGGACAGTTCTTCAACGATCGGAAGCTGCATTTTGCAAGGGCCGCACCAGGGCGCCCAGAAATCAACCAGCGTCACGCCTTCGGCGATGCTCGCCTGGAAGTTGTCTTTCGTCAGTTCGATAGCCATCGTCTGATCTCCTTTCCTCGTCAAGATGTCGAAGCGCATGCTGCGCTCCGCGCTGTATGCGAGGGCTTGAGACAAGCCCGACACACCTAGCAGGCGCGGATCTGACCGAGCACGGCCTGGATGGTGATGCTGTCGAAGTAATCCTCCAGCCGTTTCTCCGCCGTACAGAAAATGCCGTTCATGACCGTCCGCATGTTCGAGCCGACGATGCAGTCCATCTCCGGATCACCCGAGCACCAGCCCGGCATGAGCGACCCTTGCGCCATGGCGCGGTAGATGTCGCCGAGCGTCACCTCGCCGGGTTCGACCGCCAGCCGGTAGCCGCCGCGCACCCCTTCCCGCGTCTCGACGAAGCCGCTCTTCCTGAGCACGCTCATCACTTTGCGGATGCGCGCCGGGTTCGTCTGGACGTTCTCCGCGATCGTCTCGCTGGATGCCATCCGCTCGGGAAGGTACGCCAGCAGGACGAGACTGTGCACCGCTATGGTGAACTCGCTGTTCATGAGGGCACCTCGCTTCGTACTGTAATTATATTCGTTACAGTTCGAGGTTGTCAACGGGCGGCCGCTCATGTCCGCTCGTAGTGTTCACCGCCGGGCGGCCGGAGATGCATGGCGCGGCGGAACAGGCAGCGGTTCCCGCAGGGCGCCGGAGGCTCAGAAATTGACTCAGAAATTGAAATTGTCGGGGTCCGCGCCGAACCGGCTGTTCCGGTTCAGGCCGTCAATGCGGGCCATGTCTTCGGCAGACAGCTCGAAATCGAAAATGTTCGCGTTCTCGCGGATGCGCTCGGGGCGAACCGATTTCGGAATGGTCAGGATGTCGTTCTGAAGGTCCCAGCGCAGCACGATCTGGGCCGGGGTCTTGCCGTATTTCGCCGCCAGTTCCGTGATTACCGGCAGGTCGAGCTGGCCTTTCATGATCGGGCTCCACGCCTGGAAGGCGATGTGCTGATCGCGGCAGTATTTGCGCAGCTCCTCCTGCGTGAGCAGCGGATGGCACTCGACCTGGTTCACGGCCGGCTTCACTTCGCACGAGGACAGCAGATCCTCCAGGTGATGGATGTGGAAGTTGCTGACGCCGATCGCGCGTACATGCCCTTCCTTGTACAGCCGCTCGAGGGCGCGCCAGGTGTCCTTGTATTTGCCTTTCACCGGCCAGTGGACGAGGTACAGGTCGACGTAGTCGAAGCCGAGTCTGCTCAGGCTCGCTTCGAACGCGCGCAGCGTCTCGTCGTAGCCCTGGTCGGTGTTCCATACTTTCGTCGTGACGAAAATGTCTTCCCGGCGGATGCCGCTGGCCCGGATCGCGTTGCCGACGCCCTTCTCGTTCCCGTACAGCGCCGCGGTGTCGATCAGCCGGTAGCCGGCCTCCAGGGCGGCGGCCACCGCCTGTTCCACTTCCGGTCCTTCCTGCGTCTTGTAGACGCCCAGCCCGAACCACGGCATTTTCACGCCGTTGTTCAGCGTCGTCGTCTCGGCCACATGCCGCACGTTGGCCATCGCAAACCTCACTCCTTGTCTTGTTAAATTCAAAGTTCGAACAAGTCCATCTGCTCGGGCTCCTCGAGTCGGTCGAAGCTGCCGCGCGGCGGGCGCAAGCCGAGCATGCGCATGAGCTGCAGCGCGTTGTCCGCGGCGTCGCCGCCGGAGTTGTTGTTGAAGATGATGCAGACCGTGCCGGATTGCGCCTCAAGCCGCTTCAGCCGCTGCATCCATTCCTTGAGCTCCGCTTCGGCATAGCGGTACAGGTAGCGCACGTCGCGCCACCCTGGAACGCCAGCGTTCCAGCCTCCGGCGTTCCAGCCGGCGGCGTTGCGGCCGTGGAACCGGACGATGGTCAGGCCGGGATCGGTTGCTTCTTCAACGATCGGGATCGAGCCTTCCCCGGCCTGCGGTTCGTCGCACACGCTGTGGATCCAGCCTTCCCGCTTCATGAACGCGAGCGTCTTATCCCGCATGCCGTCCTCGAACCAGGTGCGGTTGCGGAACTCGAGCGCGCACGGGATGCCGTCCATCAGCGCCCGGGTTTCGCGCAGCTTGTCCACATGCTCCCGCGTGCAGTCGAACCACGGCGGATACTGGAACAGGACGGCTAGCAGCTTGCCCGCTTCTCGCATCGGTTCGAGCGACGCGCGGAATGCGGCGAACATGGCCGCCGTATCCGGGTAGGGCACGCCGCCGCGGGCATGGCCGGTCATCCCCTGGTACGCCTTCACGATGAAGCCGAAGCCGGCCGGCGTCTCGGACGTCCACTTCGCCGTCACGTTCTCCGGCTGGATGGCGTAGAACGACGCATCGACCTCAACGATGTCGAACCAGCCGCTGTATGCTGTGAGCTTCCCGCCCGCTTGCCGGGCATGCCGATAGAGCGACGGATGGTCGCCCCATCCCGCCAACCCGATCCGTATCAACCGCGTCCGCCTCCCTTGAGCGCCGAGCCGCACCCGGACCTTGGCAGCTTCGTCAGGTCCGCCTTGTCAGGCCCGGATGCCCTGCATTCCCAGTATAGAATTGACGGGGAGAAATGGCAATTGCGGCCGAACGCTCCCGGCGGATGTGCCGGACAGCGGCATCAGATCTTCCGCCAGCCGGATCATTTGCTTCCGCGTCAGGAAGCGGCTGTCGATCTCGATCAGCGTGCCCTGCTCGATCCAGCGCAGGATGCCGCCGTGAAAGGCGCGGCCGGTTTCATCGCGGGCGCCGGGCGGCCAAGGCTCGAACCGCGCGGTCCGGCCGCGCAGCCGCACGGGCTCGCCGTGCTTGTCCGTGAGCTGCGGCAGGTACGCCTTCGTCAGGGCGATGCCGGCGATCCGGTCCCCGAGGATGCCGGCCGGCGGCAGCGCCGTCCAGGCTGCGCGGAATTGGATGCGCAGGCCGTAGACGCGCCGGCTGCCCGGCGGGTAGGCGCAGACCGCCGGGACCCAGCCTGCCGGCAGCGTGCGCGGCGCGAACACGGTGAACGGGACGCGCCGCTTCAGGTCCGCAAGCGAAGCGGGGGCGCACCGGTCCGCCCGGCGCCGGGGTTGCGCGGGAGCGGGCATGGCCTCCGGCTCGGCCGTGTGCGCGGGCGGCTTCAGGCCGGGCCCGGCCGCCTGGGCCGCATGATCCTCCGCCGGCGCGGGGAACGCCGGCAGGAGCAGTGCCGCCAGTACCGCCGCAGCAAGGAGAGAACGCCGCATGGTGGTTCAGCCTTTCCTTTTTTCCAGATAGTGTATCCGTGCGGCGGTGAATCATCCCCTGAAAAACGATTGAACCCCCGGCTTTGCGGCGCCAGGGGCATACGGGGGTGCGGCTTATTCGGCGGTTTTGAAGGTTTTGACGACTTTGACTTCGTACATTTTGACCGTCGTGTCGATGATGTATTCCGGCGGCTGCTGGTTGCGCCGTTCGCGGTGGCCCTGGATGTGCTCCGGGCTCTTCTCCCAGTTCTTCCACGCCTCCTCGGATTCCCAGCGGATCATGACGCAGACTTCGTCGTGGTCGTTCGTCCGCTTGTTCACCATGACGTGGATATCGATCAGGCCTTCGCGGCCGTCGAGTTTGCCCGGACCGGCGAAACGCTCGACGACTTTGTCGGCGTAGCCCGGCTGGACGGTGATCGTGCGGGTTTGGATCAGCATTGAACGAATCCCTCCTGTCTGTTTGTATTATAAATGATAATCATTCTCAATGCAAACAGCTTACGCGCCGAAGAACCGCAGTCCGACGACGCCGGCGATGATCATCGCGATGAACAGCAGTTTGCGGATGTCCCGCGATTCCTTGAACAGCACCATGCCGAGCAGCACGCTTCCCGCCGCTCCAATGCCTGTCCAGATGCCGTATGCGGTGCCGATCGGAATTTCTCGCAGCGCGAGCGACAGGAAATAGAAGCTGATGAAGCTTGAAACGGCCACGCCGACGGTCGGTTTCCACCGTTTGAAGCCGTCCGACAGCTTGATAAAGGTAACGCCGCCGATTTCGCCGAGTCCGGAGATCAGCAACCAGATCCATGCCATTTCAGCCTGCCCCTCCTTCGTCCGTCTGCTTCTTGTTCTGCGGCTCTTCCGGGCTGATGACCTTCAAGCCGATGATGCCGCCGATGAGCAGCGCCAGGAAGAGGAGCCGCAGCGGGCCGGCCGACTCGCCCAGGAACATCATGCCGATGATGGCCGTACCGGCCGTCCCGATGCCGGTATAGACGGCGTACGCCACACCGGTCTCCAGCATCGTCATCGATTTCGCGAAGAAATAGAAGCTGACGATGAGCAGGATAATGGTCACCGCGCTTGGCAGCGGCCGCGTGAAGCCTTCCGACACTTTCATGCCGTATGCCCAGCCGATCTCCAGCAGCCCGCCGATGAGTACATAAAACCATGCCATGATGCATCTGACCTTTCTGTGATTCGTGCGGCGCGCATTCGTGAATCAGTATAGGCGGGTGCAGAGCAGGTTGCAAGCCGGGAAAGATACGGCCGGTTCCCGAAAAGGCTTCAACCCACGCTACTCCCCAAGCCGCTTCTCCGCTTCCATCAGTGCGATCAGCTTGAGCGCCTGCAATTCTTCCTCCGTGAACCGGCTCATGGCTTCTTCTTGAATCTTCTGCTTCTCCTCTGCCGTCAGGCCGTTACCGGCCATCGCCGCAAACCGGCGGATCTCGCCGATCGAAAATTTCTCGAGCACCAGCGCCTCCGCTTCTTCGAGGCTGGTGATGACCAGACTTTCGCCGTCTGCCGCCGGGCTTCCGGCACCGGACTCGCTGCCCGCGCCGCCCGAATTCCCCGAGCCGTTACCCAGCTTCGATCCGACTTCGCTTCTCAGCCGCTCCAGATCCTCCGCAGACACGGCTTCGCGCAGCGCCTGGCGCACTTCCGGATCGTCCATCAACCGGCGCACTTCCTCGTCTTGAAGCACCTGCTCGACCACTTCATTCATGACGCGTTCCGCGATGAATTTTTTGCCGTATTGCACGCCCGCATAACCGCCGACCGCCAGCAGCACGATGACGACCAAAGCGGCGATCAGACCTTTCCGCATCCTCAACCCACCTCCGGTTGACAGACTATCCCTGCAACGTCTCGCCGGCCGAACGGGTCTGGTAATACCGATCCCAAATGCCGCGGTGCATGCTGAACCTTCTGCAAAGTGCTCCAGGCAGCAGCCGGTGACGCTTGCCGAGCTGATAACCGATGAACTTCGCCGCCGATTCCATGAGCAGCCGCGGGATATACCGCATCTGCCGACTTCGGATCAGTTCGCGCGTGATGGCGAGCACCATCCCGCTCCCGGATTTGCCTACGCCCGAGTGGGCGTAAACCCAATCGTTGCCGCACATCGAGACGCCGTTGTCGAAATAGCGGCGAAACTGTTGACCGAGCGTATAATCGTGAGAGTGGACGACGCGCGCGTCGGCCGCATACGCCACCCCGTAGTCCGCCATAATGCTCCGCGCCGCGAAGAACAAATCTTCATTAAACAGCACCGGCGACGGAAAACGTCCCAGCTGCTCAAACACATCCCGCCGATACGCCGCACATACATTCGAACAGAAAAACGTTCGGATGCCGTGCCGCGGAAGATCCGATTTCCATTTCACGTCCGGCTGTTCCGGGTAAAGGTACGCGCGTGTCAGCCGCTCCAGCACGCCCGCATCGGGACGCGGCTCCTGCCGCGCATAGGCGCAAGCGATCCGCTCGTCCTCCAGCGGCGCCACCAGCCGCTCCAGCATCTCCGGATGCGCCGGCACCGCATCCTGCGTCATAAAGACAAGAACTTCGCCGACGGCATATGACGCGGCCAGATTGCGCGTCCCGCCATGGTCGAAGTCCTTCCGATCGATCCCGATTACTCTAGCACCGCAGCCCAACGCGATCTCAGGCGTACCGTCCGTCGAAGCCGAGTCGATGACGAGGATCTCGCGCGGCGCAAGCGTCTGGTTTTGCAGCTTTTCGATCAGCCTGCGCAGTTCTTCGCCGGCCTGCAGCGTCGGGATGATAACCGACACGTTCGGCCTGCTCCCCGTCAGACCCGTGGTGTCAATAGGCATTGCGGTTCACAAGTCCCCTCAAGATCGTCAAGATGATAATTTTCAGATCAAACATGAACGACCAGTTCTCGAGATAATACAAATCGTGGTTGATCCGGTCCTGGATCGAGGTGTCGCCGCGCAGCCCGTTCGTCTGCGCCCAGCCGGTGATGCCCGGGCGGACGTGGTGCTTCACCATGTATTTCGGGATTTCGTCCTTGAACTGCTCCACGAAATACGGCCGCTCGGGACGCGGGCCGACAACGCTCATATCGCCCTTCAGCACATTGAAAAACTGCGGCAGTTCGTCGATGCTCGTCCGGCGCAGGAAGGCGCCGAACTTCGTGCGGCGGGGATCGTTCTCCACCGTCCATTGCGTATCCGCCGTCTTCTGATCCGACACATGCATGGTCCGGAACTTGTACATGACGAAGGTGCGCCGATCCAGCCCCATCCGCTCCTGCTTGAAGATGACGGGACCCGGCGACGTCAGCTTGATCCCGATGGCGGCAATCAGCATGATCGGCGACGTCACGATGATGGCCGCGATCGAGAACACGATATCGAAAGCCCGCTTCAACAGCCGATTGCCGAGCTCGTCCAACGGAATGTCGCGCACGTTGATGAGCGGAATGCCCGCAAAATTATCGAAGTACGGCCGCGCCGGCAGCAGATCGAAATAGTCGGGGATAATCAGCGTCTTCGCGCCGGCGTTGTCGCAGGTCTCGATGATTTCCGCGTACTTCTCGTATGCCGCGAGCGGCAACGCAACGATGACTTCATCAATCAAGTGATTGCGAAGCACTTCATCAAGGCGATCCAGCCCGCCGAGAATCGGCGGCATCCGATGGCCGGTGGGAGGATGTTCCTTCAGGTTGTCGTCTAGAAAACCGAAGACCTCATAGCCCAGCTCGGGATATTGCAACAGGCTCTTGTAGAAATTGCGCCCGACCGATCCCGCGCCGAGAATGAGCAGATACTTCTTGTTGTAACCCGCGCGGCGCAGGCGGAACAGCGTCATCTTGACTGCGATCCGGTAGACGGACAGTACTGTCAGGTTCAGTCCCAGGAAGATGCCGAGAAACTCCCGCGACACGTGGATCTCTTTCGCGAAATAGAGGAAACTGAGCAGCCCGACGAAACTGAGCAGATGCACCTGCCCGAGCTTCCAGACATCCGTCGAGAGTTTCGTCCGCCGCCGCGGTTTGTAGAGTCCGGCGGAATAGCCGACAAGCACGGCAAGAATGGCGTATACGAGCCCCCAGAGCAGGTAGGAACTGAATGACAATGCCTCCGTTCCGGGCAGCCAACCGCTTTCAAACTTGATCCAGTACGCCGCAAGAAAAGCGACGATCATGCCGACCGCATCGAAAAGCACATAAATTTGCGTTAGAATTCGCTGATTCTGCCTTAACACCGCACTCACCCACAGATGACCGAGGCCATTTAATCATTCACTACAATTCTAGCAGAAAAAATGAATCCTACCAACAATCTTCCACTAGATATCGCCGCGCTTCGACACCGCACGTCGGAACAGCCGGCGCCGCTTGCCCAGCATGGCCGGAAGCAGCTTCACAATGCGCGGCCAGCATGCGAGCAACCCCGGCTCGAACAGGAGGATATAGCCCAACTTGGCCGCCTCGATAAGCAGCAGCCGCGGGAGAAGGAGGAAGAGATGCGGTCCTGCGGGTTCATTTTTGATCAGGGTAAAAAAGCGGTTCTGGTACGAATGACGTCTGACGAAAAGCGGCATCGACCGCCGTCCGCCCGGTTTCCATCCCCTTCGGTGCACCGCTCTCGCGGAGGGCACGTAGACCGCCGTCCAGCCGAGATGACGCGCGCGCCAGGCGACGTCCACATCTTCTTTGTATGCGAAGAAGTCCTCGTCGAAGAACTGGCCGCCGTCCGAGATATCCTCGATCATGGCCCGGCGATATACGGCCGCCGCGCCGGACACGCCGAAGATCTCGCGCGGGCTTGTCCAATCCGCAACCCGTTCTCCGGCCGCCAGATCAGCCGCATTGCGATCCGGGCGCAACACCAGTCCGGCGCTATCCATCGTGTCGGGCTCGTCGGCCCGGACGAGCATCCCCGTCGCGCTGCCGATACGCGGGTCTCGCTCCATGACGGCCACAATTTCGGCAACATAATCAGGGTCAAGTGACACGTCCGGATTCAGCACGAGCACATAGTCGGACGGCGCCGAAGCGGCGATCGCCTGGTTCTGCCCGCCTGCGAAGCCGTTGTTCTGTTGATTGGCTATGAGCCGAATATTTCTGCCGAAGCGCGACAACACCTCTTGCGTGTCATCCGTTGACGCATTATCGACGATTACGACGGAAGCAAGCGGAAAGGACTGCCCAAGCACGGCGTGCAGGCAGTCCTCGATGTGCTGAGCGCTGTTGTAGGTTACGATGCATACGCTGACCGTGGGCTTGCCAGCCTTCTGTGAAGCCATCGTGCATCACTCACTGTTCTGCGGGATTGGCTCCCGGCGCGGACGCGATCGCTCCGTAGCGTTCCACCAGTTCTTTCATGTATCGGATCAGTTCGTCTCGCAGATCATCTCTCTGGATGGCAAAATCCAGCGTCGTCTTGATGAATCCGAGCTTCTCGCCCACATCGTACCGGGTCCCGGCATATTCGTAGGCATACACGTCCTCTGTCTGCGTCAGTGTGCTGATCGCGTCCGTCAGTTGAATTTCTCCGCCCGCACCCGGCTCTTGTTCTCCCAGGATGTCGAATATGGCGGGTGTCAATATGTACCTGCCCATGATGGCCATATCGGATGGCGCATGATCGAGATCGGGTTTCTCGACCAATCGCCTGACCCGATGCACCCGTTCGCCTTCCGGTATGCCGTCAACAATTCCGTAACGCGACACTTCTTGTCTGGGTACTCGCTGGACTCCGATTACGGAGGATTCCAACTCGTTGAACAGACGGATCATCTGTAGCAGGGCAGGATCGCCGTCGGACTGGATGATATCGTCGCCGAGCAGCACCGCGAACGGCTCGTTCCCGATGAATTTCCGCGCGCACCATACCGCGTGCCCCAATCCGCGGGGTTCTTTCTGTCTGATGTAGTGGATGTCCGCGATGTTCGAAGGGTACTGCACTTCTTCAAGCATCTGGAGCTTTCCTTTTTGACGCAGGTTGTACTCCAACTCGAAACTGGAATCGAAATGATCTTCAATCGCCCGCTTGCCTTTGCCCGTTACAATGATAATATCCTCGATTCCGGATTCGACCGCTTCTTCCACGATGTACTGGATGGTTGGCTTGTCCACGATTGGCAGCATCTCCTTCGGCATCGCTTTCGTCGCAGGAAGAAAGCGGGTACCGAGTCCGGCTGCGGGAATGATGGCTTTGCGAATCTTCACAAGTTCACCTTCTTCTCTCATGCGTGAGTTTCATTCAGGTAATCACGCAATGCTTCCCGCCACGGTCTGAGCGGCTCGAATCCGTGCGCCCGTATAGCGCCGTGATCCAGCACCGACCAAGCCGGCCGCGGCGCCGGACGCGGAAATTCCTCCGTCGTGCAGGGTTCGACATGCACATTCAGTCTGCGTTCTTCGAAAATAGCCTTAGCGAACTCGTACCAGGAGCAAACACCGGAGTTGGAAGCATGGTAGATGCCGTAATAATCGGATTTCACAAGCTCCAGCAAGAACCGCGCGAGATCCAGCGTATAGGTCGGCGAACCGATCTGGTCATGGACAACCTTCAGCCGGTCTCGCTCCTCCGCCAGCTTCAGCATCGTCTTCACGAAATTGGCGCCGTGCTTTCCATACACCCAGGATGTGCGCACGATAAAATACCGGCTGGACAGCGACTGAACGAGCTGTTCCCCTGCCAGCTTCGACCGTCCGTAGACCGTTTGCGGATCCGTCCGGTCATATTCGCGATACGGTTTGTCGGCCCGGCCGTCGAACACATAATCCGTGCTGATGTAGACGAACTTCGCGCCAACTTCCTCTGCCGCCAAGGCGGCATTTCGGGTACCGTATGTATTGACGCGATATGCCTCATCCGGTTCAGACTCGGCCTGATCGACTTTCGTGTACGCCGCACAGTGTATGATCGCGTCCGGTTTGTGTGATTGAATCACGCTTCGGCATTGCCCGAGATCCGTGATGTCCAGCTCTTCCCGGGTGAAGCCGACGATCTCCGTGTCCCGCGGAGCCGGCAACAGGACGAGTTCACGTCCCAGTTGGCCGTTCGCGCCGGTGACCAGTATTTTCATCGTGTCCGTCATGATCTCATCCCTGCCGATCGCGATACTGCCGCTCGTAGTACTCGAGGTAAGCTCCGGAAACCACCTGATTCATCCATTCCTGATTCGCCAGGTACCAACGGATCGTCTCCCGTATGCCGGTCTCATAATCGTATTTCGGTTCCCAGCCAAGCTCTCGGCGGATCTTCGTCGCGTCAATGGCGTAGCGCCGGTCGTGTCCCGGGCGGTCCTTCACGAACTGGATGAGCGATTCCGGCTTGCCGAGTTCCGCAAGGATCGTCTTGACAACCTCGATGTTCTTCCGCTCGTTGTTGCCTCCGACGTTGTACACTTCGCCGGCCGCCCCGTTGTGCAGAACCAAATCCACCGCGCTGCAATGATCCTCGACATACAGCCAGTCACGGACATTTAACCCGTCCCCGTATACCGGAAGCGGCTTGTCTTCGAGCGCGTTGCGGATCATGAGCGGGATCAGTTTTTCGGGGAACTGGTACGGCCCGTAGTTGTTGGAGCAGCGCGTGATATTGACGTTCAGGCCGAATGTCTCGTGATACGCCCGGACGAGCAGATCGGCGCCCGCCTTGCTCGCAGAATACGGGCTGTTCGGCGCGAGCGGCGTCTCCTCGGTGAAATAACCCGTGTCGCCGAGCGTGCCGTACACCTCGTCAGTCGAGATTTGCACGAACTTGCCGACGTTGTACTGCTTCGCCAGATCGAGCAGCGTCTGCGTGCCGAGCACATTGGTGCGCACGAACAGATCCGGCTGCAAGATGCTCCGGTCCACATGCGACTCCGCCGCAAAATTCAGCACCGCATCGAGGCCTTCCGCGAACAGCGGCTCCATGGCGGCGCGGTCGGCGATATCGGCTTTCACGAACCGATAGTTCGGATGGCTTTCAACGGACTTCAGATTTTCCAGATTGCCCGCGTAGGTCAGCGCATCGGCATTAATAATTTGGTAATGCGGGTATTTGCGCGTCATGTACAGGATGAAGTTGCTGCCGATGAACCCGGCGCCGCCTGTAACCAGCAATTTCACTTTGCGATTTCACCCTTCATAGACGAAATTGATTTCGGCTTCTTCCAGCCGGGGATGTTTGCCATCCTTCTCGGACAAGATTGGCGAGGACATCGGCCAATCGATACCGAGCGCGGGATCGTTCCATGCGATGCCTCGGTCGTGTTCAGGTGAATAGAACTCGTCGACCTTGTACTGCACTTCTGTGTTCGGCACCAACGTACAGAAGCCGTGGGCAAAGCCTTTCGGCACCAGCAATTGCCGTTTGTTGGCGGCGCTCAGAATAAACCCCTGCCACTTTCCGTAAGTTGGCGAACCGCGGCGAATGTCCACCACCACATCGTAAATGGCACCCGCCGTAACCCGAATCAGCTTCGTCTGGGCCTTGGGATTCAATTGATAGTGTAGCCCGCGCATCACTCCGGATTCGACCGACAGGGAATGATTGTCTTGTACAAACTTATGCGTGATGCCGTGCCGACGGAACACATCTTCATTGTAACTCTCCATGAAAAAACCCCGATGATCGCCGAATACTGCAGTTTCGATCAATTTGACCCCAGGCAGCTTTGTTTCATATATCTTCATTTCGACACCCGGCTCCTGAAAAGAATTCTATGATTTGAGTTTCCCGAATTCCTCGCCGTACACAATATCCTTGGCCAATTCGTTTGCTTTAACCAGGGACGCATGCGTTCCCGCATCCGTCCACCAGCCCCGGAGAATATCGTAGGTGAGCTCATTCGAGCGGATGTATGCGTTGTTGACATCCGTAATCTCCAGCTCTCCGCGAGCTGATGGTCTCAGCGTCCTGATAATATCGAAAACCCGGCTGTCATACATATAAATGCCGGTTACTGCATAGTTGCTCTTGGGATGTTTCGGCTTTTCTTCAATTGAAACAATTTTGTCTCCCGACAACTCGGGCACCCCGTATCGATGCGGATCCGGCACTTGCTGAATGAGAATCTTCGCACCGGTGCGTTGCTCTCTGAAATTTCGGACAAACGGAACGATGCTGTCTTCAAAGACATTGTCGCCGAGAATCACGACCATCTGATCCCCGTTCACGAAATGTTCCGCCAATCCGAGTGCTTGCGCGATGCCGCCGGCTTCGTCCTGGACCTTGTAGGTGAACGACAGGCCGAATTCAGCGCCGCTGCCCAACAGACTGACTACATCGCCCATATGTTCCTTGCCGGTTACAATCAGGATGTCGTGGATATCCGCTTCTTTCAGCTTCGCGATAGCGTGGAAGATCATCGGATATTTCCCGACCGGGAGCAGATGTTTGTTGGTAACTTTGGTCAGCGGATAAAGCCGCGAGCCGGTACCTCCGGCCAGTATGATACCTTTCATTTCGCATCTCCTTTATTGACAGGATTATACTTGCCCAAGCCCAAATTCAACAGAATCTTGAGAAGGAGAAGATTGCCCTTAAGCGGACTGATCTTTGTCGGCACTTTGCCTTTGGGATATTCCCTTCGAACCGGAACTTCCACGACATTCATGCCGATCCTGGGCGCAATATATGACAAATAGGCAAGCAATTCGTAGGTATCGAAGATATTGCGGAACGGCTGAACTTCGGGGTGCAGCAGAAATCTTCGTGAGTGCCCCCGAAAACCATTGGTTGTATCCGTATATCGGAACCCGGACAACAAGGATAGGTAGGGAGCATGAATCAACTTTATCGCAAGTTTTCGGCTTAAGGGAGTGTTGACTTCTTGCCCCCTAGGAACATATCGCGAACCTTGAATAAAGTCCATCCCCTTGTCAAGTTGTTCGATGAACAATGGGATTGACTCTACGCTGTCTTTGTTGTTGCCGTCAATGGTAACGATCCCGTCATATCCTTGCGTAAGAGCATATGCGAATCCCATCCGCAACTGGGCGCTCAGCTTGCCGCTATCCCGTTTGGTTAACAGAGCTCGCACGCGTTGCTGTTCCAAGAAAGCATGCTCCAACGAATTGTCCGTGCTCCCGCCGTCGAGCACTACGATGTCGATTAAGGAAGACAGGGATGCCATTGCGCTAAGCTGCTTCCGAATTTTTTCACCTTCGTTGATGACAGGGATGCAGACGCAATATTTGTGTTTTCGGGAAAAAAATTCCTTCAATTCATATCTTGGAACTTCCCACTCACTCACTGTCGTCACCGTAAAGTCTCCTTTGGGGCTGCCTACCATTTTTCAAGAGTACACCTTTCTAATATACACCAAAGCTTCGGCAATTGCTTCCTTATTGGATTCACGGTTTCCACTTTTCATCTCAAGCGACACCCATCCCGAGTAGCCGACTTCTCGCAGCGCTTCTGCAATCGGCACATGATCAAACGATTGCGAACCTGGTATCTGCAAGAAAGGTTCGCTGATATGGAAATGCGCCGCATAAGGCAAGCACGCTTCCAGTATCTTTTTCGGTTCCTCTCCATTCAACAGCATGGTCCCGGTATCCAGATGGAGGCGAATTGCGGGATGTGCGATATCACGAATAAACTCAAGCCCTTCCATGGTTGTGCATATGAAATCACACCCGTAAGCCTCCGGATTCGGTTCAATGCAAAACTTCACGTTGTACCTTTCCGCTTCATCGCCGAGGGCGCGAAAAAAGTCAATCGCTTCACCGTATCTGACCTCGCGAAGATCGTTGCCAATCAGTCTGTTTTTCGGTGACCCGAACACCAACGCTTTGAGAGACATCCAGCCCGCTATCCGGATAATGATTTTCAAATATGCCAATGTATCCGCGTTTCGATCCCCAAAAATCGACAGGTGCGGTCGATTGAACAGCAAGGATTGCATGGCGATCGGAACCAAACCTTGGTTTTTCCAATATTTCTGGTAGTTTTCTGCTTCTTCCTTGCTTGCCGATTCGGGTTCGGACCATCGTTTGGTAGGGGCAATTTCTATCCCCGTAACATCATACTCTTTCAGCAAAGGCAGAATCTCATCATTCTCGTCAGTTTCCCATGCTATGTTCGAAATGGCCAGGTTCATGCGCGCACACCTTCTGACTTGACAAACTCACGAATCCGTTCAAATACCTGCTCTTTGGACATCATATATTTTTGACCGGGCGCAAAATGATCAATATGTTCGCTGCACATATTATAGTGTACAGGGGGTTTTTCAGTTTCGTTCGTAAACTCGACACCAAAACATTCTCTGGCCAATTCGGCAGCTGACACAGGCTCCGTTGCAAAATTTACGAGACGGAGACCGGCTGACCGAACGATCTCCAAATCACTTGCCAGCCGCGACATGTCATAAAATTGAAATATACTCTTGTGATGCGTAAGGTGAAGCGCGTTATTGTTCATAAGATCATAAATAAAATTCTTCTTGAGTCCTGTTCCGAACAAGCCGGGAAGGCGAATGATCCGGCATAATTGGAACGTATTGGCTGCAAATTGTTCCAGATAATACCGATGCCTGCCGTATGGTTCAGTCAGTTCCGGTTGAATCTCCGTACGCTCCGTTACGTTAACCGGATTGCGGTAAACATCCACTGTAGAGATTAAGATAAATTCGCCTGCCTTGATTTCTTGTAGGCAATTCATTAGTCTTCGAAGATTCTGCAAGTCTTCTTCCGGATTCTGATTCGCTTTCCATTTCATAGCCGGAGCACCGGCACATACGACAAGGTCATAGGTCTTTCCCTTGATTTCTTCTATGTTGCTCGAGTTGTAATAATCAGAGAAGCTCTGTTGACGCGTCAATGTCGATCCGACAAAGCCTGTATGCCCGATTAGTGCCGTTCGCATAATATCCCCTTTCTGCACGCCGCTGTTTACTGTTTCCCCACAGCAACTTCATCCAAAGCTTGTGTGATGTCGGACATCTCGTTTTTTCTCGGTCTGTATATCTCAACCGAACGTACTGTGTAAAATGGGCGATCCTGAATTTCGATCATAATCCTGGAGATATATTCGCCCAACATCCCGATGATAAAGAACATTCCCGCAAAGCCGAAACTGATCAGAATCATCAGGGTCGTCCAGCCTGCAACAACCGACTGATTGAAAAAATAGTTATAGAAGGCATATGCGCCCATAAACAAACTGAAGAAGAGAAAAAAAATGGACAAATAATGCGCACTCTTCAGACCGAAATTTGAGAATGAAACGATAATATCGAGTGCCGTGCCTACATTCTCTCTATTGATTTTTTTCTTCGCCGGAAATTTACGTTCCGCCGGATTATAAAGCAATTCGGTTTTCGAATACCCGGTATAAGCGTACAACGCCTTACGGTACCTTACCTTCTCTTTGAGATTCAGCATGGCGTTCAATGCTCTGCGGGATATGAGTCTCGCCGTTTCCGTCTTCAGATCCAGATTCAGATAAGTGATTTTATTGATGGCCTTATAAAACATTTTTGAAGCGAACGAGGGATTTATTTCCGGAGCCAATACAACGATATCAAACCCTTTCAGTGCGGTTTGGTACATATCCGGGAGCCTGTTCAAATCAAAATCCATCAAGATACTATCGATTTCAAATACAAAGTCTCCCATTGATTTGATTAATCCTGCCATCATGGCCTTTTCCAATCCGTGTTCACGTGAGAGGTTGATAACGACCAACGATTCGTTCAAGTCACGAGATATATCCCGCAAGCGTTCCAGGGTGCGGTCCGTACTGCCGTCATTAACCACAATGATTTCATAATGCTCGAAAGTTCCGTATAGAGTATCATCCAGCAGCTTTATCCTTTCACCCGCCAAGGCTTGGTCATTGCGCGTATAGACAACAGCCGAGACAAACACCTTTTCCTTCATGGCAAGACTTCCTCCAAATCATAAATCGTATTGAACTTTCCGGAAAATACCGAAATGAATGTCGGTTGATTGGAAAAAGTGCGAATCACTGTCGGCCTTGAGTCGTCCAACTCCGCAGAATTCAGGATGGTCTTTACGGTGAACAACGATTTCTTGTACTCGAACTTCAGATCATCGTTCAGATATTTCTTCGCCAACTGCCTCATGCTGTACCAGGCCGATTGAGGACGCACATCGCAGGTGTTGCAATTTTGCATAATATGTTTGTTACAATCGTGCCTCCTTGACTGGCAAGTGAATTCTGGCAGATAGCCGGATGAACTTTCATGCGGCGTATAACTCACTGCGGTCAACGAATGGTAGCCAGTCAGCCCAAAGGGCATGATGGAAAAGAAAGGACCGTCCATCACCGTAATACCAATGTTGGAAAGTTCATCATCGGTTTCTGTCAGGATGACTTCACACAATTCGTATTTCGTTCGGAAAGGTTCGAGGCCGAACAACTCGTGAATCTGATTAATGCCCGCATACGTCGCATTCAGAACATTCGGACTCAATATGCGTTGCCCGTTGCTGAGGCTGATCCGGTAACGGTCATCTTCGATACGGCCTTGAATAACGCTTGTACAGAAGAAGAAATGTACATTCTTCAATTCCTTCAACTTGTCCATATACCAATAGCGGATTCTTTCCGCATCGTAGGTATATTCGTCCGTCAGGAATGCCGCCTCTACCATTCCCTTTTTGAATAGTTTGTTCGGGTTGATTTCCTCGGCTGGAATATTAACATGACGGCAAAATTTAATAAATTGTTCGGCATTGGTTAAGGAATCGTGCGCGGAAATTGCATAAATCTTACTGAATTTTCTATGAACGGCAAATCCGAAATCCCGATTGAATCGTTCGTAATAATGAGCCGATTTGGCAGCCGTCGATACGCTTCGAGGATAATGGTAGCCATTATGTACACGAGCCTGATTGACGTAGCTGGCACGCGTCAGAGGCTCAGGATCCATCTCGATTATTGCTACGGTATATCCTTTCTCCCCCAGCAAATTAGCTGCATATAACCCATAAATACCTGCACCGATAATTACATAATCTACGATGGAATGTCCCATTGCCGTCCCTCAATTTTAAATTTGAACCAGCTTACTGAAAAAGAATAATAGTGCCAATGATCAGTAGTATCAATCCGACAATTTTCATCATGGTAAGTGGTTCATTAAATAATATAACAGATAACAATACGACACCTAAAGTGGTAAGAGCTTGCGAAATCGGAGATATTCGACTTAACTCTCCTCGTGACAATGCCATGACATAAAACAGAAAACTGACACCATAAAACACGGCGCCTCCCCAAATGTACGGATTTAAGATGATTTTAGTTATGAACTCGAGTTTGAATGTCTCGAATTTTATCCCTAGCACCGCTGTTTTCAAAAGCACCTGGGCCAGAAGATTAAAGATCAATGCTAGTACCAATAATAATAACGTCATTCTATCATTTCCTTATTTGAATCTACAAATTTTGTCAAGCCACAACATCGTTCAGTCAGTGTCAAGCTAGCGTGGGCAGTCATTTAAGATGCTTGGAACGCGAACCCCGAAGGAACCTCTTCCTTGTAAGCGCTTTGCTTCGTTCTTTCATCAAACACAAGTGATTTGTCAGAATTTTTTGCCGTTATCCGCGAAGTGCTTTGAGTGCCATACCCGTTGTGCTGCTTTGCTTCGGTCCTTGCAGCATGCGAATCATTCCAGCGATACAACCCTTGACCGGTTGCGTCACGTTCTTGAGCAATTGCCGCATGTTTATGGGCTGTTGTGACGTTGCCTGCTTACTCGCTTGTCCTTCAACCGCTCTTACCACCGTGCCCGCTTCTTGAATCCTCATCATCGTCCTCAGCATCGCCCTGACGCCTCGCTCACTCCAACTGTACCCGCTACGCTTTGTCCGCTTGGCGAATATACGCATCTGCGATTCCGCGCTTCCCATCGGGCGCATGCCGCTTGTGTCGATCCCCTTCACCTGGAGTGTTTTTCGGTAGTCGTCCAAATGCTTCTCGTGCCGCTTCAGATAGCTTTTATACAGCTTCCAATCCTTCCGGTTTTCTTCCGCGATCTCTTGCTCCGACACGCCTGCCAAGGCCGCCATAAGCGCGGC
>Ga0207870_100344_pt1 | contig 32334 bp, 35 predicted proteins | sample CeladaPassage60B_FD_187477 | JGI IMG/M metagenome (GOLD analysis project Ga0207870, IMG submission 187477) | Cellulose-adapted microbial communities from the Joint BioEnergy Institute, USA - Passage3 60B (SPAdes) (version 2) | ecosystem: Engineered > Bioreactor > Continuous culture > Unclassified... | reverse complement strand
TTTCCCTTTTGCGCCCTGGGGACGAGGTCCTGGCGGCCAAGGGCCTTTTCGGCCAGACCATCGGCCTTTTCAACCAGGTGCTGGGCCTCATGGGGGTGCGGGTGCGCTACGTGGACCCCGAGCCCGAAGCGGTGCGGGAGGCCCTCACGGGGAAGACCCGGGCCCTCACCGGGGTTCCCAAGGAGGACGCCCTTCTCCTGGAAGGGGCGCCCGCTGAAGCCATCCTCCAGGCGGCCCGGGCGGAGAAGGCCGACCTCATCGTCATGGGCACCCGGGGGCTTGGGGCTTTGGGGAGCCTCTTCCTGGGAAGCCAGAGCCAACGGGTGGTGGCCGAGGCCCCCTGCCCCGTCCTCCTCGTCCGGTAGTTGCAGGGGGGACGGCTCCTTGTTATAAAGTGAGTTCCGGGGAGTAGCCGCCCCGAAAGCGGGGCCAGCCGATCGTCAGGACGGGAGGCATCCCCGGTCGGCTGGGGCGCCTTTGGGCGCATGGCGAGACCACCGTTTGGGTGGCCTCGTCTCTCTGCTACTCCCCGGAAGGAGGGAGCCATGGACACGCTCGCGTTCTTGCTCATGATCCTGGTCTTCGTGGCCAGCCTGGCCATCCAAGGGGGTCTGCAGGCCACCTTTGCCCGCTACAGCCGGGTGGCGAACAGCCGGGGGCTTACGGGGGCCGAGGTGGCCCGGGCGATCCTGGACGCCCACGGCCTCACCCACGTCCGGGTGGAGCCCGTGCCCGGAGCCCTCACGGACCACTACGACCCCCAGGCCAAGGCCGTGCGGCTTTCCGAGCCCAACTACGCCTCGCCCAGCCTCGCCGCCTTGGCCGTGGCCGCCCACGAGGTGGGGCACGCGGTGCAGGACGCCCGGGGCTACGCCTGGCTTAGGGTGCGGGCCAGCCTCTGGCCGGCCGCTAGCCTGGGGAGCAACCTGGGTCCCATCCTGGTGATCCTGGGGCTGGCCCTTGGGGCCTTTGGCCTAGCGAAGCTTGGGCTTTACCTCTACCTGGCGGTGGCCCTCTTCCAGCTCATCACCCTGCCCGTGGAGTTTGACGCATCGAGGCGGGCCCTGGAGTTCCTGCGGCGGATGGGCTTTCTCTCCCAGGGCGAGATGGGCCCCGCGCGTCAGGTCCTCACCTGGGCGGCCCTCACCTACGTGGCGGCCCTGGCTAGCTCCCTGGCCACCATCCTCTACTACGCCAGCCTCCTCATGGGCCGGAGGGAGGAGTAGATGCCCCTGCTCCTTTGCCCTCAGTGCGGCGTGGGCATGCGGGAGGTGGAGCGGCGCGGTGTCCTGATAGACGTCTGCCCCCAGTGCGGCGGGGTGTGGCTGGACAAGGGGGAGTTGGAAAAGCTTTTGGCCGAGGCCGAGGAGGTGGAGCGCCGCTACGAGGAGGAGCTGGAGGGCTTTTACCGCAAGGAGGGCAAGCCCTACAAGAGGAAAAAAGGCTTCATGAAGCTCTTTGACCTGTTTGACTGAGGGATTGGGATGGCCGCCCCCCGGAAGCTCCGGGGGGCGGTTCGCGTTAGCGGTCGTCCCCGTCCCCTCCCAGCCTGCCCCGTTCCTTGCGGGAGCGGAGCTTCGCCAGGTTGGCCTGGGCCACGGCCTCGAGGCTTTCCCCCAGGTCCGTGGCCACCTGGGCCACGTACCAGAGCACGTCCCCGAGCTCGGCGAGAATGGCCTCCCGCGCCTCCTCGCTGAGGCGCCCCCCGTGGTCGCGCAGGACCTTCTTCACCTTGTTGGCGAGCTCCCCGGCCTCCCCCGCGAGGCCCAGGGCGGGGTAGACCAGGCGGTAAGCCTCGGGGTATAGGGCGGTTTTCTGAGCTTCCTTCTGGTACTCCTCAAAGGTCATGGACCACCTCCTTACGGATGGCGTAGACCCGGCTCACCCCCTCCTCGCTGGTGACGCCGTAGAGGGCGTGGCAGGCCTCCATGGTCCGCTTCTGATGGGTCACCAGGAGGAACTGGCGCCCCGAGCGCAAAAAGCGCGTGAAGCGCAGGAGGTTCGCCTCGTCCAAGGCGGCGTCCACCTCGTCCAGGACGGCGATGGGAAGCCCGCCTTGGAGTTCCCCCAGGGCGAAGAGGAAGGCCAGGGCCCCAAGGGTTTTCTCCCCCAGGGAGAGGAGGCGGAGGTCCTGGGTGCGCTTCCCCGCTGGGGTGACCACGAGGCCCAGCCCCCGCGCCGTCCGGCGCACCTCCGCCCGCCCGCCGAGCAGGGCCTCCCCGTAGCGGCGGAAGGCCTCCTGGAAGCGGACGAAGGCCTCCTCCAAGCGCTTCTGGTGCTCGGCCTCCACCCCTTTGGCCTCGGCCTCGAGGCGGAGGAGGGCTTCCACGGCCTCGTCCAGCTCCCGCTGGCGCGCCTTAAGCTTTTCCTCGGCCTCGGCCAGGGCCTTCTCCGCCAGGGCGTTCACCGGGCCCAGGGCCTCTAGCTCCGCCTCCGCTTGGGCGAGGCGGGCCTGGAGGGCGCGTGGGGTTCCTTCCAGGCGGGGAAGCTCGGGAAGCTCGGCGAGCTCCCGCTCCAGCTCTTCCCAGGCCGCCTCCCGCCGGGCCAGGGTGAGGCGGAGGTGCTCCCGCTCGGCTAGGAGGTGGTTTTGCCGGGTGAGGTGCCGGGTTTCCTCCTCCGCCAGGGCCTTGAGCGCCTGCCGGAGCTTTCGCGTTTCTTCCTCAAGGGACCGGGCCCTTTCCGCCAGGGGGCGGGTGGCCTCTAAGGCCTTCTCCAGCTCCTTAAGCCGGGCCCGGACCCGCGCCGCCTCCTCCTGAAGCCTCTCCCACTCCTCCCAGGCCCGCTTCCTTTCCAAGAAGCGGGCGTGGGCCTCCGCCTGCTGGAGGAGGGCCTCGAGGCGGGCCGCCTCCTCGCGGAGGGCCTCGAGGCCCTGAGCCTCGTGCGCCTCCGGCGGCTCCGGGGGCTTGGGCTCGGGGGGGAGGGGCCTTTCCAGCCGGGCCCGCAAGGAAAAAAGCCGGGCCTGGGCCTCCTCGAGGGCCTTAGGGAGGGGGAAGGCGGAAAGCCTTTCCCTAAGGGCCTGGGCCTCCTGGGCGAGGGCCCTTTCCTCCGCTTCGGCCTCATCAAGCCGCCGCCGCAGGAGGAGGGCCTCCCCCCCGGCGCGCAGCCTCCCGCCGGTGATAGCCCCGGTGCGCTCCACCACCTCCCCCTCCAGGGTCACGAGGCGTTCCCCTCCCCCTGCCCTGAGGTAGGCGAGGGCCTGGTCCAGGTTGTGGAAGACCAGGGTGTCCCCGAAGAGGACACCGAGCACCGCCTCCTCCGGCAGGCCGGGAAGGCGCAGGCGGGCCAGGGCGCGGGCGGGGCCCAAGAGGCCGGGGAAGGGCTTGGGCTCGGGGAGGGGGCGGGGGCGGAGGAGGGTGAGGGGGAGGAAGGTGGCCCGCCCCCCCACCCGCTTCAGGTGGGCGATGGCCCTCTTGGCCGCCTCCTCGTCCTCCACCAGGACCCACTGGAGCCTGGGGCCGAGGGCCGCTTCCAGGGCCTGCTCCAGCCCGGGCTCGGGGCGGAGGAGGTCGGCCACCACCCCGAGCACCCCCGAAAGGCCCCGGACCCGCCTCGGCCCCTCGTGGAGGTCGGCGCCGCTTTCCACCAGGCGGTGGAGGCGCTCCCGCTCTTTGGCCACGCCCCTCTGCTGGGCCTCCACCTCTTTAAGCCGCACCTCCAGCCTCTGCCTTTCCTTAAGCCTTGCGGTGAGCCGGGCCACCTCCTCCTCCAGGGCCTCCACCTCGGGCCTTAGGGCCTCCCGCTCCTTTAGGGCCTCGAGGCGGGCGGCGAGCCTTTCCTCGTACCGGGCCCGCTCGGCCTCGTATCGGCGGCGCGCTTCCTCCGTCCTTTGGACCTCGGCCTCTTTGCGCCGGATCTCCTCCCTGAGGCTGCGGAGCCTGGCCCTCAGGGCCTCGGGGGCTTCTTCGGGCCTTGGGGGCTCGGGGCCGGGTTCGGGGGGAGGGGGCCGGTCCAGGGCCTGGAGGACACGGCGCAAGGACCCGGCTTCCCCCATAAGCCCCTCCCGCTCCTTGAGGGCGAGGTGGGCCTCCTCCAGGGCGTGGCGGAGCCCTTCCTCCTCGGCGAGGAGGTCCCGCTTGCGGGAGAGGAGGGCCTCCATGGCCTCCTGGAGCCCTTGGAGCTCGGCCTCCAGCGCCTTAAGGCGGAACCGGATCCCCTGGGCTTCCTCCGCCAGCGCCTCCTTCCGGGCGAGGAGGAGGCTGCGCTTGAGCCTGAGCTTAAGCAGGCTCAGCTCCCGGGCCCTTTTCGCCCGGTCGGCCTCCCGCGCCAGGGCCTCTACCTCCTCCCTCAGGGCCTTTAGGGCCTTTTCCCGCTCCTCCACCAGGGCCGCCGCCTGGGCCAGGCGCTCTTCGGTGAGGCGGACGGCCTCGGCCACGGGCCTGAGGCCCGCTGCCTCCTCCAAGTGGGCGAGGAGCTGGGCCTCGGGGGACTCCAGCACCGCGCCCACCTCCCCCTGGCCCACCACGGCGTACCCGCCCCGGCCGAGCCCGGTGCCCGCGAGGTGGAGGGCGAGGGCCTTGGCGCTTGTGGGGCGGCCGTTCACCCGGAGCTGGCTCCTGTCCCCCTCAATGCGCCGCTCCACCACCAGGCGCTCCCGGCCCCGGGAGAGCTCCAGGCGCACCTCGGCCACGCCCTGGGGGGGACGGGTCTTGGCGCCGTGGAAGAGAAGGGCCTTGAGCTCCTCCCCCCTCAGGTCCTGGGCGCGGCTTCCGGTGACGAAGCGGATGGCCTCCACCAGGTTGCTCTTCCCGGAGCCGTTGGGGCCGATGATCCCCGTGACGGGGTCGGGGAAGTCCAGGAGGGTCCGGTCGGCGAAGGACTTAAACCCCTGGAGGACGAGGCGGTCCAGGCGCCAGGTCTCGCTCATGGCAGGCGTACGGGGACTTCCAGGTCCAGGTGGGCGAGGCCGGGGCTCGGCTGTCCTTCCACCAGAAAGCGCACCTCGCTGCCCTCGGGGAAGGTGGCGAGGAGGGTGTAGGCGAGGCTGTAGAGGCGGTAGACCTCCCCCTCGGCGTCCAGCCCCCGGACGAAGTCCTCGGGCAGGTCCACCACGAGGCGCCCCTCCGCCGCGAAGAGGCCCAGGGGGGTGGGGCTTCCCGTGGCCTGGGCCCAGGCGAGGAGGGCCTTCTCGTAGGGGTTTTCCCCCAGGCCCACCTCGAGGACCACGGGCTCCCGGAGGAAGCCCTGGGGCGGGTCGGGGCGGTAGAGGTTCAGGGTGAGCTTCTCCTCCCGCGCGGCCTCGTCCGCGGGCAGGGGCAGGGCCTTGGGGGGGTTGGGGACGGGGCTTTGCCAGTAGACGAAAAGCCCCAGGGCGAAGACGAGAAGGCCGAGGAGGTTGTAGACGCTCAGGTACTTCCTCACGGCGCGCCCCCCTCGAGGTAGGCCCGGATCCCCTCGGCGATGGCCTGGGCCACGAGGGCGCGGGCCTCCTCCGTTCCCAGCGTTTCCGCCCCCACCTCCAAAAGCACCGCCGCCCCGTCCACCCGGGTCAGGGCGTAGGGCCCCTCGGCCTTGACCACGGCGAACCCCTGGTCGGCGAAAGCCCGCTCCAGGGCCAGGGCGAGGCGGGCGGGGTCCCCGGCGTAGGCCCGAAGGAGCCTCGCCCGTTCCTCGGGAAGGTCGCCGAGGCGGGGGAGGCTTTGGGCGAGGGGGCTCGTCCGGTCCTTGGGAAGGTAGAGGCGCACCTCACGGCCCCGGGCCATGTGGAGGGAGACCACCACGGAGGCGGTGCGGGCCAGGGCGAGGCGCGCCTCCAGGGGCAGGGTTTCGTCGCCCTGCCGGGTGAGCCGGGCGCCCGGCAGGAGGGCGGCCACGCGGCGGGCGAGGTCCAGGGCGACCTCCTTCTCCACCAGCCCCTGGACCTCGAGGCCCGGGTCCTCCCCGCCGTGCCCCGGGTCTAGGAGGACTGTGGGGGAGGGGAGGGGAAGGGGGGTGAGGCCCACGGCCACCTGGCCGCCCCCGGGGTAGTAGACCCGCTCCGGGGGGCGGGAGAGGGGGAGGAAGAGGCCCAGGGCCTCCTGGACCAGGGTGGGGTGGCTTCCCTGGGCCATGAGGAAGAGGACGCCTCCGGGCCGCACCACGGCGTTCACCTCCCGGCTGAAGCGGAGGAGGTAGCCCTCGGGCCGGGCCTCCACCTGGAGGAGCCGGGCCCAGGGGAGGTCCAGCTGGATGCCCACCTGGGCCTGGTAAAGGAGGCCGAGGGCGTCCGCCAGGGGGCGCAGGGGCACGTAGATGCGCCCGTCCTTGCGCCAGGCGGCGAGGCTGGAGGCGGCCTTGGCCTCGTCCGCTTCCACCGGGAAGGCCCGGTAGCGGGCCCCAAGCCCGAGGGCCACCTGGCTTTCCCCCTGCCAGAGGGCGAGGCCGAGCCCCCGGGCCACGAGCCCCACCTCCCCGTAGGACACCCCCCGGTTTCCCGGGTAGAGGGCTTCCCCAGTAAGCTCCCCCACCTTCAGGGGCTTAGGGGCCTGGGCCAGGGCGAAGGGGGCGAGGAAGAGGAGGAGAAGGGCCCTCATAGCTCCTCCAAGGCGCGGCGCACGGCCTCCTTTTTGTCCTCGCGCCGCTTCTCGTAGGCCTTTTTCCCCCGGGCGAGGCCCAGGAGGACTTTGGCGTACCCACGCTCGTTGAAATAGATCTTGAGGGGGACCAGGGTGAGGCCCTTCTGCTCCACCTTACCGAGAAGTCGCTTGAGCTCGTGCTTGTGCAGCAGGAGCTTCCGCTTTCTTCTCGGGTCCACGTTGGTGTAGGATCCCTTCTCGTAGGGAGCGATGTAGAGGTTTTCCAGGTAGAGCTCTCCGTCCTCAAAGCGGGCGAAGCTTCCCGTGAAGTCCACCTTCCCTGCTCTCAGGGACTTCACTTCCGTTCCCTTGAGGGCGATGCCCGCCTCGTAGGTTTCCAGGATCTCGTAGTCGTGCCGCGCGCGGCGGTTCTCCAGCACGGGGGCCATCTTACCAAAGCCGGTAGAGGTCTTCCCGGCGGTGGCGGAGGAGGGGGTACTTCTTGCGGTAGGCCTCGAGGAAACCCCAGTCGGGCTCGGCGATGAGGAGGCCTTCCTCCTCCCTTCGCCCCAGAACCTGCCCGTCGGGGGCCACGAAAAGGGAGGGGCTTCCCGTGTCCGCGCGGCTCGCCAGGAAGAGGTAGGCCTGGTTCTCCGCTGCCCGGGCCCGGGCGAGGACCTCCAAAAGCTCGGCGTACTCCCGGGGCCAGGCCGCTCCCACGAGAAACCCTTTCGCCCCCTTCAGGGCGTAGGCCCGGAAGAGCTCGGGGAAATCCAGGTCGTAGCAGAGGGCAAGCCCGAAGACCTGCCCCTTCCAGGGGAGGAGGACGGGCCTTTCCCCGGGGCTTAGGCCCTCGTCCCCCTCTTCCCCCTCCGCCCGGTAGAGGTGGAGCTTGGCGTAGGTGGGGCCTTGGGGGAAGGCCTGCAGGCGGTTTTTCCCTTCCGCGAGGTGCCCCGCGAGGAGGAGAAGCCCCGCCTCTTCCGCAAGCTCCCTAAGGGCCTGGGGAAGCCCGGGGTCCTCCCGTTTGCCCAGGACGAGCTCGGGGAGGAGCAAAAGCCCCGCCCCCCGCTCCCGGGCCTCTTGGGCCAGGGGGCGGAGGGCCTGGAGGAGCTCCCTTAGGCTTTCCCGCTTGGCGAGATGGGCTAGGGCCAGCCTCACTTCCGGCCCAGGAAGCGCCAGGCGGTGGGGAGGAGGAGGGCGGCCAACACCGCCTTCACCAGGTCCCCGGGGATGAAGGGGAGGAGGCCCATGGCGAGAAGCCCCTCCATCCCGCTGAACTTCCCCGCCCCCATGAGCCAGGCGGCGAGCCAGGGAAGCCCCACGAGGTAGAGGAGGGCGTTCCCCAGGAGCATGGCGAGGAGGGTGCCGAAGAAGCCCCGGTCCAGGCCGAAGCGCTCCACCAGAAGCCCCACCAGGCCCGCCGCCAGAGGGAAGGCCAAGAGGAAGCCCCCGGTGGGGCCGAGGATTTTGGCGATCCCGCCCGTTCCCCCGGCGAAGACCGGGAGGCCCATGGCCCCCTCCAGGAGGTAGGCGAGGAGGGCGAGGAAGCCCAGGCGGCTTCCCAGGGCCGCCCCCACCAGGAGGACGCCCAGGGTCTGGCCGGTGATGGGGACCGGGGTGAAGGGGAGGGGGAGGGCGATCTGGGCGGTGAGGGCCACGAAGAGGCTTCCCGCGAGGATGAGGAGGAGGTCCCGGGCCAGGGTCCTTTGGGGCCAGAGGGTCTTCATAAGGGGCGTGTAGGGCAACACCTCGGTCTTCACGCTTGCGCCTCCTTTCCCCGCCCTTGGCGGGTCGTCAACCAAGCTATGGGTTTCCGGTTGACGTGTCAAGGCGGGGGCTAAGGGGTATACTGGCCTGGAGGAGGTGTAGGCATGAAGGTCGGTATCAACGGATTCGGCAGGATCGGGCGGCAGGTTTTTAGGATCCTCCACGAAAGGGGCGTGGAGGTGGCCCTGATCAACGACCTCACCGACAACAAGACCTTGGCCCACCTGTTGAAGTACGACTCCACCTACGGCCGCTTCCCCGGGGAGGTGGGCTACGACGAGGAAAACCTCTACGTGGACGGGAAGGCCATCCGGGCCACGGCGATCAAGGACCCCCGGGAGATCCCCTGGAAGGAGGTGGGGGTGGGGTTGGTGGTGGAGTCCACGGGCGTCTTCACCGACGGGGAGAAGGCGAGGGCCCACCTCGAGGCCGGGGCCAAGAAGGTGATCATCACCGCCCCCGCCAAGAACGAGGACATCACCATCGTCCTCGGGGTGAACCACGAGCAGTACGACCCCGCCAAGCACCACATCCTCTCCAACGCCAGCTGCACCACGAACTCCCTCGCCCCCGTGATGAAGGTCCTGGAGGAGGCCTTCGGCGTGGAGAAGGCCCTCATGACCACGGTCCACTCCTACACCAACGACCAGCGCCTTCTGGACCTTCCCCACAAGGACCTGCGCCGCGCCCGGGCCGCCGCCCTCAACATCATCCCCACCACCACGGGGGCGGCCAAGGCCACCGCTTTGGTCCTTCCCTCCCTGAAGGGGCGGTTTGACGGGATGGCCCTAAGGGTGCCCACGCCCACGGGGAGCATCTCCGACATCACCGCCCTCCTCAAGCGGGAGGTGACCGCCGAGGAGGTGAACGCCGCCCTCAAGGCCGCGGCCGAGGGCCCCTTGAAGGGCATCCTCGCCTACACCGAGGACGAGATCGTCCTCCGGGACATCGTCATGGACCCCCACTCCTCCATCGTGGACGGGAAGCTCACCAAGGCCATCGGCAACCTGGTCAAGGTCTTCGCCTGGTACGACAACGAGTGGGGCTACGCCAACCGGGTGGCCGACCTGGTGGAGCTCGTCCTGAAGAAGGGGGTCTAGATGCGGACCCTTTTGGACTTGGACCCCAAGGGCAAGCGGGTCCTGGTGCGGGTGGACTACAACGTTCCCGTCCAGGACGGGAAGGTCCAGGACGAAACCCGGATCCTGGAAAGCCTCCCCACCCTCCGCCACCTCCTCGCCGGGGGGGCTTCCCTCGTCCTCCTCTCCCACCTGGGCCGCCCCAAGGGCCCGGACCCCAAGTACTCCCTGGCCCCGGTGGGGGAGGCCTTGAGGGCCCACCTCCCAGAGGCCCGCTTCGCCCCCTTCCTTCCGGGCTCGGAGGAGGCGAGGCGGGAGGCGGAGGCCCTGAGGCCCGGGGAGGTCCTCCTCCTGGAGAACGTCCGCTTTGAGCCCGGGGAGGAGAAGAACGACCCCGAGCTTGCCGCCCGGTACGCCAGGCTCGGGGAGGCCTTCGTCCTGGACGCCTTCGGGAGCGCCCACCGGGCCCACGCCAGCGTGGTGGGGGTGGCGAGGCTCCTCCCCGCCTACGCCGGCTTCCTCATGGAGAAAGAGGTCAGGGCCCTTTCCCGCCTCCTCAAGGACCCGGAGAGGCCCTACGCCGTGGTGCTGGGCGGGGCCAAGGTCTCGGACAAGATCGGGGTCATTGAGAGCCTTCTTCCCCGCATAGACCGCCTCCTCATCGGCGGGGCCATGGCCTTCACCTTCCTCAAGGCCCTAGGGGGAGAGGTGGGGAGGAGCCTGGTGGAGGAGGACCGGCTGGACCTGGCCAAGGACCTCTTGGGGCGGGCCGAGGCCTTGGGGGTCAGGGTCTACCTCCCCGAGGACGTGGTGGCGGCGGAGCGCATAGAGGCGGGAGTGGAGACCCGGGTCTTCCCGGCCCGGGCCATCCCCGTCCCCTACATGGGCCTGGACATCGGCCCCAAGACCCGGGAGGCCTTCGCCCGGGCCCTGGAAGGGGCGAGGACGGTCTTCTGGAACGGTCCCATGGGGGTCTTTGAGGTGCCCCCCTTTGACGAGGGGACCTTGGCCGTGGGGCAGGCCATCGCCGCCCTCGAGGGCGCCTTCACCGTGGTGGGCGGGGGCGACTCCGTGGCGGCGGTGAACCGCCTGGGCCTTAAAGAGCGCTTCGGCCACGTTTCCACCGGGGGCGGGGCGAGCCTGGAGTTCCTGGAAAAGGGTACCCTGCCTGGCCTCGAGGTCCTGGAAGGCTAAGGCGCGGGCGTTTAGAATGGGCCTGGGGCGTGGAGGCCCCAGGCCATGGCTTACGGTAAGGCCCACCTCGAGGCCCAGTTGAAGCGCGCCCTCGCGGAGGAGATCCAGGCCCTCGAGGACCCCAGGCTCTTCCTCCTCACCGTGGAGGCGGTGCGCCTCTCCAAGGACGGGAGCGTCCTCTCGGTTTACGTGGAGGCCTTCCGGGAGGAAGAGGGGGCCCTTCAGGCCCTCTCCCGGGCCGAGCGCCGGCTTGTGGCCGCCCTTGCCCGGAGGGTCCGCATGCGCCGCCTGCCCCGCCTGGAGTTCCTGCCGTGGAGAGCGTCACCCGCATAAAGGTTCGCTACGCCGAGACGGACCAGATGGGCGTGGTCCACCACTCGGTCTACCCCGTCTACCTGGAGGCGGCCCGGGTGGACTTCCTGGAAAGGGCCGGCCTTCCCTACCACCGGGTGGAGGCGAGGGGGGTCTTCTTCCCCGTGGTGGAGCTCGGCCTCACCTTCCGCGCCCCCGCCCGCTTCGGGGAGGTGGTGGAGGTGAGAACCCGCCTGGCCGAGCTCTCCTCCCGCGCCCTCCTCTTCCGCTACCGGGTGGAGCGGGAAGGGGTCCTTTTGGCCGAGGGCTTCACCCGCCACCTCTGCCAGGTGGGGGAGAGGGCGGCCCGCATCCCGGAGGACATCTACCGGGCCTTGAGCGTGCTACACTTAAAGTAGCATTGGGGCATGGACTTGGACGCCTTCACCCTCTTTGAGCGGCACATCAACCCAGGCCTCGCCGGCCTTCTCCGCTTCACCGGGCTAGACCGGGTGGAGTCCCACGCGGAAGGCCCCTACGTCTGGGACACCCAAGGCAAGCGCTACCTGGACTTCCTAGGCCTCTACGGCACCCTGAACCTGGGCCACCGCCACCCCAAGGTGGTGGAGGCGGTGAAGCGGCAGCTTGACCGCATGCCCATGTCCGTGCGGGTCCTGGTCTCCGAGCCCACGGCGAGGCTTGCCGCCAAGCTCGCCGAGATCACCCCTGAGGGGCTGGAGATGGTCTTCTTCGGCAACTCCGGGGCGGAGGCGGTGGAGGCGGCCATCAAGCTGGCCCGGGCCTACACCGGCAAGCCCGGCATCGTCACCACCCAAGGGGGGTTCCACGGCAAGACCATGGGGGCGCTCTCCCTCACCCCCAAGCCCGAGTACCAGGACCCCGCAAGGCCCCTCCTCCCCGGGGTCAAGGTGGTGCCCTACGGGGACCTGAAGGCCCTGGAGGAGGCCATAGACGAAACGACCGCCGCCGTGATCGTGGAGCCCATCCAGGGCGAAGGGGGCATCCGGGTGCCCCCCGAGGGGTACCTGAGGGGCGTGCGGGAGCTTACCCGGGAAAAGGGCGTCCTCATGATCGCCGACGAGGTGCAGACCGGCCTCGGCCGCACGGGGAAGCTCTTCGGGGTGGACTGGGAGGGGGTCTCCCCGGACCTCATGACCCTGGCCAAGGCCCTGGGGGGCGGGGTGATGCCCATCGGGGCCTGCGTGGGGCGGCGTGAGGTCTTTGAGGTCTTCAAGAATAACCCCCTCTTCCACTCCTCCACCTTCGGGGGGAACCCTCTGGCCGCGGCCGCCGCCCTTGCGGCCATTGAGGTCACCCTGGAGGAGGACCTGCCGGGCCGGGCCCTGGAGGTGGGGGCCTACCTGATGGACGGCCTAAAGGCCCTCAAGGAGCGGCACCCCCATCTGATAGAGGACGTGCGGGGGAGGGGGCTCATGGTGGGCGTGGAGTTCACGGACGCCGACATCGGCGCCCTGGTGGTGGCGGAGATGGCGGAAAGGGGTGTCCTCACCGCCTTCGGCCTGAATAACCCCAAGGTGGTCCGCCTCGAGCCCCCCCTGATCATCGGCAAGGAGCACGTGGACGAGGCCCTCGCCGTCTTCGCGGAGGCCCTTAAGGCCACGGAAAAGGCCCTCGAGGGCCTTCTAGGTTGAAATGCAGGAAACGCTTTTAGAGTTTTTCAAGAAGACGGGAAGGCCGCACCGACTGGAGGAGATCCTGCACCGGTTCGGCCTGGAGAAGCGGGAGGCCAAGGCCCACCTTAAGGCCTTGGTGGCGCGGGGGCTTCTGGAGAAGAAGGGAAGCCGGTACTTCCTGGCCAACCGGGTCCAGGGGCCCTTAAGCCTCCACCGGGACGGGTACGGCTTCGTCCGCCTCCCCGATGGGGACCTCTTTATCCCCCCGGGGTATACGGGGGACGCCTGGCCGGGCGACCTGGTGGAGGCCCGCGTCATGCCCTCGGGCCGGGACGGAAGGCCTTGGGGGGTGGTGGAGCGGGTCCTCAAGCGGGCGCGGGAGCGGCTTGTGGGGACCCTGGACTTCCGGAAAGGCCGCGCCCTTTTCCTCCCCGACGAGCCCAACCTCCCGGAGCTTCCCCTCGCCCCCGAGGGGCTTGAGGGCCTGAAGCGGGGAAGCCGCATCGTGGTCCAGGTCCACTACGGCAAGCGCCCCTACGGGACCTTCCTTGCGTACCTGGGGGAAGGGGAGGCCCCCGAGACGGAGACGGAGGCCGTCATCGCCAAGTACGGCCTCCGCGCCGAGTTTCCCGAGGAGGTCCTGAAGGAGGCGGAGGCCATCCCCTTGGAGATCCCCGAGGCGGAGCTCAGGCGGCGGGAGGACTTCAGGGGCCTTCGGGTCTTCACCATAGACGGGGTGGACGCCAAGGACTTTGACGACGCCATCCACGTGGAGCGTCTGCCTGGGGGCTACCGCATCGGGGTCCACATCGCCGACGTCTCCCACTACGTCAAGGAGGGGAGCTTCTTGGACCAGGAGGCCTTCCTAAGGGGCACCAGCGTCTACCTCCCGGGGCGGGTCCTCCCCATGCTTCCCGAAAGGCTTTCCAACGGGGTCTGCTCCTTGAGGCCGGGGGAGGACCGCCTGGTCCTCTCCGTGCTCGTGGACCTCACGGAGGACCTAAAGGTCAAGCGGGTCCGCTTCCGGGAAGGGGTCATCCGGAGCGTCGCCCGCCTCACCTACACGGAGGTGGAGGCCTTCGCCGAGGGCTTTGGCTTCCCTGAGGCGCACGCCTTCCTGGCGGAGGACTTGCGCCTCCTCTTGGACCTCACGCAGAGGATGCGGGAGAAGCGCCTAAAGGAGGGCGCCTTGGACTTCGCCTTCCCCGAGGTGAAGGTGGAGGTGGGGGAGGAAGGGGAGCTCCACCTCATCCCCCAGGCGGAGCCCAAGGCCAGAAGCCTCATTGAGGAGCTGATGCTCCTCGCCAACCGACTGGTGGCGGAGTACCTGGTGCAAAAGGGCCTCCCCGGTCTTTTCCGCGTCCACGAGGAGCCGGTCCAGGACGCCTACGAGAAGCTCCGCCAGGCCCTCGCCCGCCTGGGCTACACCCTCCCTCCCAAGCTTTCCGGCCACGCCCTGCAAAAGGCCCTCCTCGCCTCGCGGGGCCGTCCGGAGGAGCCCGTGGTGGCCTACCTGGTCCTCCGCTCCTTGCGCCTGGCCCGCTACGCCCCAGAAAACCTGGGCCACTTCGGCCTCGCCATGGAGCACTACCTGCACTTCACGAGCCCCATCCGCCGCTACCCGGACCTGGTGGTCCACCGGGTGCTCAAGGCTGCCCTGCGCCGGACCCTCACCCCGGCGCGGAAGGCACGGTGGCAGGAGGCCTTTCCCGCCATCGCCGAGCACGCTTCAGAGATGGAAAGGAAGGCGGAGGCCGCCGAGAGGGAGCTCACCAAGTACTACATGGCCAAGTGGGCCGAGCTCCACGTGGGGGAGCGCTTTTTGGGGAAGGTCACCGGGGTGGCGAACTTCGGGGCCTTCGTGACCCTGCCAAATGGGGTGGAGGGCCTGGTGCGCCTCGAGGCCCTGGGGCCCTACACCTACAGCGAGGAGGCCATGGCCCTCCTCGGCCCCAAAGGGCGGAGGATCCGCCTCGGGGACGAGATGGAGGTAAAAATCGCCGGGGCCAACCCGAGGCTTAGGCAGGTGGACCTCCTCCCCGTGGAGGAGGCCCCTAAGAAAAAGAACGGGAAGGCAAAGGCTAAGGAGGTAGAGATGCGCAAGGTGGTGGGACCCCCCGAGGAGAAGGCGAAGCCGAGCCGCCCCGAGCGGCTCACGGTGCACACCATGTACATCGGGGAGTGGCGCCCCAAGGACGCGCCCCCGGAGGAGGCCCCGAAGGGCAGGCGGCGGAAGCGGCGCCGCTAGAGGACCAACGTCCCCGCCCCCACCGCGCTTAAGGTGGGGGCCTCGAGGTCCAGGCGGTGGGCCAGGACCTTCCCCTTCCTTTCCCGGAGGAGGGGGAGGAGGCTTGCCACCACCTCCACCCCGTCTATGCGGGTGGGGTTGGCCCCCAGGAAGGCGAGGGCGGCCTCCGGCTCCCCTTCCGCGAGCCTTTCCAGGAAGCCCAGGTCCCGCCTCCGCGCCTCCTCCGCCAGGGTGCGGGTGAGGGGGGTGTCCCCGAAGCGGGGCCCCACGTGGGAGAGGTCCACGGCGAGGACGAGGAGGCCGGGGTGGTCCCGCAGGACCACCTTTAGGGCCTCCCCAAGCTCGGCGCTGCGCCTGGCCACGAGGAGGGGGAGGACGCGGGCCTTGGGGAACCGCCCCTTCAGGAAGAAGAGGGGAAGCTCCAGGCTGTGCTCCTCCCGGAAGGCGAGGGGCGTGTTGAAGAGCTCAAAGGGAAGGAGGGCGTCTAAGGCCTGGAGGGCGGGAAGGTCCGGCAGGGCGGGGCCAAAGGGGGTCTGGAAGGGTACGGGGAGGGCGGCGGCCCTCTCCTTAAGCGGCCTGTGGGCGACCCCCACCAGGTAGATGCGTTCAGGGGGCGGGGTCTTCTCCAGGGCGGCGAGGGCCGCCCCGTAGACCTCGGGGACGCGGGAGGGCTCCAGGTGGGGCATGAGGAGGACCCGGGCCTCCTCGCCTTCCCCCGGGTAGCTCGCCCGGAAGGCCTCGAGGAAGGCCCGGGCCTCCCGCTCTCCCTCGGGGTAGGAGAGCCCGGCGAGGCGCATGGGCCGCTCCCGCTTGAGCTTTTCTTCCTCCTCTTTGAGCCTCGCCTCCACCTTCTCCGTGAGGAGGAGGCCCGCCTCCTCCAGGGCCTTCGCCAGGTCTTCCAGCTCCTTCCTCGGCACCAGGACCCCGTGGCGCTTGAACACCTCCTCCTGCACCTCCTCCAGGGTCCTCCCCTCCATGAGGGAGAGGAGGAAAAGCCCGCCCTCGGTGAGGGCCAGGGGCTTTTCGTAGACCCCGTAGGGGTCGGAGACCAGAAAGCCCCCCTCAATGGGGGTGATCTGGGGTTCCCGAAGCCTGAGCCTCCCTTCCACCCCTCCAATATAGGAGAAAGGCCCGGGCCTCCTCCTTGGTCCCCACCCGGCCTTCGGCCTGGGCCTCGAGGAGGGCCTTTAGGGCCCTTCCCACCTCGGGGCCTTCCCGGAGGCCCAGAAGGGCCATCACCTCCTCCCCGGAGAGGAGGGGCCTTTGCGGCAGGGGGTTTTTCAGGGCCTCTTCGTAGCGCCCGAGCACCTCCCAGGCCTCGGTCTCCACGCCCCTCGTGGCCAGGCGGTCCGCCGCCATGAGGTAGACAAGGTCGGGGAGGAGGTCCTGGCGCCTCAGGAAGAAACGGCGCAGGGCCTTCCTCTCCTCGGGGGGGCGGTCCATGTGGCGGCGCACCAGGCCCGCCGCCCGCTCCACCACCTCCTTAGGGAAGCGGAGCCAAAAGAGGCTTGCCCGGGCAATCTCCGCCCCCACCTCGGCGTGCCCCAAAAAGCGGAAGCGGCCCACCTCGGGGTCAAAGCGGCGGGTGAGGGGCTTGCCCACGTCGTGGAAGAGGGTGGCGAGGCGGGCCTCCAGGGGGGCCTCGGGCCAGAGCCAGAGGAGGTGGTGGACCGCGCTTAAGGTGTGGTCCCAGGCGGGAAGGTGGTGCACCCCGCCCTGATGGAGGCCCACGAGGAGGGCGAGCTCGGGGAGGTAGACCCCAAGGAGCCCCACCCTTTCCAGGAGGCGGAGACCGTAGGCCGCCCTCGGGGAGAGGAGGAGCCTGGAGAGCTCCTCCCTCACCCGTTCCCGCGCGGGGAGGGCCTCGGGGTGGGCCTGGAGGTGGCGGGCGTGCCGGGCGAGGGCCCTTTGACTTCCCTGAGGAAGCCCAAGCCCCAAGGTGGCGGCGAGGCGCACCCCCCGGAGGCTTCGCAGGTGGTCCTCGTAGAGGTTTTCCTCCCGCACGGGGACGAGGAGGCGCCGCCTCAGGTCCTCCTCCACCCCCGGGAGGCCGAAGACGGCGCCCTGCCTCCAGAGGAGGGCGTTTAGGCGGTAGTCCCGCCGGAGGAGGTCTTCTTCCGGCCTCCCCTCCAAGGGGGTGAAGTCCAGGGTCCTTTCCCCCACCACCAGGCGGTAGTGGCCCCGCTCGGGGTCCAGGGGGAAGAGGCTTCCCCCGAGGCGCCTCTTTGCCTCCTCGGCCGCCTTTTCCGGGTCCAAGGCGGCGTAGTCCAGGTCCGTTGGCCTTCTCCCCAGGAGGAGGTCCCGCACCGCCCCGCCCACGGGAAAGGCGTCCTTGGGGGTATAAAAGGGGAAGTCTATATGGGCCACGAGGCGAAGCACCCCATTATTATCGGCATCACCGGGAACATCGGCAGCGGCAAAAGCACCGTGGCTGCCCTCCTCAGGTCCTGGGGCTACCCCGTTTTGGACCTGGACGAGCTCGCCGCCCGGGCCCGGGAGAACAAGGAGGAAGCGCTGAAGCGCCTCTTCCCCGAGGCGGTGGTGGGGGGGAGGCTGGACCGGAGGGCCCTCGCCCGGCTCGTCTTTTCCGACCCGGAGAAGCTCAAAGCCCTCGAGGCCGTGGTCCACCCGGAGGTCAGGCGGCTTCTTATGGAGGAGCTTTCCCGCCTAGAGGTCCCCCTCGTCTTCCTGGAGATCCCCCTCCTCTTTGAGAAGGGGTGGGAGGGGAGGCTCCACGGCACCCTCTTGGTGACGGCCCCCCTGGAGGAGCGGGTGAGGCGGGTGATGGCGCGCTCGGGGCTATCCCGCGAGGAGATCCTGGCCCGGGAGCGGGCCCAGATGCCCGAGGAGGAGAAGCGCAGGCGGGCCACCTGGACCTTGGAGAACACGGGGAGCCTCGAGGACCTGGAAAGGGCCTTGAAGGCGGTCCTGGCCGAGCTCACCGGGGGGGCCAAAGGAGGACCAGGCTGAGGGCGAGGGCGAAGAGCAGGTGGGCCGGGCCCCCGCCGAGGAGGAGGGCGGCGAGGGGCAGGGCCAGGGCGAAGGCGAGGAGGGCGGGGTGGGCTTGGCGGCCCGCGAGGAGGAGGACGCCTGCGGGAAGGCCTGCCAGGAGGATGAGCCTCGGGTCCACGGCGAAGAGGACGCCCAGAGGGGCGAGGAGGCTTCCCGCCCGCCGAAGGCCGAGCCAGGGGCTTAGGGCGTGGGCGAAGGCCGCGGCCACCCCCGCCGCCAGGCCCCCGGTGTAGTCCCGGGCCAGAAACTCCCCCAGGGCCACGGCGAAGACCCCCTTGGCGAAGTCCAGGAGGAGGACGAGGCCTGCGGGGACGGGGCCGAGGCGCCAAAGCGGCTCCCTCCCCGACCACGCCTTGCCCTGGAGGGCGGCGAACCAGAAGGCGAAGGGAAGGCTTCCCATGAGGTAGCCCGCAAGGACCGCGGCGGCCATGCCCCCATGCTAGACAAAAGGCGCCCCTTCCGCCTATACTGGAGGGCGCTGCGGGGAGTAGCGCAGCCCGGTAGCGCACCTCGTTCGGGACGAGGGGGTCGCTGGTTCAAATCCAGTCTCCCCGACCAAGGGCCGGCCCTAGGGCCGGCTTCCTTTTTTCGGGTGGGGTTTGCGAAGCCCCCTTGGGGCGGTAAGCTGAAGGGCGTGGTGCGGATCCTGGGCGGCAAGGCCCGGGGCGTGGCCCTGAAGGTGCCCGCCTCGGCCCGTCCTTCCCCGGTGCGGCTGAGGAAGGCCCTTTTTGACTACCTCCGCCTCCGCTACCCGCGGCGGGGGCGCTTCCTGGACCTCTTCGCGGGGAGCGGGGCCGTGGGCCTCGAGGCCGCCAGCGAAGGCTGGGAGGCGGTTTTGGTGGAGAAGGACCCCGAGGCGGTCCGGCTCCTCAAGGAAAACGTCCGCCGCACGGGCCTCGGGGCCCGGGTGGTGGCCCTCCCGGTAGAGGTCTTCCTCCCCGAGGCCAAGGCCCGGGGGGAGCGGTTCACCGTGGCCTTCATGGCCCCGCCCTACGCCATGGACCTCGCCACCCTCTTCGGCGAGCTTCTCGCAAGCGGCCTGGTGGAGGCGGGGGGGCTTTACGTCCTCCAGCACCCCAAGGACCTCTACCTCCCCTTAGGGGAGCGGCGGGTCTACGGGGAGAACGCCCTCACCCTGGTGGAGGTCTAGATGCACGTGGTCTACCCTGGGAGCTTTGACCCCCTGACCAACGGCCACCTGGACGTGATCCAGCGGGCGAGCCGGCTCTTTGAGAAGGTGACCGTGGCCGTCCTGGAGAACCCGAGCAAGCGGGGCCAGTACCTCTTCAGCGCCGAGGAGCGCCTGGCCATCATTCGGGAGGCCACGGCCCACCTGGCCAACGTGGAGGCGGCCACCTTCTCCGGCCTCCTCGTGGACTTCGTGCGCCGGGTGGGGGCCCAGGCCATCGTGAAGGGGCTTAGGGCGGTGTCCGACTACGAGTACGAGCTCCAGATGGCCCACCTGAACCGCCAGCTCTACCCGGGCCTCGAGACCCTCTTCATCCTCGCCGCCACCCGCTACTCCTTCGTCTCCAGCACCATGGTCAAGGAGATCGCCCGCTACGGGGGGGACGTCTCCAAGCTCGTACCCCCGGCGACCCTGAGGGCCCTGAAGGCCAAGTTGGGCCGGTAGAATGCGGTCTATGTGGGCCCTTCTTTCCGTCGCGGACAAGCGGGGGATCGTGGACTTCGCCCGGGGGCTTTCGGAGCTCGGCTTCCGCCTCCTCGCCACGGGGGGGACCTACCGCGCCCTCCGCGAGGCGGGGCTTCCCGTGACCTACATCTCCGACTTCACCGGCTTTCCGGAGATCCTGGAGGGAAGGGTCAAGACCCTCCACCCCAAGGTGCACGCCGCCCTCCTCGCCCGTCCGGACCAGGAGGAGGAGCTTAAGGCCTTGGGGTTGGAGCGCATCGGGGTCTTGGCGGTGAACCTCTACCCCTTCCGGGAGACGGTGGCCCGGGGGGCTTCCTTTGCGGAGGCCCTGGAGCAGATTGACATCGGGGGCCCCGCCATGCTCCGGGCGGCGGCCAAGAACCACCAGGCGGTGCTTCCCGTGTGCGACCCCGAGGACTACCCCCGGGTCCTGGAGGCGCTCAAGGCGGGGCCTTCCCCGGACTTTCGCCGGGCGCTCGCCCGCAAGGCCTTCGCCCACACCGCCCTCTACGACGCCGCCATCGCCGAGTGGCTTTCCGGGGAGAAGTTCCCCGAGGGGAAGCTTTTGGCCCTCAGGCGGGAGGCCTCCTTGCGCTACGGGGAGAACCCCCACCAGGAGGCGGCCCTCTACCGGGTGGTGGGGGAGAAGGGGCCTCTGCTCGAGGCCCAGGTGCTTCAGGGCAAGGCCATGAGCTTCAACAACTACCTGGACGCCGAGGCCGCTTGGAACCTGGTGTCCGAGTTCGCCGAGCCCGCCTGCGTGGCCGTGAAGCACCAAAACCCCTGCGGCGTGGCCCTGGGGGAGACCCCCCTGGAGGCCTACCGGAAGGCCTACGAGGCCGACCCCGTCTCCATCTTCGGGGGGATCGTGGCCTTCAACCGCCCCCTGGACGGCCCCACGGCGGAGGCCCTGGCGGAGGTCTTCCTGGAGGTGGTCCTCGCCCCCTCCTTTAGCCCCGAGGCCCGGGCGGTCCTCGCCAAGAAGAAGAACCTCCGCCTCCTCCAGGTGCCCTTCCCTGCCCAAGGGCCCTACCTGGACCTGAGGCGCCTCCGGGGCGGGGTGCTCCTCCAGGACGCGGATACCGAGGACCCCGTGGCCCTCAAGGTGGTCACGGCCAAGGCCCCGGAAGAGGCCCTCTGGCCTGACCTCCGCTTCGCCTGGAAAGTGGTGAAGCACGTGCGCTCCAACGCCATCGTGGTGGCCAAGGGGGGCCAGACCTTGGGGATCGGGGTGGGGCAGACGAACCGCCTCGCCGCCGCCCGGCACGCCCTGGAGGCGGCCGGGGAAAGGGCCAAGGGCGCCGTGCTGGCCTCGGACGCCTTCTTCCCCTTTGACGACGTGGTGCGCCTCGCCGCCTCCTACGGCATCGCCGCCATCATTCAGCCCGGGGGGAGCGTGCGGGACGAGGACTCTATACGGGCCGCGGAGGAGGCAGGCATCGCCATGGTCTTCACCGGCGTTCGCCATTTCCGCCACTAAGGCCTACTTCCCCACGCAGAAGTTCTGGAAGACCCGGGCCACCACCGCCTCGGCCACCCGGCCCTCCCCCCTGAGGGAGGCCAGGGCCTCGAGGACCTCCTCCAAGGCGAGCCCCATGAGGTCCTGGGGCAGCCCCAGGGCCTCCTTTAGGCGTTCCCTGGCCCTAAGGAGGGCCTCCACCTGACGCTCGGTGAGGAGGACTTCTCCCCCTTCCTTCCCCAAAAGGGCCTCTTTCAGGGCTTCCTTGAGGCGGTCCAGGCCTTCTCCCGTGAGGCTGGAGACGGGGATAAAGGCCGGGTCCTCCCAGGCCGGGGGGAGGTCGGCTTTGGTGGCCACCTTCAGGGTCCTTTCCCAGGGCAAGGGGGGCGGAGTGGGCTTGGGCAGGGAGCGGTCGGCCACGTAGAGGACCAGGTCGGCTTCCTTGGCGATTCCTAAGGCCCGCTCCACCCCCATCCTTTCCACGGGGTCCTCCGTCTCCCGCACCCCGGCGGTGTCCACGGCCACCAGGGGGATGCCGAAGAGCTCCAGGGGGGCCTCGAGGTAGTCCCGGGTGGTGCCGGGAATGGGGGAGACAAGGGCCCGCTCGTAGCCCAAAAGGGCGTTTAGAAGGGAGCTCTTCCCGGCGTTGGGGGCCCCGATGAGGGCAAGCCGCGCCCCTTTCTGCGCCAGGCGGGAGGTGCGGGCCTGGGCGAGGAGAGCTTCCACCTCTGCCAAAACCTCCCGGAGGGTCCTTTCCGCCTCCAAGGGCTCCACCCCCTCCTCGGGGTAGTCCAAAAGGGCCTGGATGTGGGCAAGGAGGTCCAAAAGCCTCTGCTCTAGGGCCTCAATCTTGCGGGAGAAGGCCCCTTCCAAGGCCCTAAGGGCCTGCCTGCGAGCGAGCTCCCCTTCCGCCTCCACAAGGGCCAAGACCGCCTCCGCCTGGGCCAGGTCCAGCTTGCCGTTCATGTAGGCGCGGAAAGTGAACTCCCCCGGCCCCGCAAGCCGGGCCCCGGCCTCGAGGAGGACCTCCAAAACCCGCCTCAGGACCGCCGGGGAGCCGTGGGTGTGGAACTCCACTAGGTCCTCCCCCGTGTAGGAACGGGGGGCACGGAAGACGAGGAGGAGGGCCTGGTCAATGGCCTCCCCCGTCTTCGGGTCCACCACCTCCCCAAAGGTGAAGCGGCCCCCCTTGAGCCGCCTCGGGTCCTTGCCCCGCCAGACCCTTGCGGCGATCTCCAAGGCACCCTCGCCGGAAAGCCGCACCACCCCGATGGCCCCCTTCCCCGGGGGGGTGGCCACGGCGCAGATGGGGTCACGAAGGGAGCGCATCTGGGCGTTTCTCTTCTAAGCCCAACCAATGGGCCAAAAGCCCCAAGGTGGGTCCCTGAAGCGCTACGGAAAGGAACACCACGAAGAAGACCAGGTTGAAGAGGGTATTAGCCCCAGGAACCCCGGCCAAGAGCGGGTAGGTGGCGAGCACAATGGGCACTGCTCCCCTCAGGCCTACCCACCCCACGAGGAGGACTTCCCGCCAAGACCACCGGAAGGGGAGAAGGCAAAGGGCCACGGCCAGGGGACGAGCCACGAACATTAGGAAGAGGGCTACAAGGGTCCCTTGGAGGACTACCCCAGGCAACTGGGAGGGGAAGACCAATAGGCCTAGCACCAAGAACATCACCGTCTGCATGATCCAGGCTACACCGTCATGGAAGAGGAGAAGCTCGTCCTTGTGCTTCAAGGAGACTGAGCCCACCACCAGTCCCGCAAGGTACACGGCGACAAAACCACTTCCTCCCAGAACAGCCGTGAGACCGTAGCTGAAAAGCACCAGGGCGAAACTCAGGAGGAGCCTTAAACCCCGGTACTGGAAGCCAAAGCGGTTCCAAGCCCAAGCAGTAGCCCGACCCAGGAGATACCCGAGGGCCAAGCCTAAGCCCAACTGTTTGACCCCTATCCACACCAGGTCTCCTGGCTGGCCCGCGCCCAGATGGAAAGCCGTGAGGCCAACGGTGAGGAGGACAGCCATGGGATCGTTCGTACCCGATTCCAGCTCCAGAAGGGCCTTAAGCCGTTCCCTAAGCCGTACCCCACGGGCTCGGAGCACGCTGAATACGGCGGCGGCATCCGTGGAGGAGACGATGGCTCCAAGGAGGAAGCCCAGAGGGGGAGGAAAGCCCAAGACCAAGCTGGCGAAAATGCCCACCAGCCAGGCGGTGAGGATTACCCCCAAGGTGGCGAGCACCAGGCCGGGCCAAAAGACCGGGCGTATCTTGGACCACACCGTGTCCAAACCGCCGGCAAAGAGGATAAAAGCCAGGGCCATCACCCCAAGGCCCTGGGCCAGGCGGGTATCGTCAAAGTAGATGCCCCCGGGACCGTCAGACCCAGCCAACATCCCCAGGACGAGGAAGAGGAGCAGGGGAGGAATGCCGAAGCGTTCAGAAACTCGGTTCAGGAGAATACTTAGCAGAAGAAGAACCGAGCTTCCAAACAAAACAATGTCGGCTGGGGAGCCAGTCATGCCCCCATTCTAGAGGGCTTCACCCATCGCATCTAGAGGGCTTCGCCCATCGCATCTAGGGTCTTTTCCACCTCCACCTCCGTGTGGGCCACGGAGAGGAAGGCCGCCTCAAAGTTGGAAGGGGGCCAGTAAATGCCCCGGTCTAAAAGGCCGTGGAAGAAGCGCTTGAAAAGCTCCGTGTCCGTGCGCTTGGCGTCTTGGAAGGTGACCACGGGGCCCTCGGTGAAGAAGACGGTGAGCATGGAGCCCATGCGGTTCACCGCGTGGGGAACGCCCTTTTGCGAGAGCACCTCCCTAAGGCCCGCCTCCAGCTTAGCTCCCAGGTCCTCCAGGTAGCGGTAGTAGCCCGGGTTTTCCTCCAGGATCTCCAGGGTGGCGAGCCCCGCCGCCATGGCCAGGGGGTTCCCGGAAAGGGTCCCCGCCTGGTAGACGGGGCCCAAGGGGGCCACCTTCTCCATGATCTCCCGCCTCCCCCCGTAGGCGGCGGCGGGAAGCCCCCCGCCCAGGATCTTGCCCAAGGTGACGAGGTCAGGCTTAAGACCAAGCCGCTCCGTGGCTCCACCGAAGGCCAGGCGGAAGCCCGTCATCACCTCATCGGCGATGAGGAGGACGCCATATTCTTTGGCCTCGTGGAGGGCCTTTAGGAAGTCTTCCGTGGGGAGGAGGACCCCGGCGTTCCCCACTACCGGCTCAAAGATGATGGCGGCGACCTCCTCGCCCCGGGCGCGCAAAAGCGCCCGTAGCCCCTCAGGGTCGTTGTACTCCAGGACCAGGGTGAGCTTGGCGTATTCCTCGGGCACCCCGGCGCTAGAGGGCACGCCGAAGGTGAGCGCCCCCGAGCCCGCCTCCACCAAGAGGCCATCGGCGTGGCCGTGGTAGTTGCCCCGGAACTTCACCACGTACTTCCGGCCCGTGTACCCCCGGGCGAGGCGGATGGCGCTCATGGTGGCCTCGGTCCCCGTGCTCACAAACCGCACCAGATCCACCCCCGGGTAGGCCCGCTTGACCTTCTTCGCCAGGGCCACCTCCAAGGGGTGCGGCGCCCCAAAGGTGAGCCCCTTCTCCGCCACCTCCTTCACCCGGGCCACCACCTCGGGGTGGGCATGGCCCAGGATGAGGGGGCCCCAGCTCATCACATAGTCCAGGTATCGGTTCCCGTCGGCATCCCACACATACGCCCCCTCCCCCCGCACCAGGAAGGGGGGGGTACCGCCCACGGCCTTGAAGGCCCGCACGGGGCTACTCACCCCGCCCGGGATGTGCCGCTTGGCCTCGGCAAAAAGCCGCTCGGAAGTGGGCCGCTCCATGCCCCCTACTCTAGCGGCTTTCCCCCGGGAAAGGGTAGCCTTGGAGGGATGAGCGGGTGGACCTACCTCTTCCTCGCCATCCTCTCCGAGATCCTGGCTTCCAGCGCCCTCAAGGCCTCCCAGGGCTTCAGCCGCTTCCTCCCGAGCCTCGTGGTGGTGGGGGGCTACGGCCTCGCCTTTTACTTCCTAAGCCTCTCCTTAAAGACCGTTCCCCTGAGCCTGGCCTACGCCGTCTGGGCCGGGGTGGGGACGGCGGCCATCGCCCTCATCGGGGCCTTTTTCTTCGGGGAGGCCATCTCCCCCAAGGGGTGGCTCGGCATCGCCCTGGTGGCGGTGGGGGTGGTCCTCATCCGCCTGGCGGACTAGGGGCGAATGGGCCTAAGCCCCAGGGCCTCGAGGTGGGCCAATAGCGGCCTCAGATCCAAGGCCCCTACGTAGAGAAACGTCCGGAAGCCCAGGCCTCCGGCCTCCCGGAAAAGGTGGAGGCCGAGGAGGGGCGTCCGGGTGGCTTTCAAGGCCTCCAAAAGACCCTTTAGGCGGGGAAGGTCCGGCACCAGGACCTCGAGGGGGCTTGCCGGGGCCCCAGGGCGTAAGTGGTCCAGGAGACCCCTGAGCAGGTCAAAGGCCGTGACCAGGCCCACCAAGACCTCCTCTTCCACCACCGGAAGGGCGCCCACCCGGGCGGCCTCCATGCGGAAGGCCGCCTCCTCGGGAGACTCCTCCGGGTGGGCTTTGGGGAACTCCTGGAGGAAGCGGGCCACAGGAGCTTCCCACTGGGCCTGCACCGAAGCAGGGGCCCAAGGGGCGAGGAAGGGGCGGAGGTACCTCTCCCCCACCATGCCCCGGTAACGGCCCCCGTCCACCACGGGCAGGTAGCGCACCCCCGTCTGGACCAGAAGGCGGTGGGCCTGCCCCAGGGGCACCTGGGGCCCTACCACCACGAGATCGGTGCGCATGAGGTCCCGCAGGACCGGGGTCCGGGCCAAGGGCGCTCTCATAAGTGCATGATGGGTTACTGTTGGCCTAATGTCAAGTGTATTGTTGACAGTTGAGCATCACTTACAAGACTGATAGTAACTAGACAGCCCGAACGCTCTCCCCAAGCCCCCGACATAATGCGCAACTGGCGCACCTAAAGTGCGCTCCCCAGGCTTACTGGCCGAAAAGGGCCTCCAAGGGCAACCGGAAGCCCGGCAGGGCCTCACCCCCTTCCAGCACCTCCTGGGCGCGGAGAAGCCGCCCTGCCCCGCCCCGCTCGTAGACCTCCACCGCTTTGAGCTCGGGGTAGACGAGCCACACCGCCTTGGCCTCCGCCTCCAGGTAGTCCAGCACCTTGGCCAAAAGCTCCTCCGCCTCCTCCCCGGGGGAGACCACCTCCACGGCGAGGTCCGGGGCCCCCTCGTAGAACCCCTCCCGGGTCACCTCCTCGAGCCTTTCGTGGGAGAGGAACCAGACGTCGGGGCTCCGCACCCGGTCGGGATCCCGGCGGAGGACGAACCCCCCCTCCACCCCGGCCACCCCGAGCCTCGTTTCTTCCAACCAAAGGCGAATGCGGAAAAACACCTCCCCCGCGATCCTTCCGTGCTCCGGCTTGGGCGGCCTCTCCTCCCGGACCTCCCCGTCCACAAGCTCCCCCCGCTCTAGAGGCAGGGCGAAGAACTCCTCGGCCGTCAGGCGGGTCTTGACCATGGGGCCTCCTCCTTAGTAGGTTAGCGCCTTCCTCAAGGCGGCGAGGACCCTCCTCGCGTTTGGCCGGTAGAGGTGCTCAATGGCGCTGAAGGGCGGGTAAGGGGCGTCGTAGCCCGCCACCCGGAGAACCGGGGCCTGGAGGTAGTCTATGGCCCCTTCGGCGATGCGGGCCGCGATCTCCGCCCCGAAGCCCCCGGTGCGCATGGCCTCGTAGACCACGATGGCCCGGCCCGTCGCCCGCACGGCCTCGAGGAGGGTCTCCTCGTCCAGGGGGACCAGGGTCTCTAGGTCCACCACCATCACCTCCACCCCCTCCCTTTGGGCCACCTCCGCCGCCTCCAGCATCACCTCCACCATGCCCCCGTAGCCGATTAAGGTGGCCGCCTTTCCCTCCCTAAGGACCCGGGCCTTGCCCAGGGGCAGGGTGTAGTACCCTTCCGGCACCTCCGCCCTCGCGCCCCGGTAGAGCTTGATGGCCTCGAGGAAGAACACGGGATCCTCGTCCTCAATGGCGGAAAGGAGAAGCCCCTTGGCCCTCTCCGGGCTTGAGGGGATCACCACCTTGACCCCCGGCGTGTGGGCGAGGATGGCCTCGGGGGAGTCGGCGTGCTGCTCCGGGGTGTGGACGCCCCCGCCGTAAGGGGCCCGCACCACCACGGGAAGCCCCACCCGTCCCCGGGAGCGGTGCCGCCAACGGCCGAGGTGGGAGAGGATCTGGTCCAGGGCAGGATACAAAAACCCGGCAAACTGGATCTCGGCCACGGGCCGCATCCCCCCCATGGCGAGCCCGATGGCCATCCCCAGGATGCCGCTTTCCGCCAGGGGCGTGTCAAAGACCCGCTTCTCCCCGTACTTCGCCTGCAGGCCCTCCGTGACCCGGAAGACCCCCCCGAGCCGCCCCACGTCCTCCCCGAAGACCAAAACCCGCTCGTCCCGGGCGAGGGCCAGGTCCAGGGCCTCGTTGATGGCTTGGACCATGTTGAGGACGCGCATCACTCCACCTCCTCCACGTGGAGGCCTCGCCTGAGGGCCTCCCAGGCCCGCCTCTGGTCGGGGCCCATCTCGGCGTAGACGTGCTCCACGATCTCCTCGGGCCTGGGCTCGGGGGCTTCGTCGGCCAGGGCGAGCTCCCTCTGGAACTCCTCCTCAAGCTCAAGAAGAAGCGCCTTCTCCGCCTCCTCGTCCCAAAGGCCCCGCCCCTCCAGGGCCTTCCGCAGGCGGAGGATCGGGTCCTTGGCCCGCCAGGCCTCCTCTTCCTCTTTGCTGCGGTAGCGGGAGGGGTCGTCGGAGGTGGTGTGGGGGGCGAGGCGGTAGGTGAGGGCCTCGAGGAGGGTGGGGCCTTCCCCCTTCCTGGCCCTTTCCACCGCCTTCTTGGCCTCGAGGTACACGGCGAAGGCGTCGTTCCCGTCCACCACCACCCCCGGCATCCCGTACCCCTCGGCCCGCCTCGCCACGTAGTCCACCTTCATCTGGCGGCTTTTGGGAACGCTGATGGCGTAGCCGTTGTTCTGCACCAGGAAGACCACGGGGGCGCCGAAGACCGCGGCGAAGTTCAGCCCCTCGTGGAAGTCCCCCTCGCTCGTCCCCCCGTCCCCGATGGAGGTGGCCACCACCCAGTCCTCCCCCCGGTACCGCCCGGCCAGGGCGAGCCCCACCGCCTGGGGGATCTGGGTGGCGATGGGGATATAGGGGTTCACCGCCCTGACCTCCTCGGGGAAGCGCCAGCCCGCGGGGTGGGCCCGCCAGTAGAGGATCAGGGTGTGGATGGGAAGCCCCTTGGCGAGGAGCATGGCGCTTTCCCGGTAGGAAGGGACGACCCAGTCCTTCTCCTCCAGGGCCAGGGCCACCCCCACCTGGGCCGCCTCCTGGCCCATGAAGGGAGGGTAGACCCCGAGCCGTCCCTGGCGCTGGAGGGTGAGGGCCTTCTCGTCAAAAAACCGGGCCCGACGCATGGCCCGGTAGAGCCTTAGGGCTTCTTCCTCCGCTAGGGGGAACTCCCCCTTATCCAGATACCGCACCACCTTGGGCTTCACGGGGGGAGTTTACCACAAAGGCCAGGCGCTCCAGTGCTAGGGAAAGCTCCTCCTCGCTCTTGCAAAAGGCGAAGCGGAAGAGGTCCTTGGGGGGGTCTTCCCGGTAGAAGGCGGAGGCGGGGATCAGGGCCACCCGGGCCTCTTCCACGAGGCGGAAGGCGTCCCACCCGGGAAGCTCGGCCATGAGGAAGTAGGTGCCCTCGGGGACGTAAATCCTAAGCCCCAAGGCCCTAAGCCCCTGGGCCAAAAGGTCCCGCCTTTTCCGGTAGCTTTCCCGCAGGGCCTCGTAGAACCCCTCCTGCCGGGCCACCCTTAGGGCCTCCGCCACCCCGGCCTGGAGGGGCGTGGGGGCGGAGAAGCTCGTCCACTGGCGCATCCCCGCAAGGCGGGGCATGAACTCCTTGGGCCCCACGATCCAGCCCACCCGGTAGCCCGTGGCCTCGAGGCGCTTCCCCGCGCTTCCCACGGTGAAGGTGCGCTCCGGGGCGAACTCCCTAAGGCGCCTGGGCCTCTCCCCGTAGTAGAGCTCGTCGTAGACCTCGTCGGAAATGAGGAAGAGGTCGTGTTTTTGCGCGAGGCGGGCGATGGCCTCTAGCTCCCTCTCCTTGAAGACAAGCCCCGTGGGGTTCATGGGGGTGTTGAGGAGGAGGGCCCGGGTCCTTGGGGTGAGGGCCCCTTGCAGGGCGGAAAGGTCCAGGCGGAAGCCCTCAGGGGTGAGGTCTAAGCGCACAAGCCTGGCCTCGGCCCCCGCCAGGAAGGCGTCGGGAAGGTACACGTCAAAGAAAGGCTCCAGCACCACCACCTCGTCCCCCGGGCCCACGAGGCTTTGCAGGAGGACGTAAAGGGCCTCCGTGGCCCCGGAGGTGACCACCACGCTTTCGGGCTCCACGGCGAACTCCTCGGCCAGGGCCTCCCTAAGGGCGGGAAGCCCCGCCGGGGGGGCGTACTGATCCTGGCGGCCCAAGGCGCGCCGCACCGCCTCCAGGAGGAAGGGGGGCGGGGGATTGGAGGGAAACCCCTGGCCCAGGTTCACCGCGCCCAGGCGCTGGGCGAGCTGGCTCATCCTGGGGAAGATGCTCTCCTTGGCCGCCTCGGTGCGGGGGTGGAGGCGCATGGGGATAGGGTAGCGCAAGGTTATGCGCCAGGGGAAGGGCGGGCCTCCCCGAAGAGGTGGAGGAAGAGGGCCTCCAGGCTCGGCGTTCCCCGGGAGACCTCGAGGACCTCCACGGGAAGCCTTCCCAAGGCCTCCCGCAGCGCCTCCCACGGCCCGAGGAAGAAGAGGACCTCGGGGCCCTCGGCGCTCCAGCCGGGGCCTAAGGCCTGGAGGAGGGCCTCCGCCTTGGGCTCGGCGAGGCGCACCCGGTACCCCTCCCCGGCCCAGTCCCGGAGGAGGGCCCGGGTGGGGCCCTGCCGCCGCACCTCCCCCCGGTGGAGGAAGGCCACGCGGTCGCTCACCCGCTCCACCACCTCGAGGTCGTGGGAGGTGAGGAGGATGCCCCAGCCCTCCTTCTTAAGCTCCAGGAGGATCCCCTCAAACTCCCTCCGGCTCACGGGATCCAGGCCCAGGGTGGGCTCGTCCAGGAGGAGGAAGCGGGGCTTGAGGGCGAGGGCCAGGGCCAAGGCCGCCTTCTGCTGCATGCCCCGGGAGAGGGAGGCGAGGGGGGCGTGGAGGCGGTCCTTTAGGCCGAAGCGCTCCAGCCAGGCCTCAAACCGGGGGCGGACCTCCTTAGGGGGAAGCCCCCGGATGCCCCCGAAGTAGAGGGCGTTCACCAGGAGGCTCAGGTTGACGTAGAGGTTGCGGCTTCCCTCCAGGAGGACGCCGAACTCGTGGCCCTGGGGCCTGCGCCGCGCCCCGTCCTCCTCCAGGACCACTTCCCCCCCATCGGGGAGGAGGAGGCCGAGGACGACCTTGATGAGGGTGGTCTTGCCCGCCCCGTTGGGGCCCAAAAGGCCCAGGATCTCCCCGGCCCCAAGCTCCAGGCTCACCCCTTTGAGGGCCTCCAGCTTGCCGAAGCGCTTGTGGACGTTCTGCACCAAAAGCCGCATCAGTACCTCCCTAATAGGCCCCTGCGCCGCACCGCCGCGTAGACCCAGGCCATGGCGAAAAGCCCCGCCCCGAGGAAGAGGAGGGCTTGGACCAGGGCCAGGAGGAGAAGCCCCGGAGAAACCTCCTCCCCTGTGAAGGCGAGCCGGAGGAGGTAGGCCCCCGGGGCAAAGGGCAGGTGGGTCATCCAGGGCTCAAACCGGACCAGGGAGAAGAAGTAAGGCAGGAAGAGGAACTGGACGATGGTGAAGAAGCCCTCCACCCGCTTGAACTGGAGGGCCAAGGCCCCCATGCCGAGGGCGAAGCCCAAGGCGGCGAGGTACAGGGGCAAAAGGCCCAGGGGCCACCAGGAGGCGGGGGTGAGCCTAACCCCGAGGAGGAGAACCAGGGGAAGAAGGGTAAGGAGGCTAAAGGTGATGCCGGCGAGACCCTGCACGAGGGCGCGCAGGAGAAGCTGCCGGAGAAGCCCTCCCCGGGCCAGGCCCAGGTGCTCCAGGGTGCCTAAGGCAGCCTCGGACTGGACGGAATAGGCGATGGACTGAAAGGTGCCCACCACCAGGTTGAAGGCGGCGAAGACCAGGAGGAGGGGGCCCAGGTCCAGACCTAGGCTCGCCAGCCCCTCAGGGGTCAAGTTCTCCAGGCCGAGGACCATGGAGTAGAAGAAGAGGACGGAGGCCAAAAGCCCCGCCAGGGTGTCAAACCAGTAGCGCTTGGTAAGGCTCCAGTCAAGAAGGATTTCGCTCCAGAGCTGCCAGAGCACCATACCCCCTAGAACCTCCCCAATATACCCCGCCTGCGGACTAGGCGGTACATGTAGGCCATGGCCCAAAGGCCCAGGGCAAAGAGGAGGACCCCTTGAAAGAGGGCCAGGCCCAGCAGGTCCCAAGGCGCCTCCGCTCCCGAGAGGCTAAGCCGCAGGAGGTGTACCCCGGGGGCAAAGGGCAGGTGGGTCATCCAGGGCTCAAACCGGACCAGGTAGAAGAAGTAGGGCAGGAAGAGGAACTGGACGATGGTGAAAAACTCGTCCACCTGCTTGAAGTACAAGGCGGTGGCCCCCATGAGGAGGCCGAAGCCCAAGGCGGCCAGGAAAAGGGGCAAGAACCCCAAAGGCCAGCGGGCCAGGGGGCCTAGGGCCACGCCGAAGGCCAAGGCCAAGGGCAGGAGGACCAAAAGGCTCCAGAGAACTCCGAATAGGCTTTGCACCAGGGCCCGAAGGAGGAGCTGGCGCAGGAGGCCTCCCCGGGCCAGGGCCATGTGTTCCAAGGTCCCCAGTTGCGCCTCGCCCTGGACGGTGTAGGCGATGGACTGGAAGGTGAACAAGGTGAGGTTGAAGGCCGTGAAGACCAGAAGCAAGGGGCCTGGGTCCAGGAAGCGGCCCTCCTCGGGGGTAAGCCGGCTAAAGCCCAAAAGGATCGCGTAGAAGTAGAGGAGGCTCCCCCCCAGGTTTGCCAGCGTGTTGAACCAGTAACGCCGGGTTCGGGCCCAAGAGAGCAGGAACTCGCTCCAAAGCGGCCAGAGCACCATACCCCCTAGAACCTCCCCAATATACCCCGCCTGCGGACTAGGCGGTACATGTAGGCCATGGCCCAAAGGCCCGCCCCGAAGAGGAGGAGGCCCTGGAGGAGGGCCAGGAGGAAGATCTCCCGGTCAAACTCCCCGCCCGTGAGCCCAAGCCGCACCAGGTGGGCCCCTGGGGCGAAGGGGAGGTAGGCCATGTAGGGCTGCCATTGGGTAAGGGAAAGAAAGTAGGGGAGCAGTATGAAATTCCTTCGTTTGCTACCTCAAAGCTCCACCCCCGCCATCTTCAGGAGAACCCGACTCCGGATGAGGTTGTGGGCCAAGAGGATGAGGTTCACCCTCGCCACCAGCCCCCAGTAGGATCGGGCCTCA
>Ga0207870_100342_pt1 | contig 32466 bp, 22 predicted proteins | sample CeladaPassage60B_FD_187477 | JGI IMG/M metagenome (GOLD analysis project Ga0207870, IMG submission 187477) | Cellulose-adapted microbial communities from the Joint BioEnergy Institute, USA - Passage3 60B (SPAdes) (version 2) | ecosystem: Engineered > Bioreactor > Continuous culture > Unclassified... | reverse complement strand
ATATACCTCGGTTTCTTTGGCATGCACAATTTTGAAAACAGATTTCATATATGCCACTTCATTGACATTTTTGCCTCATTCACCCCTCATTCGGACTCAGAACACATGCTTAATTCCGAGCCTCTATAATATGGAAAGCAGACTCGTGAAAAAGGGAGAGTTCCCGTCGCGTTTACGTTTTGCCGTCATTCGGCCCGATCCAAAGATCCGCGTCGTCATGGTACCGCCATCCGGGCAGGCTCAGGCGGCTCGGGTGTTTGGGCCAACCGGACCGAATTCGTTCCTGCACGGTTTCCCATGACGGGACTCCGCTGGTCGCATCCTTGCGCTCCACATTGCAGGCGCCGACCGCCACCGCCGATTGCATCGCGGATTCCGGTGAAAGGCCTTTCAAAAGCCCCGCCAAAAATCCGGCGATCGTGCAGTCTCCCGCCCCGGTCGTCCCCGCCACCTCCACCCGGTAACAGGTGGCCAGCATTTCTCGTTGCGCCCATTGCGCAACGTTTTCCGGCGCGCACTTCCCCATCCTGCGGATTCTCGCTTCGTCCGCCGTGCGCAAATATAACCCTTCTTCTCCGAGTTTCAGCAGCACGATCGCCGCGCCCATGCCGATCAGCCGGTCGGACAACTCGCTGAGCGCGCTGCCGTCGATCTCGTCCGCCAACCTGCCGCCCGCCGCGGCCAGCCGGTCATGGAGCGGACGATTCAGCATGAACAAAATCTCCTCGAGGCTCGGCATGAACACGTCGACGTCAGGAAGCGACCTGGCCAAAATGGCGTTCCAGTCCGCCCGTCCCGCTTCCGATTCGGGGTCGGGCCGTGCCATGTCCAGCGACGTCGTGAGCCCCATGCGCTTGACTTCACGCATCATGTCCGCCAATTCGGCGCCGCCGTCCGCATACATGCGCTTCATCAGCGGCGGGTACCCGAAGTGGAACAGGCGCGCGCCGTGCAAGGCGTCGCGTTTCAGATCCGCGGCGCGGAACGTGTCGTTGGCGCCGGTGCAGTGCAGGAACATGCGGTCTATGCCCGGCGGGCTGATCACCACGGAGTAGGAGGTATGCTCCCCGGCGGCGACGATCATGCGATCGGCCAACGCGGCGCCTTGGCGGCGGAGCTGTTCCAGCACCGCGCGGCCGAACAGGTCGTTACCGACTTTGCCCATCAGCGAAACGGCAACGCCCAGACGGTGCAAGGCGATGCCGGTGTTGGACACCGCGCCTCCGGTGGACAGCACCGCCGGTCCGGCGGCCACCAGCTTGCCCGGCGCAAGCAGCCGGTCCAGTCCGACGCCGGCGCCGTCCTCAGACAGCGACGGGATGATGTCCAGGCAGATGTGCCCGGCCACGATCACTTCCGCTGTATGTTCACTCATCGCTTAATCCTCCCAGGAAACGGGTACGGTTTGCCCGGTGGCGTGCGACTGTAGCGCGGCGGTGAAAATCCGGTGGCTGCCTTCCGCTTCCTCCGGCGTGGCGCAGATAAACGGCTGCCGCATGTGCGGCCCGTTCGCCGCTTCGTCGCAAAACGCCGCCCACATTTGCAAAATCGAATCGGAGAAACCGAATTCGAAGATGGAACCGGTAATCGCCGGATACGCGCTGCGGTAAGGCGCATCGACCACGCGCCACGCCTGCTCGCCGCCCGGCGTGTAGGACATGGACAACAACTGCTTGGGATGTTTGGTCGAAAACTCCATGGAACCTTCCGTGCCGATGACGCGGATGAACCACGTGTTCGCGTGTCCCGGCGCGATGCGCTTCATGGACAGCACCATCGGAAACTGTTCGTTCTTCGTGCGGACGTCGCAGGCCAGAATCGCGTTGTCCCACGTATCGCACGGGACGGTCCCGCCTTTGCCGTCGGGACGTTCCTCGACAATTTTGGACAGCAGCGCCCGGACCCTGCGCGGTTTCCAGCCGAAACGCAAGGGAAGATGCAGCACATGCATGCCGAGGTCGCCCATGCAGCCGTATTCGCCGTTTGTGGCCACCCTGCGCTTCCAGTTGATCGGCTTGTTCGGATCGAGGTCGCTGGAATGCCAAAATCCGGCCTCCACTTCAATGATTTTGCCGTATCGCCGCTCGGTCACCCACTGCATCAGTTGATACGCACCGGGAAAAAACGGCAGCTCCGACGAACAGCGCACGAGCACTTCCGGATGTTCCCGCACCGCCTGCAGGATCGCCCGATTCGCTTCCAAATCGATGCCGAACGGTTTCTCGCCGAGCAAATGCTTGCCCGCCCGGATGATGTCCACATAAATTTGTCGGTGCAAGTGGTGCGGAACGGCGCAGTACACGGCGTCGACGTCCGCAGACGCCAGCAGTTCCCGGTAATCCGTCGTCGCCAGCGTCACCGTCGGCACGTGGCGGCGGAACCATTCCATCGCCTGCGGATCGGCGTCGCAAACGGCCGTGATCACCGGCTGCACGTTCATGTCCGACAGGTGGCACCAGCGCGCGGCCGCGCTGGCGAATTCCCGGCCCATCAATCCGCAGCCGATCACGCCGAATCGCAGCGATTGAACGCTCACCGGCGCTCCGCCTCCTTCAGGATCGCCATCGCCTGCTCGGGGGTCGCCCCGTCGTGCACGATCGCCATCAACGCGCGCGTCATCGCCTCCGGATGCGGATGCTGCACGACGTTGCGGCCGTACACGATGCCGGATGCACCCTGCTGCATGAGATGATACGTCCGCGTAATAATTTCCTCATCGGGAGCCCGACCTCCTCCCCGGGGCAGGACCGGAATGCCCGACGCCGCTTCGATGACCCGGTGGTATTCGTGGACGTCGTCGCAGGGGTCGGCCTTGATGATGTCCGCTCCCAGTTCCACCGCCTGACGTACCAGCGGGATGATTTTCGTGATATCGCCGTCGACCATATATCCGCCGGCTTTTTCGTTGGGATGCATGACGAGCGGTTCCACCATCAGCGGCATGCCGTATTTTTCGCACTGCGGCTTCAGGCGGCTGACGTTTTCCACACATTGATGATACAATTCCGGTTGGTTCGGCAGCAGCAGCAGGTTGACGACGACACAGGCGGCGTCAAGCGCGACAGCCTGCTCCACCGGATCGTCGATCAGTTGGCTGAACAGGTGCTGCGGCAACTCTTTTCCGTACACATTGGCCACGTCCGTGCGGAGCACGAGCGAAGGTTTGTGCTTTCCGGGAATCGACTGCAAAAAACGCGCCTGCCCCACGGTCAACTGAATGGCGTCGGGATTCGCCCGCACGATCGTATCCACCGCGGACTTCATATTTTCAATGCCGGACAAAAAAGAATATTCATTGAAAAAGCCATGGTCGATCGCGACATCGAAACATTTGCCCTGCGGACTGAACAGACGGTTCATGCGAGGCTGCACAGACATCGTGTGGATTCCTCCTTATGTTTGTTTTGAAATATGATATGTTCGTTTATAACATTATACTAATGGATTATTTGAATTTTGACCATATCATATTTTCGTTTTTATATCGAATAGTCGTGACCGGATCAATGCGCGCCACCTCGATGTTCCGCCGCTGCATTCACCATCCGTTTTCCGCACTGTCTTGATCGGCGCCTCACGCACTCGCTTCCCCCCCAACACGCAACCTCTTTTGAGATTCATACGTATATACGGGAGAATGCTGTCCGGCCCGATTGAACTTGACCGTAGCGTCACGGAATTCGCTATGGCGTTGGCGCAACCCGAATTTCAGCTGGCGATCGGCCGGATGAAACGAATGACGGCGAGGGGTTTCCGCCGTGAGGGCTTCCAATATCCGGATGCCTTCCGGCGAGTCGAATTCCATACGGAGGTGTCGCCATGAGAAGCATTAAACCGGGAAGAGGTCCGTCCGCGGTAGGCGCGGTGGGCAGTGTGATCGCGATCCTGGTCGGCATTGTCTGGACGGTGCTCGCCGGCCAATTGCTGAAGGACGCGCCGTTTCCCTTGATCGGCACGGTGTTTCCGCTGTTCGGCATTCTGTTTGTCATCATGGGCATCGTGCAATTGGTGTATCATGTGAAAAACGCCACCGGCAAAAACCGCATGTCCCTCTTCGACATCGTCGACCGCCACGAAGAACCGGATCCGCTGGATCAGCGATTCGGCCGCATGCGCTCCGGAGAAAACACCGAGATGACCCCATCAGAAGGCCGTCCCAGGATGAACCGCCGATTTGAAGGCGACTATTGTCCTTTCTGCGGACAGAAGGTGGAGCCGGATTTTCTATATTGCCCGAAATGCGGAAAAGAGATTTGAAACATCAGCATGTGGTGTGACACCGGTGAGAAGGACGAGGGGATGAGAGGAAAACGCAAAAATACACCATATTCGAGCATGAACGGCCGGAAAAGTCTCATAAAATGCAAATTTACATCGAATTCGAGCATGAACGGCCGGAAAAAGTCCCATAAAATGCAAATTTACATCAGATTCGCTGAAATCTTCGAAAAAGGGCTCAATTGTAATGTAAAAATGCACCCTATTGAAGCTTATCCCATCTGAGACGCCTCTAACGCCTGCCCTTGACGGTGATCAGCACGAAACCGACAGTTTTTTGTGACCCCTGACAACAAGCACTCACAGAGCATGGACAACGATCCCTGAACAAAAAAAGGAGCTTGGGATTACCGGTGAGATTTCACCGGCGGGAACTACCGGTCTTGCGGACCGATCTCCCACATCCCAAGCGTCCTTACGGTGTCATTCGTCTGCCGCATCCAGCCGGCCGGCCAACAGATCGGCCAAATGGACGGCTTCCATGCGCCCTTCCAATCCGGAACGGTGGATGCCCCATTTCATTTGCAAAAGGCACCCGGGGTTGGTCGTGACGAGCACCTGCGCGCCGGTCGCTTCCACATGCTCCATTTTGTGATCGAGAATCGACGAGGACATCTCCGGCTGCACGAGATTGTAAATGCCCGCCGAACCGCAGCAGCGATCCGCGCCCGCCAGTTCGCGCAGGGAAACGCCCGGAGCGCTCCGGATGAGCTGTCTCGGCTGCCGCTGCACGCGCATGACGTTGCGCAGATGGCAAGAATCCTGGTAGGTGGCGGTCACCGGCGCTTTCGCGTCGTCGAACTTCAGCGGCCGGCCGTAATCCGCCAGCAGTTCGCTGAGATCCTTGACGCGCTCGGCCAGCCAGGCGCCGTCTTCGGCAGCGGCCGTGTCATGCAGGAGATGATCGTATTCCTGCAAATAGGCGCCGCATCCGCCCGCGTTGCTGGCGATCCAATCCACCTTCGCGGCGCGGAACACCGCCGCATTCTCCAAGGCCAGGTTCCGTGCCGTGCCGGTGTTGCCCGTGTGGGCGTGCAGCGCCCCGCAGCACGTTTGGCGCTCCGGAATGACGACTTCGAATCCCGCTTTCACCAGCAGCCGCACGGTGTTCACGTGGGTGGACACAAACAGCACGTCCATGATGCAGCCGCGAAACAGGCCGACCCTGGCGACCTTTTCCCCTTCGGCGGGGATGACGAGCATGCGGCCGCCCCGGGCGTCGGTTTCCCACGAGGCGGGCAGGCCGCGCGCCTGCCATTCCCGGATGATGCCGCGGTCGGACGCTTCCGGCAGCACCGCTTCCATTTCGCGCATATGCCTCGGCAGCACCTTCAGCAGGCCGGCCTTGCGGACGGCCGTCCGCATCCCGCTCCGCTGGTACCACTTCAGCGCCCTCCCGACCCATCGCATCACCTCGTGCCGCGGAATGACACGCTCCATGGCCATTTTGCCGAACAGGCGGACATGCGGCGCCTGCTTGCGCTCGACGGCGATCGCCTCGCGCGCCTGCTCGATCAGCCGGCCGTATTTCACGTCCGAAGGACACGCCGGCTCGCAGGCCCGGCAGCCCAGGCACAAATCCATCTGCTCGACAAACGCCTCGTCCGCGGGCATAAACCCGTCCGCCACCGCTTTCATCAAGGCGATGCGGCCGCGCGGCGAGGCGGCCTCCAGCCCCGTTTCGTTAAACGTCGGGCAAGCCGTCTGGCAAAAACCGCAGCGCATGCAGTTCGTCAGCTGTTCGGCGTCCAGCGTGACGCGCAGCCTTTCCGCGAGCGCTCCGGATTTTCCGGCGTCCGTCATCGCGAGATCACCAACCTTTTTCTCGGTTCCGCAAACAGTTTGCCGGGGTTCAGCAAGTTGTCCGGATCAAACGCGTGTTTCAGCCGTTTCATCAGCGCAACGCCCGCGGCGCCCGCCTTCCATTCCAAATACGGCGCCTTGACGATGCCGACGCCGTGCTCCCCGGTAATCGTTCCGCCCAAGCGGATCGCCGCTTCGAAAATTTCCTCGAACGCCTTTTCCACCCGCTCGATTTCATCGTGATCGCGCGCGTCGGTTGTGGCCGTCGGATGCAAATTGCCGTCCCCCGCGTGGCCGAACGTGCTGATCTGCACGTTGTAACGCTCGGCGATGCGCTGGATTTCCATGACCATGTCGGCGATTTTCGATCGCGGCACCGTCGCATCCTCGAGAATCGTCGTCGGACGCAAGCGCGACAGCGCGGCCAGGGCGCTGCGGCGCGCTTCCATGACGTGTGCGCCCTCTTCCGGCGAACGGGCAACGCGTACCTCGATGGCGCCTTCCCGACGGCAAATGTCCTCGATGCGCTTCAAATCTTCGCGCACCTGCGCCTCGGTTCCATCCTGCTCGATGGCCAGTATCGCCTGCGCGTCCTTGGGCAGGCCGACTTTCGCAAAATCTTCCACAACGCGGATCGTCGCCTGATCCATAAATTCCAGCGTGCACGGAATCATTCGGCCCGCGATGATGCTCGACACCGAACGGGCCGCCGCCTGAAGATCGGCATACACCGCGATCATCGCGAGACGGAACTGCGGCTTCGGGATCAGTTTGACGGTCGCTTCCGTGATGATCGCCAGCGTGCCGCCGGAGCCGACGAGCAGCCGCGTCAAATCATATCCGGCGACGTCCTTCACCAGTTTACCGCCGGTACGGATGATATCGCCGTTGGCCAGCACCGCTTCCAGGCCGATGACATAATCCTTCGTCGTGCCGTATTTCAGCCCGCGCAGCCCGCCCGCGCCGAGCGCGATGTTGCCGCCCATCGTGCAGATGATCATGCTGCTCGGGTCCGGCGGGTAAAACAAATCCAGCGCCTCCACCGCATTGTGGAACTCTTTCGTATTCAGGCCGGTCTGAAACGTGGCGGTGAGGTTGTCCTGGTCGATTTCAATCAGTTTGTTCATTCGGCGCATGACCATCACGAGCCCGCCCTGCACGGGTACCGTGCCGCCGCACAAATTGCTGCCCGCCCCCCTGCCGACGACGGGAATTTTGAATTCCGAGCACACTTTCATAATTTCCGACACCTGTTCGGTCGAACCCGGAAAAATGACGCCGTCCGGTTTCGCCTGAAGCAGCGGCGTGGCGTCGTAACTGTAAGATACCAAAGTTTGCGTATCGTCCCTGAACCATTCCGGCCCCACGATGTCGATGAGGCGTTTGCGAACGTTTTCTTGCAGCAAAAGGACTCCCTCCCGTCAAAAGCTTGCGGAGCCAGGCGAGCTTTTTCCGCGAAACTCATCATGTCATCTGATGACTTTTATGCTATTATATACAATCATCCAATCCATTGTAAATCGAATCCGCCCGGGCGTTTTGCGCAATTTTGAAAAATGAGCGGAAGTTCCAGACGATGTATCCTGAATAAGACGATCGATTGTTTGTTATTTTGGGAGCGAGTGCCGAAATGGCCCGGATAGCGATACTGAAACATCGTTATCTTTTTCAGAAAACGGTTACATCCGGCGTCGTACGAAAAATAGGGTGATCGGGTACGTCTTATTCGGCGGTTTTACGGTAAAGAAACAAAAATAAGGAAGATTGGATCGCGTTATTGGGTGACAAGGATTGATTCTTGAAAATATTTGCGATGTCACTTTTTGTGCCGGGTAGCGAAAAATTCGGATAATCGAACCTGCTGTCTGTCATCCTCGCCCGAGAATGGATCCCGTGCGAGTTGCCGAACATCGCAAATAAGTCCGCTCATGGTACATTAGGTTTGGTCGACGGGAACGGCGCTCTGCCGCGCAGCAAGACGAAAACATAAGAAACGTGAGGATCGCTTTGTTCAAATGGAGCTTGCAATGGACCCGGAAGATCCGGAAAAACCGGAAAGACGGCTTCGACTGTACCGATGACCATAACAGGGAGACGATCGTCAAGTGAACGTGCGGAAAACCTACGAAATCGTGGCGGATGCCATTCGCAAGAAAATAGAAGCCGGGGAGTGGGCGCCGGGAACGAAACTGCCTTCCGTCGAAAAAATGGCCGAACTGTTTCAAGTCGGGCGTTCTTCCGTGCGGGAGGCGCTCATGACACTGCAGTCCGCCGGATTTATCCAGGTGCGGCACGGCGGCGGAACGTTCGTGCTGGAACCGAAACCGGAAAGGCCGCCGCTTCCCGAAGTCACCGACGTGGAGCGGCTGAAAGAATGGCTGGAATTCCGGCACATGCTGGAAACGGAATGCGCAAGCTTGGCCGCGCGCCGAAGAAAGGAAGCGGATTTGGTCCGGCTGCGCGCCATCCTGGAGCGAATGAGAGACGCCGGCAACGACGAAGCGCTGGAACAGGCGGACTTGCAGCTGCACCTCTGCATCGCGCAAGCATCCGGCAACCGGTGGGCGTATCACGCGCTGCAGACGCTGTTCGATTCCATGGGTTCGGCGATGAAAGAAAGCCGCCGGCTGTGGCTGTTTGCGGAACAGTCCGAATCGGAACGGTTGTTCGAGGAGCACGCCGCAATCCTGGACAGCATCGAATCCCGGCGGGCGGAGGAAGCGCGCCGCTTGATGGAACGGCATTTGACCAAAGTCGCCCAAGTGCTGCACCGATTGTTTTGACGACGACTATCCAATCCGAAACCGCCGGAGTTTTCAAAGTCGTCTTGAGACTTTTCGCACCGCCGCGGCCGGAACTTTCACGGAGGCTTGAACTTCCGCCGGCACTTGCGATACACTGACTACAGATTTCGATGGAAGCCGGAAGGAGAGCCGTATTCATGCATAAAATGAAATATGTGCTGCTGCAGCTGGACGATCGCCTGGAGTTTGTGGAAATTCCCGCGGATTACGCGTATCAGCTGAGCGCTTTGAATTTGCGTCTGCACAAGGAAACGGGGAAGCTGACGGCGCCGAACGTGCCCCGGCTGCCGCGCGTCGTTGCGGAATGCGGCGAAGCGGACATTCTGGATCCTGCCGCGGAGCGAACGGACGCCCTGACCTACATGCAGCGACTGGAGGCGCAGTTTGCGGCGATTCAAGAAACGTCTTACCCGCTCATCTCCCTGCTGACCGAGATCCGCGCGCTGCTCGCCCAATTGGAACAGTGGTATGAAGAGGAAGGCGATCGCTGATCGATCCCTGCCGGAGTTACGGATTGACAAGGGGTTTCTCATGAGGCGAACGCCGACAGTCGACGAACTCCCGCGGGCATGCGGCATTTTGTTCGGAGCGTTTGCGATCATTGGAAGGCTGCGGCGTACATGCACACACCCGGTCATCTTTGACATACGATAAAAGCATGAAGATCCGGGCGCGTTGGGTGAATCGCCGCCATCCGCCGACGGATGATTTCCACGCAAAGGAGCTGGAATTCATGCCGCACTGGCTATGCCTTCAACTGCAGCGGGCCTTCCGCAACAAAGACAGACGCCAGATTCGATGGTTGAACGACTGCTGGTTTTTTTACCGCGGCAGCGTCCCCGACACTGCGCAGGACAAAGAGGCGGGCGAATCCCAGTGAACCTGCCGCCGAACCATCCGGCAGCTTGGCCTAATGTCCGCATCTTGAGCACCATCCGCCGCATCGCTGCCGGATTCGCCGATCAACCGTCGTGTCGGTGAAGTCTCCAATTGACACCGCATGATTTCTCACCATTTCAGCGTAGAGGCGCCGAGGCTTCGAATCCGGACGAGTGACGCCGGATGCCATCGCAGCGGCGCCGAAGCATACCGTTTTGACGCATTGCTGTACATAGTAAATGTGTCCGCCCACGGTGAAGCGGCGAAATCCATGGCCGCGAAAATCGTGGGCAATAAAAATCCGCCATGGCGGTGATGAGTAAATTCACACCATCCATGGCGGTGCAATGAGATCCACGGCATCACAACGCCGCCTACGCGCCGTTGCGTTTCGGATGACAAACACAACAGCCAAGCGCCCCTTACGGCCGGCGCATCGTCAGGCTGATCCGCCCCCGCTTCTCATCCACGCCCAACACCCACACCGTCACAATGTCGCCGACGGACACCACCTCGGTCGGATGCTTCACATAGCGGTCGCTCAATTGCGAAATGTGCACCAGCCCGTCCGTCTTGACGCCGATGTCCACAAACGCGCCGAAATCGATGACGTTCCGCACCGTGCCTTTCAATTCCATGCCCGGTTTCAGGTCTTCCATTTTCAACACGTCCGTGTGAAAAATCGGCGGCGGCAGCTCATCGCGCGGATCGCGGCCCGGACGCTGCAAGCTGTCGAGTATGTCGCGCAGCGTCGGCAGCCCGACGCCGAGCCGCGCCGCCATCGCTTCCGCATCCACCGCGCGCAGCGCCTCCCGGCCTTCCGCCGTCCCGATCTGCACCGCGTCCAATCCGATCTCGGCCAGCAGCCGGTCCACCACCGGATACGATTCCGGGTGAATCGGCGTATTGTCGAGCGGGCTGTCCCCGTCCGGGATGCGCAAGAAACCGACGCTCTGCTCAAAGGCCTTGGCCCCCAATCGCGGCACATCCAGCAGCTGCATGCGGCTCGTAAACTTGCCGTGCTGCTCGCGATGCTTGACGATGTTTTTCGCCAGCGTCGCGTTGATGCCCGACACATAGGACAACAGGGACGGCGACGCGGTGTTGAGATCGACGCCGACGTGGTTGACGGCGGATTCGACGACGAACTTCAGGCTTTCCTCCAGCTTCTTTTGCGCGACATCGTGCTGATATTGCCCGACGCCGATCGATTTGGGATCGATTTTCACCAACTCGGCCAGCGGATCCTGCAGGCGGCGCGCAATCGACACCGCGCTGCGCTCGGCGACGTCCAGATCGGGAAATTCCTCCTGCGCCAGTTTGGATGCGGAGTAAACGCTGGCTCCCGCTTCGCTGACGATAATGTACTGCAGCTTCTTCCGCCCGCCGCCCTGTCCGATTTCCCCGCGGTTCCATTTTCCGATCAGATCCGCCACGAACAGTTCGGTTTCCCGGGACGCGGTGCCGTTGCCGATCACGATCAGATCCACGCCGTGCCGGTCGATCAGCCGGGTGAAAATTTGCTCCGCTTCGGCTACCTTCGACGCCGGCGGCGTCGGGTACGCCACCGCCACTTCCAGCAGCTTTCCGGTTTCGTCGACGACGGCCAGCTTGCACCCGGTGCGGTACGCCGGATCGACGCCGAGCACGATGCGGCCGCGCACCGGCGGCTGCAGGAGCAGGTTGCGCAAATTTTCCGCGAAGATGGCGATCGCCTGTTCCTCCGCTTTTTCCGTCAGCTCGCCGCGCACCTCGCGTTCGATGGACGGGGCGATCAGCCGCTTGTATGCGTCCTCCACCGCCGCCATCAGCGCTTCCCGCGCGGTCGCCCCGCTTTTCACCCATTTTTTGGCGATGTATTCGATCACCGGCTCAACAGGCAGCTCCAGCCGCACTTTCAGCACGTTTTCCCGTTCGCCCCGGTTGATCGCCAAGATGCGGTGAGGCGGAAGTTTACGCACCGGTTCCCGGTAGTCATAGTACATTTCATAGACCGATTCCACCGTGCTGTCCTTCGCCTCCGTGCACAGCACGCCGTTGCGCATCGTGTGCGTCCGCACCCAGGAGCGAACCGCGGCGTCATCGGAAATCGCCTCGGCGACAATGTCCAGCGCGCCCTGGATGGCGTCCGCGACGGTATGGACTTCCCGTTCCGGATCGACGTAACGGGCGGCCTCTTCCTCCAAGGAACCGCTTCCGCGATGTTCCAGCATCCATTGGGCCAGCGGCTCCAGCCCTTTTTCTTTGGCGACGCTCGCCCGCGTCTTGCGCTTTTGCCGGAACGGCCTGTACAAATCTTCCACTTCCTGCAGCTTGCCGGCCGCGGCAATGGCCGCCCGCAGTTCTTCGGTCAGCTTGCCCTGCTCTGCAATGAGACGCGTCACTTCCAGCTTGCGGTCCTCCAGATGGCGCAAATACCGCATCCGCTCCTCGATGGACCGCAGTTCGTTCTCATCCAGTTCGCCGGTCATTTCCTTGCGGTACCGCGCGATGAACGGAATCGTATTGCCTTCCTCCAAGAGTTCGACCGCCGCGCGCACCCGCTTCTCGGCAATGCCCAGCTCCACGCTCAGCTGTTTCAGGATGCGCTCCCGCATCTCGCGCTCTTCTCCTTCGGTCCGCTCGACGGCTTGTCCGATTTCCGGATCCGGCGCCAACTCGTTTTCGTCCGATGGTTTTGCCGGCACGGCGTCCGATAGCGTTTTCCCGGTACGCTCGCCGGCATTGGTTGCGGCGGCCGCGGAGCCTCCCGCGGATTCCCCTGTCATCACCGGTTCGTTGATTTCCTTTTTCATCCGTCGTTCTCCTTTCCGTTCCCGTCGTTCCGTTAGCCGCTTTTTTTCGGATATTTCCCAAATGAAAACGGGGAATGGCGTTGTCGGCCGTTTGCCGTCTTTTCATCAATTGTTCTCATAATGAAAACGGGGAATGGCATTTCGGCAGAAAATTCGATGGCGATGTCGCAACATTTCCGATATGACTCCCAAGAACGGCGTGATGGGCACGGCTTGCGATTGGCGAAAAATGGATGCCGCTTCGGACATGAAAAACGAGGGATGGTCTCCCTCGTCGGAAAATCCGATTGCATTGGACTCGATCGTTCCGGTTGGACATTGCCGTCCCGTTCCGGTTTATTCGCCTTGCGTTGGACTTCGCCTTCATGTACCGCCAAGTCGCCGCTTCGGGTTCGCCAAAACCGCTTAAAAATCGATCAAACCGAGGCTGATTTGCAGCGCTTCGTTGACTCTGCGCATCGTTTCGTCATCGAGATGGGTAATTTTGTCCGTCAGCCTCTGCTTGTCGATCGTGCGAATTTGTTCCATCAGGATGACCGAGTCGCGGTCAAACCCGTGCGAAACCGCATCGATTTCCACGTGCGTCGGCAGCTTGGCTTTTTGGATTTGCGCGGTGATGGCTGCCACAATCACTGTCGGACTAAACCGGTTTCCAATATCGTTTTGGATGACGAGTACGGGCCTGACCCCGCCTTGCTCCGACCCCACCACCGGCGACAGATCGGCAAAAAATACATCGCCACGCTTGACAATCAATCGCTACACCCCGCTTACCAAGCGGTCCAAAATGGTGTCCGCGTCTTCCTCCGCTTGAAAAGCCTCCGAGGCGATATTCAGGTTGATTTTGGCCATTTCCATATATCCGCGCTGCATGGAGTCACGAAGCTGCCTTTTTTTCCGCTCGAGCAAATACACCTTCATGGCCTGCCGAATGAATTCGCTGCGGTTGGAGTTTTCATGTTTGACGATTTTGTCCACTTCCTGCAGCAGATAGTCCGGCAAACTGATCATGATTCGTTTGGTGTTTTGCAAATTGGCCACGATTCCCGCACCTCCAAAACTTTTCAAAGGAGACTTTCCTGTCCGCGCAATACTCTCAGTATTTCCTTCGGGCAGCCAAAATTATACAACTTTGGCTATACCCCGGTGATGTCACACAAGTCGGCCTGAAAAACGGCTGTGCCGCCGCACGCTCCGGACGAATAGCCGGATCGCGGGAAAGCAAGCCGTTCTCCTGCTGTTATTTCCGGATTTGCGGCCACCCCTTGATCCGGTACCTGCCGCGTTGATCGCCGTCTGCCCACTGATCATATATTATTCTAGACAAACCGAAAAATTCCTTTATTTTGGTTCGCTTCCGCCGATGGAAAATTGCGGCAGGCGAGGATGGCTGACCGAAACGATTCGCCCGTCCCGCACGTACACTTTGGGCACGCGGCCGGATATCGCCGTCGTGATCTCGTAGCTGATCGTCCCCGACCAGTCCGCCAAATCGTCGGCGCTGATCGCCTGATCGCCCTGCCGTCCGATGAGCACCGCTTCATCCCCGGCGCTTACGTCCATACCGGTCACGTTCACCATGCATTGGTCCATGCAAATGGTGCCGACGACCGGCACCTTGCGTCCGCGGATGAGCACGTGGGCCGCGCCGGTCAGGCGGCGGGAGTAGCCGTCGCCGTATCCGACCGGCAGCGTCGCGATTTGCTCCTCTTTGCTCGTCTTGTAGACGCCGCCGTAACTGATCGGGGTGCCGGCGGGCACGGTTTTCACCATCACCACTTGCGTGACCAGGCTCATGACCGGTTCCAGCGCAACGCGCTCCCGGCTCACTTCCCGGGAGGGATACAGTCCGTACAGCCCGATGCCGAGACGCACCATATTGAAGCAGTATTCGGGAGTGTCGATGGCCGCCGCGCTGTTGCCGGCATGCACAAAAGGAAAACGGATTCCTTTCGCCTCGTAATGGCCGACGATGCGCCGCATCCGCAAATACTGTTCCCGGGTGGGCGTTTTGTCCGCCTCGTCGGCGCGGGCGAAGTGCGTGAACAGCCCTTCGACGGACACGCTCTTCAGCGCCAGGGCACGGTCGATGAAGCGGATCGCTTCCCGTTCGTCCCTCAGCCCGATCCGGCCCATCCCGGTATCGATCTTGATATGGATTTTCAGGGGAAGGGGATGTTCGTTCGCCTGCTCCAGCGCGTCCAGCGCTTCTTCGCTGTACACCGTTAAAGAAATATCGTATTCCCGGGCGACGTCAAACCCGTGCGGCGGGGTGTAACCCAGCACCAAAATCGGCACGCCGACGATGCCCGCCGCGCGCAGTTCGATCGCTTCGTCCAGGGAAGCGACGCCGAAAGCGTCGACACCGCATTCGGCCGCTTCTTTGGCCAGCTCCACCGAGCCGTGGCCGTAGGCGTTCGCCTTGACGACCGCCATGATGCGGATGTCCGCCGGCAGCGCGCGGCGATACGCCTGCACATTGCGCCGCCAGGCGTCCAGCGAAACGATCGCCCGGGTCGGACGATACAACGGAACCATGTTGAAAGCACCTTCTCCCCCGACATACCGCGTCCGGTGCGCTCCCGCACCTCAATAAACCTTATGTTAATCGGTTGACGCGGGACTGTCAACGAATCCGGACTTCCAACAAATGGCATGCCGTGCATTCTCCCGGGTTTATTTTCCGACCTGGCCTTCCACCGATTTGGCGATCGCGATCATTTCTTCTTTCGGAAGATCGCCGGAGGACAGACGGTACTCCACCCCGTCCAGCAACCAGTACAGCGTTTTCTGCTCCTTGCCGGTCAGCACGCCGTAGGTAAAGCCCAGATCGACAATCTCGCCGGACGGCGACGACACGTTGACGGCCTGCGGCAGCGACTCCATCAGCGTGTAACTGTATTTGCCGCCGAAGCGCAGCACAACGGCTTCGCTGTCGCCGATTTGCACCGGGACGGTGCCGATTTTTTGCACGTCTTCCGGCATATACGCGGGATCGATAATGCCGAAGGAAGCTTCCTGCACGGTGTCCGCATCCGGCGCCGGTTCCTCCGCTTCCCCGATATCCACCGTGGCGGAAGCGACGGCCGACAGCATCTCGAAGGCGGCGAGATTGTTGGCCATGTCGAAATTCGCTTTGTCAAACTTGCTGCCGAACTCGAATTCGGAAAAATGCATGGACACGATCTGCCGGCCGTTCGGATCGAAAATGTCCACGTGCTGCGGTTTGTAGTCTTTTTTGTCCAGCCAAATTTTTTGCCGCGCGAACGTATGGTTCGGATAATTGCCGGCCACTTCGAACACATACGCGCCCTTTTCCTTGTCTTCCGCAAGCTGGCGGTGGCTGTCGTTCAAAATGCCCTCCACCAGCGTTTGGTACAAATACGCCTGCCCCTGGTTTTTCGGCCAATCGCTCTGGAAGCGGAAGCTTTTTTTCAGATGCGGAGTGAGCACGAACACGCCCTCGTCGTTGCGCAGCACGATCTGCGTCACGTCTTTTTTCTTGTTGGTCAGTTCGATGCGGTAATAGTTCGGCTGCTTGAACCAGACTTCGACGCTGTATTCCTGCGCGGAGTCCCCGCCGGACAGCGTCATCGTTCCGCTCCCCTTGTAACTTTCCAGGTTGTTCAATTTGCTGCCCAAATCCTTGACGACGTCGTCCGCGCTTTTGCCGCCGCAGCCGGCCAGAAACACCGCCAAGGCCGCCGACACGGCCAACAGCCATGCGTACTTGCGCATACATCCATCCCTCCACCATGTTTCGTGCCTGGAGTGAGCTGCACGTTCACTCGCCCGACTTGATACATGTCTATGAGGGAACTTGGACATTTATGCGGACTAGATTGACGAGCTTGGAGCAGCGCTAAAGGAAGGCGTCACGGCAGGCGATTGCCTGTATATGCCCGGAAAAACTCCCGAAATACACGCCGAAAACCCGCGCTGAGCGCCCTTTCACCCCCTGCCTTGCAAACACGGCGCAAACAACGGCGAGGCGAAATCGTTTACAACCACCCCATGAGCCGAGCGTGCGTTTGTATGGCGCGGCATGGAAAAAGGGAACCCGCAAACGGGTTCCCCGATCGCTGAGTACAGATCAATCGCGCGTGACGTTCATCACTCGCTCACCTGTTCTCCGCCGTCAGACAGAACCGTATAATGATGATCCCGCGATGCTTCTTCTATTTCCGCAAACGCCCAGTGGCTTGCCGGCACATCCGGCCAGCTCGGCACTGTCACCCCGTGCAGCGGTCCGCGCTCAAACATGCGGTTGATGATCTTCACCGCTTCCGCCCGCGTCAATGGCCCATGCGGCCTAAACGTTCCATCGGTATAGCCGTCGATGATTCCGGCCGCTTTGGCCGCCTCCATGGAAGCAAATGCCCAGTAGCTTTCTTCCACATCGGAAAAGCTCGATTTCACATATCCGCTCGTATCCAGTTGTTTGAACCGCGCCGCAATCGCCGCCATCTCGCCGCGGGTGATCGGGGCGTCCGGCCGGAAGTGGCCATGCCCGTCTCCCACCATCAAGCCGCTATCTTTCACAAATTCTATTTCTTTTACCGCCCAATGGGTGGACTTCACATCGGCAAAGGAGCCGCCCCCGTTTCCGGCGCCGTCAAAGCCCAGGTTGCGCGCCAAGATGGCCGCCATCTCCGCCCGCGTCACCGTCCGGTCCGGCCGGTACGTGCCGTCGGCATATCCTTTCATATATGCCTTATGGCTGTTTCCTTCGGCTTTTTCCCGCAGGCCGTCGATTTTCAATATCACGAAGGCGCTGAACTTGTTCACCGTAAATTGCAGCCAGAATATGCCAGGCTTGTATTCCACCACTTGCGGCGTGACCACTTCCCTGCTGCCATCCGAATGCTCGATGTAAACCGCCAAGTCCGCCAGGTAGTCTTCTCGTGCCGCCGGTTCGCCGGGAAGTTCCACACCGGTAAGCGGCAGAATTAGCGTAACCGGACGGTTTTGCAGGTTCGTTTCAATCGTCACCGGACGGCCCAATACTTCAACGCTTTGCCCCCGGGCGATGGTGATCACGGCCTGATTGGCCCGGGCACGTTCTTCCAATTCCTGACGCTTGACCTTTTCCCGAACCGGCACAAGTTTAAAGGATACGTCTTCTTCAACGCCAGCCAGCGACGAAGCCGGAATTCGCACCCTCACGTTTTCCGTGAAGATTTCCAGATCCACCTTGGCTTCACGGAGCTGCCTGATCGTTTCCGCAACAATCCGGAAATCCACTTCCGTTACTTCGTCCTGTTCGTCGGGAAGGATCACGCGGGCAAAATTCCCGCCATTTTCAAGAATCGTCTGCCATGCTTCCTGCATGCTCTCGGGGGTCAGCGTCACCCGATCGCGCACGATGCCATTCTCCCACGTGCGAATGATGACGATATTTACGGCTACTTCCTTGCCGAATGCCGTCTCCAGTTTCGCCTCAATGACCTTCGACTGAACGGAAGGACCGCCGCCGGAAGATGAATCGGAATCGGGAGGATTTAAAACCGTCACCCGAACTTCCGCCTTTAATTGAGCCTCATCATTGTTGATGTAATCGGGCAAATCCAGCGTTCCCGTAAAAGTATACGTCCCCGGAGTATTCCCATCATAGGGCGGATTGCTGCTCCAGTCTACATCCGCCATTGTCGTACTGTAGTCGGCCAGCGTCACCTGCACCCGATCCGGCAGACCCAGATTGTTCCATGCAGTCCCGTGTTGGACGGTGATATCCGCCAAGGTCTCCACGCTTTTCACCGGTACCCAGGGCACCGCCGACACCGTCGGCGTCACCGTCCCTTCCAGCCCGTGCGCCTTGGCCTGCACCTTAAACCAGTAGGTCTTGCCGTAGTCTAATCCCTTCACGGTATAGAACGTATCCTTAATTCCCATTGCGACCATTTGCCAATCTTTAAGATCAATAGGTAAGGACTCGTAATCCCCCTGGTATTTGTATACCGTGTAAGTGACCGTGGCGTTCTCTCCCCCCGGCACCGCACCCCACATCAAGGTAACTTGCCGATCTCCCGCGATCGCCTGAAGGCTCCCGGGCGCTGCGGGACGTACAAGCACTCGAACCTTCGCCTTCAGGTCGTTGGGATTGATGACGTGAAGCTGAGAAGGCAAGTCCAGCGTGCCATAAAGGGTATACGCGCCCGGAATCGTCCAATCCAGAGGAAACGTGCTTTTATCCCACTTTACTGCGACATGAAGCGTCACGTCGTCCGCCAGCGTAATTTCCACTTCGGACGGCAGGTCCTTCTCGCTGAGCAACGTCCCGTTCGGCACAAGAATATCCGGCATTTCGCCCACGCTTGCTACCGCAATCTTCGGCACAGCGGAAACCTTGTCCGTCACCGCTCCTTCCATTCCCTGCGCCACCGCGCTTACCTTGAACCAGTAAGTCTCTCCGTAAGTTAACCCGGTGACGGTATAGGTCGTGTCCTCAATATTATCTGCCTCTAATCGCCAATCTCCCGCATCAGGCTCTTGTTCCCTTTTGGCCATGTATATCTTGTAGCTGTCCGCATTTTTCACCGCGCCCCACGTTAAAGTAACTTTCCGGTCTCCCGCTTCGGCTATCAAGTTCTCTGGCGCAGCGGGCTGGACATGCACCCGTATCGTTGTCGGACTGGCGGGTTGTATGACGTAATCAGGCCAAGCCAGCGTTCCCGTAAAGGTATATGTGCCCGGTTTTGTCTCGTCATAGACAGGATCGCCGTTGTCCCAACTCACCGGGACACTCTTTGTCTCGTTGTTGACCAGCGTGACCTGAACATTAGCCGGCAAACCCGCTTCATGGAGCGGTGTCCCGTACGGTACTGTCAAATCCGCAAACTCCTCCACGATTGCCACCGCAATCTTCGCCAGCACAGACACCTTTTCACTGAGCGGCCCTTCCACTCCCTGCGCCACGGCCCTTACCCGAAACCAGTAAGTTTCACCGTAGTCCAAACCGGCAGCGGTATAGGCCGTGCCACCGGTTACCGTTGCCGTCGTTGCTGTTTGCCAATCATTCTCGGCAGGCTCCTGTTCCCCTTTGATCATGTACACCTTGTAGCTGTCAGCGCCGGTTACCGCATCCCATTCCAGGGTAACCTTTCGGTCTCCCACCGACGACACTTGCAGGCCAGTCGGAACAGCGGGAGCAACGTGCAGTTCAATTCTCGCCCCTTCCGTGCCGAACGCTCCGCTCGTCCCCCAAATCCAAAGGGAATGCTTCCCCGGGGGCAACGGTCCAAAATTTCTCGTGAACGAGAAATTCCCTGACGAAACGGAGCCTAACACACCTTTGGTCAGTTCGTCGCCGTTTCCTTTGGCCACCAAATAACGAAGGGCAAGCGCGCTGTTGGTTGAACCTTCAATGGTCACGGTCTCGCCATTTGCATGATAGGAACGAGAAGAATTTTGCTCGTTTACCGTAACCACTCCCGGATGTTTCAAGTAAGGATAGCTGGCCCCCTCCATAATGGCCCACTTCGTTGAAAAATAATCGAAGTATGTAAAGCTGTTTCTCTTTTTCATGTTCTCGTTCGAAAGTAGCGCGATATTACTCGCCTCACCATTATTTGTTCCAATCCCATTTGGCTGGTTATTACTCCAATATGAATTTTGCACTTTGCCATTAGTATAATTGAATCCCACAAGCCCGCCTATGGTGCTGTTTCCATTCACAGCCCCGGCCGCGTACGTGTATCTTATCTCTCCGCTATTATAGCCCACAAGCCCGCCGATCCTTCTGTTTCCCCACACGTCTGCCACCGCATAGGAGTTCGTAATCGTTGTTCTTACATTATTTCCTATTAGGCCTCCAACATAGCTGCCATCTGCTGCTACGCTCATTCCATACACATAGGAATCTTCCACAATGCTATCAATAGCAGTTCCCACCAAACCGCCGACTTGTCCCTCTCCCCTCACAGTTCCTGTCACATATGATTTTTCTATTCTTCCTCCCTCCATAGATCCCACCAAACCGCCGACATCAGCTGTTGAGGGCGCAACATACACATCTTCCAGTCCCAGGTTTTTGATCGTTCCGCCTTTAACGTTACCGAACATTCCGCCATAAGCAGGAAATCCACCCACTGTCAAACCTTTGATCACATGGCCATTCCCGTCAAAGGTTCCCGAAAAACCATATAAGGAACCCGGGCCAATCGGGAACCATAAATGACTGCTAATATCGATGTCCGTCGTCAACTGGTAATGTTTTTCCAGAATAGTAGTGTTGTTATTCTGAGTATCCTTGTTGCCGAGGCAAAGCAGTTCTGCCGCAGAGCTAATTTTGTACGGATTTCCGGGCACACCGCCACCCGCAAGGCCGCAAGGATTATCCGCTGCGTTAGCCTCAGGTGCCAGCAGCACACTTCCGTAAACCCATGCCGCAAACAGCACCATCCACAACAAAAGCTTTCTTTTCACATCAATCATCTCCGCCCAAAGTTTAAGATCATCGCACTTTGAAACAAGCCCGGTATCTCAAACCATGGCAACATTTAGACCATCATGATAACGGCTAACAATGCGTACTTAATCAACCCTCGACTTATAAACACACCGACTCACCTCTTTTGCGCTTGATGCTCTAATCCTCCAAGTTCAATATTTAAAATAATACACAAGTAGCAGATTTAACATGTTCCAAAAGTTGGATTTCATCGGGTTTCATGCTGACAAAAGTCATATGACATTTGTAAATTCAAATAACGACCAGCCAAAACAAGTTCCTTCTGTCTCGGAATGCAAAAAGACTAAGGGCAAAAATGAAGTGCAAAAATACAATATATTGATCAAGAAATTGCCGAAACGGCTTCATAAGGTTGAGTTAGAGCGCGCTCCAAGGAACAGCCTATCGCAAACAGCAGGCGGCAGAATCATCCCCCTTGGGACGCGCTTGTATCAGAATGCATGAAAAAGGGAACCCATCAGCGGATTCCCTTTTCATGGCTCCCCAATGCAAACTGTTACAATTCCTCCATCATGGATCGGGCAATCTTGACAAACTCTTCTTTATCTACGGATTTCGCCGAGCCGAGCGCGACGTGGACGCCGCCGGTCTGGAAGGTCAACGTTCGCTGTTCCGGAAACCATTGCAGTTTCTGTCCGCCGGGCAACACAATCGTCTCCGCGGTTTCCCCGGGAACAGGTTCCGCCAGATTCCGGTTGGATTGCTCTACGGAAAAATGCGGATAAACCAGATGCAACGAATGTTTGGTGAATCGAATTTCCATCAGATAATCGTCCGCCACCCCCTTCGCCGGAAGCAGGGGTTCGATGCCGTATTTTCGCCCCGCTTCGCGGACGGCTTCTTTCTGTTTGTCCGAATACCGGATGGCAACCTCGCCTCCGCCCGGCCCGGCATATTCAGAAAACGGAATGCTCTTCTCCACGGCAATAACCCGCCATGTTCCTTCCGTCAGACGCACCGCTTCCACAGCCGTCTTCCTGTTCCCGGCGTCGTCCGCAAAGACCACCGTGACATGATCATCCGCATGCCATTCCAGGCGCGATTGCAGCGCGCTCCCTTCATCGAGCGGTCTGCCCAGCCCCTGAACGATGGCGACAGCCGCCGGATCCGCCAGCCACGGCTGGTGGCCGCCCAATTTCCAGGCCAAATTCTGGGGTTCCAGGCTTCCCTCCGCGATCCTCCACCCATCCTCAGTCAGCGTCACGGTAAAGAATCCCGCATAGTAGTATTCGCCCAACTGACGCTTGTTTCCGGCGAACTCGAGATGTTTCGTCTCGGCAAAAAAGCGGGCATGTCCATCCTGCATTTCGGCTTCGTACAGTTTCAACAGCTCAACATGCGCCGTTCCGGACCATGAATCCAAAAATTCCTCAAAAGAATGTTCCGCCCGCCATGCCGCACTCCAATAATGGTAAGCCGTTTGATAAGGTTGCTGCCCCATGCCCAGGGTCCCTCCTGCAGCCGCCGATTGTTCGAGCGACAGGTTGTTTGCGTAAGCCAAGGAGGCGAAGTAAGCTTGCAGCAGCATTTCGGGTGAGGTGATCTCCTGCGGCAAACGAGGGTAACGGTACGGATTTTCATATTGGCCGCTTTGCGTTTTCGTGTCAATCATGACAGCTCGGTTTTCCTCATCCCATTTCACTTCCGCTCCCAACGCTTCAGCGACCCAACGGATGGGAACCATGACCCTTCCTTCCATCATTTGAGGCGGGACGTCCGTCTGCATCGTTTTTCCGTTGATGATGAGCCGAATCGGGTTTTCGGCGACTGCCGTTGACACCGTCGCGCACGCGAAGACAACACATATCGCGATTCCTGCAATCGAGAACCTTATCTTTTTTCCCGGCTTCTTCTTCACAATCCAACCCTCCCGTAAACCCCATTTTTTTGAAGAGACTTCATTATATTAGACGGAACACAGCCGAACGAGGTTGTTTCTGCGCGAACGGCGAAGATATCGGAGAGTTTGATTGAACAGTCATCCGGCGGAAGAACCTCCCGTTATCCCGGATTCTGAAAACCTGGAGCCGGCAATGAATCATATACCAGCAACAAACCGTTCGGATGCCAATAACCAGATTGCAAAAGAGGCGGAATCGTGCGACCAAATCCATGATTCAATCGTTACAACAAATTCCATTATTCATAAGCGAGGTTAAAGATCGCAAAGTCCTGATTGTATTTCAACAGATCCCCGTTGCAGTAAAGGAAATACTGGGTGAACCCGAAGTACGCGGGACGGCAACCTTTGAAATGACAAATTACACCATCCGGCGGGCGGCAGCCGAAATTAGGGATACGGCCGAGGTTCTGAACATATCCAACATTAACAAGCATGCCGCAGCAGCACTTCCCGACGGGACACCGATATTTGAAAACCAAAGCCCAATCAAATGGGAAAACATGCTGGTACAAATCATAAACAACGGCAGCGGCCGTTCGGGAAAGCCGGATCTCAAGTCGGATGTATCTTCACAAATTGCTTATGGTACGGATGGAAGCGGAGTTGATGTTTTGGGAGAGCAGGGGTTGGAGGCAAATGCGAAAAAATACACATTGGCATTCGTGAAACAAAACGGCGAAAATAAATATGTCTTGCTAGATTATGTGCCTCACCCGTCTGAGAAAGACGTAACGATGATCTATTCGATTGTTTTGACAACCGACGAGAAACCGGAAACCGTAAAACAATTTTTGGATGAAAAGACATGGAAACCTTTTGATCATGAATAAAACAATTCTCGCACTGCCTCCCAATGCCAACATTTCATAGAAGGAGAAGTTCGCATGTTTTCCGATCTCGTTACGAGCGACGGATTGCTGGACAAAACAAAAGTGACAAAGTGGGAAACGATTTACAAAGGGATGAACGGAAAGAGGGTGGAACGGTTTTACATCCGAACGGAACAAGGAGTCGCATCCTATATTTTCAAGCCGCTGAACAACCGGGAATCGGTCGGACGGGAAGCGTGGGTGCACCAAAACCTTCTTCAGCATTTGCCGCGGATTAAAGTGCCGAAACTGCTTGCCTCCGCCAGTCACCAAGATCCTAACCGCTATTGGGCTGTTTTCGAAGATTTGGGGCCGCTGGAGCATCAACTGTCCGATCATGAAGTGGTGCAAGCCGCCGCGCTCATCCCTTGCTGGCATCAGTTGCCGCTTTCCCTCATTCCACGCAGCTTGAAAGGGAATAAACCGCTGTACCGCGATATATTGCGCCATGTTCAACAAAACTGGGAACATGCGGAGAGCCTTTTGCTCCGTCTCGACATGCCGCCAAAATGGCTAAACCTGTTGCGACAAACCGTTTTTGGAACGAAACAAACGGTTCGCGCGGAAACGGTCGTCTCGCACGGCGATTTCCATCGAGGCAACATTGCCGTTGCCGGCGGCGAACTTGTCGTTTTGGACTGGGAACACGCCCATCGAAATTCGCCGTTTTGGGACTTGTACCATTTGCTCGATTTGACCCATCCCGTATTTCGCAGACAAACGAGCGATGCGTTGAGACAATCCGCGCTGAACGCCTACCTCGCATCAAGGCGCAGTTTGGGTTGGGAAGAAACGCCCGACTTTATCCGCTCCTATTACGAATATGCCGCCGTTCACTCCGTCTGGATGTTGCTTCTGATTCAAGACGATCTGAAACGAGACGTCTGGGAGCAATCCGGTTTGCGGAAAGCGCAAGCCGAAACGTATGCTTCTTTGGAGGATTGCGTCCGTTATCTTTTTGATTTGTAAGGTACGCGAGCGGATCGGCGACGGCTTCTTCGTCCTCGATCAAGACCGGAAGAATGATATAATCATGGCGTGCGAGACAGACGGCTCATCAAAATCAAAGGCGTCGAGTTGTGAAAGAAGTCTGTTTCATCGAACGGATGTTAAAATGTTCCACGAGGAATTGAAAATCATGAAACGGGGAGTGAATAACGGGTGAACAGCAAGGAAAGGTTTTCCAACCGCGTCGAGGCGTATCAGAAGTACCGTCCCGGCTATCCGCAAGAAGCTCTGGATTATTTATACAGCGTGGTCGGACTGCGTTCGGACAGCCGAGTTGCAGACATTGGAGCCGGCACGGGCATATTTTCAAAGTTGCTTCTGGAACGCGGCAGTTCCGTTATCGCCGTCGAGCCGAATGACGCCATGAGGGCGGCTGCCGAGAAAACCCTAAAAGGTTATCCGAACTTTCGCGCTGTATCAGGTTCTGCGGAATCTACCGGATTGCCCGATCAGTCGGTGGAGTTTATCGTCTGTGCGCAGGCGTTCCACTGGTTTGATCAGACCGCGGCGAAAGCCGAGTTCCAAAGAATTCTCCAGCCCGGCGGAAGAGTCGTATTGATTTGGAATACACGCCTTTCGAAAGGAACTCCGTTTCGTGAGGAATACGATCAATTGCTTGAAACGTACGGAACCGACTACAAAGAAGTCAAACATACCAATATTTCGAAAGCGATGCTGCAGTCCTTTTTCAAGGAAGGCACGATGCGCGAAAAACGGTTCAGCATGAACCAGCAATTCGATTTCGAAGGCTTGAAAGGTCGATTGCTGTCGTCATCCTACAGCCCTGTCCCCGGACATCCGAATTACCATCCGATGATCGCGGAGCTTCGTCGTCTATTCGACAGGCATCATCAGAACGGGATCGTTCTTTTCGAATATGAAACGGAAATTTTTTGGGGAGAAGTCTAACATCCCGAGTTCGATGAAATGAACGAATGATGTCGCGCTCTACGCTCACGAGAGGGCGAGGGCATCTGAACTCAGGTGCCCTCGCCATTTGTATGCATCGGTTTGTTATTTTCGCATAATCACCGTCTTCGTCTCCGCATGCCAGTCGATGTCCATGCCGGCCAGTTCCGCCAGTTGGCGCAGGGGCACGTAAATCACGCCGTCAAGGACGAACGGCGCCACGTCGGCCTTCGTCACCGTCGATTGACCATCCGTGCGCAGCGTGATTTCGGACTTGCCGACGGCCAGCGAAATCGTTCTCCCGTCACCCGACAACACCATCTCGCCGCCCTCGGCGGCGACGGTGAAACCGGCCGCTTTCGCAACGGCATCCAGCGGCGCCATCGTGCGGCCCGACCGGATGACGGGCGGCCTGTCGAAAGCGATTTGCCGGTCGTTCAGCAGCACGCGGACCGTGCCGTCCGCCGTCCATCCGTCCGGCAGCGCGTAAAATTCGATTTTGCGGATTCGATTGTTGTACATGTCCGCCACCAACAAATCACCGTTCGGAAGAACGGAGACGTCCGCCGGATAGTCGAGCAGCGCCTGCTCGTCGAAACCGTTGCGGTAGCCGTAATTTCCGGCGGCGCTTCCGGCGACGGTCGTCACGCGTCCGTCTTTCAAATAGCGGATGGCGTGGTTCAGGCTGTCGGCGATATAGACGCCGCCGTCCCGATCGACGGTGATGCCTTTCGGGCTGTTGAAGCGCGCTTCGGCGGCGGGTCCGTCCGCGTACCCGCCTTCCGCGTACAGCGCGTTCTCCGCCAAATCCCCGCCTCCGGCGACGGTCGTGACCGTTCCCGATGCGAAATCGATATAGCGGATGCGCTGGTTGCCCGTGTCGCTGACGTACAGATTGCCCCCGCTGTCCAGCGCAAGACCGGACGGCTCGTTGAACAGCGCCTTAGCCAGCGGTCCGTCGGCGAAGCCGCCGGCCGGCACCACGACGCCGTCGTAAGCCTCCACCGCCCGCGTGGACAGGGCGTTCAGCGTCGTCACCTCGCCCTGCGGTGTGATCTTGCGGATCGCGTGGTTGAGCGTATCCGCGACGTACACGTTGCCCTCCGCGTCGACGGCGACATCCATCGGGTAGTGGAACAATGCCTCGCTCCCCGCACCGTCCAGGTGGCCCAGCACTCCGCTTCCGGCCACGGTGGCAACTTCGCCGGAAGGAGAGATTTTGCGAATCGCGTGGTTGGCGGCGTCCGCGACGTACACGTTGCCGTGACGGTCCGCGGCCAGTCCCGTCGGGTTCCAGAAGAGGCTGCTCTCCGCGGGGCCGTCGCTCAAGGCGCCGGCGGGAAGGCCGGCCTCGTCGAATATGACGGACACGGGGGTGCCGGCGTAGACGGAGACATTTCCGTTACGGATGAGGCGGATGCGGTGGTTGCCCGAATCCGCCGCGAGGATGGAACCGTCGCCGAGCACGAGCACCGCGGCGGGGTGGCGGAACTCGGCCTCATCCGCCGGTCCGTCCAGTTCGTCAAACACGCCGGATCCCGCCACGTCGCGGGTTTGGATCAGCGGCCGGCCTTCCGACCACACCATGGCGGAGGCGGCGGGGGCTGTCCCGAAGAGCAGCGCCGCCGCCAGTCCGGCGACCGTCATTTTTCCGATACCGTTTGACATCCATTGCTTCATGGTCTGATTCATGGCAACCCTCATCTCTCACACTATGAAAGGATTTTTGTCAGGCTTGACGTTGACGCCCGGCCCGGTCCGAACGACGGGGACAATCGGATTGCCTTCCGCGTCTTGGATTTGAAAGTAGACCAGATCGATGATCGCATCGTCAAATGATTTTCCGGGGGACATATGAACCACGATTTTCGCCATATATTCCTTCTCGGAAAATTTCACTCCGTTCCCGCTTGGGGAGAACTCGTATTTCAGTCCCCAAACTTGACGTTCGAGTTCCGGATCGTATCCTTCCAACGATCCAAAGTAATGTTCATCATCATGATCGATGCCGAATTTGCCCGAGTTGTATTCACCTGAAAAATCTTGAATCTCATTCGGCTCATAAGTGGACAGATTATGCCTGAAATAGAATTTCGCTCCGTAAACCGCGTTGCTTACCGTGAAGTTGGCCAAATCGATCCGGATTTCAAACGAGTTGGGGCTGTCAGCCACCGGAACCTTCGTAATATACACGACAGGTCCGATGATGACTTCCTGCTCTTCGGATTCGCTGTCGTTGTGCAAACCGTTTTCGCTCACAAACTTCGCCTTGTACAAGGCAAGTCCCCATTCCTCGTCGAGGGGGATCGTGTGATCGAAGGTGACGGTTTGCATACCGGCCTCCAGGCTTTTCTCACCGATGGGCTGCCAGAGATCGTCCACCAGTTGATAAAAGCGAACCGTGCCTTCCGGCTTGCCGCCGCCGGGGGCCTTCACCGCCACATTCGCCTCGAACGTCACCGTGCCGCCGGGTTCCGCCGTTTCCGTGTTTGCAGCCAGCTGTACCTCCGTATTCGCCTTAACGACGGTCAGGATGGCACCGGCCGACGTGCTGCCGGCAAATTGCTGCGGTACGCCGGCATAAGTCGCCGATACGGTGTACTCGCCAATCCCGACCCCGGCCATGGCCGAGCCGGCCCACATATCCTCGTCCACGGTCAGCCTTGCCTCGCCGTTCGTGATCGCCCCGGAACCGATCACGAAGGAATCGTGTTCGGACTCGATTTTGAACTCGACCGTGCCTCCGTCCGGGACGGTTTGGGAATTCGCAGCCGTCACCAGAGCTTCGAGCGTAAACGGTTGCCCGTATACGATGTTCGCGGGGTCCGGGATCACCGTTGTCAACGTGGCGACGGGGCTCACCGGCGGCGTGCTTGGAGTCGGCGGATTTTCCGGCGCGCTTGGAGCAGTCGGTTCCTCCGGCTGATTTGTACCTGACGAAGGGGAATGAGAAGCAGGAATGCCTTTGTCCATCCGCATCTTCTCATCTTCTCTTTGTTTGGCCTTCTCATCCAGGAGATTCCGCTGTTCCTCATCCAACTGCCGCCTGTACTCTTCCTTGGCTTTGTTCTGCTTCTCTTCTTCCGCCCGCCGATTGGCCTCCTCCTGTTCCCGTTTCTTCTCTTCCAGCCGCTGCTGGATGTCCTCTTCTTTTTCTTTCAGGAGCGCGGTCTTGTCCTCTTTTTCCCTCGCCCTCTCCTCACGTTCCCGCTCGGCCTGCTCCCGCTTCTGCCGGCGTTGTTCTTCCACTTCCGGGTCGATTCCGGCCGTGCGGTCGATCGGCGGGATATCGCGATCCAGGTCGTATTGCCGATTCTCTTCTTTGATCGTCTGTTTGACCGCTTCCATGATGTCCTCCAACATCACATCATCCAGGCGGCCGGACTGAGCGGCGGCCTTCAGGATTTGGGTCAGCGAGTTTTCCACAGCGGCTCTGTATCTGGCCAGTATTTCTTCTTCGATAAGATTCAAGTCGGTTGCCACATCGAGTTCGTCGATGTTGTCGAGAAGCTCCCGATTTTCCTCGTCGATGAGCGCCTTGTTTTTCAGCATCTTGGCGAGGACCGCGTTTGAGACGGATACCGTGATGTCTTCGGGATCTATGTAACCATTGTCCGTCCAGTTGTCCAGCCAGGGATAGATCGTTGCTTGCTGTGACGGCAGCAACAGAACTTCCTGACCATCCGGCGAATTGGAGCCCGTCTCGACCAATCCTGCGTTGACGATGATCCTGGGTAGGCCCGTTTTCGGATCAATCGTCACCAAAAAATGCGTCCCCCGCACGTTCGCGACCGATGACGGCGGTTCCACTTTGAACGTGCTGTAAGGGTCGGTCTTCTTTTGGACATGGTTGTACATGGATCCGGACCAAGCTTTGACGGCCGTCTCGGTTCCGTCTTGGTCGTTCGTCCTCAGCTTGGACAGCGTGCCGCGCCAATTTTCCCCGAGCATAATTTCGTCGCCGAGGTCCGTCTGGAGCACCAGATGCCCGCCCGGGCCGACGCTGATCCAGTCGCCTTCGTGCAGCGTCATGCCGGGGTAGACGCGGATGTTCAATGCGCCTCCGGCTTTTTTCACAGTGACCGTTCCGGCGGCTTCCGTCACCACCGCGTAACGGTCGGACGCGCCGAAAGCGGTGCCACTGAAAACGGGGAAAACGAAACAAAAGGCCAACAACGTCAGCATCCATGGTCTGACTTTCTTTCCCAAATTTTGTCCTCCTGCCTGCGAAAATTTGTAAATCCAGTTTCTGTTTTCTTCATTCAAATTATATCAAATTATATTTATCGCGTGTTTGGAGAATCAACACAAATCCGATCGTAATCCCTCCCGACCCGGATACCGAAGGATGTCCCGAAGCTGTGACCGCACCTTACACCTTAAGCCGAGCGCGCGTTTATGGAGAGTCGGGGAAAATGGGAACCCCTGTGCGAGTTGAGTTCCCATGGCCGGTCGAACCATGTATGCAACAGCATCACAGGCGGCGGTCCGGATGCATCCATTACCCCTCGATCAGTTTGACGTAAAACTTGCGGTCCCGCGGACCGTCGAATTCGCAAAAGTAGATGCCCTGCCAGCGTCCAAGCTGCAGCCGGCCGTTTTCCACAATGATCGTATGCGAGCTTCCGGTCAGAACCGCTTTTAGGTGAGCGGCGGAGTTGCCTTCCACATGGCGGTATTTCGGGTGGGTCCACGGAAACACTTCGTCCAGCCGCATCAAAATATCGCGCTTGACGTCCGGGTCGGCGTTTTCATTGATGGCGACTCCGGCCGTCGTGTGCGGAACATAGACGACAGCCAGCCCGGACTGCATGCCGGCTTGCCGCACCAATCCGGCCACCTGCGGCGTAATGTCGATGATCTGATCCCGTTCCGTCGTCCTCACTGAAAAAGTATGCATCGGTTCGGTTCACTCCTTGCTTTGTATACCCTTTATTATAACTCGCAACTCCACGCCCGTCCGCACTTGTCCGGATTCCGATATGGCAACGCGGATGCAATGGGGAGGTCGACACATTTTGACCGTACGTCAGCAAAACGGCGGCCACGCAAAGAAACGGCGATACAAGGTTCGGCCCGAAAAGCTAAAACGATGGACAATGAATTCCGATACTCCATCGAGAAAGATTTTATTCTTTTAAATCTTTTTCGAATTTTCCGTCATTTTTTGCTAAGATGAAACTGAACGGAAAACCAAATCAAGGTTTGAAAGAATGGAATCCGTTGGGCCGCTTCTTCCCACGTTCGAACCTCCTCCCGGGTGGGAACCTCCGTCGGATGCTCCGCTTCCGATAGACTCTGTTCCCCCGGATGGAGTGACCGTTGTGATTCCGCCGTGGATCACTTTGCCTGAAGATCCGGAACTTCCGGGGAACATCAACCCGTTTTCCCCGACACCTGGATCGGGGCTGTCCGGCGGGGAATCCCTCAATGTCTCTTTGCATTTCGTCGGCCCCTCGAGGTGAATGTCGGCGGACGAACGAAGCTGGACATGGACATCGTCGGGGACGCCGGCGCCCCGAACAAGGTGACCATCCGCGGGAATACCGATCTGCTGGAGATCCATGTCGATTCTCTCGGACAAGGAGACCGCTTTGAGTTTGAAATCAACGGCGAGGTGGGCAAAATCGTCCTTTCCGGCGATTTCGACGGGGAGGTCGTGTTGAGCGGCACGGGAAAAGTGGGCTCCATCGAAACGGGGGAAGGCCTGTCGGACGGGCAAAAGGTCCGCCTGGAAGGCGACCTGGAGGTGGGAACGTTGAACGGCCGGCCGGTGGCGCAGCCGACCGCACCGTCATCCCCCGGCTCCGGTCCGTCGACGCCGCCCGCGCAGCCCGATCCGCAGCCTGACCCGCAGCCCGGCCCACAACCCGAGCCGCAGCCCGAATACGAGCCGTCGGTCACGTAGGCGGTGTATGACGCGTTTGCCGATTACGCCGAGTTCGGGTTGGAGACGTCCGACGCGGCGAAGGTTTACTACGTGGCTTTGGATGCGACGTTGACCGGACCTGCCGATGCCGAAGCGTTGAAAGATCTGGCGGCGTCCGAGTCGGGATTTGCCGGAACGGCGGACGTGTCCGGAGGGAAAGCCGCCATCACGGTCACGGGGCTGGATGAGGAGAAAGATTATGTGCTGTACGCGGCGGCCGAAGCGCCGGACGGAACACTGTCGGAAGTGTACCATTATCCGTTCAAAACGGAACCGGTGAACATCCTCGGCGTGAATTATACCGTGCAGCCGCTGGGTGACGGGCGTTATCAACTGCATTTCGTCGCGGAGCTCAACGCGATCTCCGCCACTCCCGTGTACTGGCTGCTGATCGATTGGTATACCCATCCCTATCCGGAGGACGTCGAAAACGGCTGCGGAGAGACGGAACGCGATCAATGCGGAAACGGCGTGACCGGGCCCGGAACCGGCACGATGGAGTTCGAGGCGGAAGTGCCGGAATCCGGCATCTACTTCCTGCATGTCATCGCCAAGGGCAAGGAGCTGTCTCCCGTGTACTCGCGGGACATCGCAGTGGATACAAGCCCGGGCTGATTGCCGCGGGTGCATCGGCTCGGTGTGACGCTCAAGCAGCGACGCTGCACAGCGTGAAATCACCGGCGCTGATTTTTAGAATATAACCGGTGGCGAGCTGATGGGGCTGTCCCAAAAGTCAAAGAACTTGACCGAGGGACTGCCCCATTTCGTGTCCGACAAACAAAAAGAAACCCTCTTTTGGTAAAATGGAAGTGACAAGCA
>Ga0207870_100336_pt1 | contig 32913 bp, 35 predicted proteins | sample CeladaPassage60B_FD_187477 | JGI IMG/M metagenome (GOLD analysis project Ga0207870, IMG submission 187477) | Cellulose-adapted microbial communities from the Joint BioEnergy Institute, USA - Passage3 60B (SPAdes) (version 2) | ecosystem: Engineered > Bioreactor > Continuous culture > Unclassified... | reverse complement strand
CGCAGTTGAACTATTCGTTTGTCATCGCGTTGGTCGTCGTTTTGCTGGCCTACGTGCTGTTCAAAAAGACGAAGCTTGGCTATGAAATCGACGCGATCGGCAAGAATGGGAATTTCGCCGAAGCCGTCGGGATGAATGTGGCGAAAAAAACGGTGCTGATCATGATCATCAGCGGCATGATCGCCAGCCTTGCGGGCGCGGGCGAAGTGCTCGGCGTGCATCACCGGTTTATCAGCGATTTTTCGCCGGGATACGGGTGGGACGGGCTGACCATCGCTTTGCTTGGTTCTAACCACCCTGCGGGCGTATTGGTGGCCGCACTGTTTTTCGGCATGTTGAAGAACGGCGGCAGTTCCATGGAATTGGTTGTAGGCGTACCGCGCTCGCTGATTGACGTCATCCAGGGGCTCATCATCTTTTTTCTGGCAGTCGATTTTATAGCGAAGAGATTCGGTCTGTTTCAAACAATTTTGGCTAGATTTCGCAATGCCTAAAGGGGGGCGCTTCGATGGATATATGGGATATCCTGCACGGTGCGCTTCGGATGGCGACTCCGATCGGATTGGCGGCGTTGGGCGGAGTGTTCACCCACAGGGCAGGCGTATTGAACATCGCGATCGAAGGCATGATGCTGATCAGCGCGTTTGTGGGCGTTATTACCAGCTATGCGACGGGCAGCGTCACGGCCGCATTGCTGGCGGCCATTGCGGTGTCGGTGGTCATCGGTCTCATCTTCAGTTTTTTCGGGGTTACGCTGCAGGGGAATATCATCATCACCGGGTTGGCTGTCAACATCTTTGCGCTTGGGATTACTTCTTTCATCCTGCAAAGCGCCTTCGGCATGCGCGGCAGCCTTTCTTCTCCCGAAATCGTCGGCCTGAAACCGGTCGACATGCCGTGGCTGGGCGGCGTACCCGTGATCGGGCCGATATTGAACAATCAGACGCCGATCGTCTATGCGGGCTTGTTGATTTCGATCATTGTTTCCATTGTGCTCTATAAAACCAAATTCGGCCTTTATGTGCGGGTGGTCGGGGAGAACGAGGACGCCGCCCGATCGATGGGCATTCGCGTCTCTTCCATCAAGTACGGCGCGGTGGCGATCAGCGCGGTGTTGTCCGCACTGGCCGGCGTGAATTTGTCTCTCGAGAATTTGACCATGTTTGTCGAAAACATGACGAGTGGACGCGGATTTATTGCGCTCGCGGCAATTTTCTGCGGGCAGGGTACACCGGGCGGCGCGTACACGTTCAGCTTCCTGTTTGGATTGGCCGACGCGGTGCAAATGCGGCTGCAAGGTTTCAATGTCCCTGGAGCGTTCATTCAGATGATCCCTTATTTGTTCATCGTGGTTATTCTCGGTGTGGCCGGCATCATGCGTAATAGAGGGAACACGCAAAGGGGGATTCGAAATGACTAAAACTGCGCTGTTGGTCGTTGATCTGGTGTACGATTTCGCCCATCCGGACGGGCTCGTTTACTACCCACAAAATGAAGAGATTTTGCCGCGCGTCAAGCGCTTGATCGACAAGTGCCGTGAAAGCGGCGCGTTGATCGTCTTTGTCGTCGACTCGCACCGGGCCGGCAAATACGACAAGGAATTGACGATGGTGCGAAAACACTGCATCTCGGGCACCGGCGGCGACGAAATCATGCCGATTCTCGGATACAACGAGGAAACGGATTTCAAAATTGTCAAACGTCGCTATAGTTCCTTTTACGGTACAGACCTCGATCTCGTCCTGCGTGAGCACGGAATCGAAAACACGATCATTTGCGGCACGAAAACGAACTGCTGCATCCGGGCGACGGTGCAGGACGCTTATCATCTGAACTATAACGTGATTGTGGCGCGCGAATGTGTGGCCACGAACAGCGACGAAGTCAACGAAGTGCATCTCACCGATATCGACAAGTATTTCGGGCGCGTATTGACGCTGGACGAAATTTTCCGCAGATTGGACGGCGGTGAACTCTAGTGCGGAAAGATATCGACATCGTGGCCTCGGGTTATCCGAGTCTGGATCGGATTATCCGGGTCGAGTCCGAGCCCGCCCTCGGCACCACGTCCATCATTCGCAACGACGACAATGCGACCGTCTATTACGGCGGCTGCAACGTGAATGTCACCTATATCTGCAGCAGGTTGGGGTTGCGATGCGCGCCGTTGATGAGGGTCGGAAAAGATTTTGCGGACAGCGGCTTCCGGTCGTTCCTGGAGGATGCAGGAACGATCATGGACGGCATCGAACAGATTGATACGGATACGACGTCCTGCAGTTATCTGGTGATGACGGAAAAAGGCGACCACATTACGCTGTTTTATCCTGGCGCGATGAGCACCGCGTATCCGCCCCGTTTGAACGAGGAACTGATTCGCCGCGCCAAGTACGGGGTATTGACGGTCGGCAATCCCGACTACAACGTGGAGTTTGCGAAAGCGTGCCTCAAGCACGAGGTGCCGATCATCTTCGGCATGAAATGCGATTTCGATTCCTTTTCGCCCGAGCTTTTGCCGGATATTTTGCACGGATGCGAAATCGTGTTTATGAACGAAGTGGAGCAGGAAACCCTCAACCAACTGCTGGCGTTCCATCATATTACGGAACTGTTGAACTTCCGGCTCGTCAAGGCGCTGGTTGTGACCATGGGCAGCCGCGGAAGCCATATTTACGCGCGGCGCGACGGACGGATCGAGGAGTATTCGGTGGGAGTCGCCAAAACCGGGACGGTCGTAGATACGACCGGCTGCGGCGACGCGTATTTGGCTGGTTTCATGTATGCATATATACAGAGAAAACCGCTGCAAGTCTGCGGTCGGATGGGAGCCGCGGTTTCTTCCTTCGTGTTGGAGAAAACGGGCTGCCTGACGAATGTCCCAGACCTGGACATGCTGCTAAAGCGTTATCGCGATTCATTCGGAGAGGAGTTTTAGAATGCGGACGTTGTATTTGCAAGTGGAGAGAGAGAACGTTAGTAAATATGTCGTATTTTCCGGAGATCCCGGCCGTGTGCGCAAAATCGCCGAAATGATGGACAACGCGGAGGAAATCGCCTATAACCGGGAGTTCAACACGTTTACGGGATACTACAAAGGCGTAAGAATTACGGTCACTTCCACGGGGATCGGCGGCCCTTCGGCGGCGATCGCGATGGAGGAAATGTACGAGTGCGGAATGGAAGTGGCCGTCCGCTTAGGGACGGTCATGGGCCTGAAAGATAACCTGGGAACGTTCATTATTCCGCGTGGCTGCATGAGGCTTGAATCGACGAGCAAAACATACGTAGACGCCTCTTACCCCGCGGTCAGCGATTTCGACGTGCTGCGGTGCATGAACGAAAGCGTGAAAGCCAACGGCGGACAATTCGACAACTCGATTATTTGCAGCATGGACGGCTTTTACAGCGAAATGAGGGAATCCCGCCTTTCCAGACAAATGCAGAACACCGTCGCCGAAAAGATCCGTTCGCTGAAAAAATACAATATCGGGGGCATCGACATGGAGTCCGGCGCCATGCTCACCCTGGCCAATTTGATGGGCATCAAAGGCTGCGTCGTGACGATGACCACTGTGTTGGAAAATTTGAAGGACTATTTGAAAGATGAAGCCCGCGTGAAGGCGGAACACGATTTGATCAAGGTGGTATTGGACGGCATCGTTATTTATGACAAGGGGGAATGACCGATGGTGACACTGAAATCCTTGCTTCCGCAGGGGAATGTCGTGATCGGGATGGTTCATCTGCTTCCCCTCCCCGGCTCCGCCGGGTTCAACGGGGACATGGACAAAGTGTACGAACAGGCGCTGGCGGACGCCGAAACGCTGGAACGCGGGGGCGTTTCCGCGCTGCTGGTCGAAAATTTCGGAGACGTTCCCTACGGAAAAACGCTGAGCCTGGAGCAGTCCACGGCGCTGGCAGCGGTATCGGCCGTCATCAAGTCGCGGACGAAGCTGCCCGTCGGCATCGACGCCGCGTTTTGTGACTACCGCAGTGCGCTGGCTTCGGCGAAAGCGGCCGGCGCCGATTTTGTCCGGCTGGCGGTATTCGTCGATACGGTGGAATGTTTCGCCGGCGTCATCGAGCCGTGCTGTTCCGACGCCCTAGTCTACCGGAAACAACTGCAGGCGGAGGATATCGCGATCTTGGCTGACGTTCAAGTCAAGCATACGCATATGCTGCTTCCCCATGTTCCGATTGAAGAGTCCGCGGCGGTGGCGGAAAGCTGCGGCGCTGACGCGGTCATCGTCACCGGCGCCCAGACGGGTAGAGAAACGCCGCTGGAGACGGTGCGGCGGGTGAAGCAGGCCGTCCGCTGCCCCGTCATCATCGGCAGCGGGGTCAAATCGAGCAACATCAAGGAGCAGCTTGCGGTCGCCGACGGGGCGATTGTCGGCTCGAGTCTGAAGGACGCGGAATTCCCGCATCGCGTCAATTACGAGAAAGTCCGGGAACTGTTGAGTCAAATCAAAGCCTAGAGACGACGGGGTGAGAGAAACCATGTTGATGAGACCGATGAGATTGACCGGCGACTTTCTCGTATTCGGGAAAGGCGCGCTGGATTATTTGAAAACGATCGAGGGAAACCGCGCGATGATCGTCATCAGTGGCGGATCGGTCGAACGGAATGGATATTTGCAAATTGTTCGCGACAACCTTCGTGAAGCGGGATTGGAAGTGGAAGTGTTTCGCGGCGTGGAGCCGGATCCGAGCATCGATACGATCCGTAGAGGCGCGGAGGCGATGCTGCGCTTTCATCCGGACTGGATCGTCGGACTAGGCGGAGGTTCCGCCATGGACGCCGCCAAAGCGATGTGGGTGTTTTATGAGCATCCGCATCTTTCGAAACCGGAAGATTTGCTGCCGCCGAACACGTTTCCGCGGCTGCGCAACAAAGCGCGCATGATTTGCATTCCGTCCACCAGCGGATCGGCCAGCGAAGTGAGCCGTTCCATCGTCATCACGGATCCGGAGAGAAAAGTCAAAATCGGCATCGGCAATATGGAGATGTTTCCGGATGTCGCGCTGCTCGAACCGGGAATTACCGCGTCGATGCCTCCCCATGTGACAGCGTACACCGGGATCGACGCGCTGACGCACGCGGTGGAAGCGTACGTGTCGACGCGGGCGAACGATTTTTCCGATACGCTCGCGGAGAAGGCGATCCGATGGATTGCCGAATATTTGCCGCAGGCGTACAAGAATGGAAACGATCTGGTCGCCAGGGAAAAGATGCAGCTTGCTTCGGCGATGGCCGGTATGGCGTTCACCAACGTGTCGCTTGGCATTGTCCACAGTATGGCCCATACGTTTGGCGGAAGGTATGGAGTCGATCACGGATTGTCAAACGGCATTTTGCTGCCGTATGTGATCGAATTCAACATGCGGGATGAGCGGGCGCGCAGCCGATACGCGGCCTTGGCGCGGCTGGTCGGCAGGGAATCATTCCTGGATTATGTGAAAGAACTGAACCGGCAACTGAACATTCCGGACAACTTCCGATCGGTGATCGGCCAGGACGAATCGTTCGAGAAACATATCCGGACGTTGGCGGAAACGGCCAAGGCGGACGGCTGCACGAAAACGAACCCGGTCATTCCCGAAGTGGAAGAATTGATCGCCTTGTTCAGAACGGTCTATTACGGGAACGATTGGGGTACGTCCGAATGAGTTTCAAGATGATCTGTTTTTTGCCGCTGGGGTATCCTACGTTGGACGACAGTCTGGCGCTGGCTGACATGTACGCGGCGGGCGGCTGCGACATGATCGAAGTCGGCTGGCCGACGGACAACGCCTATCTCGACAGCGAGACCGTCCGCTCCAGCATGGCCGCGGCGCTGCAAAACTGCTCCGATCCCGAGCGGTATTTCGAAACGATTGTGCGCATCAGACAGAAGCATCCCGACATCCCGTTGATTTTGTTGGTCTATGATCACAGCGTGGTCGAACTCGGTGAAGAGAAGTTCATGGGCTTTTGCCGGGCGCAGGGCATCGACCGGCTCATTCTCGTCGGGGAAAAAGACGGGCGGATCAAGAAGGAAATGATGCGCAACGGCCTGGAGGTTACCTGTTATGTGCCGTTCCATTTGCCCGACGAGGAAGTGGGCGCCGCCGTCGATTCCAACGGCTTCATTTATTTGCAGGCGAAGCCGGCGGCGGAGGTCAAGCCGGGATTCGAGACGCTGGAGGCGTGCATCCGGTTTTTGAAAGAAGAGGCTGCGCAGCGGGACATTTATTGCGGCGTAGGAGTTGCGACGTCCGAAGACGTCCGCATGGTCAAACAGGCGGGTGCGGACGGCGTGTTTCTCGGCAGTCCCCTCCTGAAACGCATCTCCGACCCGCCGGAGCTGCAAAGGTATTTGCATGAAGTCAAAACGGTGTGCATGAGCGGGATTTAAGCTGGGGACACAGGCGCCTGTATTTCACAGGCGCCTGTGTCGCCTCCGTAGGGAAACGGCAACTTCGGACTTCGGACGGATCAGATCGGCGGATTCCCCAAGAAGAATTTCTCTTCTTTCCATCCCGCGGTTTCCGTTTCCGCCGCTCGTTCTAGGCGCAGCCGAAGCGCCGCTTCTCCTTGAGATCATCCGCCGGCGCTTTGATATCTTTTGACTCCATATCCCCACATCCTCAGCGCAAGCGCGAAACAAACAAGGGCAACGAACGGGGCGAGAAAGCCTAACCACACGGGAAAGATCCCCTCTTCCTTCGAAAGAATGACGGCCGAAGGGTAATAATTGATGAAAGCAAACGGAATGCCGAAAGTCAACAATGTTTGAATAAAAAACCCATAAATAGACAGCGGGTAGGACGTAAAATTGCGCAAAGCCCCGTACAACGTAAACAGAAACCGGGATCTCGTAAAAATAAAAGCCCAACTTCCCAAAAAAATGAATGCCGCCGCATGCATCAATCCGCCGCTTATTAAAATCACGATGAGGAAGAAGATGGTGCCGACGGTCCAATCCGCTTGCAACTGAACCAACGACCAAATGAAAAACGAACCCGCGACGATGTAGTGCGCAATATAACCAATATTGAATTGGTTGGCGCACAGATGGATCAGCGGCGGAAGCGGCGAGGTCAAATAGCGGTCGAACCCTCCGCTGATGACCAGGGAGTCAAAGTTGGTCATATGGTAAAAAAATGTTGCGCCCATCGCATAGGTTAATACATTGATGCTGACAAGCAAAGCAATTTCCGGCCATTCCCATCCGTTAATCGTCTGAAATTTTTGCACCAACAGCCGAAGCACCACAAAATCCGCGAGATATCCCAATCCTTGTCCCCATACTCCGACCAAAAAAGCCCCGCGATATTCCATGATCGATTTATACTTGTACAGAACGAAGCGTAAAAACAACGGCAAGCTCATAGGATCCCTTCTTTATTTTCCATAGTCGATTATCCGCCTTGAATGGCCAGACGTCGCAAAGCCTTCCACCATAGCAGCGATACCAATCCATAAAGAAGCACAATCCAAAAGAGTCCAATCGCGAGATTTTCATAGATTTCCGTTGAAGACATTTTCCCCATATAAATGGCCGCAGGAACAAATCCCAGGAATTTGAAGGGCAGCATATGGGCCACGTCGATCCATACCGGAGGGAAGAACCACAGCGGAATCAATGAACCCGAAAAAACTTTGATCAGCCCTTCCACCGTCCACCTTAACGCAAACGTGGTCATAAACCAAAACGCGATGAGCGCAATCAGATAGCCGATCCCAAACGAGATGAACATGGCGATGATGACACTGAGCGCGAACGGAATGATATGATCGCTCTCGGATATCGGTTGTAAGCCGAAGAGCAGAGCGCCAACAAGCAAAGTCGGGATCAATTCAAAAAGGAGACTGTACATGTTTTTCCCCGCTTCATCGGCAAACAAGAAGAGAGGGTAGCGAAGGGGTTTTACGAGATGCATCAAAATTCCCCCCGTCCTTAAACTCTCGTCCACCTGGTTATATACATGCGTCATTAAAATAATCGATAGACTTGTATTCAAGATCGAATACGTGACCATTTCCTGAATGCCAACACCGTTCGTCATGGAATGACCAAGCAAAGCTTTCCAGATCGAGATTTGGATGAACAAAAAAAGGATGTTCCCGCCAATTTGTATCCATACTTCAGCACGATATGCCATACTTCTGGAAAATGATTTCATGGCTTGGGAGAAATAGGCCATCATATGCGGGCCACCTTCTTCTCCGACAAATCGCGGGAATCTTCATCGTCCAGGTGTTGATATAAGGAACGAATGACATCTTCAATATCGTTCTCATGCATTTTCACGTCGACGATCGGGTATCGGGAAGCCAGTTTGCTGAGATGCTCAAACACGGAAGCATCACGAGAGAACTGATATTGCTTGCGTTTTCCCTCATCCTTCATCAGCTGAGCCTCGGGAATTGTAACAGGGGGGACGGCATCCGCGAATTCAATGGTCACTCTTTTCCCGACATCTTGCTGATCCTTCAAATGTTTGACCTCTCCGTCATAAACCAGTTTGCCTTTGTTCAGAATGAGCAATCGGGGACAGATTTCCTCGATATCTTTCATATCGTGGGTCGTCAGAATGATCGTGACTTTCTTTTCCTGATTGATCGTTCGCAGAAACTCCCGGATCCGGTCTTTCGCGAGGATGTCCAGCCCAATCGTAGGCTCGTCCAGGAATAAAATGTCGGGCTCATGCAAAAGCGAAATGGCGATTTCGGCACGCATGCGCTGCCCTAAACTCAATTGGCGCACAGGCTGGGAAATAAACGTCTCCATGCCCAGAAGCTCGACGTACTTATCGAAGTTTTCCTTATATAAAGGTAAAGGGATTTTGTAAATATGACGATGCAGATCAAAGGAATCGATGACGGGAAGATCCCACCACAGTTGACTTCTTTGTCCGAACACGACCCCGATATGCCGGTTGTTTTCTCTTCTTTTTTTGTGCGGGTTGTTTCCGCGCACAAGGATATGACCCGAAGTCGGCACCAGGATGCCGGTCAGCATTTTGATGATCGTGGATTTGCCCGCTCCATTTTGTCCCAGCAAGCCGACTGCCTCTCCTTTGGCGATCGAAAAAGAGACGTCCTCGACCGCCCGGTGAATCGTGTATTCTTGGGTCACCAAATTTCGAAAGGATCCCCAAAAACCTTGATACCGCTTATACTGCTTATATTCCTTTGTGACGGATTGCAAAGAAATGATGTCCATCATGGAGCTCCTTCCGTGAAAAAACAATACTATCCTAATCGATGTTATCTATTAACATTTATGTTAGACTTTGCTATGAAGTTTTTTCGACCTGATTTTACTATACCATAAAAATCCTTTTATTGGATATTCATGTACCTTCAGCCGCACAACCATGCCGAAAACCCTGACTTGGAGTAATCGCGATATGAACGATCAGACTCTGCTGAACTATTATTTGTCCCTTCGAGAACGCGAAGCCTATAAATGGAATCTCTCCCCCAAAAGCTTGTATTTGGAATTGGAGACTCGCGATTTCTTCAGCCGCCATTACCATCCTTCATCACCAGTGAAAGCATGTAATGTAGGGATTGGGGTTGGAGAATGGGATGATTTTCTGGGATACTATCTGGAAGGTATAGGTCATTTGACAAGCGTAGATATGGATCCCGAGATATGCCGAATTTTTCAGTTGCGTCAACGGATGGAAGGTCACAGTAACCCGTCTCGCGTCGTTTGTGAAGATTTTTTGGCTTACAAACAACCGAATGCGTTTGACCTGCTTACGATCATCGGGTCTACACTGAACCAAATGGGGAAAACGCAACAGGCGTTAACCAAAGCTCATGAAACTGCTTTTGCAATTCAATGGAGCAATCGGAATATTTACAAACCGACAGTCGGTATTTTATAATACATATACCTTATCCTTTAGAGCCAAATCGGTCGTTCCCCATCCGGCATTGAACTTTTTTCAGCAAGGAATCCGTGCGGAAAATAGCGACGAAAGGCGGAGAAGCGCATTCATGAAACGGGAGCAAAAACGGGAGCAAACGAAAAAGCAGATTTTGGAAGCGACCAAGGAGATCATCCGGGAAAAGGGATGTGCCAGAACGACCCTCCAGGACATTTTGGATCGCACCGGGTTGTCCAAAGGCGCAATTTTCCACTATGTGAAAAGCAAGGACGAACTGTTGAGTCTGGTGCTGCGGGAAAAGTTGGAGGAAACGGACCGCCAGTTTCAAGCGGCGGCTGAACGGGAGGCTTCCTTCGAAGGGCCGATGCGCGCCATCGCCGACAGCATGCCGCAGCTGGAAGACGCGGGCAATGAAGGCAACCGGGTGTTGATGTATTTGCTGGGCAACAGCGACAAACCGGAAGTCAAGGAGGTGCTGCAGCAATTTTATGAGCAGACGGTCCGCTTATCCCGCCAATGGATCGACGCCGGACAGCGGGCGGGGGTCATTCCCGCCGATGTCGATGCGAGCAAATTCGCCGAATTGTTTGTGTTGATTTCCTTGGGGATCCGCATGCGCAGTGTCATGGCGTCCGGGACGTTTGCCTTCGGAGGCGGGGATTTTGCCGAATGGATCGCGGACATCTTGCGGCCGAAGCCGGAATCCGGCATCGGAAGCGGAAAATGGGAATCGCGGTAGGAAAAACGGAATCGCATTGGAGGTGCGCCCATGCATTTTTGGCTGTTTGTGCATGTTCTCGGTGCAGTATTGTTGGTGGGAAACATCGTGACGGCCGCATTTTGGAAGCTGCGTGCGGATTGGCAGGGGCAGCCCGTCGTGATTCACAGCGCGGCGAAAAATGTCATGATGGCGGACGCGGTGTTCACTCTGCCCGGCATCTTCATGATTATCGTCTCGGGAAGCCTGATGGCGGAGAAGGCGGGCTATTCGCTGTCGGGTTGGAACTGGCTGACGCTGTCCCTGTTTTTGTTTACCGTCACCGGCATTATTTGGGCGGCGGTGCTGCTTCCCCTGCAGCGCAGCATGATTCGTCACAGCCGCCTTGCGCTGGAGAGCGGAACGATCAGCGCGGCGTACCGGCGGGCGTCCGCGGCGTGGGCGGTATTCGGTACGGCGGCGACGTTGCTGCCCGTGGCGGTGCTGTACCTGATGATCGCCAAAGGATTTTGAGCGGAACACGGACTGTTGACGCGCGTTTCCGAGGAATGATCTGCTCTTGCCGGGGAATACTGGAAAGAAAAAAGAGGTGACCCCGTTGCAGCAGCAGCCTTATTTTTGCCCAAACTGCCGGTCGAACCGCGTGAAATTCAGCCTGATCACCAGCTTCAGCCAAAATATCCTCAAAGACGCGATCACCGGAGAAGTCACGCAGCAGTCGGAACCGGTGCCGGAACAAGCCGTCGAGGCGACGGTGCGCTGCGGAGTGTGCGGTTTTACCGGAAACGAAATGCGGTTCATCCGGCAGGCTGAACGCGAACCTCGGACGCCGGTTCACGTGCCGTCCACGTACGGGCCGTAAAACCGTCGGCGGGGTGCGCGGTTTCGGAAGTTCGGACTTCCGCGGCGCCGTCCGGCGGGCGGAGGGAATAGCAGCCGAACACGCAAAAAAGCGCCCGATTTCCGAAAGGGAACAGGCGCTTTCTTCATGGCGGCAAACGGGCGTCCGCGCGGGGAACGGAAAAAGGCCGCTCCCGTCCACACGGGATTCCGAAAGCTATTTCCGGGAAAATAAGATTTGTCGCCGCGTTTCCCCGAAATTTTCCCGCCGCGCGCGGGAGTTGGCGAAACGCGCGGCCGCGGTTCGCCATCACATTCGGCGAATCGGCGGAATGCTGTCGAACCCGCACGAATCCATCGCAAAACGGAAATGATATAATGCCAAAAAAAGAAGGAAATATTGGCATGGAATATGGTACAATAGTGTAGGTTTGTGTACGCGTGCGACCGATACGGTTACTCCAAAACCGTCCAACCATAATTATCGACAGGAGGATTCGCATGAACATCCATGAGTATCAGGGCAAAGAAGTGCTGCGCCAGTACGGCGTCACCGTGCCGCGCGGCAAAGTGGCGTTCACCGTGGAAGAAGCCGTGGAAGCGGCCAAGGAACTGGGCGGCCCGGTCACCGTTGTGAAAGCGCAAATCCACGCGGGCGGCCGCGGCAAGGCCGGCGGCGTCAAAATCGCCAAATCGCTTGACGAAGTACGTACATACGCGCAGGAACTGCTCGGCAAAGTGCTGGTCACGCACCAGACCGGACCCGAGGGCAAGGAAGTCAAGCGGCTGCTCATTGAAGAAGGATGCGACATCCGCAAAGAGTATTATGTCGGCGTCGTCGTCGACCGCGCGACCGGTCGCGTCGTCATGATGGCATCCGAAGAGGGCGGCACGCAAATCGAGGAAGTGGCCGCGCGCACGCCGGAGAAAATTTTCAAGGAAGTCATCGATCCCGCTGTCGGATTGATGCCGTTCCAGGCCAGAAGACTGGCGTATGCGATCAACATTCCCAAGGAACTCGTCAACAAAGCGGCGAAATTCATGACCGCGCTGTACACCGCTTTCATCGACAAAGACTGCTCGATCGCCGAGATCAATCCGCTCGTCGTCACCGGCAGCGGCGACGTGATGGCGCTGGACGCCAAACTCAATTTCGATTCCAACGCGTTGTTCCGCCATCCCGAACTGCTCGAGCTGCGCGACCTGGACGAGGAAGATCCGAAGGAAATCCAGGCTTCCAAATTCGATCTGAGCTACATTGCCCTTGACGGCAACATCGGCTGTATGGTCAACGGCGCCGGACTGGCGATGGCGACGATGGACATCATCAAGCACTACGGCGGCGAGCCGGCGAACTTCCTCGATGTCGGCGGCGGAGCGACGACCGAGAAAGTGACGGAAGCGTTCAAGATCATTCTCTCCGACGAGAAGGTCAAAGGCATTTTCGTCAACATTTTCGGCGGCATTATGCGCTGCGACGTCATCGCCAACGGCGTCGTCGAAGCCGCCAAACAGGTCGGACTCGACCGTCCGCTCGTCGTCCGGCTGGAAGGCACCAATGTCGACCTGGGCAAAAAGATTTTGTCCGAATCGGGTCTGAACATCGTTCCCGCCGATTCCATGGCCGACGGCGCGCAAAAAATCGTGTCGCTGGTGCAGTGACCAACCGTGACCATCAAAGGAGGATGCGACCAACATGAGCATTTTGGTGAATAAGGATACAAAAGTCATCACGCAGGGCATCACCGGCGCCACCGGGATGTTTCACGCCAAGGGGGCGCTGGAATACGGCACGCAGATGGTCGGCGGCGTCACGCCCGGCAAGGGAGGAACGAAAGTCGACTTCGATTTGGAAGACGGCCGCAAAGTGTCGCTGCCGGTGTTCAACACGGTGGAGGAAGCGGTGAAGGAAACCGGCGCGACCGCATCGGTCATCTATGTGGCCGCCCCGTTTGCCGCCGACGCGATCATGGAAGCGGTGGATGCGGAGCTGGATCTCGTCATCTGCATTACCGAAGGCATCCCCGTGTTGGATATGGTCAAAGTAAAACGGTATATGGAAGGCAAGAAAACGCGCCTGATCGGGCCGAACTGCCCGGGCGTCATTACGCCGGGCGAATGCAAGATCGGCATCATGCCCGGATATATCCATATGCCGGGACATGTCGGCGTCGTTTCCCGCAGCGGCACGCTGACCTATGAAGCGGTTCACCAGCTGACGACGCGCGGCATCGGCCAATCGACCGCCGTCGGCATCGGCGGCGACCCGGTCAAAGGCACGGAATTCATCGACGTGCTGAAAATGTTCAATGAAGATCCGGACACCTACGCCGTCATCATGATCGGCGAAATCGGCGGCACCGCGGAAGAAGAAGCCGCGCGGTGGATCAAGGAAAATATGACCAAGCCCGTCGTCGGCTTCATCGGCGGCAAAACCGCGCCTCCTGGAAAACGGATGGGACATGCCGGCGCCATCATTTCCGGCGGAAAGGGCACGGCGGCGGAAAAAATCGCCGTCATGGAATCGTGCGGCATCCGCGTCGCTCCGACGCCGTCGGATATGGGCGCGACCTTGGTGTCCGTGCTGGAAGAGCGCGGCCTGCTGGAAAAATGCATCACCAAAAAATCCTGATTGCGTTATAATAAAAATGAAACAACCGCATAATCGCATTTAACGAAGGTAAGCAACCTTCCATTTGCCGCAGACGGCGGATGGGGTTGCTTTTTTCTTTCATCGGCGTCTTGTCCGGACGACGGAAAATTCCTGGTGAAAGGCGCGGCAAAGGGGAACCGTCGAACCGGGAAGGAACCGGGGAGAAACGAACCGAGGAGAAGCGAACCGGGGAGGGACGAATCATGAACGAAAGAGACATCCTGTTCGGGCTGCACGAGCTGCCCGGCATCGGCTGGAATACGATCGAGGCGATGGTGGCGGCCAAAGCGTTGAAGCATGCGGCGAATCGGGACGCGGATGCCCTGCGTTCCGCCGGAATCGAAGAAGGGAAGGCGGCGCGAATGGTCCGCGAACTGACTCGGGAATGGATCGAGGAGCGCAAGGAACGGTATCGCAAGCTGGGATACCGGGTGATCTGCCGGTATGACCCCGAGTACCCCGCGCTGCTCGCGGAAACGCCGTGGCCGCCGTGGGTGCTTTATGTGCGCGGCGACGTGAAATGGCTCGCATCCCGGCTTTCGTTCGCGGTCGTCGGCACCCGCACGCCGACGCAATACGGGCGGAAGACGGCGGAGACGCTCTCGCGCAAGCTGGCGGAACACGGGTGGTGCGTCGTCAGCGGCATGGCGCGCGGCATCGATACGGCGGCGCACCGGGGGGCGCTTTCCGCCGGCGGGACGATCGCCGTGCTCGGCACGCCGCCGGACCGGGTGTATCCGCCCGAAAATGTGCGTCTGCTGGAGGCGATCGCCGAATCCGGCGTCATCGTGACGGAATACCCGCTCGGCACGAAACCGCATCCGGGGCTGTTCCCGCGCCGCAACCGCATCATCGCCGGGCTCGCGCTCGGAACGCTCGTGGTGGAAGGCAGCGCGTCGAGCGGCGCGCTGATCACGGCGGACTACGCGCTGGAAGCTTCGCGCGACGTGTTTGCGGTGCCCGGACCGATCACGTGGCCGCAGAGCGCGGGGCCGAACGCGCTGATCCGGCAGGGGGCGAAACTCGTGACCGGCGTGGAGGACATACTTGAAGAGTATGTGCATATGATAAACTTACAAAATGGCGGTTCGTCGCCTGCGGCGGCCCAGAGCGTCACGCCACGGCCCGGCAAACCCGTGCGTCCGCACGACGCCCCCGCCGGCACGTCATGGTCGGAAGCCGCGCATTTGAATCCGGATGAACGTTCGGTGCTCGCGCACATCGCGGCCGAACCGGTGTCCGTGGACGAACTGCAGCGGCGGAGTCGGTTGGACTTTGGACATTTGCATTCGATTCTGTTATCTTTAACAATGAAAAAACAGATCGAGCAACTTCCCGGTTTTTTGTATATTCGTTCGTGAAGCGCGCCGCGCCGGGAGCGGCGGTGCGAACGTACGCATATTCGTTTGTTTCGGAGCGACAAGGGGGAGGCAATGGAATGGCAGATTCGCTGGTCATCGTGGAATCGCCCGCCAAAGCGAAAACGATCGGAAAATATTTGGGCAGCAAATACATTGTCAAGGCGTCGATGGGGCATGTCCGCGATTTGCCGAAAAGCCAAATCGGCGTCGAAGTGGAAAACAACTTCGAACCGAAATATATTACGATTCGCGGTAAAGGAAACGTGCTGAAGGATTTGAAAGACGCGGTGAAAAAAGTCAAGCGCGTCTATCTGGCGGCGGACCCCGACCGCGAAGGCGAAGCGATCGCCTGGCATTTGGCCAATTATTTGGAACTGCCGGAAGATGAACCGTGCCGCGTCGTATTTAACGAAATCACCAAACAGACGGTCAAAGAAGCGTTCCAGTCGCCGCGCCGCATCAACATGGATTTGGTCAACGCGCAGCAGACGAGGCGCATTCTGGACCGGCTGGTCGGTTACAAGATCAGCCCGATCTTGTGGAAAAAACTGAAAAAGGGACTGTCCGCGGGACGAGTGCAGTCGGTGGCGGTCAAGCTGATCATCGAGCGGGAGAACGAAATCCGCTCTTTCGTGCCCGAGGAATATTGGACGATCACCGTCAAACTCGCCGCGGAAGCCGGCGAATTTGAAGCGAAGTTTTACGGCCTGCGCGGGGAAAAAACCGAACTTTCCAACGAAGAGCAGGTTCGCGAAATTGTCGCGATGGTGGAAAACGCGCAATTCGTCGTGCAGTCCGTCAAAGAGAAGGAACGGCTGCGCCATCCGGCGCCGCCGTTCATTACGAGTTCCCTGCAGCAGGAAGCCGCCCGCAAGCTGAATTTCCGCGCGGCCAAAACGATGTCCGTCGCCCAACAGCTGTACGAAGGCGTCGACATCGGCAAAGAGGGGACCGTCGGCCTCATCACCTACATGCGTACCGATTCCACCCGCGTATCGCCGGTGGCCCAAGAAGAGGCCAGGCAGTATATTGCGGAAAAATTCGGAAAATCCTATATACCGGAAACGCCCCGCCAATATACGAAGAAGGCGGCGGGTGCGCAGGACGCGCACGAAGCGATCCGTCCGACCTCGGTCATGAGGGAACCGGAACAAGTGAAACCGTACTTGAACCGCGATCAATACCGGCTGTACAAACTCATCTGGGAGCGGTTCATCGCGAGCCAAATGAGCGCGGCGGTCCTGGACACGATGACGGTCGATGTCGCCGCCGGCGACGCGTTGTTCCGGGCGAACGGATCGAAGGTCAAGTTTCCGGGATTTATGAAGGTGTACGTGGAAGGCAGCGACGACGAGGCCGGGGAAGACGACAAATTTTTGCCGCCGATTTCGGAAGGCGAGAAGGTGCAGCGAAAAAAGACGGAGCCCAAACAGCATTTCACGCAGCCGCCGCCACGCTATACCGAAGCGCGGCTCGTGAAAACGCTGGAAGAAAAAGGTATCGGCCGTCCGAGCACGTACGCGCCGACGCTGGAGACGATCCAGAAACGCGGGTACGTCGCGCTGGAAGACAAAAAGTTCGTGCCGACCGAACTCGGCGAGCTCGTCATCGAGCAGATGGAGAAGTTTTTCCCGGAAATCTTGAACGTCGAGTTCACCGCGCGCATGGAAGAAGAACTGGACGAAATCGAGGAAGGCAAGGAAGACTGGGTCAAAATCCTGCGCGAGTTTTACCAATCGTTTGAAAAACGGCTGGCCGTGGCGGAGGAGGAAATGAAGCGGGTGGAAATCCGCGATGAAGTATCCGACGTCACCTGCGACAAATGCGGCCGCCCGATGGTATACAAGATGGGAAGGTTCGGCAAGTTTCTCGCCTGCTCCGGATTTCCCGACTGCAGAAACACCAAACCGATCGTCAAGGACACCGGCGTCGCGTGTCCGGCTTGCGGGACGGGGAAGCTGGTGGAGCGCCGCAGCAAGAAAGGCCGCGTGTTCTATGGCTGCGACCGCTATCCGGACTGCGATTTCGTGTCCTGGGACAAACCGTATGCGAAACCGTGCCCGGAATGCGGCCGCCTGATGGTGGAAAAGCGCACGCGCACGGGCACACAGGCGCAGTGCACCGGCTGCGGGCACAAGGAAAACGTGGCGGAACTGGTCGAACAGCAAGGATAGAAAGGAGGGCGCCGCATGTCCGACGCAACGAGGGTCACCGTGATCGGCGCGGGATTGGCCGGCAGCGAAGCCGCCTGGCAGATCGCCCGGCAAGGGGTGCCGGTCACCCTGTATGAAATGCGGCCCGTAAAGAGCACGCCCGCGCATCACACCGACAAGTTCGCGGAACTCGTCTGCAGCAATTCGCTGCGTGCCAACGCGTTGACCAACGCGGTCGGCGTCATCAAAGAAGAAATGAGAATGCTCGACTCCCTCGTGATGGCGTGCGCCGACCGCAACGCGGTTCCCGCCGGCGGGGCGCTGGCGGTGGACCGCGACGGCTTCGCCGCCGACGTCACTTCGTCGCTGCGGGAACATCCGCTTGTGGAAGTGAGAAACGAGGAAGTGACGAAAATTCCGGACGGCATCGTCGTCGTGGCGACCGGACCGCTGACTTCGCCCGCGCTTTCCGAAGAGCTCAAGGCGCTGACCGGCGAGGAATATTTGTATTTTTACGATGCGGCGGCTCCCATCGTCGAAAAAGATTCGATCAATATGGACAAGGTGTTCATCGCCTCGCGGTACGACAAGGGAGAGGCCGCCTACATCAACTGTCCGATGACGGAAGAAGAGTTCGACGTATTTTACGAGGCGCTGGTGACGGCGGAAGAAGTTCCGCTCAAAACGTTCGAAAAGGAAATCTATTTTGAAGGATGCATGCCGATCGAAGTGATGGCCAAACGAGGCAAGCAGACGGTGCTGTTCGGGCCGATGAAACCGGTCGGTCTCATCGATCCGCGCACGGGCAAACCGCCGTTTGCCGTCGTGCAGCTGCGCCAGGACAACGCGGCGGGAACGCTGTACAACATGGTCGGGTTTCAGACCCACCTGAAATGGGGCGAGCAGAAGCGCGTGTTTTCGCTGATACCGGGACTGGAGGAAGCGGAGTTTGTCCGATACGGCGTCATGCATCGCAATACGTTTATCAATTCGCCCAAGCTGCTGAGGCCGACATACCAGTTTGTGCGCAGGGATTCGCTGCTGATCGCCGGGCAGATGACCGGTGTCGAAGGTTACGTGGAGTCCGCCGCTTCCGGTCTCATCGCGGGCATCAACGCCGCAAGGCTGGCCAGGGGTCTTCGCCCCGTCGTCTTTCCGCGGGAATCCGCGCTCGGCAGCATGGCGCATTATATTACGGAAGCCGACCCTGACAACTTCCAGCCGATGAATGCGAATTTCGGCCTGTTCCCTCCGCTGGAACGCCCCATTCGCGGCAAGAAGGAAAAGAACGAGCGTTTGGCCGCCCGCGCGCTGGAGAGCATCAAAAATTTTTCATACAATCTCCACATATCGATGCCCCTGTCCTAGTTTCGATATGATACGATGAATATTGTGTATCAAGATTCGACATCATTTGGCGAAACCTGTGACGATATTGGCGTAAACGATATTGGCGTAAACCTTGTGCGTCCGCGCGAAAAGAGGTGACCGTCGCTTTGAATAACGGACAATTGGTGGAACGTTTTCTGCAATATTTGCGCGCGGAGCGCAACGCCTCCGAACATACGGTCAACCACTACGCGTCGGATTTGCTGCAGTTTTGCGACTTTTTGGAGCGGAAACATCGCGGGAGATCGCTGACGGAGGCGGATTACCGCACCGTGCGGACTTATCTCGCCGAACTCAGTGCGAAAGAATACGCGCGGCGGAGCCTGGCCCGAAAATTGTCGGCGCTGCGTTCTTTTTATTTGTTCTTGGTCAAGGAAGGGCATTGCGAATCCAGTCCGGTGGCTCCCGTGCGTACGCCGAAAATGGAGCGGAAGCTTCCGGGTTTTTTGTATGTGGATGAAATGCGCGAACTGCTTGAATTGCCGGACGTTTCGACGGCGCTCGGCGCGAGGGACCGCGCGATCATGGAAACTTTGTATGCGAGCGGCATGCGCGTTTCCGAACTCGTATCGCTCGACGTAACATCCATCGACCCGGCCAGCGGCATCGTGCTTGTGTTCGGCAAAGGTTCCAAGGAAAGGTACGTACCGCTCGGCGAATACGCGATCCGGTCGCTGGAGCATTATTTGAGGACGGCGCGCCCCCAATTGTTGAACTCGCGGGAGGAGCCCGCGCTGTTTTTGAACCGCCGCGGCACGCGGCTGAGCGACCGAAGCGTACGGAGAATGATCGACTCCTGGGTGGATCGGCTCGCGCTGAACAAACGGGTCAGCCCGCACACGTTCCGACATTCGTTCGCCACGCATTTGCTGGAAGCGGGCGCCGATTTGCGCACCGTACAAGAAATGCTCGGCCACGAGCATCTGTCCACCACCCAGGTGTACACTCACGTCACCAAGGACCATCTGCAGTCGATATACAACCGGGCTCATCCCCGAGCCTGAGGCAAGGAGGAAACCGCGTGGAAACTGCGTTTCACGCCACGACCATTTTCGCCATCCGTCACAACGGGAAAGGCGCCATCGCCGGTGACGGGCAGGTCACCTTCGGCAACCAGATGATCATGAAGCATCATGCGAGGAAAGTGCGCCGTCTCTACAAGGGACAAGTGTTGGCCGGTTTTGCCGGATCCGTCGCCGACGCGATCACCTTGTTCGAGAAGTTTGAAGGAAAGCTGGAAGAATTCCACGGCCAGCTGCAGCGCGCGGCGGTGGAACTGGCCAAGGATTGGCGTCAGGACCGCGTGCTCCGTCGTCTGGAAGCGATGATGATCGTGATGGACCGGGAACATTTGCTGCTTATCTCCGGAAACGGGGAAGTGATCGAGCCGGACGACGGCATGCTGGCGATCGGTTCCGGGGGGAGCTTCGCGCTGGCGGCGGGCCGCGCGCTGAAGCGGCACGCTCCGCACATGGCAGCGCTGGAGATCGCCCAGGCCGCGCTGCAAATCGCATCGGAGATTTGCGTATACACCAACTCGAACATTATCGTCGACGAGATCTGAAGGAGGACTGTACGGTGAACCACGTATCCTTGACACCCCGGCAGATCGTGGCGGAACTCGACAAGTACATCGTCGGGCAAAAACAGGCCAAGAAGTCCGTCGCCGTGGCGCTGCGCAATCGTTATCGCCGAAATCTTCTGGATGAGAAGCTGCGCGACGAAATTGTTCCGAAAAACATTTTGCTGATCGGCCCCACCGGCGTCGGCAAAACCGAAATCGCCCGCCGGTTGGCGAAATTGGTCAACGCCCCGTTTATCAAGGTGGAGGCGACCAAATTTACGGAAGTCGGCTACGTCGGCCGCGACGTGGAATCGATGGTGCGCGACCTGGTGGAAACCGCCATCCGCATGGTCAAGGCGGAAAAAACGGAAAAGGTGAAAGACAAGGCGGAAATGCTGGCGAACGACCGCATCGTGTCCATCATGGCGCCTTCGCCCGCCCGCCAGAAGCCGCAGCGCAATCCGCTGGAGATGATTTTCGGCGGCCCGTCGCAGTCTCAGGAACCTCCGGTTGACGAAGCGGTCGGACAAGACCTCGCCGCCCGCCGGGCGGAATTAAAAAGCCGGCTGCTCCGGGGGGAACTGGAAAACGAGATCATCGAGATCGAGGTGGAGGACAGCACGCCGCCGATGTTCGAACTGTTCACCGGACAGGGAACCGAGCAGTTTGGGGTCAACATCCATGAACTGTTCGGCAACATGCTGCCGAAAAAGAAGAAGCGGCGGAAACTGACGGTCAAGGAAGCCCGAAAGGCGCTCATCCAGGAAGAGGCCCAACGCCTGATCGACATGGATGAAGTGATTCAGGAGTCGATCACGAGAGCCGAACAGTCCGGCATGATTTTCATCGACGAAATCGATAAAATCGCCAGCTCCTCGCGCGGAGGGGCGGGCCCGGACGTGTCGCGGGAAGGCGTGCAGCGCGACATTCTGCCGATTGTCGAAGGATCGACGGTCATGACCAAGTATGGGCCGGTCAAAACGGACTATATTTTGTTCATCGCCGCCGGCGCGTTCCATATGGCCAAACCTTCCGACCTGATTCCCGAACTGCAGGGGCGGTTCCCGATCCGGGTCGAACTGGACGAGCTGACGGAGGACGACTTCGTGAAAATTTTGACGGAGCCCGAAAACGCGCTGACCCGTCAATATACGGAACTGCTGGCGACGGAAGGCATCCGCGTCGAATTTTCCGAAGAGGCGATCCGGGAAATCGCGCGCATCGCCGCCGAGGTAAACCGGCATACGGAAAATATCGGAGCGAGGCGTCTGCACACGATCTTGGAAAAGCTGCTGGAGGATTTGTCGTTTGAGGCCCCCGACCTACCTCTGGAGACGTTCGTCGTCACTCCGGCCTATGTGAAAGAAAAATTGTCGGAAATTGCGCAAAATCGCGACTTGAGCCAGTATATTTTGTAAACAGCAAGTGGAGGCAGAAAACATGGAAACCATCCTAAAAACGCGCAAACTCAATCGGCTGCTGCTGCAAAGCGGAGGGCGGTCGATCCATTTTTCGGAATTGGCCGAACTGTTGAAAGATTTGTTGGAAGCGAACGTGTACGTCATCGGCCACAACGGCGGCGTACTCGGCTATGCCTTGGCCGCCCCCGTCGTGAACAGCGAGTGGCAGAACCGGATGCTGGCGGAAAAACGGCTGTCAGAAATGCTGCTCGTTCGGATCAACCGGATTACGGACACCGCCGCCAACGCATCGTTTAGCATACCGGTCGACTCGCTTCCGGCGGAGCTTGTGGAACTGCTGGATGATCAATATGCGGCCATCGTCCCGGTGATCGGCAGAACGGAACGGCTCGGGACGCTGATGTTTGTGCGTGGAGGAAAAACGTTCCAGGACGACGATCTCATTTTGGCGGAGGCCGGCGCAGTGGTGGTCGCAATGGAAATTTTGCGCAGCCGGGCGGAAGCGAGCGAGGATGAAGCGCGTTCCAAAGCGGCGGCGCAGGTCGCCGTGGCCTCGTTGTCCTACAGCGAACTGGAAGCGATCGAGCAAATCTTCGAAGAGCTGGACGACAAGGAAGGGCTGCTCGTCGCCAGCAAAATCGCCGACCGCGTCGGCATTACCCGTTCCGTCATCGTCAACGCGCTGCGCAAATTGGAAAGCGCGGGCGTGATCGAGACGAGATCGCTCGGCATGAAAGGAACGTATATCAAAGTATTGAACCCCCGCTTGTTCGACGAACTGAAGAAAGCCGGCGTTTGACAAATTTCCCGATAATACGCCGCGCTCTCGGACTTTCGCCGCATGCGGCGGTTTTTTTTTGGAAAAAATTCATCCATTGTGTCGAAACAAGCAGGAAAATGTGCACATGTGTTGAATTAGTTAATCGTTGCGACCATGTGCTAAAAAAAGGAACATGGCCAAAAATACTGGATGGTGCAAGAAGGTGATGGATGATGGATCTGTTGGAAGGCGGGACTCTCGCGCTGCTCCGTCGTTCCCTGGACGCGGCGAGCTTGCGGGAACGGGTCATCGCCAACAACATTGCCAACGTGGACACCCCGCGTTTCAAACGTTCGGAAGTGCAGTTTGAACAGGTGCTCCGGCAGTACCTGCAGCGAACGGAAAAAGGGACTTCCCGGACGGTTATGGCGCGCACGCATCCGAAACATATGGACGCAGGAGGCGCCGGGGCCGAAATTCCGACCGCAGTGGTAAAAGTCGACCACAGCACCGCAATGAACAACAACTTGAACAACGTCGACATCGATTACGAAATGGCACTGATGGCGGAAAATCAACTGTATTACTATACATTGATTCAACAGGTCAACCACGAAATCAGGAGCCTGCGGACAGCCATCGGAGGGAGGGTTTGATAGATGAAGCTTTCCGGATTGGACATTAGTGCGTCCGCGCTGACGGCGCAGCGTTTCCGCATGGACGTTATCGCTTCCAATATCGCCAACGCGGAAACGACCCGGGCCAGACTGGTGGACGGCCGGTGGGTTCCTTACCGCCGCAAAATGGTCGTGATGGAGCCGAAAACCTCGTCTTTCTCCGAGATGCTCAGGTCCGAGCTGAACGGGTCGAAAGCCACCCGAGCGCCGGGTGTCAAAGTGACCCGCGTGGTGGAAGACCCGACGGAGTTCAAACGGGTTTACAATCCCGAGCACCCCGACGCCGATGAGGACGGCTACGTATTGATGCCCAATGTGGACATCGTGAAGGAAATGGTCGATTTCTTGTCGGCCACCCGCTCGTACGAAGCCAATGTCACCGCATTAAATGCGACCAAGGCCATGTTTATGAAAGCCTTGGAAATCGGCAAATAGGAGAGATGACCCTCTATGAATATACAATCGGCAGTTTCTCTGCAAAAATTAAGTCTTTCGACGGAAAAATTTAAGAAGGACTTTAGTCCTATAGAAGTGACCAAACAATTCGGCAGCTACTTGGACGAGGCGCTGCAGAAAGTGGAAGCGCAGCAAGCCGCTGCGGAACAGCTGACGCAGGCGTTCATGGCCGGGGATATGACCGACGTGCACAATTTGTTGATCGAATCGGAAAAAGCCCGGCTCGGCCTCGAATTGACCGTGCAAATTAGAAACAAGGTCATCGAGGCGTACCAGGAAATTATGAGGATGCAAATTTGATTCGCCATACATATATTCGTTATGAACATATGATACAGATCGCAGGAACGGGAGTCTGGTGAAAACGTGAACGAAACCATAAGCCGATACTGGACCAAAGGTAAGCAGTATTGGTCGAATTTGAGCCGCACCTACAAGATCATGTTCGTTTCGGTTGTCGCGTTTACCATCGCCGCGATCGCGCTCGTCGTCTACAACTTTTCCAGAACCGAGTATGCGCTCGCTTACACGGATCTCAGTCCTGCGGACGTCGCCGCGATCAAGAACTACCTCGAGGGTCGGGGTATTCCGTATGAAATCGGTTCCGACGGCACGAGCATCGGCGTCCCCGCGAAAATGGTCGCCGATATTAAAGTGGATGTGGCGGCGCAAAATTTGATCCAGGACGGATCTCAGGGATTTGGTCTGTTTCGCGACAATTTGTCCAGCTGGGGGATGACCGATAACGAATTCAACGTGTTGAGCGTGGACGCCCGGGCGGGTGAAATCCAGAAGCTGATTCAGTCGATTGACGGCGTGGCCAAAGCGCGGGTGCTTTTGACCATTCCGGAAGAGAGCGTATTTATCAACTCCGACGAGCCCGAACAGTCGCTGGCGTCGGTCACCGTCACCTTCAAACCGGGGGTGCGTCCCACCCAGCAAATGATTGACAGCATTTACAATCTGGTGAAGACGGGGGTGCCCAACCTTCCGTTTGAGAACATTACGGTGATCGACCAAAACGGCGTGTTTCTCTCGTCTTCGGATGCCAACGGCGCGGGAGGCGTGTCCTCCACGCTCTTGGAGCAGCAGCTGCAGGTCAAGAAAATGGTTGAGGCGGATATCCAGAAGACGCTGCTTTCGTTCCTCGGCCGTTTGTACGGTCCGGACAAAGTGGCGGTGAGCGTCGTCGCCACGTTGAATTTCGATCAGAAAAACGCGCACGTGAAAACGTACACTCCGGTCAATGAGGCGGAGCAAACCGGCATTGTGCGCAGCCGCACGACCTCGGAAAGCACCTTTGAGAGCGAGGGGGCCGTTGAAGGCGGAGTGGCGGGCACCGGAGACACCGATATTCCGACATATCCCGGCATCGCCGGGGCGACCGGGCCGACGTCCTCCGAACAGTTCAGCGAGACGGTCAACTATGAAATCAACGAAGTGACGGAAACGATCGTTTCGAGTCCGTACGTGGTGCAGGATTTGGCGATTTTTGCGGGGATTGAGCCGCCCAATCCGGACGACCCGTCTTCGCTGTCGCAGAACACTGTCGAGGAGATCAAGCGGATGATCGGCAGCATCGTCAGCACGTCGCTCGCCAACAGCGGGCAGACGCTGACGCCGGAGCAGGTCGACGAGAGAGTGTCGGTGATCGCCCAATCGTTCCACAGCGGGGCCGCGGCGGAACCTGCGAGCACCCCGAGCTGGTATTACGGTCTGTTGGGCGCCGCAGCAGCCGCGCTGCTGGCCGGAGGAGGATTTGCGCTATATAGAAGAAGAAAAATGCGGGAGGCTGCCCTACGCGAAGAGGAGATGCAGTCGCTGCAGGCGGCGGAGTACCCCGAACTGGATATCGACCAGATGAACAACGAGCATCAGGTGCGCAAGCAGCTGGAAGGGTTGGCGAGACGCAAACCGGAGGAATTCGTCAACTTGCTCAGAACGTGGCTGGCGGAAGAATAGGGGGGACTGGACATGGCAAAGGTGCAGACGACGACGCCGCAGACGCTGTCCGGTCGGCAAAAAGCGGCCATCCTCTTGATTACGCTCGGACCGGATGTATCCGCGCAGGTGTTCAAACATTTGCGTGACGACGAAATCGAGCAGCTGACCCTGGAAATCGCCAATGTCAGAACCGTGGACAGTGAAGAGCGCGAAGCGATTCTCAAAGAGTTTCACGAAATTTGCCTGGCGCAAGAATACATTTCCCAGGGCGGTATCGCCTACGCCAAGGAAGTGCTGGAACGGGCGCTCGGGGCCCAGCGGGCTATCGAGGTGCTGAATCGCCTGACGGCGACGCTGCAGGTGCGTCCGTTTGACTTTGCGCGGAAAGCGGATCCCGCGCAAGTCCTGAACTTCATCCAAAACGAAAATTCGCAAACGATCGCGCTGGTCTTGTCCTATCTGCAGCCGGAGCAGGCATCCGCCATCCTGTCGGCGCTGCCGCAGGAAAAACAGGCCGACGTCGCCAAGCGCATCGCGCTGATGGACAGCACGTCGCCGGATGTGATCAACCAGATCGAAAAAGTGCTCGAACAGAAACTGTCGTCCACGGTGACGCAGGACTACACGCATGCGGGCGGCATTGAGGCGATCGTGCAAATTTTGAACGGCGTCGACCGGGGGACGGAACGGACCATTCTCGATTCCCTGGAAATCCAGGATCCGGAATTGGCGGAAGAAATCAAGAAGCGCATGTTTGTGTTCGAGGACATCGTCAATCTCGACAACCGTTCGATACAGCGCATTATCCGCGACGTCGACAACACCGACCTGCAGCTGGCGCTCAAGGTGGCCAGCGAGGAAGTGCGCGAGATCATCTTCAAGAATATGTCCAAACGTATGGCCGAAACGTTCCGGGAAGAAATGGAGTATATGGGTCCCGTTCGGCTGCGTGACGTCGAAGAGGCGCAAACGCGCATCGTAGCGACGATCCGCAGACTGGAGGAAACGGGCGAAATCATCATTGCCCGCGGCGGGGGTGATGATATCATTGTCTAATTTGATCAAGTCGTCCGCATACACGCCATCGGCGGAAATTCGCCGCATTGACATCAACGAAATTGTCGCCGCCATGCGCGAAGCCGCCGCGGACAAGCAGGCGGGTTCGGCTGCTACTGCGGACGAAACCGAGGCCATTCGCGAGGAAATGCTTCGCGACGCCAGGGAAATGGCCGAGCAGATGATCGCCAGGGCGCGGGAAGAAGCGGAACTCATGAAAGCTCGCGCGCTGGAAGAGATTGAAGCGTGGTGGAGCACGCGCCGGGAAGAGGACCGGCAGGTGGTCGAGGAAGCGCGCGCCCGCGGCTACGACGAAGGATACGCCGCCGGCAAGGCGGAAGCGGAAGCGGCCGTACGCGAACAGCATGCGGGGATGCTGGCGGAAGCGAAGGCGGTGCTGGAGACGGCCGTCGCGCAAAAGCAGGCGATTATTCGCGAGGCGGAACCCTTCCTCGTCGAATTGTCCTGTTCGATCGCTTCCAAAATTATCGGCAGGCAGCTCACGCTCGAGCCGGAATGGACGATCGACATGATCAAGTCCGTGCTCGGACGCCGCAGGGAAAAAGGAACGATCGCGCTCTGCGTTTCGCCGCAACAGTTTTCTTTTGTCAACGACGCCCGCGACGAACTGCGCAAGGTGGTCGACTCCCAGGCGGAACTGCTCGTCGTCGCCGACGCGACCGTTCAGGATCACGGATGCGTCGTACGCTCCGAGTTCGGCAGTCTCGATGCGCGGATCGATACGCAGCTGGAGGAAGTGCGCAACGCGCTATTGAACATCGCGGCGTCGGACGGGGAGCGGGACGGCGATGAGTGAACGGCTGTCGGTACATAAGTATACAAGCGCATTGCAGCATCTCGATCCGGTGCGCATCAACGGAAAAGTGACGCAGGTGATCGGGCTCACCGTCGAATCGGAAGGGCCGGACGCCAAAATCGGCGACGTCTGCCATATTTATCCCGCGCATTCGCGCCAGTCCGTGATGGCGGAAGTCGTCGGCTTCCGCAACAACAAAGTCATCCTGATGCCGCTCGGCGAGCTGGAAGCGATCGGCCCCGGATGCGACGTGGTCGGCACCGGCAAACCGTTGACGGTGCAGGTCGGCTATGAACTGCTCGGCAAAGTGCTCGACGGACTCGGACGTCCGCTGGACGGAACGCTTCTGCCCGCGCGGATGACGAGATATTCCACCAACGCGTCGCCCGGCAATCCGCTTCGCCGTCCGCGGGTCAAGGAGCCGATCAGCGTCGGTATCCGCTGCATCGACGGGCTTTTGACCGTCGGCAAAGGCCAGCGTATCGGCATTTTCGCCGGATCCGGCGTCGGAAAGAGCACCCTGCTCGGCATGATCGCCCGCAACACGTCCGCCGATGTGAACGTCATCGGCCTGATCGGGGAACGCGGACGGGAAGTGCTGGATTTTATCGAACGCGATCTCGGCCCCGAAGGGCTTGCGCGTTCGGTGGTCGTCGTCGCGACGTCCGATCAGCCGGCGCTCATCCGGATCAAGGGAGCGCTGATCGCCACCTCGATCGCGGAATATTTCCGCGACCGCGGACAAAACGTGATGCTGATGATGGACTCGGTGACCCGGTATGCGATGGCGCTGCGCGAAGTCGGATTGGCCGTCGGCGAGCCGCCGGCCACGCGGGGATATACGCCATCCGTGTTCGCCAGCCTGCCGCGTCTGCTGGAGCGGTCCGGAACCGGACCGAAAGGATCGATTACCGCTTTCTATACGGTTCTCGTAGACGGCGACGACATGAACGAGCCGATCGCCGACGCGGTGCGCGGCATTCTCGACGGGCACATCGTGCTGCGGCGCGAATTGGCCAACCGGGGACACTTTCCCGCCATCGACGTGCTGGCCAGCGTCAGCCGTTTGATGAACGAAATTGTTCCCGAGGAACAACTGGCGGCCGCGGAACATCTGAAGCGAATGCTGGCTATTTATACGTCTTCGGAAGATTTGATCAATTTGGGGGCGTACCAGCGGGGATCGAATCCGCAAATTGACGAGGCGCTGGAATATATTCAGCAAATATGGGATTTCACCCGCCAGGCGATCCATGAAAAGGTGACGCTGGAAGAAGCGAGGTCGCTGCTCATCCGGCAGTTCGCGCGGCGATGAAATAGCACGACGTCCGCTGCAGAGAGGAGCGTTGATTGACCGATGGGTTTTCGATACGCGCTTCAGAAAATCGTCGATCTCAAGCAGAGCGAAAAGTCGCAGGCGGAATGGATTCTCGCCGATGCGATTCAAGCGCTTCGCCGGGAGGAAGCCGCCCTGCAGGAGTTGCGCGAAGAGAAGCGCCGCATCCAGGAAGAGATGCAAAACAAGGCGAAACGCGAAGCTCCGATCGCGGACTTGCAGGCGCTGCATCAGTATGTGGCCCATTTGGACCGGGCGATCGCATCCAGGGAGCGGGACGTGAAAGCCGCGACGCGACGCGTGGACGAGTGCCGCGAAGGGCTCGGCGTGAAAATGCGGGAAGAGAAACTGTGGCAGAAAGCCAGGGAACGGGCTTATATCGGATATATGGAAGAGATGCGCAAAAAAGAACAGCAGGAACTGGACGAACTGGCGGGAGTCCGGTTCGGCATGTAGCGGGGAGGGAAGCGGAATGGCGCAGTCGGAAACGGAAAAAACAACTTACGGCGTATTCGAGCGCGTGCTCTATTTGTTTCTGATTCCGGTGCTGTTCACCGTCATCCTCGTTACCGTGCTCTTGGCCATGTTCGGTTACGATGTGGCGGATTCCGTGCTGCGCGCGGCCAACCGGGTGCCGCTCTTGGAGGCGATCGTGCCGGATCCGAAACCGCCGACGAACGTCCTGTCGGGGCAGTCGGACGCGGAGATCGCGGCCAAACTGGCGGCGGACAACGATGCGCTGCAGCAAAAAAACCGGGAACTGGAACAGCAGTTGGAGGAAGAGCGGGCGCTGTCTCTCGGCAAGGACGAAACGATTCGCGCGCTGGAAGAACAAGTCGCCGAACTGAACCGGCAGTTGGAAGCGGCGCGGGCCAATGAGGCGGCGGCCGCCCGGCAAGTGGAACAAACGTCCCGCGTCTATGAGGAGATGTCTCCAAGCAAGGCGGCGCCTATTCTGGAACAGATGCCGTTGGAAGACCGTCTTGCGATCTTGGAAGGCATCAAAGTGGAACGGCAGACGAAGATATTGGAAAAAATGGACCCGGAGGTCGCGGCGGAGACGACCGTGCGCCTGATGGCGAAACAAAAGACGGCCGCTCAGTCGGAAGTTTCCGTATCGGCGGCTCCCTGACCTGACCGCGCTGAACGCGGTTTGACCCCGGGTCGGGAACAAGCGAGCTTAGGAATAGGCAAACTTTTTGAAAGGAGGTGACAACGAATGCAGATCAACGTGCAAACGCCGTTGGCCTATGTGAACCCGCAGCCGGCGTCGTCCGGATCGGAAGCCGCACAGGCGGTGCCAGCCGGCGCTCAGGGCTTCGGGCAGCTGCTCCTGCATTGGATGACCGCCGCTCAGCCTTCCGTTTCCGCAAACCATGGAACGCAGGGCGCCCTTCTGCCTTTCCCGTTCGGTTTCGTGACGTCATCGCAGACGGTGCCCGCGGAAGGATGGGAAGACGCCGTCCAGCTGCTGGAACTGCTGCGCATGTGGATGGCCGAAAGCGAACAAGGGCCGCAGGATGCGCAGGACATCGGCGAGCTGAAGGAGTTGCTGGCTCAAGTGATCGCGCAGCTTGCGGCGCTGGTAAACGAAGGCGCCCGTGCGGAAGGCGGTCAAATGCCGCCGCAGGAAGCCCCAACGGAAGGGGAATCCGGCGTCGACTCCGGATCGTGGGCCGTCAAACAGGCGCTCGATTCGCTGCGTCAGCTCCAAACGGCGCTGTCCGGTTCCCGCGCGGCGGAAAACGGGGCGGCATTGGCCGGAAAGGCAGCGGAAAGCCTCGAAACGGCACTGCTTGCGCTGGCATCGCAGAACAAACCGCACGCCATCTTGCCGTCGGTCGATCCGCATCAGCCGATTGCCGCGAAATCGTTCCGCGGCGCGCTCATCGCGTCGGCGGTGCCCGTGCAGGACGCGTCGGCCATTCCCGTTACGCTGTTCCGGCGTTCGGAAGTGTTGACCGCCGTGCTGGAAGCTTCGGCCGCAGCGGACGCGAACCGTTCGACCGCATGGCATACGGCGGCCATAACGTCATCCGAAGGGACGGCTTCGTCCGCGGGGCAAACTGCCGCGGGACAACCGCTCGTAACCGCCGAATCGATGGCGACGGACCTGTCACAGACGGCCCCGGTAAACGGACCGCAGTTGTTCACCGACACGAAGTCCGCACCGGTCGTCCGCCAGGAAATTCCGGTCGTGCACGCGCAGCGGTTTGCGGAAGAGGCCGGTCAGGTGCTGCTGAAATCGATGAAATTCTCCTTGACCGACGGTGTCTCCGAGGCCAGACTTTCGCTGCATCCTGAGCAGCTCGGCCAGGTCCAGGTGAAAATCACGATTTCCAACGGACAATTGGTGGCGCAGTTTATCGCCGATACCGCCATGGGCAAAGAGGCGATCGAAAGCCAGCTGCCGCAGCTGCGGATGGCCTTGCAAAATCAGGGCATCCAGGTGGAGAAGCTGGAAGTGACCCACTTTGACGCGTCCCAGGCGGCGCACTCGTTCCAGGACCCGCATCAGCGCCAGGCATTCCATGCGCCGGAGCGGACGCGCACCGACGCGATCGCGGAATATGACGAAGCCGGCGAATGGGAATTCGACGAAGGCGGCGTTTCGATGACCGTCGGCCGCGTCATGGGAAGTTCATTTGAGGCGACGGCCTGACCGTCGGCCATGATGCATGATGAAAGAAAGGAGGGTGCGCATGGCGGACGATGCCATTACGAGAACGGTATGGCCGAATTATTCCGAATGGAATGTGTCCAAAGCGGGAGAGTTTCGCAGCAATGTGCTGGGCAAGGACGACTTCTTGAAAATTCTCATCACCCAGCTGCGGAACCAGGATCCGATGGCTCCGATGCAGGACCGCGATTTCATCGCGCAGATGGCGCAATTTACCGCTCTGGAGCAAACCATGAACATGGCGAATGAACTGGCCAAACTTCGGCAGTCGCTCGGCATATCGTCCGATATGATCGGAAAGTCCATCACCTGGGTGGAACTGGATAATAGCGGCAAGATGGTGGAGAAATCCGGCGTCGTCGAAGCGATTTTGTTCAGGGACGGACAGCAGTTTGCCCTGGTCGGCGACACGGAAGTGGCGCTTGATCAAATCATACGCATCCAGGCGGCGAACCCCCGGACGGAGGAACCTCCGACGGAAGAACCCCCAACGGATGAACCTCCCACGGAGGAACCCCCGACGGACGAGCCTCCGACAGAGGAGCCCCCGACGGAGGAGCCCCAGGCGGTGGAGGCGTCATGAACGAAGGAGTGAAAATCGGCCAGCTGTATCCGCAAGTCATCCATCCGGCGGCGCACGCGCTGCGCAACGCGCGGACGGACGGCATGCGGCCGGCGGATTCCTTCCAGGCCATCCTGGATCAAAAAGTGCTCAAATTCAGCCACCATGCCAAACTGCGGCTTGAACAGCGCGGCATCCGGCTGGAGAACGAGCAGATGGCCAAAATCGAAGCGGCGATTGACAAAGCTGCGGCCAAAGGGGCCAAAGAGTCGCTGCTGCTGATGAACGACCTGGCCTTGATCGTCAACGTCAAAAACCGCACGATCGTGACGGCGATGGACGGACAGTCCATGCGCGACAACGTGTTCACGCAGATCGACAGCGCCGTCGTCATTTCCTCATGAGCGTAAAGGCCGGCCCTAGCGGAAGCCTGCGGCTGCGGATCGACGGAAGCAGCCGGCGCATCATGAAACATTCGCAAGGAGGTTGGAATACGGTATGTTGAGATCTCTTTATTCCGGCGTATCCGGAATGCGCGGGTTTCAGACGAAACTCGACGTGATCGGCAACAACATCGCCAACGTTAACACCGTCGGCTTCAAAGCCGGACGGGTGATGTTCAAGGACATTCTCAGCCA
>Ga0207870_100332_pt1 | contig 33790 bp, 25 predicted proteins | sample CeladaPassage60B_FD_187477 | JGI IMG/M metagenome (GOLD analysis project Ga0207870, IMG submission 187477) | Cellulose-adapted microbial communities from the Joint BioEnergy Institute, USA - Passage3 60B (SPAdes) (version 2) | ecosystem: Engineered > Bioreactor > Continuous culture > Unclassified... | reverse complement strand
ATTTGCACTCCCGTGTGAATGCAAGAAGATTCGAAGTCCCGTCCCAAAACCTGCATCGAAACGGGGATTCCAGAGACAATGACGAGTTATCCACAGTCTTGAGTTATCCACATTCCGATTTCATGTTGAATTTTCAGGGTTTTTGGGGTTTTGATCGTACCTATGAGGATTTGAAACTCGGCTGGTGGATGGCAAGCGCGATCCCCTGAAGGTTTTTGTTTTGATCGTACCTATGAGGATTTGAAACTTTCGAGTTCGAACGCGATCAGCGGGCGCTCGAAGGTTTTGATCGTACCTATGAGGATTTGAAACGGGATTTTCCCCACTCGCAGTAGGGATTTTCCCTAGGTTTTGATCGTACCTATGAGGATTTGAAACGCGAGGGGCAATATCGGGCTTTTCAGCGCGAAGTGGCGTTTTGATCGTACCTATGAGGATTTGAAACACATTTCATGCCGTTTCTGTGGTCTGCCGGTTTTCGTTTTGATCGTACCTATGAGGATTTGAAACAACGTTTCATTGAAAACACATGCCCCGAACTGCCGAAGGTTTTGATCGTACCTATGAGGATTTGAAACGTGATACACTCCCTTGTCGTTGGTTTTGTGGTGTAGTTTTGATCGTACCTATGAGGATTTGAAACTTTAACACTTTTTTTGGGCCGTTTTGAATGTTGCGGGTTTTGATCGTACCTATGAGGATTTGAAACCGGTGATCGACATTCGCACGGGAGAAGAAAAGGAAGACGGTTTTGATCGTACCTATGAGGATTTGAAACCACCAAAAGCCCGCAAGGTATTGCAAGGATATGGTCGCCGTTTTGATCGTACCTATGAGGATTTGAAACAGTTTGACTTCGCTTGCCATTCAACCGCCCCCGCTCTGTTTTGATCGTACCTATGAGGATTTGAAACTCCGTCTCGATGCCGAGCTGGCCGGCTGCCTCAGCCACGTTTTGATCGTACCTATGAGGATTTGAAACCCGTCGGAGACGTGCGGCACTTGAGAAGTTCGCGGAATTGGTTTTGATCGTACCTATGAGGATTTGAAACTCGCGAAGGCTGATGAGGATGAGAGGGGGAACGTCGACGTTTTGATCGTACCTATGAGGATTTGAAACCAACCTTTGGTGCGTCTTTTCCCATTCCTGGGATCGTTTTGATCGTACCTATGAGGATTTGAAACCTGCAACACTTGTCAGTCGGCCATATTCCGGGGCGGTTTTGATCGTACCTATGAGGATTTGAAACCTGTCGAGGGCTGGCGCGCGCTGGCCGTGGCGCTGAGGTTTTGATCGTACCTATGAGGATTTGAAACCCAGATATCGCAGCTTATCTGTCCGTGGATCAGCGCAGTTTTGATCGTACCTATGAGGATTTGAAACAGCGTTGCCTCCTCGTCGCCGTTGACTAATACGGCCGCAAGTTTTGATCGTACCTATCCCGAAAATAATAGTCGCTAAAAAGCACAAAAAGGCCAACCCACCGTTACATCGCTTCAAATTGGAAAATGATAGGGGATTATGCGGTTTGCTCCCGTTCTTTTACCATAACGTCATATCCTAACATTTCCAACTTCCGTATCGCTTGTCGGGCCATCTGTTCACGCCGGCGTTCTTCGTAATAATGAGGCCCCAGTTCGTTGTAAACCTGTTTTTCCTTTAGCAGATGGTAGACGATGGTCAGGATCCGATGGGCCACCGCCACAGCCGCCCGATTGGCCCCTCGTCTGGCGGCAATGCGATGATATAGACTGGACAGATACGTGTGTTTCGTTCGGACTGCTGCCCGTGCCGCCTCGATGAGAGCGCTCCGAAGCTTCGGATTCCCTTTGGTCGTTCGCCCGGACTTTCGTTTCCCAGCACTTTCGTTGTTCCCTGGAGCCACCCCCGCCCACGAACACAAATGAGCGGCAGACGGAAAGCGGCTCATGTCGGTCCCCGTTTCAGCGACAATTTGTTCCGCCGTCCGCCGGGCCACCCCGGGAATGGTGTCCAGCCGCTCCAGGTCTTCCTCAAAAGGGAGCATCCGCCTCTTGATCTCCTCGTCCAACTGTTGAATCAGCGCGTCCAGTTCATCGACGTGCCGCAGTTGGGTTTGGAGCATCAACCGTTGGTGCGGGCCGATCAGTCCTTTGAGCGCGCGCTGGAGATCCGCTTTCTTGTTCTTCAGACGCCGAAGTGCCAACTCCGACAAGGATTCCGGATCAACGTTACCGGCTATCAGCGCTTCGATCATCGCACGCGCCGATTTGCCCAGAATATCGCTGGCTACCGACGACAGTTTGATGTTGGCGCCTTCCAGCACTTTCTGAATCCGGTTGACTTCTCGTGCCCGCTCCTCGATCAGACTACGGCGGTATCGGATCAACTCGCGAAGCTCCCGTTGATCACGTGGCGGAATGAAGCTGCCTCGGAGCAATCCATGCCGGAGCAACGAAGCGATCCACTCGGCATCCTTCACATCGGTTTTTCGTCCGGGAACATGCTTGATATGCTGCGCATTGACGACCAAGGTTTGAATCTCTTCCGTCTCCAACAGGTTATAGACGGGTTTCCAGTAGGAACCGGTGCTTTCCATGGCGGCGTGGGTGCAACCTCTGCTCTTGATCCAGTCCACCATCTGCAACAGATCGTCGGTCATGGTCGAGAATGTGCGGATTTCTTTCTCGTCCGGCGTGATAATGCAGGCCACGACCGTCTTTTTGTGGACATCCAGTCCACAGACATGGCTGTAGACGACATCCATGATGGACAATCTCCTTGCGGCTTTGTCGATTGAGGGCTGGTGCAACGACCACACATGGGCCATTCTATCCCGCGTGCTTCCCGAAGGAGCGACAATCTGTGATGCACCTGGTCGTTGGGGTCCGTCTAAGAGTCGGGCTCGCAGCACCATGAAACAACGACCTCCCTCCACCAGCCGCAGGAATATTGTACCGCATTCGTCCATTTTCATCATCTGCTGGTGCCGCATTAGCGGCATGGGGGTCTATGAGGAGAAAAGGGATAGGAATCCTTTCCGACCACAAAATCGAATCGGTGAAGAAATATCTCCGTGGACAGGGAAGCCAGGACAGTATCACGCGTGAATACGTTTAGGCAGTGGATCGCCAACTACCAAGCAGGAACAGTCCGGCAGTCTGACGAAATACGATCATTTTCAACTGGGTAACGATTTTGGGGAGAGACAAAAGCGGCTGAACAAGATTGCTCCGATGACTTGCCGTCAGTTGCTCGAACAACAGGCTGCGTAAAAAATGGACTCCGCATTTCACGGAGTCCGTCTGCTTGACTGGGAGCAGTTCACACGGACGGCGCCTTCGCTTTCTTCATTTTTTTCGGTCAAACATGATGCTGCCCACATCATAATGCGGTTGATAGGCATCGCGTTGTTTGTTGGATTGCTGGATTCGGATCAGGCCCTGTTCCGCCTCATGCTTCAACGTCTGCATATGCCCGAGGATCACCGGATCAAGTTCCAGCAACTTGCGAAGGATCGCTTTGTGCTCCTCCGTCAATGCCCCTCGTTGTTCCGCAAGAACTTCCATCATCTTCTCCCGCAGATCGGTCAGCCTGACGAACGCCTCATAGCCGGCTTTTGGTCCTTCATCGCCGAGCCGCTGCGTTTCCTTCAGCACCTGTTCCAGCAATGTGTCAAGCATGTCCGCTTTGTCCCTGCGGCTGAACAATTTGACTCCAGGCCGATCGCAATTCAATCAGATGGCCGAGCACCTCTTCGGCAGGACCCTTGTTCTTCTTGATATTCGCCTCAATCAGCCTGCGGTTCATGTATTCATAGATCCCGAACAGGGTCGAAGCGATCGGCACGGACATGTTCAGCGAAGCCATGAGTTCGTTGATGATGCGTTGCGCCCGGATAAACGAATTGTTCGCTTTGGCGATGTCTTTCTCCTCAACCCCGGCAATTCCGAGTCTGACGAATCGGATCGCGCCATCGTACAGCATCAGGATCAACTGACCAGGAGAAGACGTCTGCACGGACGATTGTTGATATTTCTGAATTGGCGATGTAAGCATCCTACACACTCCTTGAACCGATCTCGTGTAACCGCTGCAATGCCCGCTTGTATTGATAACTTGCGGAATGTCGATAACATTCGATCGCTTTGTCCCGGTCGCCGATGACTTCGTAATAATTTCCGAGGTTGTACCATGCGGCATAGGAGCCGGTTCCCGCAACGCTGTCATAACGGTCCGTCTCGCCGATCTCGATGCACTGCCGGTATGACGCTTCGATCAGCGGCAGCAGCGAGGCATACCGACCGGGATCATGCAGAATCAGATCCCGGTAAAAGATCCCGCAGACGAAATGAAAATCGGGAAACGACCCCTGTCCGACTCCACGACGTATTCGTCCGCATCGAGAATCAGGTTCCAATCCGTCTTCGAGCAGGACAGAGCAAAATTGCGCGCGGCCGAGAAACCATTGATCCACGGGAAGCGGAGGACTTGCGCCCCCATGGAGACATATCCGGCGTATCATCCGTCGATCCCGTATCGGCCACCACGATATGATCGACCAGATCCCGCACGCTCCCGAGACATCGCGCCGGATGCTCCGACTCATTCCGAACGATCATGACAAGCGACAGGCTGCTCATCTTACATCGTCATGCCAAACAGGCTGCTGGACATGGCGCTATACCGGCCGACGGCCGCTTCCATCGCCGCAAATTGCAGGTAGTAACGATTCTCCATCTGATTCAGACGCCGGCTCAAATCCGATATCCTGATTTCGAGCTGGCGGAGCTGCTCGCCCATGTAGCTGTTGGGAAGGAAGGAAGTCGTTTCGTCCGAGCTGTATTTGGAAGTCCCGGCCTTCGTCGCCAACTGTTCCACGGCCCGCCACACGGCCGCGGAAAGCCGGTTGAACAGTCCGTTGTCCGTGTTGGTCGGCAAATCTTTGAGATTCGGATCCGTTTCGGTTGTCTGCTTGGAGAAGAATTCCAGCACCACATCCGGATTGGATTCGATCATCTCCCGCAACTGATCCTCGTTCTTCAGAATCAGTTTGCCCTTCTGCTCCCATGTGCCGGTCTCAATGCCGAAATCTCGAAGCAGATTATATTCCTTGCCGTTTATTTCTACGCTCGTATAGATGGAGATACGCAAATCGTTGATCAGGTTCGTCAGCGTCGTATCGCTTCGAAGCAAACCGCTTTTTGCCTTCTCTTCCCACAGTTCGATCTCGGATTCTTTCATTTCCTTCTTCTGATCGGCAGTGAGCGGCTGGTAGTCCCGGTATCGCTCTTCGCCGACCTTCTTGTTCAACAGCTCAATCAGGCTGTTGTATTCATTGATGAACGTCTTGATCGTATCCACGATCTTGTCCGTATCGGTCGTCACATTGATGACGGCCGTCTTGCCGGGCATCTCGGCGTTCAGCGTAATCTCGACACCGTTCACCGTGAAGGTGTTGGAATCCCGGGTCGTCAAGATGCCATTGATATAAACTTCCGCCGGCATACCCTTGGTCCATTCTTCTTCGTCGATGCTGAACGCTTCTATCAGGTTATCAGACAAAACAATCTCACCATCGCCCGCCTTTTTGGCGGTCAGTGACAATCGCTTGGACACATTATCGAAGAACGCGGTTACACCGGCATCGCTTGCGTTGATTGCGTTGACCAGATCACCGATCGTTGCGTCCTTGTCGACTTTGATATCCACATTGTTGATGCTGACGACAATCTTCCCATCGTCTTCACTTTCATCGTCATCAATGGGTACAAATCCCAGATCCGTCAGTTTATCGGTTGATACCTTGCCGATACCAGCTTCATGGCTGCGTGCATAAGCCGCCGTCGCAAGCTTCTCCACCTGAATCGTGATCGTGCCCGTCAGAGAATTGGAACTTGCTTTTGCCGATATGGCGGACGCCGCCTCCCCCGTTACCGTCGCCTTCCTGGCATTGATCGCGCTGCTCAGGCTGAAGTTGAACAGCTTGTTGTTGCGGAAGTCGACCAGCTTGGCGTTGATGCTGCGATATTGCTCCCGCTGCCATTCCAGCTTCGTCTTCTGCTGATTGAGCTTATCCAGCGGCGCTCTCTTCGCCTTCATCAAATCCGAGACGAGCGTATCGATGTCGAGCCCGGAAAAACCGGTTATCCGAATGGCCATGTCCAATCTACTCCTTATACTCTCTCGTCAATCAACAATCCGGCAAATTCCATCATCTTGGCGACCAGATCCAGCGTCTTCTCGGGCGGGATTTCCCGGATCAGTTCGCCCGTCTCCCGGTTCAGCACGCGAACAATGACGGAATGCGTCTGCTCATGGACCCGCATCTCGAACATGGTCGAAGGTCCTTCCAACGCCTTGAGCGCACGTTCGACCGCCCGGATGATCTGTTCTTCTCCGATGGACAACCTCACGCCTTCTCTTTCGAAGCGTCCCAATTCACGCCAATTGCGCATGGAAGCAACGGATGCCGTCTCTTGCTGTTGAACCGGTTGATCGACCGCCGCGCGGTTTGAAAGGGAAGACGAAATCACAGTCTGCGTCTTTGCGGCACCGGTTTGCACAATCATTTCCCATCACTCCGCTCATGACAGTTGTTACTTAATAATATCGACAGATTGACGGCTTCAGTTTAGAGACGGCATATGATGAATTAAAAAAAGAGGCTCTGTGTTCCAGAGCCTCCGGCTTTTGACAAGCCGATTACCGCAGGAGCGACAGAACGCCTTGCGGTGCTGCGTTCGCTTGCGCGAGCATCGCTTGCGACGATTGCAGCAGGATTTGGTTCTTCGCGAGTTCGACCATTTCTTTCGCCATGTCGGTATCGCGGATCCGGGATTCGGAAGCCGTCAGGTTCTCGATGGTCGTACCCAGGTTGTTCGACGTGTACTCGAGACGGTTTTGCTTCGCACCGAGCTTCGCGCGTTCGGCTGCCACAAGTTCGATGGCATCTTCGATATCATCCAGCGACGTCGACGCGCTCAGAGCGAGCAAGTTGATACTGCCAGAACTCGTCGCGATGCCTTCGATATCGATCATCGTCGCCTTGTCATCGGATGCGATCGAAGCGCCGGACGTGATGTTGATGCCGTTAAACGCCGTTTTTTCCAGAATCTGAGTGATTTGTTCGCCAAGTTGATCCAGCTCGAGTTCGATGTTGCCCTTGTCCGTCGGCGAGTACGTGCCATTCGCCTTTTGGACGTTCAGCTCTTTCATCCGAACGAGCATGGCGCTGATTTCGTTCATTGCGCCTTCTGCCGTTTGAACGAACGAGATGCCGTCCTGAACGTTCCGTTGCGCTTGCTCGAGACCACGGATTTGGCCGCGCATCTTCTCGGAGACCGCAAGACCTGCAGCGTCGTCAGCTGCACGGTTGATGCGGAGACCGGAAGACAGCTTCTCCATGTTCTTCGCCAGCGCCGTGTTGTTCAGCGACATGTTGCGATGGTTGTTGAGCGCCGTAATGTTGTGGTTAATGCGCATGATTCATTTTCCTCCTTGAAATGATAGTCGTCCACTTCCTTGTGGATCGCTCGCCATGGGTCGGCCGCCCCATGCGAACCTAATTCCTATATCGGCAGAATCAGCGGATATTTTATAGCTCCGGCAAATTTTTTTTCATCTTCTGCAGTGATTGACGGAGCTGGCCGACATCGATGACCGCGGATGCCGCTTCCTCATTCGTTTCCTTCACGGACTGCAGCAGTTCCTTGCGCGTGATCTGAACTTCACGGGGCGCGGCGATGCCGATCTTCACCGTGTCCCCCTCCACCTCGAGCACCGTGACTTCGATGCGGCCGTCAATAATGATCGCCTGCCCTTTCTTGCGCGAGAGCACCAGCATCCGCTACACCTCCTTTGCCGTTCGGAACAGCGCATGCCGCGTGCTCAGGTTGGGATCGACCAGGATCACCTGTTTGCCCAGCCGTTTCTGTCTGTTCAGCACGATCGGCGCCACCAGGTTGACGGTCGCCGACTCCAGCTCGTCCCTGATCGTCACAATCGACCACACGGCAACGTCGCCGGGCTCCGCAATTTCAAGCTGCTGCGCTTCCGCATCCGGCAAATTGAATTCGTATTCGGGAAAGAAAACAAACGGATTGACAATGATAAAACTCAATTCTCCCCGATCAATGCACTGCAGACAGGCAAAGCCATCCAGATCCTCCAACTCGAGAATGACGAATCGCCTGTCCTGTTCGAATCCGGGAATTCCATCCGGAAACGTGATAATCTCCTGCTCGTTGATCTCAATTTCGCCGAATCGGGTCGTTTCCATCTTCATACCCTGCAAGCCTCCATTTGAGAAATAAAGAAAGCTATAAGCGCAATCCTCGCTTATAGCTGTATTCCCACGGCCTACGCCATCAATTCAATCGCCGGCGGCGGCGTGATCGTCACGGCCGGATACTGCACCATGTACACCTTGACATACCCGCGGTGGTAGCGAATCTCAGGACGATGCAGCTGCACATCGATTTCCACGCCGCCCGGATCGACTTGAATATCCGGATCGTTCGGGATATATTCGAACTTCGTGTTGTCAGGCCTTGCTTCACCATACACTTGCAAATCCGGCGGTCCTTCAATAAATTCATCCAGCGCGATATCCGGAATCGGATTCTGCTTGATTCTCAGATCGCCGATCCGGTTGCCGTCCATGACGATCTTCTCGAGATTCCGGCGGGCAACCTCTTGGTACTGGGCGTATATACGCAGCCAGAAAGCTTCCAGCTTGCCGCCGTTGAGCGCATTATGCGTCAATGTCTGATCGATGATCAGTTCACCCGGCCGATTGCGCGCCGCAATGACCGGCCGCTTCGCCTCGACCTGAACCTCCGGCTGCCGCTGCCTGATCTCGAACCTTCCCGGTTCCGAATCAACGCCGATCAAGCCGCGCTGCGTATGAATGGAAATCTGCGGTACCATGACTCCGGCCGCCTCAGTTCAGGAAATCGACCAATGACGGCGTAATAATCTTGGCGCCGACGGACAGCGAAGCCTGATAAATGTTCTCGTTGATTTTCGCATCGATGATCAGCTTTTCGAAATCAACGTCTTCCGTCTTCGACTGGAGATCCGTCAGATTGAGCTCCAGATCCTTCAGCCGGTTCTGCATCAATTCGACGCGGTTGACGCGGGCGCCGATCTCCGCCTGCTGATTCAAAATCTTGTCCATCCGGGATTCGATATTCCCGATCTGCGCCGTAACTCCGGCGTGATCGCCGTTCCTCAGCGACGTGATGATCTGATCGAACACGGTGAAAATGTTGTCCGCTTCGCCGGGTCTGCCGAATACGTCCGAACCGCTCAGATTGACCTGCAGCTTCACACCGACGCCGACCATGTAGTAGATCGCGCCGGAATCCGTCTCGACCGCGCTCGGATCAAACGGCGAAACCGTCGGATCGTAGGGAATAATGTCCGTCTTCTCGCCGTCGAACACGTATTTTCCGTTCAATGTGCTGTTCGCGATATCGACGATCTGATCTTTGAGCTGCTGGACTTCGTCGGCGATATTGTTCAGCGCGACATCCGGATTTGTGCCGTTCGCACCCTGGACGGCCAATTCCTTGAGCCGTTTCAGCACATCCTGCGCCTGCTGCAGCACCGTGTCGTTGAAATCGAGCCACGACAGCGCCATGTCGATATTCTTCTGGTATTGCACATTCCCCGACAGCTCGTTGCGGTAGCGGAGCGCGTAGGTAATGCCCACGGGATCGTCCGAGGCGCGGTTGATCTTGCGCCCGGTCGTCATCTGCTCCTGCAGTTTCGACATCTCCGTCAGCGTGCGGTTCAGGTTCCGGGTAAGCTGCATATGCATCATCCCCGGCGTTATGCGCAATGGCATTGCTTACTCCTCCTTACCCGTCAGCGGCCGACAATACCGGTGCCGTTAATCAATTTGTTCAGCATCTCGTCGAAGGATGTCATCAGCCGCGCAGCCGCATTGTAAGCATGCTGGAAGCGGATCAGGTCGGACATTTCTTCGTCGAGCGATACGCCGCTTACCGATTGCCGGTTGGCATCCACCTGATCCAGCTGCATCTGCGAATTTTGCAGATTGCGCTGCGCCCGGTTCGAGATGACGCCTATTTCGCCGACAATCGCATTGTAATAGTCTCCGATCTTCGCATTGGTCACGCCGTTGCCGCTCGCCGTCTCGTCGAATCTGAAGCTGACTTCTTTCAGTTCGCTCATCAGGAGCGCGAGCGTATTGTTCCCGCGGACGACGGTACCGCTCGTATCCAGCCTCATGGACGTCGCAATCTTGTTGATGTCGGCCACGATTGCGGGATTCAGTTGCAGATTGCCGGCCGTAATGTTCCCCGATCCGTCGGACGCCGTGAAGAAAGGAAGACCGACGGCCGGAGGCGTTCCGCCTTCAAGCGTGTACCCCAGCTGATGCAAACCGTTAATGCCGTTCACGGTAATGACGGTATCGCTGGCTAGCGGCGTCGTGCTTCCCGGGAGCACGGAACCTTTCGGAATGACGACCTGAATCTGACCGTTCGCCAGAGTATTCGCCAGCGAGTCGAGCTGACGGCGATATTCCGCCACATAGGTATCGCGCGAAACGATCATGCCGTGCACTTCGCCGCTGTTCAGATCCCCGCTCTGGACGGCTGCAACAAGCGCATCCGCCGTAACCGTCGTATAGGTGCTGCCGTCGACGACGACAATGCCGCCGATCGAAATCGTGTACCCCGCCTCCGACTCGACGACGGAGACGTTCGCGATCCGGGACAGATTGTCGACGAGCAGATCGCGCTGGTCGCGCAGGTCGTTCGCCTTGTCGCCAAGACCTTCAATCCGGCGGATCTCCGTATTGAGCGAGGCGATCGTCTCGATGATCGTGTTGATCTCCGTCGCCTTGACGCCGATGCTCGTCGTCAAGTCCGCCGTCAGATCGTTCAGCCTGCGGCTGATCGAGTTGAATGCGTCGACCAGCGCCAATGCGCTCTCGCGGACAATCTTCCGGCCCGTGACATTCTCGGGGTCCTTGCTCAGATCGGACCAGGCGTTCCAGAATTGCTCCAGCACAGTCCGGATGCCGGAATCGCTCGGCTCATTGATAATGGCTTCCAGCTTGTCCAGCGTATCCGCCTGAATCGAGTAGGTGCCGACCAGCTTGTTCTGATTGCGGTACTGGTCGTCGAGGAACGCCATCCGGATTCGGCGGATATCCGTGAACTCGACGCCCGTGCCGAGCTGTCCCGGCACCACCGAACGGCTCATGCCGTAGGCTTCGATCGGCCGCGCGGCCGTCATGCTGACGACCTGGCGAGAATAGCCCTTGGTATTCGCGTTCGCGATGTTGTGTCCTACCGTATTGATGGCCGTCTGCTGCGTAAACAGACTGCGTTTGGATGTCTCCAGCGTATGAAAAGTCGATCTCAACGTCGCCGCCTCCTTGGCCTAGGCCCGCGTATCAAAAATGCCGTTCCTGCCGCCGCTGGCGTTCGTCTTCTGCGGATGTTGATACACGATATCCTCGGCAGGATCGTCAACCGCAAGTCCGATGGAATAGTCGATGAACGCCAGCGCTTGCCGGATCAGTTGTTGGTTCAATTCGTTCACGCGGCGCAATTCACCCAGCAGTTTCGACAGCTCGCGCTGCTGCTCGATGAGCTTCTGCTTCAGTTCCGGCTGATTCACCGACTGGATGACTTCGCGCAGCGTATTCAAGCGGGATATATAACCGAGCGATACGAAATGGCGGTGCGTCTCGAGGATGCGCTGCTGCTCGAGCTGTTCGGCCCTGGCGATCAGCTTGCGCTCCTTCTGCAGGATGACGTTAAGCTGTTCGACGTCCCCTTTGACCAACACGGGCGTCTTCTGATTGGCCGTATCGAGCAGCTGTCTGTACAGTTCCGCTTGTTCGTCCAATATCCGGACAATGTCCTGGACCGCCATCCGGCTCACCGTCTTTCTTCATTATTTCAAGTACGGCCACAGCTTCTCGGCGATCTTGCCGGCATCGACATGGTACGTGCCCGTCGATACGGATTGCTTCAGTTCGCCGATCCGTTGGGCGCGTTCGGCCCCCATGATCCGGCTGTCCGACAGAAGCTGCTGCGCTTCCGCCGAGATCCGCACTTCATCCTTTCGTTTCACCGCGCCCTTGCTGCCGGCGCGCGTCTCCTGCTGCTGCTGATACGTCCGGACAGCACTCAGGCGTCCGATCTCGTTGATTTTCATGGCTGCCACCTCTTTCCCTGCGACAATACGCGAACAACCGATAATCCCTTATGAGGGTATTATCGGTTGCCTTCATCACAAAATTTATAGGAGGGTCAACGATCTTTCCGCTCGGTCTGGTTGATCTGATACGTGCCCGGCCGATCGGACTGCAGGTCGGCTTTCAGCCGCTCGTCGACCGCCTGCTGCGCCTTGATCTCATTCGCCAGCTTCCGTACGCAGTTCGGGCACATGTTGCCTTCCCGGATCGGCGCTCCGCACGATTCGCAGCCGTAATACATGTTCGGAAAGGCGCTGATGGAGATCCGCCCCTCGCGGATAAACCGGGTAATCTGGCGCACGGATACCCCGGTTGCCTCCGACAGCTGCTGGATGTTGATGTGGCGATGCTCCTTCAGATACTCGACACATTGTTGATATTCTTCTTCTATCTCTTTTATGCAGTTCGGGCAAATGTCGCGATATCCCTTGGCATACAGCTTGCCGCAGCGCGGACAGTAATCGAGGTTCATTGGCCTCCAGTCCCCCATGCACACAGATTACTCTGTTGCTATTGTACCGAAATTGGAAGAATAATGCGAGATTTTGCGAAAAATAGGGACTTAAGGCGTACTGCTTGAGGGTGCATCGGGCGCCGGCGGCGTCAGGGTATCGGTAACACCTCCGAAATTTGGTAGATTGGGCTTATTTTGTTCTGCCGCGTACGGAAATTCCATTATAGTATAATTGTTATAAAAATTTACACTTCTTCAAATGCCGGCAGCGGGAAAGGAGTTTTTCGATTGAAAATCTACATCCGGCGGGCGGTCTTGATTGCGCTGTTCATCTGTCTCGTTGGAGGAGGCGTTTATCTGGGCGGCGTGCAGCTGTTGAAATCCGTCCAACGCAGCGAAGCATTGGGTGGCATCACGGCAACCTCATCCAGGCGGCTGCCGGCATGATGATCTATTTATTCGGCGTCTTGGTCTATCAATTAATAGAAAACAAACTTCTCTACGACAAGCAGGTTCAAAACCGGTAAGCCGGATGCTTGTTCACGATCGCGCCCAGGTCAGCACATAGACTTGAACGGGATACGAAGCGGCGGCGCGGATCGCGCCGGCGCATGCTTCCGCCGTGGAACCGGTCGTGTAAATGTCATCCACGAGCAGCACCCGGACCGGCTCGGAAGCCCGGTTTCCGCAGGAAGCGCGCAGTTCGGCAAGCCGCCTGATCCCCGCGTCATCCGGCCCGAACACGGCGCGCATCGCGCGAAGCCGTTCGGACCGTCCGCGCTGACTCTGCTTGCCGCTGTCGCGGATGCGCCGGAGCAGCGGCAGAAGCGGCGCATTTGCCCGCATGGCGGCAGCCCGGGCGAGCCGCTCCGATTGGTTGAATCCCCGCTCCTCCGCCCGCTCCCGGCTGACCGGCACATAGGTGACGGCATGCCACACTTGCCCGGCGGCTTGACGACCTCCGCGCATCCGGTCCGGCCATCCGGAGATCTTCTTCAAGCCGGCAAAACCTGTCCCGGAGACAACCCTGCCTGCTTCGTCACCCGCCGCGGCGGATACTTCCGCGGTCAAACGTTCGAAAGCCGGCAGCATCATCTCGGCCAGCACCTCGCCGTAACGTTCATCTCCGCGGAATTTGTACAGCGCCAGCCATGCCTTCATGTCGTCGTTGTAACGCACCGCGCTGCGGTTCATCTCGAAGGCGCGCACCGGCTGCCGGATACAATCGGGACAAAACACGGGCCGCCCGCAGCGCGGGCAGGCGGGCCGGCGGATCCAGGGAATGCGCGCCAGGCAGCCGTCGCACAGCCAATCCCCGATGCGCAGCCCGTCCGCCGATCGCGGCGGCAGGCCGCGCCGACGCCCGCCGCAGACGAGGCAATGCGCATCCGGCGGTCCCAGCAGATCGACCGATTGCGAAAACAGACTTCGCAGGATCGCGGTCCATTTCATCGATGCATCATGCCTCCCGCTCGCGCTTCTTGCTTCCCGACGGCGGCAAGCGTTTCCTTCCGGATATACCCGCGGGCGGCAGCGAGCGCGTTCATCTCCCGGATCTGGCGAATGGCGGCGCGCTGGGCACGGGTCGCATGCGGCGCGCAAAAATAAACCCGCCCATGCGGGTCATCCTTCGACCGGCCGGCCCTCCCGGCCATCTGCTCAAGCGATGCCTCGTCAAACAGCGGCGCATCGGCGTCCAGCACGAACACATCGCTGCGCGGGATCGTCACCCCGCGCTCGAGGATCGTCGTCGTCACGAGCACGCGCAGCTCGCGGCGGCGGAACCGCATCACCGTCTCCGTCCGCTGTTCATCCTGCGAGGACGTATAACCGATCACCGCATCCGGAGGACAAATCGTGCCGAGCAGCGTTGCCGCGGGCCCCGTGTCGGAGATGCGCGGAACGAAAACGAACACCTGCGCCCCCCTGGACAATGATGCCGCAATGGCCTTTCTCAGCTTGTCCGGCACCGACCTGCGGCGGATCATCTCGCGGACAGGCGGCACGCGGATCTCGACCGGCACCGGCAGCGGAAAGCCGTGGAACCGGACCGGAATGCGCGCATGCGGCAGGCGCCCTCTCGCGGCCGCGCGCCGGAGCTGCGCCGGAGGCGTCGCCGAGAGCAGCACGCGGTGACCGCCGGGCATCACGCACTTTGCTGCCGCATATTGCAGCATGGGATTGTTGTGATAGGGGAAAGCATCCAGCTCGTCGATCACGACCAGTTCAAAGCCGGCCGCGAACCGGATCGCCTGGTGCGTCGTCGCCAGCGTAATATCGGCGTTCGTCCACTTCTCCCGGCTGGCGCCGTGCAATGCCGCGACGGTATGCTCCGGGAAAGCTTTCCGGATGCGCGGCTCCAGCTCAAGCACGACGTCCCGCCGCGGCGTCGCGACCATCGCTTTCCCGCCGCGCGCGAGGACGGAGTCGATGAGCGTGAACATCATCTCGGTTTTCCCCGCACCGGTTACCGCCCAGAGAAGAAACGGCGGACGTTCTGCGCCGTAGGTGTGAACAGAACGGGCGGTCTGCTTCCGGGCAGCCGCTCCAGCGATGCCGAATCGGGAGGCCATGCGCGCAACCGTCTGTTGAAGCTGTCCGGAGATGCCGCGGTCTGTGTCGCCGTCCGCGGATTCCAGCCAGCGGAGCGCTGCCGCCGCCGCGTCGGATTGGGCCGGGCTGAGCCCCCAGCGTTCAAGCCGCGCCGGAATGGGCGGCAGCTCGTCCGCCGTGCGCATGCGGACGGATGCGCCGCCTTCGGGAATGCCGCTGATGAGCAGCGTGCATTCCCTGCATCGGCCCAGCAGCAGGCACGCTTCGCAGTAGGCGCAGACGCTGCCGCACGCCGCACAGGGCGTGCGGCGCATGTGCGCCTCGCCGCTGCCGCAGCGGAGGCAGCGGCGCTTGCGCCGTCGCCCGCGGACACCGTCGCCGCGGGCGATGGCGCTGCCGAGGCGCAGCCGGCCCAGCAGGGCCGCGAGCTGGAGCGCCGCGTCGGCGAACGCGGCGCTCCAGCGGGCGGGCGCGGGCCCGGCCGCGCCGAGGAGGGCGAGCGCTTCGCTGCGCAGAAGCGCTCGCCCCTCAAGCGCGGCGGCGGCTTCCCGGGCAGCCGCCGCCAATGCCCGGGCCTCCCGCTCACCGGAAGCGGAGGCCTGCCCGAAACGCACAGCCACAATGCGGCGCACATCTCCCGCCGGCTGCTCCCGGCCGAAGCTCCGGTTCAAGCCCGCAAGCCCGGGCCAGCCGCTGCGCGGCTCCGCCTCGCGCACACAGGCGCGCAGCAGCCGGGCGGCTCCCGCTTCACCCTGCACGCGCCCCGCCCGCCGGGCGAACAGCTCCGCCGCGGCGAAGGCGATACCAAGCGGCAGCGGCTCGTCCAGCAGCAGGACGACATCCGCCCGTCCGCCGGGACGTCTAGCCGCCCCTTCACCGTCGCAGCCCGCCTCTGCTTCCGCCGCCCTGCGAAAATCATCATCCAGCCGATAAGCCAGATCGACTTCCCGGGATATCGTCACGCAGGCCGACCAGCGGCCTCCTTCAGCAAAAGCATAGAGATATCCTTTCATCCCCGCTTCTCTCCCGTCTGGCCGCATCCGGTGCCGCCGTCGCCTACTGCACCCGATGCACCGACACGGCTTTGTAGATGTTGCCGATGATCCGGACCGGCACCGACGTCTCTTTTTTCACGCCGTTGCGGTACACGACCTGAAAGACAATCGTATGTTCGCCTTCCCGGATCTCTCCATCAAACGACATCCAGCTTTCGTCGTGCAGTTCGCCTTCATACCGCAAACCGCCTGCATTTGTCAGCACCACTCTTTTGCGGATCGAATCCCCCGTCTTTGACACGGCCCGCAGTTCCGCCGTCACCTCGTTCGCCGGCGCCGCCGAAATCACTGCCGCAACGCGCATGATCTCGCCCGAATAGAAATCTTTCGGATCGTGCTCGACCTCATGCCCTGCTGCCGCGTGTTTTTCCCGCCACTCTGGCGTATGATGCACTTCTCCCTCAATGATGAGCGGCAGCACCGTGATGGATTTCGTCACACTGTCAGATGCCCCTTTCGGGTCACGGACCGTGAGGGTGACGTTGTAAACGCCGGTGCGATTTTCCGTGTCCGCGCCAGGAATGGCGAACGCTTGGGTCGAACCGCTCCGAGTATATCCGTTCGGCCCGCTGACCGACCATTGATACGTCAGCGGATCCCCATCGGGATCAGTCGAGCGGTCGATCAACGTGATCGTATCCCCTTCATACGTCGGTTTCGGAGACCAATCGAAATCCGCCACGGGCGGCCGGTTCGTCTCGATGTAGAAATATTTCGGCGCGCTCCAATCGCTCCAATCGTAACCGTCATGCACCCGCACCCGGACGTACATCGTCACTTGCTCCGGCAGATCGGCAGTTGGCACCCAATTTTTAGCGGAACCGGATCTTACACCGGTGTCGCGTTCAAGCGTGCCGTTCGTGCGATAAATCTGCACCTGGTATTGCGTCTGCGCGTCGCCGTCAGCATCCGAGTACGTCCACACGAACGTCGGCCGCAGCACATCAAACTTCGTCGGCTTGGCCGGGTCCGCGCTTGCGGGCGTCGTCACGTTCGCCTGGGGTTTACGATTGACGACCGTGACGGTTCGCACCGCTTCCGCCGGTTGGCCGAGACTGTCTTCCACAAGAAGCCGGAGCTGGAACGTGCCGAGCGTACTAAACATTTTGGTCCAGGTTGTCCTTACCGCGCTCGCCACGGTCTCAGGCCCGCCAGTCGTTACGTTCTTGAGATAGTACGTATGCTTGAGATTCTCGCGCCCGCCGTCTTCCTTGTCCCACGACTGCGAATCAATGGTCACCGGCACGCCGCGATAGGTTGTGGCAGGCGTTGCCGTAAACGCGGCAACCGGAGGATCATTCGGCGCCGGGAGCTTTCCGATATAGATCATTTTCTCGGTGTACGTGCTCCAGGCATCATACTCATCCTTGACCGCCATGCCCACGGTGTACCATCCGGTTTCGGTCGGCGTCACCAGCTTGGTTTCGGACAAGACGCCGGATGGTGAAATGTAATAGTATTTGCGCTGCAAAATCCCTCTCGTAGCCCGGTAATCAATGCCCGTCGCCTCGGTCGAATAATTCGTGTCGCTCAGCCAGCGGTCAGGGTCATAGGAGCGGTCGTTCCATACGACTGTGCCGTTTGCGGCAACCGTCAAGTCGAAATCGCTGACCGGCCGGCGGTGAATGATCACTGTCTGCGTCGCGGTATTGGACTCCTTGCGGTAGCTGTCGAACTCGTTCCTCGGATAGAGATATTCCGGATGCGGATCGTCCATCGTTTGAGCCGACAATTCATAAACGCCGACTTTATCCATGACCGGCTGCTCGGCATTATATGTCTTGTTGTGATAAGCCGACAGTCCCGACTTGCCGTCACCCGCATTCAGGAATTTGTTCGGATTAACGTGTTTGTACGTCCAGCTTGTCCGGGCTGTGATTCTCGGGTCGTTCTCAGGATCGGAATAGTTCGTATTGTATTGCAGCCGTTCCCCGACAATGCCAACGCCCTGCAGCCGGTTCTTCCCGCCAAGTTCCGACAGATCGCGGTACGACATGTTGAAAAATTCGGTTTTGAAAATTTCCGAGAACGGTCCGAAAGTGCCGCCTGTATAGGTGTTGTCGGTTAAATCAATGACCGGCACACCGTTGAAATAGATGATATGCTTGTCCGCATACCGTTTGATCTTCACCGTCTGCCGTTCCGAAAGCGGAACATTGACATCGACGGAAGCCAGCACCGTCTTGTGGCCGTTCACCAGTTTTACAAGCCGGATCCGCCAGGTATTCAGCTCCACACGGTACATATTTAACCGATCCTGGATGTTGTAGCTGAACCCGGAATAAAGATTTTGGTTCATGTCCGTGTTGAAGCGAATTTGGAAATTTAGTTCAACATTCGACGAATCCTTGTCTCCCGCCAACTGTTGGAGCGATTCCAGGATGCGGAAGCTGTCGTCCTGCTTCTGTTTCGGTTCGAGGATGTACATGATGTTATATAAGCCTGTCCCTGATGGCAAGACAAATAACGATCCATCCACCATTGGTACGACTACAGCAGACCCGGTAACCCCCAAATTACAATCGGAATAACAATTTGAATCAAGATTCGCTGCCAATATCTCCGTATTCCCGTCTCGTCCAATCCGAATAACGTCAAAGGATTTGTGGCCATTTTTGGGAACAATGCCGTACCGATAACCCGCTGCGTCGTGAATAACCCGACGAACATCCAAGTAGTTTTCCATTAAAGCTCGATCTCGGTAGGAATTAATCGGGACATTCTCTCTTGGAACATAAGTTCCTGACGGGTATTGATAGACGTTACTACCATCAAAATAATGAACGCCATCTTCCATGAAGATGTCCGGAGTGTGATTCTGGGGTGCCCGACCAATAACGGTCATACTCGCATTCTTTCCACTGAATCGCACAACTTGTCCATCACTATAAAAAATCGCATTCGCAAAACGATCATAACCGAGATGATCGTACCTGAACGAAGAAATATTTGTGTTGGGGAAAGGACAACTATTATTATTACCTTCATACAACAAACTGCCATCCCAGCCGAAAATTAAGAACTTGTTACCACTGTAGTACCCTGTACAACTAAAGTATCCATACGACGAAGTCATGGTGCTACCTTGATCAAACTTTACAGTCATGGATCCGGTTTGGTACCTCTTCTGCGCATAGCCTGCTGTTTTTGCGTCTACAACGGCGTTGTAGGTTCCATCCTTTCTTAAGAAATCGTCTACCGTATAGCGTCTAAACTGGGGATTTGGATTGTAGCTGCCAGATATCGTCATCGTGTAGACGAAATTGTTTTTATAGTCAACCCGTGTTATCCATTCATTCTGAGCATGTTTCTGGTCGCTGCCAAAGCCGCATACCGTAATCAGGTATTTATCACCAGTGTAGCGATTGAGAGCCAAACAGCTCTTTTCACCATTTGTGATATAGAAGATCTCTTTTATGTCATCAACTCCTGCATAGTAACGGCCCATCGGTTTAACTTCAAAACCGCCGCTGCTTGGGAGAATGTTATTGGTATAAAGCTCGCTTGAACGATACTCTGTTGTGAAAACACTGTAATTTATTACACCAAGATTCTCCGGGGTGTGCGCCAGCGCGCCGGTATAAGGATTAACCCCCCATGCCTTCGGCTTGTTGTTTGTCGTAAAGTCCATGTTCCGCCAGTTGCTGTTGTTCACCAGGTTGCTTGCCGGCAGCGGGACAAGCGGCGAAACATGCGGCTCCGTTTCCTCATACGAGACGTTGAACCCGAAGGTCGGGGAATCGTTCACGATCTCCAGATCGTACGTCTTCGACGCCTCGCGCCCCCAATCTTCCCGCACATACAGGGTAAACCGGTACTTCCCGACACGCTGCGGTTTGAACTTGGCCTTGTTCTGAGCGTTCAGCGGCAAGGTGACAACAGCTTCCCCAGCAAAATTGCCGTCATTGTTCGAATCGTATTGATACGTCAGCCGCCGCTCGACAATTTTATCGCCGTCCGGCGAGTAGCTTTCATCCGTAAGCGTCAGCTCGACATTCCGGATGGATGGCGTGATGTAATCCAGCATAGGCACAGGCGGCAAGTCGGGTTTGACCGTCAAGTAATGCTTCGCCGGCTCACGTGATTTGCGGCCGGTGTTGTCGAACACTTCGAGCGTGATGATCTCCGTTCCCGGCTCCGTATACACGGTCTTGCGGTTCGTCCAGATGTCGCGGCTGTGGTCGATCGTGCGTCCCGGAACCGGACTGTAGCTGAAATCCCCGTGTATCGGCGGCGTAACCGGCCGGTCCTCCACAACCTCTCTCGGCCCGGTGATGACCGGAACCGGATCTTCGGTTACGACCTGAACCACCGCGGTTTGCGTATCGCAGGCTCCCCAAGGGTCGCACATTGTGCCTTTGGCAATCTGCGTGCCTGCGGCGGTCATCTTGATATTGCCCCAGCCGTTGTAAAGCTCAAAGGCGTTTTCCGGGATCGTTTTCGCCCAATCGGAGCTGTCGCTGAAGTCGAAACCTTTCCAGATGAGCGGATCACCGTCCGGATCATACGGTGTAGGTACGGACGGATCTTCAATAAAGATCAGATCCAATACTTCGCCCTCGAACACTTGCTTTACCGGAACATTTGTGCCGGGGTAAACCCACGCAACTTGGAATGAGGGCGGACTGTTTTTGCTCGGCCCGTTCACGACAAGCGTATGGGTGGCCGGCTGCTTCGTACCGCATTCCTTCGTCCGGATCTCCAGGGTTATGGTATGTGTGCCGACGGCGATCACCGAAGGATACGTGCTGTACGTGTACGAATGAACCACATTTTCTCCATTGGCCCATGACGTGTAATTACTCCGGCCATCCCGTTCGATTTTGTAACGATGGCCGTCATAGGTACAGCCGTTGAACACAAAATTCTTCGGCTTCAAAGCAAAAGGCTCTCGATAATCAATCACCGGCGGCAGCACATCGAAATCCCCGGTGAACGTTTTGACCGGCGGCGGAGGCTCGCTTCCGGGTTTGAACGACTTCACCAGTTGGTTATCATCCTCGTTCGTTTCCGCAAGCTCATTGGCGCTGTCTACGACGAGTCGGAACGTTTTCTGCGCCGTGGATGTGAACGTGTAGGTGAAGTTCATCGTAAGCTGCTGACCTTGCTGCGTGCCGCAGAACCGCTCGATTTTCAGGTTCGCCGCGCCTTCCATGACCTTCACGTTGTAGCACTGGTTCGGCAGTAGACTCTTGTGATCCAGCCGCCACTTGGCCGTAAAGCTGGCAGGCTTGCCGACTTCGATTGGACCGTTGGCCGTAATGTCAACTGCTACAAGGTTTGGCTTGTCCGATGTTTTCTCGTAGTACAAATTCACAATACACTTGTTGAAGCTGTCATCAAATGTAATGGACGGCGGTTGACCGAGATATATCCCCCCCTCCGTCTTATTCGCATTATCCGGGGGTTGGCACTTATGCGCACTTTTCGGATTATTCCCCGCAGGAGAGATCTTGTACCCGACATAACGATACTGCGGATTAGTCGGTACAGGTATGTTGTTTGTTTGGCCGACGGTCAAGTCTTTTTCCCAATTCGGAAATACGTCGTTCAGCGTTTGCCCGTCCGTTGTAAAGTGTTTGACGATCAGCTGCGGGTACACTTTGATGGTCAAAAGCGTTGTGAAATAGTAAATATGGCCAGGGTTGCCGCCGGGCGCAACGGTCTCTTCAGGTCTTGGTGCATTCAACATAGACGGGCTTAGCAATTGCAAATCGAGTTTCGCGGTTGAACCATCGTAAGTATCATTAATAATTTTTACATTGAATTCGGTAGACACTTTGTTTCTGTATTCAGTCCAAGAGTATTGGCGATACCGGGACTCGTAAAAGACGGCCTCCCATTTTGTTGGATTAGATTGAACGTAAGCAGCGGTAAAGGGAGTGGCTTCCACGTCTTTTACCTTCTGATCGAAAATATTGAAAGAGTATGGGAAAGGGTTATACCCCCCCGCGTCTTCTCCAGGTCTGTATGGTGTCCACTTGCCCGCGTTATTTGCCCAGATCGGAATCCAGAACAACCCCACGAAGTAAAACTCGTTGGGCGATGCGTTCTCATCAAATTTATTAGCCGGTATCGACGGAAGACTCCCTCCGGAATCTTCTTCTGCTTTGGCAAACGGCGGCGTCACAAGAAGCATGCTTGCAATCATAATCGCGGTGAGCAGGCTTGCCAGGAAACGCTTCACACTGCTTCCCCCTTGATGCTTAACTATATTTCAGCAGCGGCATGTTGTAAGGGCCCATTGTAAAGCCGATATAGCGGATGTCACTGTAGTCAAATTTCTCCCAATCTTTTATGCCGTGCCAAATTTCGTCCCACTCATCCTGCAACAGAAAACTGGCAACAAAACTACCGTCCGAATTTTCGACCCTCCATGCTTCAATTCCCCCCCGTTTCCTTGGATGATTCGAGTCGGTTAAGAAGTAGAGTCCGAAATGTCTGCCTTTATAATGGACTTTAAAAACCGGATAACCCTGCTGCACATCTTCCCAAATGTTGTAGATGATCGTATCCGTAAATTCGCCTACCAGCCGAATTGGAAGCTGCTGACGTGAGAACACATAAACGCTATCTTCCTGAAAATCGTATCGATCGATCAAGTCCATCCGCTTCTCATACATCGGCAAAAACTCATCAAACGAACGCTTTTCACCCACTTCCTCCTGCTTCGGCACATCCTTATTCCCAATCCACACATACCGACTCACCGAATCCCATTCCACCGTCTCGCCAAGCTGCTCCGAGACGAACCGGGTCGGCACCATTGTCCGGCCATTCTTCACATACGGAGCTGCCAGTAACTCCTTCTTCTGCCCGTTGACGTATGCCGTCTTCGAGCCAATGGTAATCGTCACTTTCCGCTCATCGCGCAAGAACGTAATCGTCTTCCAGTCCGGTGTTACATCCAGCTGTGCGCCAAGCGCATTCGCCACGGCGCGGAACGGCACGAACACGACGTCATTCTTCAACTCCGGCTGCACGTCGCTGGCAATTTGCCGCGCATTATACAGCACCTTGATCGGCAGATTGAACTGACGGGGCGTCGTCTGATCGGCCGCCACGACACCAATTGAAGTAAAAGACAATATGGCAACAACCCCGAAAATCAGCAGTTTCTTGAACATCTGATAATAGCACTCCTTTGCGTCATCTTACTGTTTAAAATTCATACACAAAGCGCATTCGCAGACTCATACATCTGCAGCCGCAGTCCCACGCCCATAGCACCAAGCATACACCCTTTGGTTATCAACCCGCTTCCATTCAACTTTTGTCGACAAGTTCAATATTAGACGATTATCACCAATTCTGGAACATTGATCCCACAAAATTTTAAGAAAAAAACACCTGTCCCGCGCCAAACCCGCGAGACAGGTGCTTCCTGTCCGTAGTCAAAATTTTGCTTACATTATATGATATCCATGCCTGAAAAAGCAAGATATCTATCGCATTTACGGCAGCATCGCCACATCCGCCGGATCGCTCAGATTGATCAGCAGCGTGCTGTCCATGCCGCACCCGGCACCGGCGAAAGCAAGCGAAGGCATTGCCGACCGCCGGCGCAGCCACTTCTCCTTCAGCACGGCCGGATCCCCGGGATTGCCGCCCTCTATGCCGAAAATCTCATCCGAACGAACAACGGTTACCGCACCAACCGCGCCCGCCCGGCGATCGAACCGTTCCGCAATGGCCGCGGTGTCGTCGGTTGACCGGCAATCGACGAGGGTGACGCGGACATCCCGGCCGGTGCGGAGCGACCAGCGGCGAAGCCTGCGCAAGTACCACTCGACCCGCTCCCCCTGATTGCCCGCGAACAGCACCACATGCATGCCGGCGCGCCATCCCGGCAAATGCCGGGCGGCCATCCGCACCGCCAGCGCAGCGAAGGCGTAGCAGCCGATGATCGCAAGCAGCATCCACCACATGAGCATCCGCCTCCTTCGTGCCATCAGCATATGCACGCGGATGCCCATTCGTGAAGGCAGGCATGACAAAAGCCCCCGCTGCCGAACCGGACGGATCATGGCGATACACCAATCCGCTTCCCGTTCTTCCGGCAACCGTCGGGGGCTTGTACGCTTGCGCGCGGTTTACAGCGTCACCCAACCATATTTGATGGAATTGATGACCGCCTGCGTCCGGTCGTCGACTTCCATCTTCTGCAGAATGCTGCTGACGTGGTTCTTGACCGTCTTCTCGCTGATGAACAGGTGCTCGCCGATCGCTTTGTTGCTCATGCCTTCGGCCATCAGCCGCAGCACTTCCGCTTCGCGCCGCGTGAGCGGACTGTTCTCGCCCGCAACGAACTTGACGCCCGACTCCTTGCTGGCGGCCGCACCGGATACGACGCCCATCTCGTCCAGATACGTCATCCGACGCAGCTGGTTGATCAGCTTGCCTGTCACCTTCGGGTGTATGTACGCATGGCCTTCCGTGACGGAGCGGATCGCATTCACCAGCGATTCGGCTTCCATGTCTTTGAGCAGATAGCCGGACGCGCCTTTGCGGAGCGTCTCGAAGACATAGCTTTCATCATCATGAATGGACAGAATGATGACTTTCACATCCGGGAACAGGTCGCGCAGCCGTTCGGTGGCCACGACGCCGTTCTCGACGGGCATATTGATATCCATCAGCACGATATCCGGCTTCGTATGGTTGCAGAACTCCAGCACCTGAATGCCGTCGCTGCACTCGCCGATTACTTCCAGATCCTCTTCCATGTTGAGAATGCGTTTCAGGCCTTCGCGGAACAGCTGATGATCGTCCGCAAGCAGCACTTTGATCTTGCGGCTGCCCGTAGCCTTGAGGTCCATGATGATCACGGCTCCTTTCACAAATCCGTACTCACAGGTATGGAAATCGTGATTTTCGTCCCTTGTCCTCTGGCGGATTCGATATCTATCTTGCCATTGAGCAATTCCACCCGTTCGTGCATACCGATCAGTCCGTAGTGTGAACTCGTTTTCGACCGGGCCATGGTCTGTTCGACATCGAACCCGACGCCGTTGTCCTGGATGACGATCAAAATCCGCTTCGGAAAGAACGTCATCTCCAGACTGACGTATGTCGGAGAGGCATGCTTGAGCGCGTTGGAGAACGCTTCCTGGACAAGACGATAAACGGCGGCTTCCATGGCGGACGGCATCCGGAGTTCGCGGCCTGATGTTTCAAACACCGCGCGGATTTTCGTTTTCTCTTCGAAATCCTGCACAAACTTCCGGAGCGTCGGCACCAGCCCCAAATCGTCCAGAGCCATCGGTCTCAGGTTGAAAATGATCTTGCGGATTTCTTCCAATCCTGAGCGAACCTGACTTTTCAACTCCATTAATTCTTCCTGCACCAGCTGAAATTCCTGCTTCACCAGCATTCTTTCCGCAATTTCGGTCCTAAGCACTAAGTTGGCCAGGGATTGGGCAGGGCCGTCGTGAATCTCGCGCGCCATCCGCTTTCGCTCTTCTTCCTGAGCCAAAATGATCTTGAGTCCGATCAGCTGGCGGTTCTTCGCCGACTCCAGGATACGCGTCACCTGGTTGAGATCGCCGGACAAATACTCCAGCACGACGTTGATCTGCGAGCTGATCGTCTCCGCCCGCTCCACGGACACCTCGACGGTTTTGATCCGCTGCTGCAGTTCGTCCCGGCGCGCTTTCAGGTAGTACTCTTTCTCCCGGTACATGAGCAGATCGAGCTGGATCCGGGTCGCTTTCTCGTAGGCGCTCTTGATGTCGGCTTCCTTGTAGCGGATGAAATCTTTGCTTACCTCGACCAGCCGCATGCGCGCGCGCCGGAATTCACGTTCCAACTCGTCTACCTTGTCGATCGTCTCGCTCGTTTCTTTCTTGACCCGCTCAAGCTCCTGCCGGAGCGACAGGAGCTCCTGGCGGGCCGATTCGGCGATCTCGAAAATCTGGTATTTGCTCTGTTCCATCACCGAGATCGCATTTTTGATAATGCTGTCGATGTCGTTTATCCGGACGTCCACAATGACTTCCGCACCCTCTCGCGATTGGGTTCCTACCATCTAAATATACCATAGATTGATTCGCGGTTCGTCATTGGATCGTCACGGTGTTGTTCTCCTTGTTCCAGTCCACCCGAAGTCCGAGCTGTTCCGACACGAGCCGGATCGGGACGAGCGTCCTGCCCTTTTCGGCATACGGCTGCGCGGGGGCGCTCTTCCGCTCACCGTTCACGATGATCGTCTCCTGACCGAACCGCAGCTCCAGCAACCGGTCTCCGCGCAGCACCGTCACTTTCTTCGTCTGCGCATCCCAATCCGTCGAACCGCCGAGCTGGTCCGCCACGAAGCGGAGCGGCAGGTAGGTGACGCCGTCTTTCGCGAACGGCGCGACATCCAGGGTTACCGGCTGTCCGCCGACCTTCGCCTGCCGGGAGCCGATCGCAAGCACGACAGTGCTGCTCTTCTGTTCTCCGGATGCGGCGGGATAATGCAACGCAATATCGTCAAAATAGACCTCGCCGTACGCCGGCCGATCCGCCTGCCCCTCCTTGGGAGAAGCGACATACAGACTCTTGAGCTTGACCGGATAGACGAGCGGATAGGCGGTCAGATCCGCGGTCAACGTTTTCCATCCGTGCCAGTTGAGCGATTTCGCCAGGTCGACAAGGTGGTCCTTGCCGGCCGCGTCCGTAATCATCGCGCGGACCATGTGGCCGCTGGCGTCGCCGTACACTTCCACCGACAGACGGGTCGGCTGCCCCGGCAGCGCGACGCCTTGGCCATTGAACATCGCGTAAGCCGCTTTCGTCCGGTCTTCCGCGCTCGTCGAGAAATCGTACTGCAGCCGCAGCGCCGTAGATGTTTCACGTCCCGGCAAGCCGGACACGAAGCCGGTTCCGGCCGTCACTTCCGACGGCACCGAAGACGGCGTGATCGCAAATTTGACGTTCTCGAAATCTTCGAACAGCTGCTGCGAACTGCCCGCGGTCAGCGTCAGCAGCGCCGAGTAGCCGTCATAACGGGCGATGGCGTAGCCGGTTTTGACGCCCTCTTTCACCGCATGGATGTTGATGACTCCGTCCTTCGCCGTCCCCTCGAAGCCGCGGAATTCCCATTTCACGCTTGCCGCGGGAACGGACAGCTTGCGGCCGTCCGCGAGCTCCACGGATACCGGTACGCGGATCGAGGCGCCCGGCGCAAGCTCCGTCTGCGAGGCGGCGATCGTCATGCGGACGATCTGCTTTTCGCCGATCACTTCCAGCGCCAGCTTGTCCGATATGCTGCCCGATTTGACGGTCAGCGTGCCGGTGCCCGCCCGGGCCGGCTGAAGGACGTTGCCCGTCAGCTTGCCGAGCTCCGGCTTGTCCAGGCTCCATGCCGCGGACATTCCCGCCGGATCAAGCGGATTGTAGTATTCGTCATAAGCTTTCAAGGCGTACTCCGCCTGCTCGCCGATGAACAGCACCTGTTTGCCGGATATCGAGATGCCGAGCGGCTTGCCCTGCGGCGCGCTCGTGTATACACCGATGCCGTTCACGACCGGCCGCTGGTAGGTGCCGGATCCGCCGTCTTCCGTCGCGTGCGCCAGCTGCGTTTCGAACTCCCCGAGCGGCCGGGCGATCATCGTCGTCGAGCCGCCGCCGTCCAGATTGATGCCCCGCCATACGCCGAGCATGACCAGGATTTGCTGAAGTTCCGACAGGGTCGCGCCGGCGCTGGAGCCGCTCTTCTCGACCGTCACGAGATAGACGGTTTTCTTGTCCTGCGAATAGCCGATGGCCGTGCGGGCTCGGTCGGCGTTCGGACTCAGGCTCGAGACGCTCCGCGAGAAAGCAGCCGGAGCGCCGCCGTCCACCAGAATCGTATGGCCGCCGATCATCATGCTCCAGTCATTGGCGGAATAGGTCATGCCCGACGTTTCCGATTTGATGAAATATGTGGCCGTCACCGGCATTCCCGGCTGCAGATTGTCCAGGATGAACTGCGCCGCCTGGCCGTGGCCGCGCAGAATATATCCGTTCTCCGGCGGCTGAACGGGCAGGGCCGCCTTGTCGGACACCTGCACGACAATCCCGTCCTGCACGAGCGCTTCCGTCGGCGTCGTGCCGCTATTGCCCGGCCGCTCCGCAGCCGTCCAGCTGCTGGTGTACATGTACAAGGCATTCGCATGGCTGGCGCTGCCGTCCTGCTTCCAGTACGCCGCCTCGTTCACGCCGCTGAGCTCGAATTTGGCTCCGTTCGCCGCGACCACGCTGCCTTGCATGGTGAATTGGTCAATGACCGGCAGACGGCTGGACGTAATGCCGAACATGTACATGCCGTCGAGTTTGCGCGCCGACTTGAGCAGTCCCCCGCTCGTAATCTGGAAACCGAACGGCACCGCCTGACTGCTCGACATGTCAAAATAATCCGCGTTCACCCCGGCGACAGCGCCGCTCTCCTTCACCATCGTGCCGACAGCCGTTTTGCCGGGCAACGTGCTTCCCCCCGTCATCGCATTCAGCGACACATAGGGGTTGGTCATATCGATCGCAATGACATGCACCCTCGTCTTCCCGTTCGCTTCGCCCTGCGCCGGGATGAAGTCATACGTGCGCCGAACGGCGCCGGAAGTGACGGGAGATTCTCCCAACAGGAGCAGCTGGGGCGATGCTGTCGCACTCGCCGACGATGTCTTGCTCGCTGCCGATGCCGTCCATGTCAAGTTGCCCGCGACTGGCTGCAACAGCATCGCGGCTCCGATTGCTCCGGCCATGAATGTACGCGCCATTCTCCGCATTGCCGGCCGCTTGGCGCTTCGACTCCATCCGAACTTGATGCGTTGCATCGCTTCTCTCTCTCCCATCTTATGGTCTATCGGGTAAAACGGACAACTTATAAACGCTTATCCTTCTAAAATAGACTACCATTCGAAAGGAAAAGTTCCGGTGATTCGACAAGAATTGTGGAAAGTTTGTTGGAATCGCAAGAAAACCGCCCTTATCGGGCGGTTTTCGATGTTACATCAGTTTCACATATTCGAGCAGCCGCTTGATCATGACAGCCGCTTCTGCCCGTGTCGCATTGTTTTTCGGGCCGAGCTGGTTGACGGACGTTCCGCTGATGATCTTGGCTTCAATCGCCCGGGCCATGTCTCCCCGCGCCCAAGTCGACAGCGAATTGTAATCCCTGTAAGGAACAAGGTAATCGGACTGCGTGCGCGACAGCAGGATATCTGCGCCCGCCGCCCGCGCGGCGCGAACCATCATCGACGCCATCTGCTCACGGGTAATCAGGCTGTTCGGCTCAAACCGGTCCGCCGATACCCCTGCGACGATGTTGGCCTTGTATGCCGCTCCGATATATGCGGCCATATCCGAAGAGGTTCTGATATCCCGGAATACGCCCGCTGCCTGCGGATCGCCTTCCAAGCCGAGGCCGCGAACGATAAATTCGGCGAATTCAGCCCTTGTAATCGGCTGGTTCGGCTCGAACTTCTGCGGCGTGCGCCCTTCGATGATCAGCTTGTTCAGCATGATCTGCAGGTCTTTGCGCGCCCAGTGGTTCGCCGGAATATCCGAGTAAGTCGCGTTATGCCGGATCACCACGTAGGCCGCGTTCTGCTTGTGCTTGAACGTCACGATCGACGAGCTGCCCTGATTCCGGATGGCCGTCGGAATGTAGGCGATTTTGCCCGTCTTCGGATCGAGCCAGACCACCGTATGCTGCTGTGCGTCCAGCGAGCCGGAGATCTTAAGCTCCCGCGTGGAATAGTCCTTCAATGCCGAGAGCGTTTCGGTTTTGGAACCGCTCGTGAAGTACAGATTGAACACATACGTGTCCGAGATCATCGTCATTTGTTTTTGAATCAATGCCGCCCGCAGTTTGCTGGTCTGGTTCACGTTGCCTTTGTCAATCTCGATCAACAGGTTGCCTTGGCCGTGATTTCGGACCAGCTCGGCCAGCGCGATTTCATCGATCGCGCGAAGCGGCAGCTCGTAGACGATGTCGCCGTAAATTACGGCGAAGGAAGCCTGGTTGGACATCCCTTTGGCCTTCAGCAGCGCATCAACCGGTACTTCCACCATGGCAGCCGACTGCGATGCGGGCACCGTAAACGTCACGCGGTACTGGTTGAATTTCGACAGGCTGAGGTTGTAGGCGTCTGCCACCGTGGAGGACGACAGCGTGTAGCGGTTGGCCGTCCTGCCGCCTGCGGATGTCCGCGTCGACACCGACCCTGCCTGGGTCTTGATGTTGACGCCTCCGCCCGGCGCCGATTCATAGTTTCCGCCCAGATCGACGCTTCCTCCGCTGTTACTTCCGCTGCCCGTGATCACGTAATCGGTGAACGCAGGCACTGGGATGCCGGATGCCGATTGCAGCATGGCCGTCGAGGTCGGCGTGTAGCTGACCGTCACCGTTGAGCCGCTGCCAATCGAAACGGCCAGATCCAGCCTTACGATCGAACCGTTGACCGACACAGCGTTGACCGTCCGAACCGAACCGTTCTCTTTCACGGTAAACTGCGATGCAGCAGGCAGATTACTCGTCTTGAGCGCTTGGTCGAAATTCAACAGCACCGTGTTGCCGGATACCGAAGCGCTTGTCAGGTTCACAGCGAGCGTATTGTTCGTTACCGGCTGATTGCTGAACGCCGGCGCGCTGTTGCCGGCCAGATCCTTCAGCGCCGGACTGCCGCCAAGGTAGCTGACTGTGACCGCCTGTCCGCTTGTCAAGTTGGCCGACAGCGTCAGGATGACCGTCGCCCCGGATACCGAGACGGACGAGATCGTTCGGGTGACACCCGATTCCATCACGACAAACTGATTGGTTCTCGGAACCGAGCCGGAATCCAGCGCTTCATTGTACACCAGCGTCACGATATTGCCGGACGCATGCAACGAATAGAGCGCCGGTGCCGTCTTGTCCAGTGCGTTCCGAACAGCAAAATTGCTGAACCCTGCCACTGAATTTCCAATGACATCCTTGAGCGGATAGGATCCCGGTGAATAGTTGACATGGACATTCACGTCGGTCGTAACGGCCGACGACAGCGTGAGCGTAATCGTATTGCCGCTGCTCTTGATGCTGATCGGTGCAATATATGCACCGCCCGCATAGACGCTGAATTGCTGGTAGGCCAGTTCATGCACCGACTGCAGCGAGCTGTTGAATGTCAAGGTCAAGACGGCTCCGCTTACCGAGCCGCTGAGCGGTGCCGGCAGCGTCGATCCCGCTTCATTCTTGACGGCATAATTCGTCAGGTTCGCCGCCAGATTGCCGGACGGATCCTGAATTGCCGGATAGGCCGGCGAGTTGCGCGTATAATACAGCTTCACGGTTTGCCCGTACACCACACCGGACTGAAGCGTCAGAATGACCGTTTGGCCGCTGACGGACACGGCTGTCACGTTAATACGGATATCGTTGGCCGTGACATAGAAACTTCCCGAGGGCGGAACCGATTGCTCGTCAAGCGGTTCGTTATAGGTCAACACGATGCGGTTGCTTCCCGACATGACGGCACTCTGGATGGCAGGCGGCGTCTTGTCGGTGCCGACCGTGCTGAACGGCCAGATATACTCGTTCAGGATGCCGCCGAACGGATTGCCGGCCATGTCTTCGATAATGCCGGGCGGAATTTCAACATAATAGTTTGTCGCGCTTTGCAACCCTGCAGGGGTAATCACAAGCGTCTTGCCGTCATTGTCGATGACAGCGGTCGAGGATACGCTGGTGCTGCCCGACCCGGTTCTCCGGAATCGGATGTCGGACGTCGAATTCGAACCGTTGGCGAATCGGACCGCTTCGCTGAACGTCAACTTGAACACTGCATTGGGATCGACACTCTTCGTTCCGGGTGCCGGCTCCATCGCGGCAATTGTCGGCGCCGTGTTATCCTGGGAGACCGAGAAATTCCATGTTGACTTGTCCGAGATGCCGGCGAAATAGTTTCCCGCAGCATCACGGAACGCCTGTTTGCCGATCATGACATAATACGACTGATTCGAGGCAAACGATCGGCCGACTTGTATGTTGATGGTATCGGAACCGAACCCGGTCACGCTGCTGGACGTCACCGGAATGGACGCGAATACGGCATCCGAGTTCGAATGACGGATGGTAATATCGCCGGTGCCGGGATAGACCGGCTCGCTGAACTTGATTTTGAGCGTCGGCGACAGGCTCGAATTGACGGAATTGTCCGCCGGCGTCAATTCGCGAATCGTCGGCGGCGTCGTATCATTTCCCGGCATTGTCGTGAAATTCCACGCGGAAGCATCGGTAATTCCCGGGAAGATTACGCTGCTGTCGGCTGCATCGACAAATGCGCCCGGTTCGACCAATACGTAATACGACGTGTTGGCGGCCAATCCGCCGGGAAGATTGATCGTGACGGTCTGCTGATTTACAACGACCGAGCTCGAGTTCACCTGAATGGTGTAAACGACGGCATTCGTGTTCAGATTTTTGACCGTGATCCCTTTGCCTGCCGGGCCTTTTGCCACATTTTTGTTAAAGACCATCGTAAGCGAGTTCGTGCCGGCGGCTACGCCCGTCGCATCATCAGCCGGCACAAGGCCGGTCAAAGCAACGGAGGATCCGGAAACCGTAACATAAATCGATGTGCCGGCATACCGGTTTTTTGCAGCATCCTCAAACGCCGTATTCGGCACACTGACCTGGTAAACGGTGCTGCCTTTGAGCGGATTTGACGGCAGGATGGATATAGTCGTCGTACCGCTTCCCCGGACTTGACCGTCCGTTACCGGGATCGATCTGATGTCTGCGGCATCGTTCTGGTTCGTGAGCGTAATGGCGCCGCTGGCGGCATAGACCGGCTCATTGAACACTAGGACGATCGGTTCGCCCACCTGAACCGTTGTCGAATGCTGCACAAGCTGCGGCGGCGTCGTATCCGCGCTGCCCGTCGTAAACGTCCAGTCCCGCGCACTGGACAAGCCTGCATAGTCGATACCGGCTTCATTGCGAAATGCGCCCGTATCGACGATGACATAGTAAGAGGTGTTGGCCTCCAATGTAACGGAAGGATCAATCGTCACGACGTTCGATGAAATCGAAATGCGATTGCTGGTTGACGTCACGAACGATTCAACCACGCTGTTGTCGGATACGCGGCGGATCGTGACAGCCGCCAGCCCGGTTCCGACTTTCACAGGCTCATCGAACGTCAGCGTCAGATTCGTATTCGTGCTCACACCTGTCGCATTGTTCGACGGCGATATCGCCAACAGTTTCGGGCCTGACGTCCCGGCTGCTTCGGCCGTGGAGAACATGCCGGGAGTGCCGGGCGGCAAGAGCATATATCCGATGAGATGAAGGATTGCGATCAAAGCTATAATTGTCCGAACCCGTTTCAACGATGATCACTCCCAATAAAAGACACTCGTACTTAATTTTTCGGCCGATTCGCCGCAGATGTTTAGCCGGTGAGTGAACAAAAAGACCGGAAAACAAAAAAATAAAGCGTGCCTCGCTCCCGAGACACGCTTTGTTATTCCGGTCATTTCAAGGCGTCTGCTCGCAGTTGTTC